>Ga0210394_10000160_pt1 | contig 162462 bp, 169 predicted proteins | sample IncBWC12MmetaG_FD_160121 | JGI IMG/M metagenome (GOLD analysis project Ga0210394, IMG submission 160121) | Forest soil microbial communities from Barre Woods Harvard Forest LTER site, Petersham, Massachusetts, United States - Inc-BW-C-12-M | ecosystem: Environmental > Terrestrial > Soil >... | reverse complement strand
TCGATGGTGACCCCGGAGATGGTGGGGCTGACGATCGCGGTGCACAACGGCCGCCAGCACATCCCGGTGCTGATCACCGAGAACATGGTCGGCCACAAGCTCGGCGAGTTCGCCCCGACGCGCACCTTCAAGGCGCACTCGGGCGATCGCAAGGTCGAGGCGGCGGCCGCCACCTGAAGGTGCGCGAGGAGGCAACCCCATGCAAGTCACCTCGAAGCTGCGCTACGCGCGCATCTCCCCGCAGAAATGCCGCCTGGTGGCGGACGTGGTGCGCGGGCAGAACGTCGGCAATGCGATCGCCACTCTCAGGTTCATGCCGAAGAAGGGTGCAGCGCTGGTGCGCAAAGTGCTCGAGTCCGCGGTGGCGAACGCCGAGCACAACCACGGCGCGGACATCGACGAGCTCAAAGTCGCGCTCATCCACGTGGATGCGGCGCCGACGCTCAAGCGCTTCGCCGCCCGCGCCAAGGGGCGCGGCGCGCGCATCATCAAGCGCAACAGCCATATCACCGTCGCGGTGAGCGACGGCAAGAAGGACTAACGCATGGGTCAGAAGGTCAATCCGATCGGGATACGTCTCGGGATCACCCGCGACTGGACCAGCCGCTGGTACGCCGGCAAGCGGCAGTTTCCCCTGCACGTGCACACCGACTTCCGGGTGCGCGAGTTCCTCAAGGACAAGCTGAAGGAAGCCTCCGTCAGCCGTATCCAGATCGAGCGCGCGGCCAAGAAGGTCAACATCACCATCCAGACTGCGCGTCCCGGCATCGTGATCGGCAAGAAGGGCGAGGACATCGAGAAGCTGCGCCAGGAGACTGCAGCGCTGCTCGGCATGAGCGTCATCGACGTGCGTCTGAACATCGCCGAGATCAGAAAGCCCGAGCTCGATGCGCAGCTGGTGGCCGATTCCATCGCGCAGCAGATCGAGAAGCGCGTGATGTTCCGCCGCGCCATGAAGCGCGCGGTAATGAGCACCATGCGCAGCGGGGCGCTCGGGGTGAAGGTGCGCGTCTCCGGGCGGCTGAACGGCTCGGAAATCGCGCGCACCGAGTGGTACCGCGAGGGGCGCATCCCGCTGCACACCTTCCGCGCCGACATCGACTACGGGCTGTCGGAAGCGCGCACCACCTATGGCGTCATCGGCGTCAAGGTCTGGATCTTCAAGGGTGAGGTGTTCGACAAGAGCGAGCTGGCGCAGGCCGCCGAGGCCGAGAGCGCCGCCCCGGCCGCCGCCGCGCCGGCAACCCCCGCCGCGGCACCGCCGGCTGCGACAGCGCCGGCGGCACCCGCCGCGCCCGCGGCCGCGCCCGCTGCTGCGCCCGCCGGCGGCGAAGCCGCGCCGGCCTGAGGGCTTGAGCCATGCTGCAGCCCAAACGCACCAAGTTCCGCAAGCAGTTCAAGGGCCGCAACCCCGGCCTCGCTACGCGCGGCGCCCACGTGTCCTTCGGCGAGTACGGCCTCAAGGCCACCAGCCGCGCACGCATGACGGCGCGCGAGATCGAGGCGGCACGGCGCGCCATGGCGCGCTACGTGAAGCGCGGCGGCCAGATCTGGATCCGCGTGTTTCCGGACGTGCCGATCACCAAGAAGCCGCTGGAAGTGCGCATGGGCTCCGGCAAGGGCAACGTCGAGTACTACGTGGCGCGCGTGCAGCCCGGCAAGGTTTTGTTCGAGATGGAAGGGGTGGACGAGGTGACGGCGCGCGAGGCTTTCCGCCTGGCGGGCTCCAAGCTGTCGGTGTCCACCTCGTTCGTGAAACGGCAGGTGCGCTAGATGAAACTCGGCGAGGTGCGACAGTACCGCGAGAAGCTGCGCTCCAAGTCGCCAGCCGAGCTCGCTGACGAGCTCGTGAAGCTGCGCAAGGAGCAGTTCGCGCTGCGCATGCAGCGCGCCACGGGACAGCAACCCAAGCCCGACCAGTTCGGTCAGGCGCGGCGCAACATTGCGCGCCTCAAGACCGTGCTGCGCCAGAAGCAGGCGGCGAGTGGCGGCGGAGGTAAGCAGAAATGAGCGCACGCAAGAGCAAGGCGCAGGCCGAGGGTCAGGAGCAGGGCGCGGCGCCCGCGGCGCCCGTGGCGGAAGTCGCGGCCCAGGCCGGCGCGCCCGCGGTCGAGCAGCGCGGCGCGCGCACCCTCACCGGGCGCGTCGTGAGCAGCAAGATGCAGAAGACCATCGCGGTCGAGATCGAGCGGCTGGTGAAACATCCGACCTACGGCAAGTTCATCCGCCGCACCACCAAGCTGCTGGCGCACGCCGAGAACGGCGCCTGCGCGGAGGGCGATCTGGTCACTATCACCATGTGCCGGCCGATGTCGCGACGCAAGTCGTGGCGACTGCTCGCGGTGGTACAGAAGGCCACCGGGCGCTGAAGGCGCCGCAGTTACGGCCACGAGCGAAAGCAGGTTTGAATCATGATCCAGATGCGCACCATGCTGAATGCCGCCGACAACAGCGGCGCGCGCACGCTCATGTGCATCAAGGTGCTCGGCGGCACGCGCCGCCGCTACGCCAACGTGGGCGATGTCATCAAGGTGAGCGTCAAGGATGCCATTCCGCGCGGCAAGGTGAAGAAGGGCGAGGTCTACGACGCGGTGGTGGTGCGCACCAAGCGCGGCGTGCGTCGCGCCGACGGCTCGCTGATCCGTTTCGACGGCAACGCGGCGGTGCTGCTCACCAACAAGCTCGAGCCGATCGGCACCCGTATTTTCGGGCCGGTGACGCGCGAGCTGCGCAACCAGCAGTTCATGAAGATCATCTCGCTCGCTCCCGAGGTGCTTTGAGATGAGAAAGATCCGCAAGGGCGACCAGGTGATCGTGATGTCGGGTCGCAACAAAGGCCGCCGCGGCGCGGTGCTGCAGGTGCTCGCCGACGGCCGGGTGCTCATCGAGAGTGTCAACATGGCCAAGAAGCACACCAAGCCCAACCCGCAGGCCGGCAAGCAGGGCGGCATCATCGAGAAGGAGATGCCGCTGCACCTGTCGAAGGTCGCGATCTGGAATCCGGCGGCGAAACGGGCCGACCGCATCGGCGTGAAGAAGCTCGCCGACGGCAAGCGCGTGCGCTTCTTCAAGTCGAACGGAGAGATGCTCGATGTCTGAAGCAGCAGCGGGCAAAGAAGCCGGCGGCCAGGCCGGCAAGGCCGGCAAGCAGCCGAAGGCCAAGCCGGCCGCGCCGCAGCCGGCCCCGCCGCCGGCCGCGGTCGAGAAACCCGCACGACCCACGGGCCCGGCGCGGCTGCACCAGTTCTACCGCGACACGGTCGTTCCGAAGCTGCGCGCGGACCTGCAGATCGCCAACGTCATGCAGGTGCCGCGCATCAGCAAGATCACGGTCAACATGGGCGTCGGGGAGGCGGTCGCCGACAAGAAGGTGATGGATGCCGCGCTCGCCGATCTCACCCGGATTACCGGGCAGAAGCCGCTGGTGACCAAGTCGCGCAAAGCCGTCGCTTCCTTCAAGATCCGCGCTGGTCTGGCGGTGGGCGCCAAGGTGACGCTGCGCGGCCGGCGCATGTACGAGTTCCTCGACCGGCTGATCAACATCGCGATGCCGCGCATCCGCGATTTCCGCGGCGTCTCGCCGCGCTCCTTCGACGGTCAGGGCAACTACTCGCTCGGGGTGAAGGAACAGATCATCTTCCCCGAGATTCAGTACGACCAGATCGATCAGGTGCGCGGTATGGACATCACCATCACTACGACGGCCAGCGATGACCGTCACGGCCGAGCTCTGCTCGAGGCATTCAACTTCCCGTTCCGCAAGTAACAGGAACCCTAAAGTCTATGGCGAAGACAAGCATGGTCGAGCGCGAGAAGCGTCGCGCGGGGATCGTGAAAAAGTACGCGGTGAGGCGCGCGAAGCTCAAGGAGCTGATCCGCAGCCCCAGGACTTCGCCCGAGGCGCGGGCCGCCGCGCAGGCGGCGCTGCAGGCGCAACCGCGCGATGCCAGCCCTGCGCGCCACCGCAATCGCTGCGCCATCACCGGGCGCTCGCGCGGCGTGTACCGCAAGTTCGGGCTGTCGCGGGTGAAGATCCGCGAGGTCGCGAGCCGCGGCGAGATCCCGGGTCTCGCCAAGGCGAGCTGGTGAGGGGCGCGGCATGAGCATGACCGATCCGATTGCCGACCTGCTGACGCGCATCCGCAACGGCCAGACCGCGGGCAAGACCGAGGTGCAGCTGTCTTCCTCGCGCCTGAAGACCGCCATCGTCAAGGTACTGAAGGACGAGGGCTACATCAGCGATTACCGTCTCGATGCCGAGGGCGGCAAGCCGCGTCTCACCGTCGGGCTGAAGTACTTCGAGGGCCGTCCGGTGATCGACCGCCTGGAGCGCGTCAGCCGCCCGGGACTGCGCATTTACCGCGGCAAGGACGAGCTGCCGAAGGTCCTAGGCGGCATGGGCACGGTGATCGTGTCGACGCCCAAGGGTGTGATGACCGACCGCCAGGCGCGCGCCGCGGGGCAGGGCGGCGAAGTCCTGTGCATCGTCGCGTGAGTGACCGATAGAGAGCGCTTATGTCGAGAATTGCCAAAGCACCGGTCGAGCTGCCGCAGGGCGTGACCGCGACCATCGCGGCGTCCGCGGTGACCATCAAGGGGGCGAAGGGCTCGCTCAGCCTGCCGCTCACCCCCGGTGTGTCCGTGGTGCAGAGCGAGAAGAAGCTCGAGATCAGCTACGCCGATCCCGGGCTGGCGCGCACGCGCGCCGGCGCAACGCGCGCGCACCTGGCGAACATGGTGCGCGGCGTCACCAGGGGCTACGAGAAGAAGCTCGAGCTGGTGGGGGTCGGCTTTCGCGCCCAGGTGCAGGGCAAGAGCCTGAATCTCACGCTCGGCTTCTCGCACCCCGTGCACGTGGCGATTCCGGAAGGCATCACCATCGAGACCCCGAGCCAGACCGAGATCGTGGTGAAGGGCATCGACCGGCAGAAAGTCGGCCAGACAGCCGCCGAGATCCGCGGCATTCGGCCGCCCGAGCCCTATAAGGGCAAGGGCGTGCGCTACGCGAATGAGCAGATCACCCTCAAGGAGGGTAAGAAGAAATGATCATCACCAAGAAGGTGCGGCGGCAGCGGCGCGCGCTCAAGAGCCGCGCCCACATCCGCAATCTCGCGGTGGCGCGCCTCACCGTGCACCGCACGCCGAATCACATCTACGCGCAGGTAACCGATGCGCTCGGGGCCAAGGTGATCGCCGCGGCCTCCACGGTGCAGAAGGCCGTGCGCGAGGGCCTGAAGACGACCGGCAATGTCGAGGCGGCCAAGGCGGTCGGCCGTGCCATCGCCACCCGCGCCAAGGCCGCCGGGGTCAGCCGGGTCGCCTTCGACCGCTCCGGCTTCCAGTTCCACGGGCGCGTCAAGGCGCTCGCGGATGCCGCCCGCGAAGCGGGCCTTGAGTTCTAGGCAGGACGGACAGATATGGCAAGATCAGAGAAGGGCCAGCCCGCGGACGAGTTCGTCGAGAAGCTCGTGGCGGTGAACCGCACCGCGAAGGTCGTCAAGGGCGGCCGGCAGTTCGGGTTCACGGCGCTCACGGTGGTGGGTGACACCTCCGGGCGGGTGGGCTACGGGTTCGGCAAGGCGCGCGAGGTGCCGGTGGCCATCTCCAAGGCCATGACCCAGGCCCGCAAGAACCTCATCAACGTCGCGTTGCGCAACGATTCGCTGCACTACGCGGTCACCGGAACGCACGGGGCGACGCGCGTGTACATGCAGCCGGCCTCCGACGGCACCGGGGTCATCGCCGGCGGCGGCATGCGCGCGGTGCTCGAGTGTGCCGGGGTGCGCAACGTGCTGGCGAAGAGCTACGGCTCGCGCAACCCCATCAACGTGGTGCGCGCCACCATGAACGCGCTGGCGAAGATCCGCTCGCCCGAGGAGATCGCGGCGAAGCGCGGCAAGAGCGTCGAAGAGATCACGGGCTAGAGAACGTCATGGCGCAACCGCAACTGAAAGTGACACTGGTGAGGAGTCTGCACGGCCAGCTGAAGAACATCGCGGCCTGCGCGCGCGGCCTCGGCCTGCGGCGCATCCGCCAGAGCGTGCAGGTCGCCGATACGCGCGAGAACCGCGGCATGATCGCCGCCGCCGTGCACCTGCTGCGCGTCGAGAAGGACGAGTGAAGCTATGCGACTGAACACACTCAAGCCCGCGCCCGGCTCGAAGCGGCCGCGGCTGCGCGTCGGCCGCGGCGCCTCCGCCGGCCAGGGCAAGACCTGCGGCCGTGGCACCAAGGGCCAGCGCGCGCGCAAGGGCGGCTACCACAAGGTCGGCTTCGAAGGCGGCCAGATGCCGCTGCAGCGGCGCATGCCGAAGGTGGGCTTTCGCTCCGCCCTGAAGCGCACGCGGGCCGAGGTGCGCTTGGCGGAACTCGCCAAGGTGGCCGGCGCGGTGGTGGATCTCGCGGCGCTGCTGGCCGCGGGCGTGGTGCCCGCCGGCACCGAGCGCGCCAAGGTAGTGCTCTCGGGTGAGATCAACAAGGCAGTGACGCTCAAGGGCGTCGCCGTCACCAAGGGTGCGCGCGCGGCCATCGAGGCGGCGGGCGGCAAGGTCGAGGCCTGAAGGGGCGTTCGAGGAGTGGCATGGCGAACACGATCATAAGCAATCCCGCCGCCGCGTTCGGCGAAGCTGCCCGTTTCGGGGAGATTCGCAGCCGCCTGCTGTTTCTCATCGGCGCGCTGATCGTCTACCGCATCGGCACCTTCATCCCGGTGCCCGGGATCAATCCGGCCGAAGTGGCGCGCTTCTTCGGCGACCGCTCCAACACCATCCTCGGCATCGTCAACATGTTCTCCGGCGGCGCGCTGTCGCGCCTGTCGATCTTCGCCATGGGCGTGATGCCCTACATCTCCGCCTCCATCATCATCCAGATGATGTCGATGGTAGTGCCGACGCTCATGGAGCTGCGCAAGGAAGGCGAGTCGGGGCGGCGCAAGATCACCCAGTACACCCGCTGGGGCACCGTGGGGCTCGCGCTGGTGCAGTCCTTCGCCGCCGCCGGCGCCCTCGAGAAGGGGGGCCTCACGCTCGTCCACGGCTGGCCGTTCCTGTTCACCGCCACCATCACCATGACCACCGGCACGGTGTTCCTCATGTGGCTCGGCGAGCAGATCACCGAGCGTGGTATCGGCAACGGCATCTCCATGATCATCCTCTCGGGCATCGTCGCCGGTCTTCCCGGCGCGGTGGGCAACACCGCCGAGGCGGTGAGCTCGGGCGAGATGCAGGGCCCGGTGGCCCTCGCTCTCATCATCCTGGTGATGGGCGTTACCTACTTCGTGGTGTTCGTCGAGCGCGCGCAGCGACGCATCCCGGTCGATTACGCCAAGCGTCAGGTCGGGCGGCGCATGTACGCCGGGCAGTCGAGCCACCTGCCGTTCAAGATCAACATGTCGGGTGTGATCCCACCGATCTTCGCCTCCAGCCTGCTGCTGTTCCCGGCGACGCTGGCGAGCTTCGCCGGCACCGGCTCGGAAGGCTGGTTCGCCACCGCCGCCCAGAACGTCGCCGCGGCGCTGGGCTACGGGCAGCCGCTGCACCTGGCGCTGTACGCGGTGCTGATCATCTTCTTCTGCTTCTTCTACACCGCGCTGGTGTTCAACGCCCGCGATACCGCCGACAACCTCAAGAAGTCCGGCGCGTTTGTGCGCGGCATCCGCCCGGGTCAGCAGACCGCCGAGTACATCGATCATGTGCTCACGCGGTTGACGCTGTGGGGTGCGCTGTACGTGACCGCGGTGTGCCTGATACCGGAGATCCTCATCTCCTGGCAGGGCGTGCCGTTTCGCTTCGGCGGCACCTCGCTGCTCATCGTGGTGGTGGTGGTGATGGACTTCATGTCGCAGCTGCACGCGCACACCATGTCGCATCACTATCCGGGCCTTCTCAAGAAGGCGAACCTGCTCGGCTACGGCCGCGGCTCGGGCGGGTGAAGTCATGACCAGGCTGTTTATCCACGCCGCAGAGTTGCGCGCAGCGCATGGGAAGCAATCATGAAAGTACGTCCGTCGGTCAAGAAGATCTGCAAGCACTGCAAGATCGTGCGCCGCCGCCGCGTGGTCTACGTGATCTGCACGGACCCGCGGCACAAGCAGCGCCAGGGTTGAGGAACGCAATATGGCACGCATAGCCGGCATCAACATCCCGATGAACAAGCACGTGTGGGTCGGGCTCACGCACATCTACGGCGTGGGCCGCGCACGCGCCCACCTGGCCTGCGAGGCGGCGGGCGTCAACCCCGCCACCAAGGTGAAGGACCTCACCGAGGTGGAGGTGAACGCCATCCGCTCGCAGATCGCCAAGTTCGCGGTCGAGGGCGACCTGCGACGCGAGGTCTCGATGAACATCAAGCGCCTGATGGACCTGGGCTCCTGGCGCGGCATCCGCCACCGGCGCGGACTGCCGGTGCGCGGCCAGCGCACGCGCACCAACGCGCGCACCCGCAAGGGCCCGCGCAAGCAGGCCGTCAAGCTGAATGCACCTCCCGGAAAGGCATAACTAATGGCTGAGCAGAAACCCCAGGGCGCGGGCGCGGCGGCACCGGCCGCGGCGCCGAAGAAGCCGAAGAAGGCGCGCAAGAACGTGCTCGATGCGATCGCCCACGTGCACGCCTCCTTCAACAACACGATCATCACCATCACCGATCGCCAGGGCAACACGCTGTCCTGGGCGACCGCGGGCGGCTGCGGCTTTCGCGGCTCGCGCAAGAGCACCCCGTTCGCCGCGCAGGTGGCGGCCGAGAAGGCCGGGGTCGCGGCGCAGGAGCACGGGGTGAAGAACGTCGAGGTGCGCGTGGGCGGACCCGGTCCGGGCCGCGAGTCCGCGGTACGCGCACTCAACAACTGTGGGCTGAAGATCACCAGCATCTCGGACGTGACGCCGATCCCGCATAACGGGTGCCGTCCGCCGAAGAAGCGTCGGGTCTAAAGGGTACGAGGCAACTATGGCGCGTTACACCGGTCCGAAGTGCAAGCTCGCGCGGCGCGAAGGCACCGACCTGTTCCTGAAGAGCGGCGTGAAGCCGCTGGAAAACAAGTGCAAATTCACCGTGCCCCCGGGAGGCATCAAGGGCGAGCGCCGCCAGCGCCTGTCCGACTACGGCCTGCAGCTGCGCGAGAAGCAGAAGCTGCGCCGCATGTACGGCGTGCTCGAGCGCCAGTTCGGCAACTATTACGAGGAGGCGGCCCGCAAGGCCGGCGCTACCGGCGAGAACCTGCTGAAGCTCCTCGAGTGCCGCCTGGACAACGTGGTGTACCGCATGGGCTTCGCTGCGACGCGCGCCGAGGCGCGCCAGCTGGTGAGCCACAAGGCGATCACCGTTAACGAGCAGCCGGTCACCATCGCCTCCTACCAGGTAAAGGCGGGCGATATCGTCCAGGTACGCGAGAAGTCGCGCAAGCAGCTGCGCATCGCCAGCGCGCTCAACGTGGCGCAGCAGGTCGGCCTGCCGGAATGGGTTGAGGTGAACGACAAGGAGTTCCGCGGGGTGTTCAAGTCGGCGCCGGGGCGGGAGGACATCCTCCCCGACATCAACGAGAACCTGGTAGTGGAGCTGTATTCGAAGTAATCGCATCCGCTTGTAAAGGGCGTGTCGCGCCCCCATGCAGACGGGTCCGCTGGTGTTTCCATGGCGCCGGGCTTGTGTCCGGCAAGGTGTCAGCAATGCAGGGTTCTGTTAGCGAGTTTTTGCGGCCGCGTGTGGTGAAGGTGCAGCCGGTGGCCCCGCGCCAGGCGCGCGTGGTGATCGAGCCGTTCGAGCGAGGCTTCGGCCACACGCTCGGCAACGCGCTGCGTCGCGTGCTGCTGTCGTCGATGCCCGGCAGCGCCATTACCGAGGTCGAGATCGACGGCGTGCTGCACGAGTACACCAGCATCGAGGGCGTGCAGGAGGACGTGGTCGACATCCTGCTGAACCTCAAGTCCGTGGCGCTGCGCATGCATACGCGCGAGACGGCGGAGCTGCGGCTGCACAAGAAGGGCCCGGGGCCGGTGACCGCCGGCGACATCCAGACCGATCACGACATCGAGGTGGTGAATCCGGAGCTGGTGATCGCGAATCTCACCAAGGCGGGCGAGCTGTCGATGACGCTGCGCGTGGAGCGCGGCCGCGGCTATCGTCCGGCCGCCTCGCGGGTGGCGTTCGAGGAGCAGACGCGTCCGATCGGGCGGCTGCAGCTCGATGCCTCGTTCTCGCCGGTACGGCGCGTGACCTACTCGGTCGATGCCGCGCGCGTCGAGCAGCGCACCGACCTCGACAAGCTGATTATCGACATCGAGACCAACGGCACCATCGATGCCGAGGAAGCGATCCGCCGCGCCGGCAGCATCCTCAAGGATCAGCTGTCGGTGTTCGTCGACCTGCAGGGCGAGGAGGAAGCGGCGACCAAGGTCTCGGAGATGCAGTTCGATCCGATTCTGCTGCGTCCCGTAGACGAGCTCGAGCTCACCGTGCGCAGCGCCAACTGCCTCAAGGCCGAGAACATCCACTACATCGGCGATCTGGTGCAGCGTACCGAGGTCGAGCTGCTGCGCACGCCGAATCTCGGCAAGAAGTCGCTCACCGAGATCAAGGAAGTGCTGCAGAGCCACGGGCTGATGCTCGGCATGCGCCTCGACGGCTGGCCGCCGGCGGGCCTGAAGCACGACGAAGAGCGCGACGTGATCTGAAGGGTTAGCCAGCCATGCGCCACCATCTTTCCGGCCGTCAGCTGTCGCGCAACAGCGCGCACCGCCACGCGCTGATGCGCAACATGTCGGTCGCGCTGCTGCGCTACGAGACGATCCGCACCACGCTGCCCAAGGCGAAGGAGCTGCGCCGCGTGGTCGAGCCACTCATCACGCTCGCCAAGAGCGATGGCGACGCTAACCGCCGCCTGGCGTTCTCGCGGCTGCGTGACACGGCGGTGGTCGAGAAGCTGTTCGTCGACCTCGGCCCGCGCTTCCGAACGCGGCCGGGAGGCTACACCCGCATCCTGCGGATGATGCCGCGGCCGGGCGATGCGGCTCCGATGGCGCTGATGCAGCTGGTCGAGGGACCCGCAGCGGTGGCGGCCGAAGAGCCGACCGAGTCGAAGAAGAAGACGGCGCGGCGCACCAAGGCCAAGGCGGCCGCGAAGAGCGCGGCCAAACCGCGGGCAAAGGCCGAGGAAAAGGCCGAACCGACCGAGGCGCCCAAGAAGCGTACGCGCAGGAAGAAAGTCGCGACCTGAAGCTCGCCTGCCGGTGTCGCCGGCGCGGTGGCCGCGCGCCGTCCGAAGCGCACCGAGTCCGCGCAGGTGCATCGCCATGAGTTTCCCCTCGATGGGGCGGTCGTGAGCTTTCGGTAATTGGCCAGCCCAGGGCTTTCGGCTACGCTTGCGCGCAACCGACGCACGAATCGGTGTTGAAACAAGAGAGGAGGCCCGCCATGAGTTTTGCCTCGGAATTCAAAGAATTTGCGATGAAGGGGAGCGTCATCGATCTGGCGGTCGGCGTCGTGATCGGCGCTGCCTTCGGCAAGATCGTCGCCTCGCTGGTGGGCGATGTGATCATGCCGGCGCTCTCCCCGCTGCTCGGCAGCGTCAATTTCACCGAGCTCGCGCTGCGCATCTCGACGGATGCCGCGGGCAAGGCGGTGCTGCTCAAGTACGGCACATTCCTGCAGACGACCTTCGAGTTCATCGTCATTGCGCTGTGCATCTTCCTCGTCATCAAGGGCATCAACCGGCTCAAACGGCCGCCGCCCGCATCCGCCGCACCTATCCCGCCGACGAAGACCGAGGCATTGTTGCAGGAAATAAGGGATCTGCTCGCCAAACGGTAGTTTTTGTTTCAACAACGCGCCAACCGCGCAAGCTCTTCGCTGAGGCTCAATGGGGCTCAATGCCGGGGCGGTGCCCGGCGGTCCTCAGACCGCTCCTGCCGCGGCGAATGCATTGCGGGTGAGGTTCTCAGATCCCTCGCGCGTCACGGCGAGGTCGTCTTCGATGCGTATGCCACCGAAGCGCGACAGCGCTTGCACCCTTGACCAGTTGATGTGCCGGCCGCGGCCGTCGCTGCGGGCGGCAGCGAGCAGCTGCCCGATAAAGTAGATCCCCGGCTCCATGGTCACCACGAAGCCCTCCTGCAGCGTCCGCGTCAGGCGCAGGTACGGATGCCCGGTGGGCCTTTCGATCTCGCCGCCCTCGGGCGAGCGCATGAAGCCGCCGACGTCGTGCACTTCGAGCCCGAGCAGATGCCCGATGCCGTGCGGCAGGAACACGCGCGTCACGCCGCTCGCGACGGCTTCCTCGGCGCCGCAGCGGATGAGGTCGGCATCGTGCAGCAGCTCACCGGTGAGGCGGTGCGCGAGCAGCTGTACCTCGCGCCAGTCGATGCCGGGACGCACCGCGGCGCACAGCACCTGCTGCATGCGGTCCATGCGACCGATGAGTGCCTCGAACTCCGCGTCGACGGCGCAGTAGCTGCGCGTGATGTCACTCGCATAACCGGCGAACTCCGCCCCGGCGTCGATGAGGAGCGAGAGCCGCTCGCGGGGGCGCTGTTTCTCCAGCACCTGGTAGTGCAGCACAGCCGCGCCCGCATTCATCGCAACGATCGGATTGTAAGGAAGTTCCTGCTCGCGCAGGCCGCACGCCTCGATGAACGCCAGCTCGATCTCGAACTCGGAGCGTCCGGCGCGGAACGCAGCGAGCGCGGCGCGGTGTCCGCGCACCCCCAGCCGGCTGGCCTCGCGCAGACACTCGAGCTCGTAGGCCGACTTCACGGCACGGGCGTAATCGAGGCGACGCATCAGCGGCTGCGGGTTCACGGCGCCGACGCCCCACGCGGCGAGCTCCGCAAAGGCATCACCGATGTAGGCGGCCCGTGAGAGGTCGGCCGGCAGCAGCGCGCGGGCGGCGGCGCGGTCGGTGGCCGTTTGAATGTCGAAGTGCCGCACCCAGTATCCGGCCGGCAGATCGGTGGGCTTGTGCCAGTAATCCTGCGGGCGCTCGATGATCAGCCGCGGGCGCGCGCCGGGCTCGAACCAGACGAAGCTTCCCGGCGCATCCTGCAGGGGCACCCACACCTTGAAAGGCGCGTTGGTCTCGAACGGATACGTCCGGTCGTCCTCGAAGACCGGCAGCGGGCTGCCCGCATACACCAGCAGCCCCTCGAAGCCGCATGCCGCCAGCGCGCGCGCGGCGCGTTCGCACAGTGCCTGCAGATGCGGACCGAAAGCGCGGTCGAGCCTGACCTGAACCTCGTGTTGCGTTTCCACGCCGGACATTACAACCCCCTCCCGACTGTCGCCTCGACCCGACAACCGCTGGTTGCGGTCAATTTCCAATCGTACCGGGACTTCTATAGAATTCGCCCTCCGCGTGTACCGAAACGGGCGCGGAACGACCCTGAGCGGTCGTAGTCTCACCCATACAACTCTTGCTTCTCTCGGGGTACCGATCGATGAACACCAAACTTGCTCTTAGCGCAATCGTTGCCGCGCTGATGCTGACGGCCTGCGCGAAGCAGGAATCCGCAGGCTCAGATCAGGCTGCCACTCCTCCTGCTCCGTCGGCTCCTGCCAGCGACAGCAGCCAGTCCGCGACACCCGGAACGTCAGCTGACCAGTCGGCTCCGCCGGCCGGGACCACCGGCTCTGGCGACGCCTCGCAGCCCGGTGCGGCCGCTCCGGCCACGCCGCCGGCTGATTCGAGCACGCCGCCGAAGCAGTAAGCTCTCCGCGCTTACCGCTTTAAGCATACGGCCTGGATGGTTCGCGCGGGCGAGCTGTCCGGGCCGTTTTCATTGCAGGAACGCCATGGCAGTGGTGATTGTCAGCGTACGCGATGCGCGGGCCGCACCCGCGGACCGGCTGTGGATCCAGAGCGTCTATCGCGAGTACCTCGATGACCTCAACCCCGGCACCGGGCTGTTTCCGCGGCTCGGCGAAGTCGGGCACCGCGAGCCGGACCTGATCGCGCACTGGTTCGGCGATCCGAACACCTTTCCGCTCGTGATCGTTAGGGGCAACGAGCCGGTCGGCTTTGCGTGCGTGGTGCGCACGGTCGCCGGTGCGGCGCAGCCGCACGTCGACTACCGCATGGGCGAGTTCTTCGTGACAGGTGCCCGGCGGCGGCGCGGCATCGGGCGCACCGCCGTGCAACTGATCCTCAACCGCTTCGCCGGACGCTGGGAGATCAGCGAGTATCTGCGTAACGCAGTGGCGGTGACCTTCTGGCGCCGGGTGGTCGCCAGCTACACGCACGGCAGCTACCAGGAGCGCATCGTCAACGGCGAAGTGCACCAGGTGTTCGATTCCGCGAAGCCGCGCCCGGCGTAGCGGGCGGCGCGCAGCCGCCGCACGCGGACGACTGCCGCGCCAGCAGCCGGGCACGCAGCCGCGCGAGCCACGGCCGGCGCGCCACTCCGGGCAATTTCCCCAGCGCATCGAGGGTGCGCAGCCGCAGCGCCACTGACAGCAGTCGCCAGGCGGCGAACAGCGCGCAGCCGAGGACCAGCATGCCTGCCAGCCACTGCTGCGCCAGCAGGCTCATACCGCCCCGCCGCCGAGCGCCAGTGCCGCCCGATAGGTGATGAACGCGCCGAGGTAAGCGAGCGCAAACAGATACGCCGCCATGTACAGCGGGTAGCGCCAGGAGTTGGTTTCGCGCCTGACGACTGCGAGCGTCGACAGGCATTGCGGGGCGAACACGTACCAGGCGAGCAGCGACAGGCCGGTGGCGACGCTCCAGCCGCGCGCGATCACCGGCTGCAGTGCGCCCGCCACGTCGCTCGTGCCGGACATGGCGTACACCGTGCCGAGCGCGCTCACCGCCACCTCGCGCGCAGCGAGGCCCGGAACCAGTGCGATCGAGATCTGCCAGTTGAAGCCGAGCGGTGCAAACAGGTGCCCGAGTCCGCGGCCGAGCAGCCCGGCAATGCTGTACTGGATCGCCGGCCCGGTGGCGCCCGGCGGCGGCGCCGGGAAACTGGCGAGGAACCACAGCACCACCATCAGCGTCAGGATGATGGTGCCGACGCGCGTCAGGAAGATGCGCGCGCGCTCCCACAAGCCGAGCGCGAGGTTCGACAGGTGCGGCAGGCGGTACTCCGGCAGCTCGAGCAGCAGCGGCCGGTAGTCGCCGCGCATCACCGTGCGCTTCAGAGCGAACGCCACGCCGAGCGCGCCCGCTACACCCGCCAGGTAGAGCGCGAACAACACCAGGCCACGCAGGTTGAACACGCCGATCTCGCGCTGCGGGATGAAGGCGCCGATCAGCAGCGCGTACACCGGCAGCCGTGCGGAGCAGGTCATGAGCGGCGCGATCATGATGGTGGCCAGGCGGTCGCGCGCGGAAGGGATGGTGCGCGTGGCCATGATTCCCGGGATGGCGCAGGCGAAGCTCGACAGCAGCGGAATGAAGGCGCGTCCCGAGAGCCCCACGCGTCCCATGAGGCGGTCGAGCATGTACGCGGCGCGCGGCAGGTAGCCGGAATCCTCGAGCGCCAGGATGAACAGGAACAGGATCAGGATCTGCGGCAGGAACACCAGCACGCTGCCGGTGCCGGCGACCACCCCGTCAAGCAGCAGACCGCGCAGCGGACCCGGCGCCAGCACGCCGGCGAGGTGCGCCGCCAGCCACTGCACGCCGGTATTGATGAGATTCTGCGGCGCGCGCGCCCAGCTGAACACCGCCTGGAACATGAAAAACAGCACGCTCGCCAGCAGCAGCGGACCGCCGACCGGATGCAGCACCACCGCGTCGAGTCGCGCGAGCGCCGCCTGGCGCGGCGGCACGCGATAGCCGCTCGCGGCGAGCACGCGCCGCACTTCCCGCTGCGTCGCCTCGATGCTCGCAGCATCCGCAGCCGCCGGCGCGCTCGACGCCGCGCGGTTGCGCGCCAGCACCCGCTCGCTGAACCCGTACCTCTCGATGGCCGCGACCAGCTCGCGCTCGCCTCCGGCCCGCACGGCTACCGTCGGAACTACCGGGACGCCAAGCGCGCGCTCGAGGGCGGCGCGGTCGAGCTGATAGCCGCGCTGCGCGGCCACGTCGCTCATGTTCAGGGCGACGATCATCGGCACCCCGAGGCGCTTGAGGTCGAGCACCAGGCGCAGGTTGAGGCGCAGGTTGGTTGCATCGACGACGCACACCAGCAGATCGGGTGCGGGCTCGACCGCATGACGGCCGAGCACCACGTCGCGGGCGATGGCTTCATCGAGCGTCGTCGGCTCGAGGCTGTACGCTCCGGGGAGATCGACCACGCGGAAGGTGCGGCCGCTGCGCGGACCGATGAGCCGGCCCTCCTTGCGCTCAACGGTGACGCCGGGGTAGTTCGCGACCTTTTGCCGGCTGCCGGTGAGACGATTGAAGAGTGCGGTCTTGCCGCAGTTGGGCACGCCGATGAGCGACAGGCTGAGCTGCGGCGCGGCGACCGCCGCCGCCGCCGCGGAGACGCTCATGGATGCTGCAGCTCGACCCGCTCGCCAGCGACGCGGGTCACGCTAGCAGCTGAGGCGGCGGATCGGGAGTGCTGCAGCTCGACGCGGACGCTCTGGGCCTCGCGACGTCGCAGCGCGAGCGTGGTGTGCCCCACGCGCACCACGAAGGGATCGCGCCCGGGCCGCGCCTCCGCCAGGATCTCGACGTGCTCGCCCGCGACGAACCCGAGCTCCAGAAGTCGTCGCTCCAGCGGGGAGAGCGCTGCCCCCGCCGAGCCCACGCCGACTACGCGCCCGTGCGCACCGGGTCGCAGCGCCGCGAGACTGACGAACCCCGCCTCCGCACCCGCACCCGCAGCGGCGGTGGTGGTAAGAGCGGCAGGAGCGACGGTGGCGTCCATAGCTATGAGTATGAATGAGAACCGTTCGCATTTGCAATTGGCGCTCGAATTTCAGCAGCTCGGTGTCTGCCATCAGCAACATAACCATATAAATCAATCACTTAATCTCAAAGGCTGGCTTGCCGCGCGGCCTGCGGGATCACATGCCGGCCGCCCGCGACGGGGTCTGCGCGGCACGCTCACGCTTTGCGGCGGCCGCCCGGCGCGTGAGCAGCGGGGCGAGGTATCGACCCGTCCAGGAGGCGGGGTTCGCCGCAATGTCCTCCGGGGTGCCCGTGGCGATGATCCGTCCGCCGCCTTCACCGCCTTCAGGTCCGAGATCGATCACCCAGTCCGCGGTCTTGATGACGTCCAGGTTGTGCTCGATGACGACGATGGTGTTGCCCTCGTCGCGCAGGCGGTGCAACACCTGCAGCAGCTGCTCCACGTCGTGAAAATGCAGCCCGGTGGTGGGCTCGTCGAGGATGTAGAGCGTGCGGCCGGTGGCGCGCTTGGCGAGCTCGCGCGCGAGCTTCACCCGCTGTGCCTCACCGCCCGACAGCGTGGTCGCGTTCTGACCGAGCCGCACGTAGGAGAGTCCGACGTCGGTGAGAGTCTGCAGCTTGCCGGCCGCCGCCGGTACGTTCTGGAAGAAGCGCGCCGCATCCTCGACCGTCATCTCGAGCACCTCGTGGATGTTCTTGCCGCGATAGCGGATCTCGAGCGTCTCGCGGTTGTAGCGCTGTCCCTTGCACACATCGCACGGCACGTACACGTCGGGCAGGAAGTGCATCTCCACCCGCAGCACGCCGTCTCCCTGGCAGGCTTCGCAGCGGCCGCCCTTGACGTTGAAGCTGAAGCGCCCGGCGTCGTAGCCGCGTGCGCGCGCTTCCGGCACGGCCGCGAACAGCTCGCGCAGCGGTGCGAACAACCCGGTATAGGTCGCGGGGTTGGAACGCGGCGTGCGGCCGATCGGGCTCTGGTCGATGTCGATGACGCGATCGATCTGGCTCAGGCCCTCGATGCGTTCGGCCGGAGCGGCCTCGACGCGCGTGCCCTGCAGCTGTGCGGCCGCGTGGCCGAAGAGCGTGTCGACGATCAGCGTGGATTTGCCCGAGCCGGATACGCCGGTGACGCAGGTGAACAGCCCGAGGGGGATGTGGGCGGTCACCTGCGCCAGGTTGTTGCCGCGGGCACCAACGATGCGGATCTCGCGCGCCGGGTCGGGCCGCATGCGCAGGCCGGGCAGCTCGATGCGGCGCCGGCCGGAGAGATATTGCCCGGTGATCGAATCGGGATGCGCCTCGATGTCCGCCGGCGTCCCCTGCGCCACCAGCTGTCCGCCGTGTACGCCGGCGCCGGGACCCAGGTCCACCACGTGGTCCGCCTCGCGGATCGCCTCCTCGTCGTGCTCGACCACGATAACCGTGTTGCCGAGGTCGCGCAGCTGCTTGAGAGTTGCGAGCAGCCGCCGGTTGTCGCGCTGGTGCAGTCCGATGGAAGGCTCATCGAGAATGTACATGACGCCGGTGAGACCCGAGCCGACCTGGCTGGCGAGGCGGATACGCTGGGCTTCGCCGCCCGAGAGCGTCTCGGCGCTGCGATCGAGCGTCAGGTAATCGAGTCCCACGTCGGCGAGGAAGCGCAGTCGCTCGACCACTCCCTTGACGATGCGTGCGGCGACTTCGCCGCGCCAGCCCGCGACGGTCAACTGCGTGAAGAACTCGAGCGCGCGCCCGATGGTCAGATGCGCCACCTCCGGCAGACTGCGGCCGGCGACGAACACGAAGCGCGCCGCGCGGTTCAGTCGCGTGCCCTGGCACTCCGGGCACGGGCGCACCCCCAGGTAGCGCGCGAGCTCCTCGCGCACCATCGGCGACTGCGTTTCACGGTAGCGCCGTGTCAGGTTGGGAATGATGCCCTCGAAGGGATGGCGCTTGCGCGAGCGCTGCCCGGCCGCCTCACGGTAGCTGAACTCGACGGCCTCCTCGCCGCTGCCGCAGAGCAGGATGTGGCGCGCGTGCTCCGGCAGCTCGGTCCAGGGAGTCTCGATGTCGAAGCCATAGTGTTTGGCGAGCGACTGGATCAGATGGAAGTAATGCTCGTTGCGCCGGTCCCAGCCGCGCACCGCTCCGCCGGCGAGCGACAGGTGCGGATGCACCACGACGCGCTGCGGATCGAAGAACTCCTGCACCCCGAGGCCGTCGCAGCTGGGGCAGGCGCCGGTCGGGTTGTTGAAGGAGAACAGCTTCGGTTCCAGCGGCGGCACGCTGTAGCCGCACACCGGGCAGGCATGGCGGCTGGAGAATACCAGCGGCTCGCGCTCGGGCGCATCGAGGAACACCAGGCGCGCCAGGCCGCCTGCGAGCCGCAACGCGGTCTCGAAGGACTCCGCCAGGCGCTGCGCGGCGTCGGGGCGAACGCGCATGCGATCCACCACCACCTCGATGCTGTGCTTCTTTTTCGGATCGAGCCGGGGAAGCCCCTCCATCTCGTGAATGCGCCCGTCGATACGCACGCGCACGTAACCCTGCGAGGCGAGGTCTTCGAGGATCTCCAGGTGCTCGCCCTTGCGCGAAGCCACCACCGGCGCGACCAGCGCCGCGGCCGTGCCTTCGGGCAGGCGCAGCACCTGGTCCACCATCTGGCTCACGGTCTGCGCGGTCAGCTCGATGCCGTGATCGGGGCAGCGTGGGATACCGGCACGTGCGTATAACAGGCGCAGGTAATCGTAGATCTCGGTCACCGTGCCCACGGTCGAGCGCGGATTGTGCGAGCTCGCCTTCTGCTCGATGGCAATTGCGGGCGAGAGCCCCTCGATGCTGTCGACGTCGGGCTTGTCCATGGTGGAGAGAAACTGCCGCGCGTAAGCGGAGAGCGATTCCACGTAGCGGCGCTGACCTTCGGCGTAGAGGGTGTCGAAGGTGAGCGAGGACTTTCCCGAGCCGGACAGCCCGGTCACGACGATCAGCCGCTCACGCGGCAGATCGAGACTCAGATTCTTGAGATTGTGGGTGCGCGCACCGCGCACGCGGATGTACTGCATTGAACCGGAAATTGTACGCGCCCCGGGGGACCGGAGCAGGGCGCGCCGGAACGGGGCTCCCGCGGGTCCCCCCGCGGTCACAGGTCGCGGCTTGCGGTCTGACGCAAAATGTCGGCGTCGATGGCGGGCATGTCGACATTTTGCGTTGGCACTCAAGGATGTATGGAGGCTGCCGGCACCGCTTTCCAGTGGGCTTGACCGCGCTGGAATATATTTTAAGATATATCTGACGATATGCGCCATGACGGCACACACCAGGAGAATGACTTCATGCATCGGCACTTCTTTCGCTACGGCGGCGGGCCCTCGCGCGGCGGCTGCGGCGGCTACGAGATGGGTGGGCGGCACGGGCGCCGCTTCGGTTACTTCGCGGGCGGCTTCATGGGCGGCGGAGGTCTGGGCGGACGCGCCTTCCGCGCCGGCCGGCGCCTCGCCTCAGGCGACCTGCAGCTCGTGCTGCTCGCGCTCCTGGCCGAGCGGCCGAGTCACGGCTACGAGTTGATCAAAGCGCTCGAGGAGCGCTCGGGCGGCTTCTACAGTCCGAGTCCCGGCATGGTCTATCCCGCACTCACCTGGCTCGAGGAGGTGGGGCACGCCAGCGTGATTGCCGAGGGCGCGAAGAAGCTGTACAGCATTACCGACGCCGGGCGCGAGCACCTCAGGCAAAACCAGGATATCGCCGCCGCGATGCTCGGTCAGCTCGAGTACATCGGCCGCAGGATGGGACGCGTGCGCGAGATCTTCGGCGGACCCGACGAGGAGGACGCTGCCGGCGGCTCGCTGGAATACGGTGCCGCGCGCCACGAGCTCAGGCAGGCGCTGCGCGAGAAACGCGGCGCCGCGGCGGAAGAACAGAGCCGCATCGCCGCCATACTTCGCAGCGCGGCGGCGCAGATCCGCGGCAAAAGCTGAAAGCGCCCGCAAGCGCAATATCGCCGGTCTTCGGGCGCAATTGACGCTAGCCGCGGCGGCGCGGCCTGACTATGCTGTCAGTTCCCCATCGCTCGACTCCACCAAGGACATCCAGATGGCTCGCGGCGTGAACAAAGTGATCCTCATCGGTAACCTGGGCGCGGACCCCGAAACGCGCGCCATGCCCTCCGGCACGACGGTAGCCAACCTGCGCATTGCCACGAGCGAGAGCTGGCGCGACAAGCAGACCGGCGAGCAGCAGGAGCGCACGGAGTGGCACCGCGTGGCGCTGTTCGGGCGCCTGGCGGAGGTCGCCGGCGAGTACCTGCGCAAGGGCTCGCAGGTGTACATCGAGGGCAGCCTGCGCACGCGCAAGTGGCAGGACAAGCAGGGCAACGACCGCTACTCCACCGAGATCGTCGGCAACGATCTGCAGATGCTGGGTGGCCGGGCGGGGGCCGCCGCGGCGGGTGGAGCCGAGGCGCCGCGCGGGGGCGCAACCGCCGGCGCGGCGGCAGGCGGCGGGTCCCCGGCCTTCGCGGAAGAGTCCGGAGGCGCAGCTTCCGCGCGCGGCGAAGAGTTCGACGACGACATTCCGTTCTAGCAGCGCGCCATCAGAACGACCAGCCGAGTCCGGCGAGCACCACGTCGGTATCGCGGCCGTTGGTGGTGAGCGTGCGGTCCCAATAGGCGCGCAGGTGCATCATGCGGGTGAGGCGCCAGGTCATGGTCATGCTCAGCAAGCCCAGGACCTGAGTCCTGGTAGCAAGCCCCACCACCGTATTCGACGGGGTAATGTAATCCTGATCGCGCGCCAGATAGAACCCGCCCGCGATGCCGACATCGGCATGATGGTTGAGGAATTCGCGCACCAGTCCCAGCTGCCCGGCGACCCCCTTGCGCTTGACCACGTGCGTGTCACCCTCGTCGAGGAACGTGCCGATGGCGTCGAGGTAAGGGGTGAGCCGTTCGCGGAATTCCGCCCCCCAGGCGACGCCGTGCGGCGACTGGAAATTGTTCTGCACACTGTTGCCGGCCATCAGCGTCATCTCCGCTCGCGGGGTGCTGAGGTCGTAGTGCGCCGGCGGCACGGGCCCGGCGGCGGCGGCGCGCTCGAACTGGTAGCCGAAGCCGAGCAGCAGCGTGTTGGTCGAGATGCTCGTGGTGGTGCGGGCGTAGTTATAGCGCAGCTGCAGCACCCAGGGGGCGCGGAAATACCACTGCGCCGCGACGCTGAAAAGCGCACCCCAGTCATGCGCATCGGTGACCGTGCCGGTGGAGGTGATATAGGTCGTGTCGTAGTAACGGTACGGCCCAACGCCCGCCGACAACAGGAACGTGCGCGAGCTGCTCGGCCAGCGCAGCCAGAGCTGTGGGCTGTAGCCGTCGCGGTGATGGTCGGTGACGTGCCCTTCGTTCAGCCAGGTGAAGCTGGCGTAGGCGTAATCACTGAGGTTGTGCGCGTACTCGATGGCATACGAGTAGGTGGTCTGTTTGAGGCTCTGGGTGTATTGCGCACCCCCCAGCGCATAGAGCTCCTGGGCGCCGGCGGGAGCGCATCCTGCCGCCAGCAACGCCGGTAGTGCGAGCAAGCGCAGTCGGCAAATCACGCGTGTCATGACCTCTCCTTGAGTCAGGACCGGCGAATCCATTCGCCGCCTTGATGCTTTCATGGAACGCCCTGACGCGCCAGACTCGACACCGTAGGCGCACGGCTACCGATGTGGCCAGCTGGCACCCACATCTGCGGCGGTGCAGCACGCCAGGCCGCCCGCAGGCCCGCGGCCGCGATACTCGATCGAGTCGTCCGTCAGGCCGTCGGCCAGCGGGCAACCCCATGAAATAACAGTGTTTATTTGCCAGGCTGCAGTTGCCGTGCGGCTGCAGTCCCAAGCCCGTAAAATTCCCCGTGTACACATTGCCTATGCCCCGCCGCTACTTCATCAAGACCTTCGGCTGCCAGATGAACGAGTACGACTCCGCCCGCATGGCGGACGTGCTGCGCGCTGGCGCGGACCTCACGGCCGCCGCGGATGCGGCCGAGGCCGACGTGTTGCTGATGAATACCTGTTCGGTGCGCGAGAAGGCCCAGGAGAAGGTGTTCTCGCTGCTCGGCGAGTGGCGCGCGCTCAAGGCACGGCGCCCGGAGGTGATCATCGGCGTCGGCGGCTGCGTGGCGAGCCAGGAGGGCGAGGCGATCACGCAGCGCGCCCCGTTCGTGGACCTGGTGTTCGGGCCGCAGACGCTGCACCGGCTGCCGCAGATGATCGCTGAATTACGCCGCACCGGCCGCGCGGTGGTCGATGTGAGCTTTCCGGAGATCGAGAAGTTCGATCACCTGCCCGCGCCGCGCGCCGCAGGGGCGCGCGCCTACGTGTCCGTCATGGAGGGTTGCAGCAAGTACTGCAGCTTCTGCATCGTTCCCTACACCCGCGGCGAGGAAGTCAGCCGCTCCTTCGACTCGGTGCTCAGCGAAGTGCGTCAGCTCGCCTCCCAGGGGGTGGCCGAGATCACGCTCCTCGGGCAGAACGTCAATGCCTACGCGGGTCCGATGGCCGACGGCGTGCGCGTCGACCTCGCCACGCTCATCCACCACGTGGCGGAGGTGCCGGGCATCGAGCGCATCCGTTTCACCACCTCGCACCCGCTGGAATTCAACGACAGCCTCATCGAGGCGTTTGCCAGCATCGCAACGCTCGCCGACCATCTGCATCTGGCCGTGCAGAGCGGCTCCGACCGGGTGCTGTCGCTCATGAAGCGCGGCTACACGGTGCTCGAGTTCAAGGAAAAGGTGCGCCGCCTGCGCGCGGTGCGCCCGGACATCTCGATCTCCTCCGACTTCATCGTCGGCTTCCCCGGCGAGAGCGAGCGCGACTTCGAGGCTACGCTGGCGCTGGTGCGCGCCGTGGGCTTCGACCAGTCGTTCAGCTTCATCTACAGCCGCCGTCCCGGGACGCCGGCGGCCGCACTGCCGGACGAGGTGGTGCCGGCGGTGAAGCAGCAGCGCCTGGCGCGGCTGCAGCAGCAGCTCGACACCCAGGCGCGCGATATCAGCGAGCGCATGGTCGGCACGCGCCAGCGCGTACTGGTCGAGCGCCTGGCGAAGCGCGACAACCGCGAGCTGGCCGGGCGCACGGCCAACAACCGCTGGGTGAATTTCGCCGGACCCCACCAGCTCATCGGCCGTTTTGCCGACGTGCTGGTCACCGCGGCGCACCCGCACAGCCTGCGCGGCCGGCTGGCGGAGGCTCACGGCGACGGCGCGGCGCGCACCGTGCCCGTCGCGGCGTGCGCCGCGGCCGGCGGCTGAGCCGTGGCGACTGCAGCGTCCGAATCGCGGCGGGAATTCGAGCTCGCGCCTTCCGACAACGCGCGCCTCGCCAACCTCTGCGGACCGCTCGACGAGAACCTGCGGCTGCTGGAGAGCCGGCTCGACGTACGCATTCACCGCCGCGGCGACACGTTCCGCGTGAGCGGCGCGCAGGCAGTGAACGCCGAGGACCTGCTGCGCGAGCTGTTCGCCCTCACGCAGAAGGAGGAGATCACGCCGACGCGCGTGCACCTGGCACTGCGCGAGCGCGAATCCGGACCGCCGGCGGACGCGGACGTCCGCGAGCACGGCGTGCGCGTGCCGAGCGGCGGTATCCGCGCGCGCGGCGCCCACCAGCGCGACTATCTCGAGCACATCCGCACGCGCGATCTCACTTTCGGCATCGGTCCCGCCGGCACCGGCAAGACCTACCTCGCGGTGGCGTGCGCGGTGGAGGCGCTGCAGGCGGACCGGGTGCGGCGGCTGATCCTGGTGCGTCCGGCGGTGGAGGCGGGCGAGCGGCTCGGGTTCCTCCCGGGAGATCTGACGCAGAAGGTCGATCCCTATCTGCGGCCAATGTACGACGCGCTCTACGAGATGATGGGGTTCGACCGCGTGGCGCGCTTCATCGAGCGCAACGTCATCGAGGTCGCCCCGCTCGCCTTCATGCGCGGCCGCTCGCTGAACGACTCCTTCATCATCCTCGATGAGGCGCAGAACACCACCATCGAGCAGATGAAGATGTTCCTCACCCGCATTGGCTTCGGCTCGAAGGCGGTGGTTACCGGCGATGTCACGCAGACCGACCTGCCGGCGGGCAAGCAGTCGGGGCTCGCGCACGTGGTCGACGTGCTGCGCGCGGTGGAGGGGGTCGCGTTCACCTTCTTCGACGCGCACGACGTGGTGCGCCACCCGCTGGTACAGCGCATCGTGCAGGCCTACGAATCCCGCGGGAGCTCCTCGTGAGGGGCGCGGTGCGCACGCATCGCGGGCAGCGTACGCAGCGCACGCCCCGCGCCGCGGCCGCGCCGCTGCGCCTCACCCTGCGCCGCCGCGTGCCCGGCTGGTCGCCTGGCCGACAGGTGCTCGCGCGCTGGGCGAGCGCGGCGCTCGGGCGCAGTGCCGCCGGACGCGAGCTCGGCGTGTGCACCGTGGCCGCGGCCGAGAGTGCGCGGCTCAACGCCCGCTTCCGCGGCCGCGGGCACGCCACCAACGTGCTGTCCTTTCCGGCCGCACCCTTGCCGCCGCCGGCCGCCGCGCGGCGGCCGCTCGGGGAACTGGTCATCTGCCCGCGCGTGCTGCGGCAGGAGGCGCGCGCGCAGTCGCTGCCGCTGCGCGCGCACTGGGCGCACCTGGTGGTGCACGGCACGCTGCACCTGCTGGGTTACGACCACGAGCGCGCGGCAGACGCGCAGCGCATGGAGCGCCGCGAGATCGCGGTGCTGCGCCGGCTCGGCTTCGCCAATCCCTACCGGAGCTAAAGCAGCGCGCATGGCCAAGGACCTCAACACCACCGGCCGCTGGCTGAAGCGCCTTACGCAGGGCCTCGTCGAGCCTCAGGATCGTAAGGAGCTGCTGACCATGCTGCACGAGGCCGCCGAGCGCGGCCTGATCGACGCCGACGCCTTCACCATGCTCGAGGGCGTGCTGCAGGTCGGCGATCTGCAGGTGCGCGACATCATGGTGCCGCGCGCGCAGATGGTGTTCGTGCGGCGCGACCAGCCGGCGGCGCGCATCCTGCCGGTGGTGGTGGAGTCCGGCCACTCGCGTTTCCCGGTGATGGACGAGGACCGCGACGACATCGTCGGCATCCTGCTGGCGAAGGACCTGCTGCGGCTGACGACCGCGCAGGTGCGCGAGCGCTTCGACATCCGCGAGTACATGCGCCCGGCGGTGTTCGTGCCCGAGTCCAAGCGACTCAACGTGCTGCTCAAGGAATTCCGCCGCAACCGCAATCACATGGCGATCGTCGTCGATGAGTACGGCGGCGTCTCGGGACTGTGCACCATCGAGGACGTAATCGAGCAGATCGTCGGCGAGATCGATGATGAGTTCGACGTCGAGGAGGATCACATCCGCCGCGACGCGGAACGGCAGTTCACCGTGCGCGGCGTGACGCGCATTGCGGAGTTCAACGAGTACTTCGGCACGCAGCTATCCGAGGCGGAGGGCTTCGACACCGTCGCGGGGCTGCTGATGAAACAGCTCGGGCGGCTGCCGCGCCGCGGTGAGAGCCTCAGCATCGACGGCTTCGAGTTTCGCGTGCTGCGCGCCGACCGGCGGCGCATCGATACGCTGCGCGTGGTGGCGCCGCGCGATGTGCTGCCGCCCGAAGAGCCTGCCGCGGGCGGCGCCTCCTAGCCCCATGCCGGCATCCGCGGAAACCGCCGTCGCCAGCACGGCGCCCGTGCGCTACGCGCGCGCCGCGCCGCGCTCGGCGCTGCTGCGGCTGCTGCTCGCGTTTCTCGCCGGCGGCGCGCTCGCCGCAGCGTTCGCGCCGCTGAACCTGTGGCCGCTCGCACTGCTGTGCCCCGCGCTGCTCATGTGGCTGTGGCAGGACGTCGCCCCGCGCGAAGCCGCGCGGCTGGGATTCTGGTTCAATTTCGCCACCTTCGCCGCCGGCACCTACTGGCTGTACGTCAGCATCCACGGTTTCGGCGGCGCGCCGCTGTGGCTGGCGTGCGCGCTGATGCTCGGGCTGGTCGGCATCATGGGCCTCTACCATGCGGCGCTCGGTTACGCGGTGGCGCGCTGGCTGCCTGCGCGCGGCGCGCTGCGCTGGCTGCTCGCGCTGCCGGCGGCGTGGCTGCTGGTCGAGTGGTGGCGCGGCTGGTTCCTCTCCGGGTTCTCGTGGCTGTCGCTCGGTTACTCGCAGACCGACACCTGGCTCGCCGGGTTCGCACCGCTTGCGGGCGTGTACGGGGTGAGCGCCGTGGTGCTGGTGTGCGCCGGCGCCCTGACCGCGCTTGCCCTCGGCGAGCGCCGCGGGCGGCTGCTCGCCGCCGCGACCCTCATCGTCGCCTGGTCGGCGGCGGCCGCGCTCTACGGGCGCTCCTGGACGCATCCTGCCGGTGCGGGCGTCAGCGTGGCGGTGGTGCAGGGCGCGATCCCGCAGGACGAGAAGTGGCAGGAGAGTAACCGCGGCACGACGCTCGATCTCTACCAGGCACTCACCGAGAAGGTGCTCGGCACGCAGCTCATCGTCTGGCCCGAGTCCGCACCCGCCGATGTGGCCAACGACATCGTTCCGTACATCAACAATCTCTACCGCGAAGCACGCGCTCGCGACTCGGCGCTGGTGATCGGGGTGCTGCGGGCGGAGGGCGATGCGACCCAGCCGGCGGCCGAACGCTACTACAACTCGGTCCTGGCTCTCGGCGACAAGCCGAGCTGGTACGACAAGCATCACCTGGTGCCGTTCGCGGAGTTCTTTCCGGTGCCGCACTTCGTGCGTAACTGGTTGCGCCTCATGAGCCTGCCGTACGCGGACTTCACCCCCGGCGCCGCCGATCAGCCGCCGCTGCCCGCGGCCCACCTGCAGCTCGGCGCCACCGTGTGCTACGAGGATGCCTACGGCAGCTCGATGCTGCGGGTGTTGCCGCGCGCCGACGCTCTGGTGAACGTCACCAACGACGCCTGGTTCGGGCACTCGAGCGCCCGCTACCAGCATTTCCAGATCGCGCGCATGCGCGCCCTCGAGGCCGGCCGTTACCTGGTGCGCGCGGCGAACGACGGCGTTTCGGCGATAATCGGGCCGCACGGCGAAGTCATCGCCCGTGCCCCGGAATTTACCCCGGTCGCGCTGGTCTCAAGTATTGTCCCCTACGCCGGCTTGTCCCCCTACGCGCGTGTTGGAAACTGGCTGGTCGTGAGCCTCGCGGCGCTGGCGCTGGCGTACGGGGTGTGGGTGCGGAATGATAGCGAGCGGCGCCGCCGCGACTGATACAGGAAGTGTCGCCATGAAAGCCACGTTCGGTTCCTGCCGCATTTCGCCCGCCGGCTGGGTCATGGCGCTCTGTCTGGGCGCGGCGCTCACTCTGGCGGCCTGTTCGCGCGGATTCTCGGCACAGTTCCCGGCCGGTGCGCCGGGCGCAGCCGGGGCGGCGCGTCCCGCGGCGCAGGCGGAGGCCGCGATGCCCGCGCCCACCGCGGTGCTCGGCGGGGCGGCGACGGCGGGCCTGCCCGACTTCTCGCAGCTGGTCGACCGCTACGGACCGGCGGTGGTGAACGTGGAAGTGGTGGAGAAACGCCAGTCGGGCGGCATCCAGGGAATCTCGCCCAACGATCCGTTCTACGACTTCTTCCGCCGCTTCGGCATTCCGGCTCCCGATTCCGGGCAGCGCGAGCATCAGCCGCCGCAGCGCGGCGCCGGGTCGGGGTTCATCGTCAGTCCCGACGGCTACATCCTTACCAACACCCATGTGGTCGAGAACGCCGAAGAGGTGACCGTGCGCCTCACCGACCGGCGCGAGTTTCCCGCCAAGGTGATCGGCGCCGACGAGCGCACCGACGTCGCCGTCATCAAGATCAGCGCCAGCAATCTGCCGATCGTCAAGCTCGGCGACCCGACACACCTCAAGCCCGGGCAGTGGGTGCTCGCCATCGGCTCGCCGTTCGGCTTCGAGAACACCGCCACCGCGGGCATCATCAGCGCCACCGCTCGCGCGGTACCGGGCGAGAACTACGTGCCCTTCATCCAGACCGACGTGCCGGTGAATCCCGGCAATTCCGGCGGGCCGCTGTTCAACATGGCCGGTGAAGTGATCGGCATCAACTCCCAGATCTTCAGCCGCACCGGCGGCTTCATGGGCGTGTCCTTCGCCATCCCGATCGACGTGGCGCGCAACGTCGAGGAGCAGCTCATCAGGACCGGGCACGTGGTGCGCGGCAGGATCGGCGTCACCATCCAGGACGTGAACGCCCAGCTTGCCGAGTCCTTCGGGCTCGACCGCCCGCGCGGTGCGCTGGTTTCCTCGGTGGAGAAGGACGGGCCGGCCGCGCATGCCGGCATCGCTCCCGGCGACGTCATCCTCGGCGTGGGCGGCCATCCCATCGAGCGCTACGGCGAGCTGTCGAGCGCCGTCGCCGCGATGCGGCCGGGCGCGGAAGCGAGCCTGGCGGTGTGGCGCAACGGGCGCGAGCAGAGCTTCAGCGTCAAGGTGGCGGAACTCAAGGAGCAGCAGCAGACCGTCGCCAACCGCAGCAACGGCCCGGGCGAGCCGGGCGCCGGGCAGGCCGGGGCTCTCGGTCTCACCGTGCGTCCGCTCGAGCCGCGCGAGAAGGAGCAGGCCGGCACGCAGGGGAGCCTGCTGGTGGAGCAGGTCACCGGTCCCGCCCAGGCGGCGGAGATCGAGCCGGGTGACATCATTCTCGGCATCAACGGCAAGCGCGTGCACACGGTGAAGGAGCTGCAGGATGCCGCCGGCGCCGCCGGCAAGAACGTGGCGCTACTCATCCAACGCGAGGACGCTCAGATCTTCATACCGCTGCGCCTGCCTTAGATAACAAATGCAAGAAACCTATGACCCCGCGGCGGTGGAGCGCGCCGCGCAGCAGTATTGGCAGGAGCGCCGCGCCTTCGAGGTGGACGAGAGCGCCGCGCGGCCGAAGTACTACTGCCTGTCGATGCTGCCGTACCCTTCCGGACGGCTGCACATGGGGCACGTGCGCAACTACACCATCGGCGACGTGCTGGCGCGCTACCTGCGCATGCAGGGCTACAACGTGCTGCAGCCCATGGGCTGGGACGCCTTCGGCCTGCCGGCCGAGAACGCCGCCATCAGCAACGGCGTGCCGCCGGCGCAGTGGACGCGGCAGAACATCGCGCACATGCGCGCGCAGCTCAAATCCCTTGGCTTCGCCATCGACTGGCGGCGCGAGCTCGCCACCTGCGATCCGCAGTTCTACCGCTGGAACCAGTGGCTGTTCCTGCGCATGCGCGAGCAGGGACTCGCGTACCGCCGCAGCGGCATCGTCAACTGGGATCCCGTCGATCAGACGGTGCTCGCCAACGAGCAGGTCATCGACGGCCGCGGCTGGCGCACCGGCGCGCCGGTGGAGAAGCGCGAGATTCCGATGTACTACCTCGCCATCACGCGCTACGCCGAGGAGCTGCTGCGCTCGCTCGACGGCATGCCCGACTGGCCCGAGCGCGTGCGGGTGATGCAGGCCAACTGGATCGGCCGCAGCGAGGGCTGCGACATCGCCTTTCCCTATGCGCCCGACACGGTGCGCGCCACCGGCGCCGACGGGGCACTGCGGGTGTTCACCACGCGGCCCGACACGCTGTTCGGAGTGACCTTCATGGCGGTCGCGGCCGAGCACCCGGTGGCCCTGGCCGCGGCGCAGCACGACGCCGCGCTCGCCGCGTTCATCGAGGAGTGCCGCCGCGGCAGCGTGACCGAGGCCGAAGCCGCCATCCAGGAAAAGCAAGGCATGCCCACGAGGCTGCACGTACTGCATCCCTTCACCGGCGCGCCCCTCGAGATCTGGGTCGCCAACTACGTGCTGATGACGTATGGCGAGGGCGCGGTCATGGGCGTGCCGGCGCACGATGAGCGCGATTTCGAGTTTGCCGTCCGCAACGCACTGCCGGTGGTTACGGTGGTGCGCTCCGCCACCGGCGCCTACGACGAAGTACGCCAGCCGTGGATCGCGGCTTACGCGGACTACGGCGTCACCGTCAACTCGCGGGAGTTCTCCGGCCTTGCCTTCCAGCAGGCGGTGGACGCGATCGCCGCGGCGCTCGAGAAAAAAGGACTGGGACGCAAGCGCGTGCAGTATCGGCTGCGCGATTGGGGCGTCTCGCGCCAGCGCTACTGGGGCTGCCCGATCCCGATCATCCACTGCGCCACTTGCGGCGAGGTGCCGGTGCCCGAGGAGCAGCTGCCGGTGCTGCTGCCGGAGGACCTGGTGCCCGACGGCAGCGGCAATCCGCTGGCGAAATCGCCCGCCTTCTACGAGTGCCGTTGCCCGAAGTGCGGCCAGCCGGCGCGCCGCGAAACCGACACCATGGATACCTTCGTCGACTCATCGTGGTACTTCATGCGCTACGCCTGCCCGGACGCGCCGGCCATGGTGGATGAGCGCGTCGGCTACTGGCTGCCGGTGGACCAGTACATCGGCGGCATCGAGCACGCGATCCTGCACCTGCTGTACGCGCGCTTCTGGACCAAGGTCATGCGCGATTTCGGCATGATCGGCTTTGACGAGCCGTTCACGCGCCTGCTGACCCAGGGGATGGTGCTCAACGACATCTATTCGTACCAGGCCGAGGCGGGCCGCAAGCGCTACTTCAACCCGGCCGATGTCGACACCCGCCGCGGGCCCGATGGCACCGCGGTGCACGAGGTGACGACGCCCGAGCTCGGCACGGTGCGGGTGACGCACGAGGGTCTCGGCAAGATGTCGAAGTCCAGCGGCAACGGCGTCGACCCGCAAGGGCTGGTGGAGCGCCTGGGTGCCGACACGGCGCGCCTGTTCGTCATGTTCGCCTCGCCTCCCGAGCAGACGCTCGTCTGGTCCGACGAAGGCGTGCAGGGTGCCGCGCGTTTCATCCGCAAGCTGTGGAATGCGGTGTACGCGCACGTCGCCGCGGGCACCGCGCCCGCGCTCGAGCCGCGCAGGCTCGACGCCGCGCAGCGCCAGCTGCGACGCCTGGCGCACCAGACGCTTGCCAAAGCGACCGACGACATCGGCCGCCGGCGTAATTTCAACACCGCCATCGCCGCCATCATGGAGCTGCTCAACTCCATCGGCCGCTTCAGCGACACCAGCCCGGCCGCAAGGGCGGTGCGCCACGAGGCGCTCGGCATCGCGATCCGCGTGCTCGCTCCGATCACCCCGCACGTGTGCCATGCGCTGTGGCAGGCGCTCGGACATTCCACGGCGCTGATCGACGAGCGCTGGCCGGCCCCTGACCCGGCAGCGCTCGAACAGGACATGCAGTCGCTGGTGGTGCAGGTGAACGGCAAGCTGCGCGGCCATATCAGCGTGCCGCCGGGCGCCAGCGAGAGCGCCTGCACGCAGGTGGCGCTCGCGGACTCCCACGTGCAGAAATTCATCGCCGGCAAGCCGGTGCGGCGGGTGATCTTCGTGCCCGGCAAGCTGGTGAACGTGGTGGTATGAAGCACCCCGGGAAATTGCGCCTGCACCGCGCGGCGCGGCGCCCTGCCCGTGCTGCGGCCGCGGCCGCCGCGCTGCTGGCCGCGGCACTGCTGGCCGCCGCGTGCGGCTTTCACCTGCAGGGGCGCACGTCGCTGCCCGCGCTGGTGAAGACTCCGTACCTGGAGGCGCCCGACCGGCAGAGTGATTTCGTGCAGAGCCTGCTGCACGCGCTGCTGGCGAACGGCGCGCAGCCGATGCCGGACAAGGCGCACGCTTCGGTGGTGGTCAGCATCCTGCGCGACAATGTGACGCGGCGCGTGCTGTCGGTGTCGGCGCTGAACCAGGCCAACGAGTACGAGGTGACCTACACGGTAAGCTTCTCGGTCACCGCCGGCGACAAGGAGCTGCTGCCCGCGCAGGAGCTGTCGGCCACGCGTACCTATAGCTTCGACGAGCGGCTGCTGCTGGCGAAGGAGCACGAGGAGGAGATCCTGCGCGCGGACATGGCGCACGATCTGGCGGATATGGTCATGCGGCGGCTGTCGAGCCTCTAGCTCAGGCGCATGTGCCCAATGCCCACGGTGCTGCTGGCCGCCGTCGAGCGCGCGGCCGTGAGTGCGCTGCTCGGGCGCTATGGACTGACGCTGACGCCGGTTGCGCGCGCCGAACCCATCCCGGGCTCCTACTGGGGCGGGAGCGAGGCCGGGTTGCAGGGCAGCCGTTTGTTCGCGCGCCCCGACACACCGCTGCACTCCGTGCTGCACGAAGCCGCTCACTACATCTGCATGGCGCCCGAGCGGCGCGCGTACCTCGATCGCGACGCGGGCGGCGATGACCTCGAGGAGTCGGCGGTGTGCTACCTGCAGGTGCTGCTCGCGGACGCACTGCCCGGAGTCGGCCGGCTGCGCATGTTCGCCGACATGGATGGCTGGGGCTACAGCTTCCGCCTCGGCAGTGCGCGGGCGTGGTTCGAGCAGGACGCCAGCGACGCTTACTCGTGGTTACAGCGGCAGGGCATCATCGCCGCCGCCGGTCAGCCGAGCGGAGCGCTGTCGGGCAGCGAGTGCGGCGAAGGTTGCGGTACACGGGGGGTGCGCCCGACTGCCCGTCCGCAGCGATGAACGCCGGTGGCGGCGGCCCGATGGCTGGTAAATCCTGCAGTTAGCACGCTAAACTGCGCCGCGGTCGTGCAGGTGTAACTGTTGTAACCATGCGCCGGATATCGCTTTCGTGGGTACTGTCGCTGTTGCTGGTGTTTGCCCAGCTCGGCGCGGTGCTGCACGAGCTCGGCCACCTGGGCCATGGCGAGCGCAGCGCCGGCGTCACGCTGCGTCTCGCGCAGCCGTCTGCCGAGGGCGGCATCTGCCCGAGTTGCGAGGCGTTCGCACAGGTCACCAACCCCGCGGGCGGCGCCCACGCCGGCAGCGACGCGTGCCCGCCCGGCCTGCTGCTGCTGGTCGATCGCGACTCTGCGATCGTCGCCGCCGACACGCCGGTTGCGCGCAGTCGCGGCCCTCCGCAAGTCTGAAAGGTCTTCGAGCGTAGCTGCAGCACGCGAGCGATCGCCTGTTGCCCGACCCTTCAGTTTCTGCGGAGCTAACTCATGTTCCATTCCCGATCGCGGGGCGCCAGGCCGGGCCTGGTTGCGCTCGCGGCATTCACCGTTGCGACACTGCCGGCGATGACGCCGGCAGGTGCCGCGGACGCGGACGCAGCCGCCACCGACAGCACCGCTGGCGGCAGCTCCAGTGACAACAGCAATCTGGCTACCGTGGTGGTCACCGCGCGGCGCCTCAACGAGGCGCGTGCCGAGATCCAGACCCAGACCGGCGCCTCGACCTACACCATCGACAGCACCGCGATCGCCGCCACGCCCGGCGGCGAGAACGTGCAGCTCAACCAAGTGCTGCTGCAGGCTCCCGACGTGGTGCAGGACTCGTTCGGGCAGCTGCACGTGCGCGCCGATCACAACGACCTGCAGTACCGCATCAACGGCATCATCCTGCCGGAGGGCATCAGCGTCTTCAGCCAGACCTTGAGTCCGCGGCTGATCTCCTCGCTGAGCCTGATCACCGGCGCATTGCCCGCGGAATACGGCCTGCGCACCGCCGGCATCGTCGATCTCACCACCAACAGCGGCCTGCTGCAGCCGGGCGGTTACGCCTCGGTGTACGGTGGCAGCTTCGGCACCTTCCAGCCGGCGGCGGAGTACGGCGGCAGCTCCGGCAATTTCAGCTATTACGTGACCGGCGACTACAAGCAGGACAATCTCGGTATCGAGTCGCCCGACGGCAGTACCGATCCGCTGCACGATCACACCACCCAGGTACATGCGTTCGGGTATTTCGAAGAGATTATCGATACCACCAACCGCCTCTCGCTGATCCTCGGCAGCTCGGACGATTCCTTCCAGATACCCAACCAGCGCGGCCTGCAGCCGACGCTCGGCCTGGACGTGCAGGGCATAAGCCAGTTCCTCAGCAACAATCTCAACGAGACCCAGCACGAGGCAGCGCAGTACGCGATCGTCAGCTGGCAGCACTCGGAAGGTCCGCTCAACTGGCAGAGCTCGCTGTCGGCGCGCTACACGACCTTGCACTTCGCGCCGGACTGGGTGGGCGACCTGCTCTACAACGGCATCGCCCAGAACGCCTTCAAGGACGACACCGCCCTCGGCTGGCAGACCGACGGTGCCTACAAGGTGAACGCCGCGCACACGGTGCGCGCCGGGGCGTATTTTCAGCACGACAGCGCCGAGAGCGACACCACTTCGCAGGTGCTGCCCATCAACGCCCTCGGTGTGCCGACTAGCGACATTCCGCTGACCGTGCCCGACAACGGTAAGCAGTCGCAGTCGATCGAGAGCGTCTACGTGCAGGACGAATGGCAGGTGCTCGCGCCGCTCACCATCAATTACGGGCTGCGTTTCGATCACTACAGCGCCTACTCCAGCGGCAGCCAGTTGAGCCCACGGGTCAACATCGTCTGGAAGCTCGATACCGGCACCACGGTACACGGCGGCTATTCGCGTTATTACACCCCGCCGCCCTTCGAGCTCATCGGCACCGAGACCTTCGCGAAATTCGCCGGCACGACGGCGCTGCCGCCCGGCACGATCACCGCGGACACGGCGCCGCTCGCCGAGCGCGCCAATTACTACGACCTGGGCGTGCAGCAGAAGCTGCTCGACAATACCCTCACCCTCGGTGCGGACAGCTTCTACGAGCAGGCGCAGCACCTCATCGACGAGGGTCAGTTCGGCGCTCCGATCATCCTCACGCCGTTCAACTATCGCTACGGGCTGATCGGCGGGGTGGAATTCACCGCCAACTACTCGGTGAGCAACTTCTCCGCCTACGGCAACCTGTCGTTCCAGGCCGCGCATGGCAAGGACGTCGAGTCGTCCCAGTTCAACTTCAGCGCCGGCGACCTGGCGTATATTGCCGATAACTACATCCATCTGGATCACGAGGGGCGCGTGGCCGCCTCGGGGGGTGTTTCCTACCTGTGGATGGGGACCCGCTTCAGCACCGATATGCTGTTCGGTACCGGATTGCGTGACGCGCTGGTACTGCCCAACGGCACCTCGATCCCGAACGGCGATCACACCCCAAGCTACACCCAGGTCAACCTGGGCCTGAGTCATGAATTCCGACTCCCCAGCACCGGACCGCTGAGCGTGCGGTTCGACGTGATCAACCTGTTCGACAAGGTCTACGCGATCCGCAACGGCACCGGTATCGGCGTGTTTGCGCCTCAGTACGGAACGCGACGTGGGCTTTTCGGCGGAGTTTCCTGGCAGTTCTGAAGGACGGCGCCAGGCTGTCTGGCTGGTAGCGAGCGCCCTCGTAACCGCGGCGCTGTTCGCCTCCGGCGGCCTCGATGTCGCGGTCGCGCGCTGCTTCTACTACGCCGGGGGCGCCGATCACTGGCCGCTCGCGCGACAGCTGCCGTGGACGCTGCTGTATCGCGCGGCGAGCTGGATCACCGCTGCGCTGGTGATCGCGGGCCTGGCGGCGCTGACGGTGAGTTTTGCGCCGTGCCGGCGCCACTGGCGCCGCGCCGCGATGCTGATCCTGCTCGCGGTCGCGATCGGGCCGGGACTGCTGGGGAACGCGCTGTTCAAGGACCACTGGCAGCATCCGCGGCCGCGCGAGCTCGCTGTTTTCGGTGGCACGGCTCACTATGTGCCGGCGCCGCTGATCGGCCGCGAAGGCGGGGCGTCCTTTCCGTGCGGCCACTGCACCGTCGGATTCCTCTACGCGTGCGGCTGGTGGCTGTGGCGCCACCGCCGCCCGCGCTGGGCACGCTCATCTCTCGCCGCCGGACTGCTGCTCGGCGCCCTGCTGGGCGTCGGCCGCATGGCGGCCGGCGCGCATTTTCTTTCCGACGTCATCTGGTCGGCGCTGCTGGCTTGCGCCGTCACGCATGTTCTCTATTACCACGTGCTGCGCTTCCCGGCCGCCGACCAGCGGGCCGGCGAGGCGCCGGCCGCCGGGGGCGGGATCAGGTCCTGGCCGACGGTGGCGGCGCTGGCAAGCGGTGCAGCCGTGCTGATGGCGCTCTTCACGACACCGCACGGCACGCTGTTGAACCGCAGCGTGGCGCTCGGCTCGCTCGCGGGTGGGGTGCGGATCCTCGAAGTGGAGGCCGACCGGGCCAATGTCACCGTGGTGCTGGTGGACGGGCCGGCCACGCAGCTCGACATCGCAGGCGAGCTGCACGGGTTCGGCTTGCCCGGCAGCCGCCTCGACGCGCAGGCCCAGGTGCTGTCGCAGCCCCTGCCGACGCTGCGCTACCGGATTGAGGAGCGCGGCTGGCTCACCGACGTCGACGGTTTCGCAAGCCTGCGCGTGCCCGCCAGCGCCTTCGCGCAGCTGCGGGTGCTGGTGCACGACGGCAACATCGTGCTCATCGACACGACGCGCGCGCAGGTCGCGGCGGGGAAGACCATGCGGCTCGACCTGCGTGCCCCGCGCGGTCGCGTCGAGATCCGCAGCGCTGCTACGCGGCCGTGCGACCCTGGCTCCGCCTGCCGCTGAACGGCAGGCTCACGCTGACCACGAGACCGGTGCCGGCGGCGGGTGTGGCGAGCTCGATCTCGCCGGCGAGCAGCTCGACGACCCGTCCGACGATCGAGAGTCCCAGTCCGCTGCCGCCCGCGGCACCGCCGGGAACGCGGTAGAAGCGCTCGAATGCGCGCACGCGCTCCTCGTGCGGGATGCCCGGTCCGTTGTCGCTGACGCGGAGCACGCCGCACGCGCCGCGCGCACTGACCAGCAGCGACACACAGCCGCCGGCGGCGACGTTGCGGATGGAGTTCTCCAGCAGGTTGCGGATCAACAGGTACAGCAGCTCGGGCGAGCCGGGCAGCTGTCGCTCGCAACCCGCGAGCGCGATGTCGACCCGTTTCTCTCCCGCCGCCTGCGCCAGGTCCTCGAGCACCAGGTCGACGACCAGCTGCGCGGGCGTCGCCTGGCCGGTGCTCACCGCGATGCCCGGCTCGAGGCGCGCCAGCGATAGCAGCTGGCTCATCAGGTGCGAGGTGCGGTCGATGTTCGCCTGCAGCTTGTCGAGCGCGCGCCGTGCCTCGGCCGGACTCGTGGCGCGCGCGGCGACCTGTGCCTGCGCGCGCAACGCCGCGAGCGGCGTGCGCAGCTCGTGCGCGGCGTCGGCGGTGAAGCGCCGCTCGCGCGCCAGAACTTCCGCGTGCCGGGCCAGCAAGCCGTTGAGCGCCACGCCGAGTGCGTGCGTCTCCACCGGCATCGCCGCCGTGTTCACCGCGGACAGGTCGTCGGCACCGCGTTCGGCGAGCTCTGCAGCGATGCGGCGCACCGGGCGGAACGCGCGCTCGGTGACCAGCGCGATGAGCGCGGTCAACAGCACCAGTGCGAACAGCAGCGGCAGCGCCACGGCGCGCAGCGTGCGCGCCACCAGCGCATCGCGACGCTCGAGCGGCTCGGCCATGTGTATCACCAGCGGTGTTACCCGCGAAGCGAGCGAGTACACCCGCCAGCTGCGGCCGTCGAGCCGCGCATTGGAGTAGCCGGACAGCTCGCCGCTGCCGAGCTCAGCCTGCGGCGCGTCGGGCGAGCGGAACAGCAGCTGGTGTGTGCGGGTGCCGATCTGGTAGATGATCTCGAAGGGCAGCGGAGCCCCGAGCGCCGGGGTGCGCGGCACGACCGTGTCGCCCTCGGCGTACTCGTGGTCGGCATAGCGCAGCGCGAGCGTCGCCTGCTGCTGCAACATCTCGTCGAACTGCTGCGCGGTGCTGCTCGACACCGCGCGGTACACCAGCAGCCCGAGGACTGCGAACACCGCACAGGCCGCGGCCGCCACTGCGAGCGCCATGCGCCGGCGCAACGACCACGGCCGCACCGGGCGCGTCGCCGCGCTCGCCCCGGTGGATGCCTGCGCCTCGGGCGGTAACGCCGCGCCAACGGCACCGGCGTCGGCTCCGGTCAGCAGGGGCCGGGGCGTTCCCGGCGATGTCGGCCTCGAATTCATGACCTCTCCGCGGCTGTCAGGCACCGGCAGCCCGGCACACGATTGCAGCACGTTGGCGCTTAAGCCCGCCTTAAGTGCGACGCTCATACGCTCGGCGGCGTGCCGCCCGCCGCGTCGAGTATACGGATCCGTGCTGTCGCCCGGCTCGCCGGGGCGCTGCTCGCGGCCGCGACGCTCGCGGCGTGCGCACTGCCCGACGGGCGCAGCTGGGCCGAGGACGCGACCGTTGCCCCCGGGTGGCAAGACGCCGCGGGACGCGAGCGGCCCAACGGCCAGGACACCCAGAGCATGCCGTCCTCGCACACCTCGCGCTCCGCCGTGCTGACCGAGCTCGCCGCGCGCAATGTGCAGTCAGTGGATGTCGCACCGGCAACGCGCCGGGTCATTGATTTCGGCCTGGACGTGCTCACCTGCGGCACGGCATGGGCGCGGGTGGAGTCCGGCTATCACTTCCCCTCGGACACGCTGGTCGGCATGTCGCTGGGCAATTTCAACGGCGCCTTCTTCAATGACGCGCTCCTCGGTCGCGGCGTTGTCTCGCGCGGCGCACAGCTATCGGTCGAGCCACTGCCGCGCGGCGCGGCGCTGATCGCGCGCGTCGGGCTCTGGGCGTTCGTTGTCGGGGCGACGTCAGCAGCGTCGGGCGGCAGCGGCTGCGGGTCGTCTGCTGCGCGCAGGACGTCGACGCGGTAGCCCCGTCCCTTGTGGTTGGTGATGAAGTGCGCCCCGAGCTTGCGCCGCAGGTTGTGGATGTGCACCTCGATGGCGTTGCTGGCGATATGATCGTCGAAGCCGTACAGCTCCTCCTCGATCTCGGTGCGCCTCACCAGGCGGCCGGCCTTGCGCATCAGCAGTTCCACCACCGCATACTCGCGTGCCGTGAGCGCCGCCGGCTCGCCGCGAAAACTCACCAGCCGCTGGCGCAGGTCGAGCGCCACCTCGCCCACGGCGAGCAGCGTGTCGGCACCGCCCTCGACGCGACGCGTGACGGCGCGCAGCCGTGCCGACAGCTCGTCGATATCGAAGGGCTTGATGAGGTAGTCGTCGGCGCCGGCGTCGAGTCCGGCGATGCGGTCGCTGACGTGATCGCGCGCGGTGACGATGACGACGGGAGTGTGGTGCCCGTTGTGCCGCAACCAGCGTAGCACCGCGAGGCCGTCGCAGCGCGGTAGCCCCAGATCGAGCACCAGCGCGCTGAAGGCCGTGGTCGACAGCGCCGCCAGCGCGGCGGGGCCTTCCTGCACCCAGTCGACGACGTAGCCCTCCTGGCGCAGGCCGTCGCGCACTGCCTCGCCAAGCATGTCGTCGTCTTCGACCAGCAGGATCCTCACCGCGGCATCTCCTCAGGCTGCCCGCCGGGACAGCCGGCGCTTAATTCTGTCTTAAGCATGCTGCTTCTATCCTCACGAGTATGCAATCCATGCGCATCATGCCGGTGGCCGTGATCGACCACATCCGCGCCGCCGGCCGCGGCGCGCGGCGGCCCGCGCTCACCCGCGCCGCGCTGTGGCTCCTCCTGCTACTGCAGGCGCCGGCTTGTCTGGCCGGCGGCGGCCCCTTCGGCATCGACAACGAGGGGAGCTACGACAACGCCGGCATCTGGAAGCGCAATTACCAGGAGCTGCTCGAGTATGGCCTGATTGTCGGCGAGGTCGGTGGCGCCCTGTGGGAGGGGGGCGAAACGCGCTTCGGCCGCACGCTGTGGCAGTCGGTCGATGCCTCGGCCGCCTCCGGCATCGTCGCGCTCGCCATGAAGTACACCTTCTCGCGGGTGCGGCCGAACGCCAGCAACAACGATCCCAACCTCTGGTTCCAGGGGCACGGCAACCAGAGCTTCCCCAGCGGCGAGGTGACCGAGGTGAGCTCGATCATCACGCCGCTGGTGCTCGAATACGGCCCCGACCACCCGGCCGCCTATGCCCTCGAGCTGCTGCCGGTCTACGACGGGATCGCGCGTGTCAAGGTGCAGTCGCACTGGCAGTCGGACGTGCTCGCCGGTTTCGCGCTCGGCACCGGGACGGCGTGGCTCATTCACCGCAGCCCCAACTCGCCATTCATCCTGCGCGTCATGCCGCACGCCGTCTACGTCGGTCTCGGCAAGAGCTGGTGAAACCCCACGCCGCAACCGGGTCGAGTCTGGCGGCGCGCGCCGCGGTGGCACTGTTGCTGTTGGCCGCGCCGCTGGCGCGTTCGTGGGCCGCCGCCGGGACGCCGCCTGTCGATCTGGCAGCTTTCCGCGGCCAGGTGGTGTACCTGGACTTCTGGGCGTCCTGGTGCGCGCCGTGCCGCGAGTCGTTTCCGTGGATGAACCGCATGCAGGCGGAGCTGGGCGCCGCGGGCCTGGTGGTCATCGCCGTCAACGTCGATCGCGAGCATGCGGACGCCGAACGCTTCCTGCGCCAGCACCCGGCGCAGTTCCGCATCGTCTTCGACCCGCCGGGTATGTTGCCTGAGAAGTTCGGCGTGCACGGCATGCCCACCAGTTTCGTCATTGGACGCGACGGCACGCTGCAGCTGCGGCACGAGGGATTTCGTCGCAGCGATCGTGACGCACTCGCGCAGCAGCTGCGCGCCCTGGTGCTCGCGCACTGAGTTTCCCGGAGGATCTGCCATGCCCCTGTCACGCCTCCTGTTGCTCGCGGTGCTGCCGGTGCCGGTGCTTGTGAGCGGGTGCAATCCACTGGGCGTCAAGCCCTGGCAGCGCGAGATCCTCGCCCGGCCCGCCATGGCAGTGACCGCCGAGCCGATGGATGCGGCCATCGACGATCACATCTACTTCAGCAAGGAAGCGGCCAGCGGCGGGCGCAGCTTTGGCGGCGGGGGTTGCGGATGCAACTGAAACGGCCGCCGGCACAGCTGCATCTGGGCCTGATGGCCGCCAGCTGCGCGCTGCTCTCGAGCCCCGTGCGCGCGCAAACGGCGGACGACTCCGGCCAGCCGCTGCAGCTCGACACCGACGTGCTCTATTACAAGGAGAACGCCGGCCGCGTGCAGACCGTCGAGCCGGTGGTGAGCCTGAAGAAGGATTTCGGCGATCTGCGTACACTCGACGGCACGCTCACGCTCGACTCGCTCTCGGGCGCGACCCCGAACGGCGCCATTCCGGCGCGCAAGCCACAGACTTTCGCCAGCCCCTCGAGCACCAGCCTGACACCGCAACCCGGCAGGAAGACCACCCTGTATACCGTCGCCCCGGGCGATCTGCCGCAGGATCCGCATTTCAAGGAGCAACGCCTGGCGGGCGACCTCGACTGGTCGCAACCGCTCGGGCTCGACAACACGCTCTCGTACGGCGGCCACGCCTCGAGCGAGCACGACTTCGACTCGGTGGCGGCGCACGCCGGCCTGAGTCACGACTTCAATGAGAAGAACACCACGGTCTCGGCGGGGGTCAACGAGGAGTACGACCGCATTCACGCGCATGGGGGCAATCCGCTGCCAGGCAGCGATTACGAGCTCTACGAAAAGGAGTCCAGTCAGACCAAGACAGTGAGCGGCGCGCTGCTCGGCGTCACTCAGGTCATGACGCGCACCTGGCTCACCGGACTCAACTACAGCTTCGACCACTCCCGGGGTTACCTCACCGATCCCTACCGCATTCTTTCGGAGCTCGACGCGCAGGGCGACGTCAGCGGCTATCTTTACGAGCGGCGCCCCGACATGCGCACGCGCCAGAGCCTTTACTGGTTCAACAAGCTCGCCCTCGGCTCGCCGGTGCTCGACCTGTCCTATCGGCGCGGCAAGGACAGCTGGGGCATTGCCTCCGATACCGTCGAGGCGCACCTGCGCATCGATCTCGGGCGCGGCATGTACCTCGAGCCCCACGCGCGCTGGTATCGGCAGACGGCTGCGGATTTCTATGAGCTGTACCTGAGTGCCGCGGGCCCGCTGCCCACCTACATGTCTGCGGATCCACGCCTCGCGGCCTTCGCCGCCACGACCTTCGGGCTGAAGTTCGGGGTGAGCGTCGGGCGAAATGGCGAGCTCAGCCTGCGTCTCGAGCAGTACCAGCAAAGACCGAGCGAGCAGTCGAGTCCGCTGCCGCTGCTGCAGGGGCTCGATCTGAACCCCGATCTCAAGGCGACGATCGTCCAGCTCGGCTGGCGACTGGTGTTCTAGCGTGTCACGGTCGCAAGGCGCACCCGCCGCGTCGCTGCCGCACGCACCGGACTTCGAGCTCGCGACGCGCGAGGGCGGGGCGATTGCCGTGTGCTTTGCCGCCATGGCGAGCCCCTGCGAGCTGCTGCTGGAGACAGCGGACACGCGTGCCGCCGCAGAGCTCGGGCAGCTGGCGGCGCGCGAAGCCTGGCGCATCGAGGCGAAGTTCAGCCGCTACCGCCCCGAGAGCATCATCAGCGTCATCAACCGCAGCCAGGGTCACGCGGTACGGGTCGACGTGGAGACGGCCGCGCTCCTTGACTACGCCGCCTCCTGCCACACGCTCTCCGGCGGCCGTTTTGACATCACCTCGGGCGTGCTGCGGCAATGCTGGACGTTCGACGGCTCGGCACGCCTTCCCGAGGTCGCGGCGGTCGAAGCGCTGCTGCCGCTCGTCGGCTGGAAAAAGGTGCGCTGGCAGGTCCCGCACATCACGCTGCCCGCGGGGATGGAGATCGACTTCGGCGGCTTCGGCAAGGAGTACGCGGTCGACCGCGTACTGTCACTGGTGACGGCGCGCTTCGCTGGCGCCGCGCTGGTCAACTTCGGCGGCGATCTCGCCGCGAATCGCGCTCCACGGGAGGCGCCCTGGCAGGTCGGCGTCGAGCGGCCCGACAGCGAGCGCGAGGCACGCCTGCTGCTCGAGCTCACTCAGGGGGGGCTCGCGACCAGCGGTGACTCGCACCGCTTCCTGCTGCGCGACGGGGTGCGCTACAGCCACATTCTCGACGTGCGCACCGGCTGGCCCGTGGCGCAGGTACCGCGCTCGGTGACCGTGGCCGCCGGCAGCTGCGTAGAGGCCGGAATGTTGGCGACTTTCGCCATGCTGCACGGGGGCGAGGCCGAGTCGTTTCTCGGACGGCAGGGCGTGCGCTACTGGTGCCTGCGCGATGCCAATGATTGATAATGGCAGCGCACGCCGGGAAGCCGCGCCGTGGGCGCGGCCTTTCGGCTGCGGCACGCATGCGAACGAGGTCCATTGAAGCTCACCTCCGATTCCCTGGCCGGTCATCTCGCGCAGCGGCTGCTTCCCGCCTATCTCATCTCCGGTGACGAACCGTTGCTCGCCGGCGAGGCCGCGGACGCGGTGCGTGCGCGCGCGCGCAGCGCCGGCTTCACCGAGCGCGAGGTGCATTTCGTCGAGCGCAGCGGCGACTGGGAGGCCGTGCGCGCCTCGGCCGCGAACCTGTCGCTGTTCGGCGCGCGGCGGATACTGGAGATCCGCCTCGCCACCGCCCGACCGGGGGCGGTCGGCAACGTGGCGCTGAAGGCGCTGCTCGAGGACGCCGCTCCCGACATGCTGCTCCTCATCCTCGCGCCGCGGCTCGACCGAGAGGCGCAAGGGGCGGAATGGGTGCGCGCGCTGGAGCAGCACGGCGCCTGGCTGCAGCTGTGGCCGGTCGATCCTGCCCGCCTGGTCGCCTGGCTGCGCAGCCGCTGCCGGACGCTCGGGCTCGAGCCGAGCGAGGCGGCGCTCGAGTTGCTGGCGGCGCGCACCGAGGGCAACCTGCTCGCCGCGCACCAGGAGCTCGGCAAGCTGACGCTGCTCGCCGGCAGCGGGCCGGTGACGCCCGACACGGTGCGCGCGAGTGTCGGCGACAGCGCGCGCTTCGATGTGTTTCAGCTCGGCGACACGGTGCTCGCCGGGGATGCGGCGCGCGCGCTGCGCATGCTCGCCGGGCTGCGCGCCGAGGGCAGCGAAGCGACGCTGGTGCTGTGGGCGCTGCTGCGGACGCTGCGCGATCTGTGGAACGTACGCGCGGGGGAGGGTGCGCCGGGCTGGCAGCGCCAGGCGGCCGCCCGTGCGCAGGCGAAGCGGCGTGCGGCACGGCTGCCCTACGCGGCGCTGGCGATGCGGGCGAGCCGCGCCGATCGCATCATCAAGGGGCGCCTCTCCGGCGCAGCGTGGGACGAGCTGGCGCTGCTTACCGTGGAGCTGTGCGGCGTGCCGCCAATGCTGGCGGCGCTGCCGGCGCGACCCTCGTAGCGCCATGCAGCCGATCGGCGTCTTCGGCGGCACCTTCGACCCGATCCACTGCGGGCATCTGCGCACCGCCTTCGAGCTGTGGCAGGAGCTGCAGCTGGCCGAGGTGCGCTTCCTGCCGACCGGCACGCCGCCGCATCGCGATCAGCTCTACGCCAGCCCGGAGCTGCGGCTGAAAATGGTGCAAGCGGCGGTGGCCGACCAGCCGAGCTTCGTGGTCGATGACCGCGAGGTGCGCCGCAGCGGCGTGTCGTACTCGGTCGATACACTCACGGAGCTGCGACGCGACTATCCAAACACACCGCTATGCCTGCTGCTTGGCATGGACGCGTTCCTCGGTCTGCCGCACTGGCACCGCTGGCGCGAGCTGCTGACGCTCGCGCACATCGTGGTCGCGTATCGCCCCGGGTGGCGCGCGCCCACCACCGGCCCGCTGGGCGAGGTGATGGTCGACCACGGCACCGGCGCGATCCGCACGCTGCACGAGGAACGTGCCGGCCGCGTCTACGTGCGCGCCGTGACTCAGCTCGAGATCTCCTCGACCGAGCTGCGTGCCCTGATCATCGCGGGGCGCGATCCGCGTTATCTGGTTCCCGATCCCGTGAGGCAGATCATTCTCGAGACGAGGTGCTATGCTCCACGGACCTGACCCGTACGCCGCAGCGAGATTCCTCCAGGAGACACCGCTTAAGCACATGACAACACGCACCCGATTGCGCTTGAGGGACGAGCGCGCCTCGCCGTTGCAGACCGCCGTAACAGCTGCGCTCGATGACATGAAAGCCGTGAATGTGAGGGTGCTCGATGTGCGCGGCCTGACGGACATCGCCGACACCATGGTCATCGCTTCCGGCAACTCCGATCGCCACGTGCGCTCGATCGCCGAACGCGTCGTGGAGAAAGCCAAGGCGGCCGGCTTCCGGCCGCTCGGCACCGAAGGGGCGCGCGACGGCGAGTGGGTGCTGGTCGACCTGCAGGACATCGTGGTGCACGTCATGCTGCCGCGGGTGCGCGAGTTCTACGGCCTCGAGAGCCTCTGGGACAGCGGTCCGGCGGTGTCCGCCGTCGCCGCGCCAGCGGTCTCGCGCGGGGCGGCGCGGCGGCGCACCTCGCGCTAGGCCTCCCGCGTGCGCCTGCGCGTGATCGCCGTGGGCACGCGCATGCCTGCCTGGGTCCGTACTGCCTGCGACGACTACCTCGCCCGGCTCAGCGGCGCGCTCGCCGGCTCGCTCAAGGAGATTACGCCCGGGCCGCGGCCAGCGGGCAGCCCGGTGCAGGCGGCGATGGCCCTCGAGGGGCGGCGGCTGCTGGCGGCGCTGCAGCCGGGGGATCATGTGGTGGCGCTCGATGAGCGCGGCCGTGAGCTCAGCACGCGCGAGCTCGCCGCCTGGCTCGGCACGCGTCTGCAGCAGGGGCAGGACCTGGCGTTCCTGATCGGCGGCGCCGACGGACTGGCAGCCGAAGTGCTCGAGCGCAGCCACTTCACGCTGTCGCTCTCGCGCCTCACCCTGCCGCATGCCCTGGTGCGGGTGCTGCTCAGCGAGCAGCTCTATCGCGCACACTGCATCCTCACCCATCACCCCTATCATCGCGACTGATGCCTCCCGAGCCCGTGCCGCCTCCGGTCCTGTGCCTAGCCTCGCGCTCGCCGCGGCGCCGGGAGCTGCTGGCGCAGATCGGCGTGCCGCACGTGGTGAGCGCGGCGCACATCGACGAGGCGGTCGCTGCGGGCGAGCGGGCTGCGGACTACGTCGTGCGGCTGGCGCGCGCCAAGGCGCTCATCGTGCGCGCGCGCGCCAGGGAGCTGCCGGTGCTCGCTGCCGATACCACCGTGGTGATCGATGAGGTCATCTGCGGCAAGCCCGCCAACGAGGCCGAAGCGCTCGCCATGCTCGGCCGCCTCTCGGGCCGCACGCACCAGGTCCTCACCGCCGTGGCGCTCGTTTCCGGGACGGGCGTGGCGCACCGCCTGAGTGCGAGCGAGGTGCGCTTCCGCGCCTTGAGCCGCAGCGAATGCCGCGCCTACTGGGCGAGCGGCGAGCCGCATGACAAGGCAGGCGCCTACGCCGTGCAGGGCCGCGCTGCGGTATTCATCGAGCACCTCGCCGGCAGCTACTCCGGCGTCATGGGGCTGCCGCTGTTCGAGACCGGCGAGCTGCTCGCGGCCGCAGGCATAGTGTACTGGCACAGCGCAGCCGCTGAAGTCCTGCCGTGAGCCTCGAGATCCTGGTCAACGTTGCTCCGCGCGAGACGCGCGCCGCCATCGTCGACACCGGCGTGGTGCAGGAGGTGCACATCGAGCGCAGCAGCCGCCGCGGACTGGTCAGCAACCTCTACAAGGGTCGTGTGTCGCGGGTGCTGCCCGGCATGCAGGCGGCGTTCGTGGAGATTGGGCTCGAGCGCACCGCGTTTCTGCACGCCGCCGACATCGCCCGCAGCGCCGCCGAGGACACGCTGCTCGGGGCCGCTGCGCTCAGTGCGCCGCCGGCGGAGGACATCCGCCGCCTGGTGAACTCCGGTGACGACATCCTGGTGCAGGTCATCAAGGATCCGATCGGCACCAAGGGCGCGCGTCTCACCACCTTCATCGCGCTGCCCTCGCGCTACCTGGTGTACATGCCGCGCGGGGTGGGCGTCGGCGTGTCCGCGCGCATCGACGAGGAGGCCGAGCGCACGCGCCTGAAGGGGCTGATCATCGAGCTCGGCGCTGAGGGCGCCGGCGGCGGTTACATCGTGCGTACGGCGGCGCAGGGCGCCTCCGTGGAGAGCCTGCGCGAGGACCTGGGCTACCTGGCGAAGCTGTGGGAGCACGTGCAGGTGCGCGCCGCGCAGGCGCCGCCGGGCACGGTGGTGCACGAGGATCTGCCGCTGAGCCTGCGGGTGCTGCGCGATGAGCTGTCGCGCGACGTGAGCCGCGTGCTGGTGGATTCAGCGCGCGAGCTCGCGCGCATGCAGGAGTTCACCGCCGCCTACATGTCGCAGAGCACGCCGCTGCTGGAGCTGTATGCCGGGCCGCGGCCGCTGTTCGACCTGAACGGCGTCGAGGAGGAGATTGCCAAGGCTCTCGATCGCAAGGTGTCGCTGAAGTCCGGCGGTCACCTGGTGATCGACCAGACCGAGGCCATGACCACCATCGACGTGAACACCGGCGCCTACGTTGGCCACCGCAACCTCGAGGAGACCATCTTCCGCACCAACCTCGAGGCGGCGGTGAGCATTGCGCGGCAGCTGCGCCTGCGCAACCTCGGCGGCATCATCATCATCGACTTCATCGACATGCGCGACGAGCCGCACCGCCGCGCGGTGCTGGCTGCACTCGAGCGCGCACTCGCCGGCGACCGCGCCCAGACGCACATCGTCAGTCTGTCCCCGCTCGGCCTGGTGGAGATGACGCGCAAGCGCACCCGGGAGAGCCTGGAACATCTGTTGTGCGAACCCTGTCCAAGCTGCGAGGGGCGCGGCTTCGTGCGGACCCCGGAAACCGTCTGCAACGAGATTTTTCGGGAAATTGTGCGACAGAGCCGGCAGTTTGCCAGTCGCGAGCTGCTGATACTCGCCCATCAGGACGTCGTGGATCGCCTCCTGGACGAGGAGTCCGCCACCCTGGGCGAACTCGAGGCGCAGGTCGGCAGACCGATCCGCCTGCAGGTCGAGGCCCTCTACGGCGTGGATCACTACGACGTCGTACTCGTGTAGGACATGAAATCGCAGTTGCGCCTCGCGCTGGTCACGCTCGGCAGCGTGCTGGCGCTGCTGCTTACGGCGGTGCTGGCCTACCAGCTGGCCGCGGCGCGCGTGCCACAGCAGCGCGCCGCGCTCGAGGAGCTGATCCGTCACGAGACCGGCCTCGAGGTGAGCTTCAGCGAGCTCAGCGTGCGCTGGGGCTGGCACGGCCCGGAGGCAGTGTTCCACGACGTCGAGCTCGGCGAGCCGGGGGCGGGCAGCGCACTGCTGCGCGCGCCGCGGCTGATCGTCGGGCTCGACCCCTGGCGTGTCGTGCGCAGCGGGGAGCTGAGCGCCGCCCGCATCCGGCTGTTGAACCCTGACATCGATCTTGGCCGCGCCCGCGCCGGCCGCGCCGCGGCGGCGCGCGCCACCTCACCGGGTGCCGGGGCGCTCGATGCCGGACGGCGGATCCTCGCGCGCTGGCGCGGCGGCCGCATCGACATCGAGGGCGGTACGCTGCACGCGGGCGGCCCTGACGGCGCGGCGAGCGCGACCGTGGCCATCCGCTACGCGCAGCTGCATCACCTCGGCGGGGAGTGGAGCGCGGACGCACTGTTGCTGCTGCCCGGGAGCCAGGGCGGCAGCGCGCACTTGAGCCTGCGGATGCATGGCGATCCGGCGCTGCCGGAAGTCACCGCGGGCACGCTCGGCTTCGAGGGCCAGCGGCTCGAATTCGCGGCCTGGCACGCGCTGGTCCAGGGTCTGCCGTTCGAGCCGTACCTGCCGCGGGCGGGCCGCGGCAACCTCGAGCTGCACGCGGCGTTCGACCACGGGCGCGTGCTGAGCGCCGCCGGCGAGGTGCAGGCGCAGGGTCTGGAGTGGAGCACCGCGGACGGCGTACTCGCCTGCGAACGGCTGCGCGCCGCGTGGCAGCTGGCGCGCCACGGCGCGCTCTGGCACCTGAGCGTGAGCGCGCCCGAAGCCGGTGCGCCGGCCCTGACGGCGGCGGCCCTCGAGCTCGATGCCGCCGCCGATGGCGCCTACGTGCGCGGGCGGCTGCAGCACGCGCCGCTCGCGGCACTCGCGGCAATCGCGCACGGTGTGGCCCCGCAATTGCCGCTGCAGCAGCTGTCGCTCGCCGGCGAGGTGCGCGCGGCGAGCTTCGACTGGAGCGCGCAGCGGCCGCGCGGTGCGCGCCTGCGAGCGACGGCCGAGCTTGCCGACATATCGCTCGGCAATGCCTCGCGCGAGCTGACGCTCGCGGGTCTCTCCGCGCACCTCGAGCTGGCCGATGCGAGCGTACTCGTAGACCTCGGTGCGCCGGCCGCGCGCCTGCTGCTGACCCGCGAGCAGCCGCTCGCTCTCGAGCAGCTGCAGCTGCACGCGCTGTTGCGCATCGCCGCCGCCGCCGGCGGCTGGCGCGTGAGCGCCGAGCAGCTACAGCTGCGGCATGCGGCGCTCAACGTGGCAGGCAGCGGCGCGCTCGGCGCGGAGCGGCCCGGGGCAGCGGTAGCCGTAGATGCGCACTTCTCGCTCAGGGACACCGACGTGGCGCTGCTCGCCGGGCTTGTCGGTGCGCGCATGCTCGGCACGCTCGGTCTCGCCGGGCAGCTGACCGCGGGAAGCATCGAGCGCGCGGAGCTCAGCTGGCGCGGACCGTGGACGGATAGTCCCTGGCTCGCTCCCGGCACGGAATTCGCCGGCAACGCGGCGCTGCGCGAGGCGACGCTGGCCGCCGCCGGCAACTGGCCCGACGCCCGGGACATTGCAGCGCGCATCGAATGGCGCGGCCCGCGCGGCCACGCCGACATCGATCACGCCCGCAGCGGCAGTTTCGAGCTCAGCGCCGCGCGCGCCGACTGGGACCTCGGCGGGCTGCGGCCGCTGCGCTTTTCCGGCCGTCTCGCCGGCAACGCCGCGGAGGCGCTCGCATGGATCCGCGATCACCCGCAGCTCGCCGCCTGGGCGCCGGGAATCGGTGACATCGACCTGCGCGGCGCGACACTCATCGACCTGGGTGTCACGCTGCCTGCCGCCATGCGCTCCGGCGCGGCGAGCCGGCCGCGCGTGCGTTTCGCGGCGCTGCTCGATGGTGATGAGCTGCGACCGGTGGCGGGTCTGCCGCCGCTGGCGGCGCTGCGCGGCGCACTGGTATTCGCGGACGGTCGGCTGCAGCGCTCGGCCCTCTCCGGGCAGTGGCTCGGCGGGCCGGTGAGCCTTGCGGTCGGCGAGCGGCGCGAGCACGGCGCGCAGCTCCTGGTCATCTCCGGCCGCGGCGTGGTCACGGCGGCCGCCGCGCTCGAGGCGGCCGGCGGCAGCCTGCCGCAGGCGCCGCTCGCGGGCAGTGCCGAGTGGAGCGCACTCCTTAGCTTGCAGAGCGCCGCGGTGCGCGTCGGCGCCTCGCGGGACGAGCAGCCTGCGGCGCAGCCGCGCTGGCAGCTGCGGGCTGATTCGACCCTCGTGGGCATTGCCAGCACTCTGCCCGATCCGCTGGCGAAGAGCGCCGGTGCGGCACTGCCCTTGCACGTGGAGCTGCAAGGCGCAGGCGATGTCGGGCAGCTGCGCGTGAATCTCGGCGAGCGCCTGCACGCGCTGCTCGCGCTCAGCCGCAGCGCCGACAGCTGGCGCATCGAGCGCGGTGCCGTGAGTCTGGCAACCGCGACCGCCGACCCGTCGGGCGGCGCCGCGCAGCACGCTGCGCCGCCCGCAGGCGAGGCGCCGGTATTGCCGGTGCGCGCCGTGCTCACGATCGACGGGCACATGGGACGGCTCGATCTGCCGGCCTGCCTGGCGCTGTGGCGTCAGGCCGGCGCCGATGCCGCGCTGCCGGTCCTCGACGCGCACCTGTCCGCCGGGCAGCTGCTCCTCGGGACGCGCGTCTACGGTGGCGTGCGCGTGCTGGCACGTGCCGGCGGGGAGGGCGGCGAACTGCAGCTGGACGCGCCGGAACTCTCGCTCATCGCCCGCTGGCCGGGGGCGATCGACCCTGATCATCCGGCGACGGTGCACCTCGGCAGCTTCAGCATCACACAGCCCGAGGACGTTGCGCTGTCGGCGGGTCTCGCCACCGTGCTCGCCCCGGCCGTGCAGCTGGCTATCGATGACCTGCGCTGGCAGGGTCGCGCGCTCGGCAGCCTCAGCGCACGGCTCGCCGCGCAATCCGGGTGGCTCGAGGTCAGCGCGCTGCAATTGAGCGGCGACAGTGCCCAGGCAAGCGGCAGTGTCCGCTGCGAGACTTCCGCGTGCCGGCTGCAGTTCAGTCTCGACAGTACCGATGCGGCGGCCACGCTCACGGCCTTCGGCATGCGTCCCGACGCCAGCGCGCGGCGGGCGCGGCTCGAGGGGGAACTGCGCTGGTCGCTGCGCACCAACGCCCCTCTTGCAACGCTTGGCGGACACCTCCATATGCAGCTCGAGGACGGTCTCGCCCAGGCGGCCCCGGAGGCCGGCGGACAGCCATTCGCGCTGCTGTCGGTCCCGGCGCTGATCGCCGGCATGAGCTCCGCGGCTGGGCCGGGCGGGCAGTCCGGACTGCATTTTGCGAGCCTGAACGCGGATTACGAGCTGCACGAGGGCGAGGCGTTCACACCGGATCTGCATTTCGACGGCGACGCCGAGATTCTCGTCCGCGGGCGGGTGGGGCTGCGCGCCGGCGACTACGACGAGGAGGCCTGGATCCTTCATGGCGAGGAACGCCTGCCGGCCGCAGTACGCCGGCTGGGACCCACCCCCAGGTTAGCCGCCGCCTGGCTGTCGCTGCGCGAGCTGTTCGCCGGCACCCCCACCGATCGCACGCGAACGGCGCTGCGTTTGCGGGGCACCTGGAACGACCCCATAGTGGCGCCTGCGGAGTGAGGTAAGAGATGAAGGTTGCTGCGATCCAGATGACCTCCGGTCCCGACGTGTCGGCGAACCTCGAGCAGGCCGCCGCGCTGCTCGAGGATGCGGCGGCGCGCGGCGCGCGGCTGGCGGCGCTGCCGGAGAATTTTTCCTTCATGGGTCTGAAGGATTCCGATAAGCGTGCCGTCGCCGAGCGCGACGGCAGCGGTGCTGCGCAGGATTTTCTGGCCGCCATCGCGCGGCGGCTGCGGCTGTGGATCGTGGGCGGCACGGTGCCGCTCGCCGGCGGCGGCGACGGACGCGTTGCCGCCGCTTCGCTGGTCTATGACAGCGACGGCCGGCGCGTGGCGCGCTACGACAAGATCCATCTGTTCGACGTCGACATTCCCGGCCGCGCCGAGAGCTACCGCGAATCGGCGCACGTCGCGCCGGGCTCGCAGGCCACCGTGCTCGATACGCCGGTCGGCAGGCTGGGATTGTCGGTGTGCTACGACGTGCGCTTCCCGGAGCTGTATCGGGCCCTGAGCGCGGCCGGCGCGCAGCTGCTCGCCGTGCCCTCTGCCTTCACCAGTCCCACCGGTCGCGCGCACTGGGAGACGCTGTTGCGCGCGCGCGCCATCGAGAATCTGTGTTACGTGCTCGCGCCCGCGCAGTCGGGCTTCCATCCGAGCGGCCGCGAGACCTACGGCGACAGCATGATCGTCGATTACTGGGGACGGGTGCTGCAGCGCGTGCCGCGCGGCCGCGGCTGCGCCGTCGCCGAAGTGGACCTCGCCCGCCAGGCCGGGGTGCGCGAGACTTTCCCGGCGCTCGGACATCGTACCTTCATCGCCGACCGTGCCGGGGGGATGACATGAGCGAGACCACCCACGATCCCCTGGCGCTGGCGCGCGATTTGATCCTGCGGCCGAGCGGCCTCGACGATCGCCGCCTCGACCATGTGTTCGGCGAAGTGCTCGCCCACTCAGTGGACTTCGCCGACCTGTACTTCCAGCTCACCCACCAGGAGTCCTGGTCGCTCGAGGACGGCATCGTCAAGGACGGCAGCGCCAGCATCGAGCAGGGGGTCGGCGTACGTGCGCTCGCCGGGGAGAAGACCGGTTTCGCCTACTCCGACGAGATCGTGCTGCCGGCGCTGACCGAGGCTTCGCGTGCCGCTCGCGCCATCGCGCTGCAGGGCGGCGAACGGCGCGTCAGCGCGTGGCGCGCACAGGCCGGCCATCAGCTCTACCTGCCGCAGGACCCGGCCGCGGCGCTCGCCACGCCCGAGAAGGTCGCCTGGCTCGAGCGCGTCGATCGCGAGGCGCGCCGCCTCGATCCGCGCGTGGTGCACGTGACGGCGAGCCTGGTGGCGGTGCACGAGGTGGTGCTGATCGCTACCAGCGACGGCGAGCTCGCCGCGGACGTGCGTCCGCTGGTGCGCTTCAACGTCTCGGTGCTGGTCGAGCAGAACGGCCGGCGCGAGCAGGGCTATGCCGGCGCCGGCGGCCGCTACTCGCTCGCCGAGCTGGTTGCCGGTGAGCGCCCGCTGGCGCTGGCGCGCGAGGCGGTGCGCCAGGCATTGGTCAATCTCGAGGCGGTCCCGGCGCCGGCCGGCACCATGACAGTGGTGCTCGGCCCGGGCTGGCCGGGCATCCTGCTGCACGAGGCCATCGGTCACGGGCTCGAGGGCGACTTCAACCGCAAGGGCACCTCGGCGTTCGCCGGCCGCGTCGGCGAGCGGGTGGCCGCCCCCGAGTGCACGGTCGTCGATGACGGCACGCTGTCGCGCCGGCGCGGCTCGCTCAATATCGACGACGAAGGCACGCCCACGCAGTGCACCACGCTCATCGAGAACGGCGTACTGCGCGGCTACATGCAGGACCGCCTCAACGCGCGCCTCATGGGGGTGCAGCCGACCGGCAACGGCCGGCGCGAATCGTTCGCGCACATGACGCTGCCGCGCATGACCAACACCTACATGCGCCCCGGGCCGCACGCTCCGGAGGAGATCATCGCGTCGGTCGAGCGCGGCATTTACGCCGTGAACTTCGGCGGCGGCCAGGTCGACATCACCTCGGGCAAGTTCGTGTTCTCTGCGAGCGAGGCCTACGCCATCGAGAACGGCCGCGTCACGGCACCGCTCAAGGGAGCCACGCTGATCGGCAACGGCCCGGACGTGCTCACGCGCGTCTCGATGGTCGGCAACGATCTCAAGCTCGACGATGGCGTCGGTACCTGCGGCAAGGACGGCCAGAGCGTTCCCGTGGGCGTCGGCCAGCCGACGCTGCGCATCGACGCACTGACGGTCGGCGGCACCGGCTGAGGAACGCCGTCGCCGCTGCGCCGGTCGCTCCGTGCGTCGGTGCGGCGCGACATAATGACGTGCGCCGCCGAAGCTGTGATGCTCCACACGTCGCGGCCCGGCGCGAACTTTTAAGGTGCAGGGAGGCTACTGTGAGCTCGAGTGCAGGGAAAAAAGCGATGATGACGGAAGAAGCCACCGCCGAAGTGCCCCAGCTGCAACTGCCGGCCGACCTGCTGGCCGAGCTCAGCCACCGCCACAAGGGTCCGCAGACCGACTTCCGTGTCGATGGCTGGAAGCCCTCGCTGTTGGAACGCGTCGCGCGCATGTTGGGTCTGGGCTGAGCCGGCGCGAGCGGTTGTGAGGCAGCGCCGCCGCAGCGGCGGCAGTTTCCAACCAACAATTTCCAACCAACAGGCCTGACGCGCTACGATGCGTGTCATGCCGCGACGTAGCCCGCATTTCTCCCGGCCCGTATACGAGGGCCTGCCGTGGTTCTACATAATGTGCGGCGTAGCGGCGCTGATCGCCAGTTACCTGCTGGCTGCCCGCGGCGCACTCAGCCTCGCCGCCGGAATGCTGGGACTGGCGTGCGTGCTCGGTGGGGTAGTGGTATTGCTGCGCCGCCGCGATTACCGCGCGCTGCGCGCGCGCTACGCGGATCCTGACTCGCTCGGCAAGGACAAGCTGTAAGGCTGCCGCAGCGCGGTACGCGCCGCTTTAGCCCGCCTCGGCGTCCTCGGCGTCCTCGGCGTCCTCGGCATCCTCATCATCGCTCTCCTGCGCCGCTGCGCGGCGCCCGGCTGCCGCGGGCGACGCGACGCCGACGCTCGCCGCCGCCTCAGCCGCCGGCTGCACACCCGGCACCGTATCGCTGAAGGCACGGCGCGTGCGCGAGGCACGCTCGTCCACGTAGATCAGCTCGTGCTTGCCGACCAGCACCACATCGCCGTCATTGAGGTAATGACGCCGCACGCGGTTGGATTTCACATAGATGCCGTTGGTGCTGTTCAGGTCCTCGATGACGCACGAATGCAGCGTGGTGATCACCTGGCAGTGATGGCGGCTGATGAAGCGGCTGTCGATCTGCACGTCGTTGTCGGGGGTACGGCCGACGATCAGCCGTCCGAGCCGCAGCGGCACCTCCTGCACCGTGCGCCCGTCGGTCGCCACCAGCAGATGTCCGAGCGAGGGGGTGCCCTCGCGACCGGCGGTCGGACGTCCGGCCGGATGGGCCGGTGGCGCAGGCCCGGACGGATGCTGATGCACCCGCGCGCCGTACTCCAGCCACTGCAGCTCCTGCACCGCGCTGGCGATGTCCTCGCGCGTCACCACCCCGCGGTCGGCGGTGAAGGCGGACATCATGGCGGTATCGCACAGCGTGTTGATGAGCCGCGGCACGCCGCCGCAATAGCGGAAGATTTCCGCAAAGGTGTCCGGGGCGAACAGCTCGCGGTCGCCGGCGCCGGCCACCTCCAGCCGGTGCTGAACGTAAGCCTGCGTCTCCGCCTCCGACAGCGTCTGCAGGTGAAAGCGCAGCCGCACGCGCTGCGTCAGCTGCTCGAGCTCCGGGGCGTCGAGCTTGTGGTTCAGCTCGGGCTGCCCGGCGAGGATGATGCGCAGCACCTTCTCCTTGGTGGTCTCGACGCCCGAGAGCATGCGGATCTCCTCCAGCACGCGCATGGAGAGGTTCTGCGCTTCGTCGACGATCAGCAGAACCTTGCGCCCGGCCGCGTACTGCTCGATGAGGAAATTGTTGAGGGTGCTGATGAGCTCGGCCTTGCGCATCTTGAACGGCGAGAAACCGAACTGCACCAGCACCGCCTGCAGGAAGTCGCTGGCCGACACCTGCGTCTGGTTGATTTGCGCCACCACCACGTCCGCCGGCACCTCCTTCAGGAAGGACTCGATCAGCGTGGTCTTGCCCGAGCCGATCTCACCGGTGATCACCACGAAGCCGTCCGTGAACCAGATGGTCGACTCCATGTACGCCTTGGCGCGGGCATGTTGCTTCGAGAGGTAAAGGAATTGCGGATCCGGGCTTAGGCGGAACGGTAACTCCTTGAGTTTGAAGGGCTCCAGGTACATGGCTGTGACTCACCGCCGATGTTACGGGATGCGTAGGTCCACGGCCAATTCCTCGAGCAGGCGCCGCGCGCGCGCATCGCGGCGCGCGGCGGTCGGCTCGACCACCGTGCAATGGCCAACCTTGCGCCCCTGCCGTGCGCGCTTGCCGTAGTCGTGCAGGTGCACCCCGCGCATGGCGAGCAGCCGCGCCCGGGGCGGCAGGCGGCCGATGAGATTGATCATGGCGGAGAAGCCGAGTGGCTGGGTGGCACCCAGCGGCAGATCGAGGATGGCGCGCAGGTGATTCTCGAACTGGCTGGTGACCGCACCCTCGATGGTCCAGTGGCCGGAGTTGTGCACCCGCGGTGCCAGCTCGTTGGCGATCAGCCGGCCCTCGCGCACGAAGAACTCGATGGTGAGGATGCCGGTGTAGCGGAAGTGGCGCAGCACCCGCTGCAGGTAGCCGGCGGCACGCTGCTGCCAGCTGCGCGCACCGTAGGGCGCGCGCGTGAGCCGCAGGATCCCCGCGCCGTGAACGTTGCCGCACAGCGGGTAGATGGCAATCTCGCCGCTCACGCTGCGCGCGCCGATGATCGACACCTCGCAGTCGAACGGCACCCATTCCTCGTACAGCAGCGGTACGCTGCCGAGGGCGCGCAGCGCCGCCGCGGCCTGCGTGGCGGAGCGGATCACGGCCTGGCCCTTGCCGTCATAGCCCAGCCGGCGCGTCTTCAGCACTCCCGGCAGACCCACGGCCCTCACAGCACGCGTCAGGTCAGCCGCCGAGTCGACCGCGCGCCAGCGGGTGGTGGGAATGCCGAGCCGCTCGAACAGGCGCTTCTCGGCAACGCGGTCCTGTCCAGTGGCGAGCGCCGCGAGCGGCGGGCAGAGGCGCGTGCGCTGCCGCCGCGCGGCGGTCGCGAGCGCGGCGACCGAGACGTTTTCCCAGTCGAAGGTGATCACCTCGCAGCAGCGCGCCAGGCGCGCGAGCAGCCGGCGATCGGTGAACGCACCCCGCAGCAGCGGCGCTACCCTGCCGGCGGGCGCATCGCGCGCCGGGTCGAGGCACAGGAAATCCAGCCCGAGCGGGTAGCCCGCCAAAGCGAGCATGCGGCCGAGCTGGCCGGCGCCCACGATGCCGACTGTCATGAGCGCGAAGGTGCGCGCGGGTCGGGATGACCGAGCACGCCGGCCGTCTGCCGCTCGCGGAAACCCTCGAGCGCAGTGGCGATAGCGGGGTGCTTGTTGGCAAGGATCGCCGCGGCGCACAGCGCCGCGTTGGTGGCGCCCGCAGCTCCGATGGCGAAGGTCGCCACCGGCACGCCGGCGGGCATCTGCACGATGGACAGCAGCGAGTCGAGACCGCCGAGCGACTTCGACTGCACCGGCACGCCGAGCACCGGCAGGATCGTCTTGGCGGCGGTCATGCCGGGCAGGTGCGCGGCGCCGCCGGCGCCCGCGATCAGCACTTCCAGACCGCGCGCGCGCGCGCCGGCAGCGTACTCGAACAACAGGTCGGGCGTGCGGTGCGCGGAGACTATGCGCACCTCGTAGGCGATGGCGAGTTTGTCCAACAGCTCCGCGGCCGCCTGCATCGTCTCCCAGTCGGACGCGGAGCCCATGATGATGCCGACCAGCGGTTTCACCGGGGCATTGTAGCGAACAATGTGCGCAGGGCGCGAAACAACTCGCGCGCGGCCGCGCCGCCCGCGCCCCGTGCGCGCTCGCGGCGCGCCGCCTGGATCCGTCCCGTCCATTCGGCCGCATCGATCTGCGGATACCAGCGTTTGAGCTCCGCGAGCGCCGGCGCCCCTTCGGCAAGCAGCCGCTCGCGCCAGTTCTCCACGCGCCTGAAGCGCTCGCTCTCCGCGGCGGCCCGTGCGCTCTGCGCGCTGAGCGCCGCGTGCAGCGGCGCGAGATCTACCGCGCGCATCAGCTTGCCGATGTACTGGCGTTGCCGCGCCGCGGCGGCGCGGCTGCCGATGTGGCGCGCGGCGCGGATGGCCTCGGCGAGCGGCTCGGGGAGCGCGAGCGCGGCGAGCTGCGCTTCGGGAAGGCGCACCAGCTGCTCGCCGAGCTCCTGGGCGGCATGCGCGGCGCGCTTGCGCGCGCTCTTGCTTGGGCGGTCCGCGCCCTCATCATCGCCGGGATCGTCGCTCAAAGCGCGCTTCGCTTTCGGCTGTCGCCAGGTCTGCAGCCGGGCATCTGGGCGGCGGCTGCTACACTCTACGGCATACCCGAAAGCTTAAGCCCAACGATGGACGCGATCATCCCGCAAACCCCGCAGACGCACCACGCTGCCGGCGGCGACCCGCGGCGGCAACTCGCCGATGTCGCGGCTCTGGCGCTGGAGGCGGCGCAGCATCAGGGCGCTTCGCAGTGCGAGGCGGACGCGTCGGTCAGCCAGGGGTTGTCGGTGAACGTGCGGCTGGGCGAGGTCGACACTGTCGAGTACCAGCGCGATCGCGGACTTGGGGTAACGGTATATTTCGGCAAGCGCAAGGGAGCGGCAAGCACCGCAGACCTGAGCGCCGCGGCGGTGCGCGAGACGGTCGCCAAGGCCTGCGCCATTGCCCGCTACACCGCGGAGGATCCCTACTCCGGCCTGGTCGAGCCGGAGTCGTTGGCGCGTGACATCCCCGACCTCGATCTCGATCACCCCTGGGAGCTCACCCCGGAGCGCGCCATCGAGCTGGCACGCGAGTGCGAAGCCGCCGGCCTCGCGGTCGATGCGCGCGTCAGCAACTCCGAAGGCGCCTCGGTCAACAGCCAGCGGCACACCGGCGTGTACGCCAACTCGCTCGGATTTCTCGGCGCCTACTCCAGCACCAGCCATTCGGTGAGCTGTTCGCTGGTGGCGCAGCAGGACGATGATATGCAGCGCGACTACTGGTACAGCATCGCGCGCGATGCCGCCGAGCTCGAGGCCGCCGCGCGCGTCGGGCGCATCGCCGGGGAGCGCTCGCTCGCGCGCCTCGGTGCGCGGCGCCTCGCGACCCGCAAGGCGCCGGTGGCCTTCACCCCCGACGCGGCCCGCGGCCTGTTCCGGCATTTCATCGGTGCCATCAGCGGCACCAGCCAGTACCGCAAGTCCTCGTTCCTGCTGAATGCCGCCGGCGAGCAGGTGTTCCCGTCCTTTCTCGACATGCGGGAGCGGCCGCACATCCGCAAGGGGCTCGCCAGCGCGCCCTTCGACCAGGAGGGCGCCGCGACCCAGGACCGCACCCTGGTTACCGCCGGCGTGCTCGGCGGGTACGTGCTCGGCAGCTATTCCGCGCGACGGCTCGGGCTGAAGAGCACCGGCAACGCCGGCGGCATTCACAATCTCATCGTCAGCAGCGCCCAGGGCGGGCTGCCGCCCGCGGCGTTCCTGGCACGCCTGCATAGCGGGCTGCTGGTGACCGAGCTGATGGGGCAGGGCGTGAACGGCGTGACCGGCGACTACTCGCGCGGGGCGAGCGGCTTCTGGGTGGAGAACGGTGCCATCGCCTATCCGGTGCACGAGATCACCATCGCCGGCAACCTCAAGCCGATGTACCGCGACATCGTCGCGCTCGGCGACGACCTCGACGTGCGCGGCGGCATCCGTACGCCGTCCGTGCTCATCGGCGAGATGACGATCGCCGGGGAGTGAGGCGGGGGTGCTTCAGCGCCCGGAGGTCTGCCGCGCCGTCAGGTGCAGCGCCGGCCGCGGCGCCTCATCGACCAGATCCCGCAGGGTGAGAGTGCCACAGCGGTTGCGGCGCGCTTCCTCGACACTTTCCAGCAGCCGGTCGACCGGCGGGATCGGCAGGTGGCGCGGCGCGACGTGACCGCTGCTCTGGTTGCGCGCGATGTCGAGGATCTCGTGCACATCGATGCGCGAGATGTCGCGCGCCGGCACCAGCTCGTCGTCGTCCGTCACGATCAGGAGTCCCGCGCGCTCGAGCGTTGCCGCCATCTGCGCCACGGCGATGCCGGGGAGGCCGAGCTCGTCGGCCACGCCGTTCACGCTCCAGCGCCGCCCGCCGGCCACGTGCGAGCGTCCCACGAAGTACATGAGCTTGAGTGCGAGCTGCTCGAGCTCCACGCTCGACAGCCGCAGCTGCTGCAAGCCGAGCCGCAGGTAGGCCGGGTTCTGCACGTAGAACGACAGCTGCGCGCCGGCGAGCAGGATCAGCCAGCCGAAGTAGGTCCATAGCAGCGCCGCCACGATGAAGGCAAACCCGGCGTACACAATGGTCAGGCGCGTGGAATAGACCACCAACGCGGTGAACATCTTGCCGATCGCCGCCCACAGCACGCCGCCGACGAGCGCGCCGATGAGCGCGGCGCGCCAGTGCACGCGCGTATTGGGGACCAGCATGTAGAGCGCGGTGAAGAACGCCGTCACCATCGCGTAGGGGGCGAGGCTGATGCCGGTGCCGCGCAGGCGCTGCAGCAGCGGCAGGCGCACCATCTCCTGCACCGGCGCGCTGGCGAGCGCGGCGTGCGACACAGAGACGAAGGCCACCAGCAGCACCGGACCGGCGATCAGCAGCGTGGTGTACTCGGCCACGCGTCGTGCCAGGCTGCGCGGCTGGTCGACGTGCCATAGGAAGTTGAAGCTGTCCTCGACCTTCTTGATGGTGCCGACCAGCGTCCAGGCGAGCAGCGCCAGTCCCAGCGAGCCCACCACGCCGCTGCTGACGCGGTGGGCGAACTGCACCACGCGGTCGGTGAGCTCGGTGGCCGCCGCACCGCCCACCGGGCGGAAGAACTCGTAGACGATCGGCTCGATGTCGCGGTGGCCGCCGAAGATTCTGAGGATCGACAGGCTGAAGGCGAGCAGCGGGATCAGCGACAGCAGCGTGGTGTACACCAGCCCCATGGCCCGCAGGTTGATCTCCCCGCGGGCCAGGTCGCGCACCACGGCGTACGGGTAGCGCAGCAGCCGCAGCGCCGTCCCCAGGAGCCCGGGGCGAGCCGAGGCGGGTCCGAAGAAGCACCAGTCGAGCAAGGCCCAGATGCGCGCCCACATGCCTTAAGGATACAGTGTGCGGCGCTAAGTCGTGCGGTGTTGCATGTCGACGAAAACTGAATTCCCACAGCGGATCGTGTGCCTCACGGAAGAGACCACCGAGACTTTGTACCTGCTGGGCGAGGACTGGCGCATCGTGGGTATCTCCGGGTTCACGGTGCGTCCGCCGCGGGCGCGGCGCGAGAAGCCGAAGGTCTCCGCGTTCACCAGCGCCCGCACCGAGCGCATCGTGGCGCTGCAGCCGGACCTGGTGCTTGCCTTCTCGGACCTGCAGGCGGACATCGTGGCGACACTGGTGCGCGCCGGCATCGAGGTGCACGTGTTCAACCAGCGCAGCGTGGCGGGTATCCTGCGCATGATCCGCATGCTCGGCGGCATGATCGGCTGCGAGACGCGAGCGCAGGCTCTGGTGGCAGAGCTGCACGCGGGGCTCGCGCAGCTGCAGGTGCAGGCGGCACGCCTGCCGCGTCGCCCGCGCGTCTACTTCGAGGAGTGGGACGATCCGCTGATCAGCGGCATCGGCTGGGTGTCGGAGCTCATCGCGATCGCCGGTGGGGAGGATTGCTTCCCGGAGCTCGCGCGGGCGCCGCTCGGGCGCGATCGCATCATCGCCGATCCGCTGGAGGTGGCGCGCCGTGCACCGGACATCGTGCTCGGCTCCTGGTGCGGCAAGAAATTCCAGCCCGACAGGGTCGCCGCGCGTCCGGGCTGGCAGGCGGTTCCGGCGGTGCGCGACCGCTGCCTGCACGAGATCAAGTCCTCGCTCATCCTGCAACCCGGGCCGGCGGCGCTCACCGACGGGGTGCGCGCCATTCACGCCGTCATCGCCGGCTGGGCGAACCGCGCCTAGCGGATCCCGCGGCGCACGCGGATCAGTTCCCAGGCCTCGATGATCTGCTGCGTGCGCTGTTTGGCGTGCGCCAGCATCGACTCGGGCAAGCCGTTGGCCTTGAGCTTGTCGGGATGGTGGCGCTGCAGCTGGCGGCGGTAGGCCCTGGCCAGCTCGGCATCGCTCGCGCCGGGGCTGCTCTCGAGCACGCGGTAGGCCTCCTGCAACTGGCGGCCGCCCGCGGCGGCCGTGCTCGCGTGCGCGCCGCCTGGGCGGCCGGTGCGGAACGCACCGCGCTGGATGCGCAGCACCGCCTCGACGTGCGCGAACTCCAGCGCCGAGATCTCGAGCGAGCGCGCGATGTGCTGCAGGAGCGGCCGCACCGGCCCCTCGACATTGTTGCCGGCGAGCGCCGCCCGCACCTGGATCTCGAGAAACACGCGCGTGAGCTCGGGGCGCCCCTGGCACGCCCGGGCGAGCGCTGCGAGCTCTGCGTCGAGCTCGAAGTCGCTGCTCTTGCCGGCGGTGAAACAGGCGATGGCCTCGCGCACCTGCGGCTCGTTCAGCCGCAACTCGTCCATGATGCTGCGGGCGGCGGCGATCTCCAGCTCCGACACCCGCCCGTCGGCCTTGGCGAGGCATCCCATGACACGGAAGGTCGCGCGGAAGAAGCGCTCACCGATCGCCGCCAGCTCTTCGGGCCGCAGCGGCGGCAGCGCCACCTCGCTGTGCTCGTCGAACTGGTGTCCGACGAGCACGCCGAGCGCGGCACCCAGAGGACCGAGCACCAGCCCGCCGAGCAGTCCGCCTGCGACCTTGCCGATCCATTTCATGGCCATCATGGGTGTCGGCTATAGTACCTTGGCCCATGACGTCGCCGACCGTCTACCGCACCGCGCTGCGCGGTCTCGCCCGCATTCACGAGGGCAAAGTGCGCGACATCTACGCGGTGGACGACGACACCATGCTGATCGTCACTACCGACCGGCTGTCGGCGTTCGACGTGGTGCTGCCCGACCCGATCCCGGACAAGGGCCGCGTGCTCAACTGCATTTCCAACTTCTGGTTCGCGCGGACCCGGCACCTCGTGCCGAACCACCTTAGCGGGCGCGACCTCGCCACCGTGGTGCAGGATGCGGATGAGCGGGCGCTGCTCGAGGGGCGCGCGGTGCTGGTGCAGCGCCTGCGGGCGCTGCCCATCGAGGCGGTGGTGCGCGGCTATCTGGCAGGCTCCGGCTGGAAGGACTACCAGAAGTCCGGCGCGGTGTGCGGCATTGCCCTGCCGCGCGGCCTGCAGCTCGCCGCGCCGCTGCCGCAGCCGCTGTTCACGCCCGCGAGCAAGGCGCCGAGCGGACAGCACGACGAGAATATCCCGTACGCGGAGGTTGCCAGCCTGCTCGGGCCGGAGCTGGCCGCGCAGCTGCGCGAGCGGGCGCTCGCGCTGTACGCTTTCGCCGCCGAGCACGCGCGCAGCCGCGGCATCATCATCGCCGACACCAAGTTCGAGTTCGGCGTCGACGCGCGCGGCACGCTGACGCTGATCGACGAAGTGCTGACCCCGGACTCCTCGCGCTTCTGGCCGGCGGACTCGTACCGCGTGGGCGCGAGTCCCCCGAGCTTCGACAAACAGTACGTGCGCGACTATCTCGAGACCCTCGACTGGAACAAGCGCAGCCCCGGTCCGCGCCTGCCGCCGCCGGTGATTGCGCGCACCAGCGAGAAGTACCGCGAGGCGCTGGCGAGGCTGACGAGCTAGCCTTCTGGCGCACGCGGCTCGACAGCGCCACCGCCTCTGCGGTTCCCGCGCGCTCCTGGCGCGTGCGGCGCAGCGTCATCGCCGTGGGGTAGACTGTGAGCATGGCCCCCGTCTGGATAGCCCCGTCGATCCTGTCGGCCGACTTCGCGCGCCTCGGCGCGGAGGTCGATGCGGTGCTCGCCGCCGGCGCCGACCTCATTCACTTCGACGTGATGGACAATCACTACGTGCCGAATCTCACCATCGGGCCGATGGTGTGCCAGGCCTTGCGCCGCCACGGGGTCAAGGCGCCGATCGACGTGCACCTGATGGTGCGCCCGGTGGACCGCATCGTGCCGGACTTCGCCGCGGCCGGCGCGACCTACATCACCTTCCACCCTGAAGCCAGCGAGCACGTCGATCGCACCATCGCGCTGATTCGCGAGCATGGCTGCCGGCCCGGCCTGGTGTTCAATCCCGCCACGCCGCTCGACTGGCTCGACTACACGCTCGAGCTCATCGACATGGTGCTGATCATGTCGGTGAATCCCGGATTCGGCGGCCAGGCTTTCATCCCCACGAGCCTGCGCAAGCTCGCCGACACGCGCGCGCGCGTGCAGGCCGCCGGACGCGAGGTACGGCTGGAGGTCGACGGCGGGATCAAGGTGGACAATATCCGCGCCGCGGCCCAGGCCGGGGCGGATACCTTCGTGGCGGGCTCGGCGATCTTCGGCAGTGGCGACTACGCGCAAACGATCCGCGAGATGCGCCGGCAGATCGGGGCGCCGGCCGCGCGCAGCGCACCGCTGGCGGGCAAGGCCGGCTGAAGCCTACTCGTCGTCGTCGTCGTCATCATCGTCGTCGTCGAGATCGACCTGGCCGCTGCCGCGGGCCGCCGCGCTCGCCGCGCCGGCGACGGGCTTGGCTGGCACGATGACGGGACGGGTCTTCATCTTGGGACGCGCGTTGAAGACAACGATGGTCTTGCCGGTGGCGCGCAGCAGCCCCTGCTCCTCCAGCACTTTCAGCACGCGCCCGGCCATCTCGCGTGAGCACCCCACCAGCCGCGACAGCTCCTGGCGGCTGACCTTGATCTGCATGCCTTCCGGGTGGGTCATGGCGTCGGGTTCGCCGCACAGGTCCATGATGGCGTGCGCGACGCGGCCGGTGACGTCGACGAAGGCAAGGTCGCCGAGCTTGCGGTTGGTGCGATCGAGGCGCGTCGCCAGCTGGGTTGCCAGCTCGAACACCAGTCCCGGGCTCTCGGCGGCGATCTGGCGGAAGCGCGGATAGGTCATCTCGGCCAGCTCGCACTGGTTGCGCGTGCGCACCCAGGCACTGCGCGTCGGCTGCTCGTAGAACAGGCCCATCTCGCCGAAGAACTGGCCGCGGTTGAGGTAGGCGAGCACCATCTCGTTGCCTTCCTCGTCCTCGATCATGACCTCCACCGAGCCGCTGATGATGTAATAGAGCACGTCGGGCAGGTCGCCGGCGTGGATCACCACGGTCTTCGAGGGCACGGCGCGTATGCGACAGTAGCTCAGGAAGCGGTTGATCGCGGGAATCTCGCTCAACGGCTTGATGTTTTCTTCCATACCGTGCTCCCCCCGCCAGAATGTTATCAAATCCAGTACGCGGTGCCGGTCATGACGCGCGCGGTGCGTCGCATCAGCGCGCGCATCACTGCCGGCAGGCGGCTGCCGCCCGCGGCCGCTGCCGCGGCACCGTGCGCGATCTCCTCGGCTCTCATGGTTTCAAGTATCGCACGGCTGCGCTGGTCGCCCGCCGGAAGTCTGCCGAGGTGCTCATCGAGGTGCCCCTCCACCTGCCGCTCGGTCTCGGCGACGAATCCGAGGCTCGCGCGGTCGCCCAGCAGCGCCGTCGCGGCGCCGATCGCGAAGGAGCCGGCGTACCAGAGTGGGTTGAGCAGGCTCGGTCGGGCGCCGAGCTCCGTCAGACGCGTTTCGCACCACGCGAGGTGATCGGATTCCGAGCGCGCCGCGGCCATCAGCATGTCGCGCATGGCGGCGGAGCGCGCCATCAGGGCCTGTCCGTGATACAGCGCCTGTGCGGCCAGCTCGCCGGCATGGTTGACGCGCATCAGGGCGGCGCTCGCACGACGGTCCGCTTCCGTCAGCCGCTCGCCCGATGCGGTGCTCCCCGGGGCGGCCCGGCTGGCGTGCGCGGGCGCAAACACGGCCCGCAGGGCACCATCTACGGCGGCGATGACAGAGTCGAGAGAGGGGCCGGACTCCATATTCTGACCTTATTATAGGGGCCGGAAGGGGGCGGTATGGGCGCTCCGCCGCCCCAACGGGCCCACAAAGCCCCGACGGAGGGCTCCTTTGCATTGCCGCACCTGCTTGAGTACACTTCCCCGCCTTTTTTCAGGCCCCGGCCTCATCTTATGAAGACTGTATTTGCCAGGCCCGGCACGGTCCGCGGCGACTGGTTCATCGTCGACGCCAGCGACAAGACGCTCGGGCGCCTGGCCTCGCAGATCGCCCACCGGCTGGAGGGCAAGCACAAGGCCGACTACAGTCCGCACGTGGACATGGGTGATCACATCGTGGTCGTCAACGCGCAGAAGATCCGCGTCACCGGCCGCAAGCTGACCGACAAGATCTATTACCACCACACCGGCCACATTGGCGGCATCAAGTCGATCGCGCTGGAGAAGCTGCTGGCGGAGCATCCGGAAAGAGTGATCGAGTTCGCGGTGAAGGGCATGTTGCCGAAGAACCCGCTGGGACGGCGCATGTTCAGGAAGCTGCACGTGTTCGCCGGCGGGACGCATCCGCACCAGGCGCAGCAACCCAAGCCGCTCGACATCCAGTAGGAACCATCCCATGGCAGCCCCTGAGCAGAATCACTACGGCACCGGTCGGCGCAAAACCGCGACGGCGCGGGTCTACCTCAAGCCCGGCAGCGGGCGCATCACGGTGAACAAGCGCTCGCTCGACGAATTCTTCGGCCGCGAGACCGGCCGCATGATCGTGCGCCAGCCGCTCGAGGCGGTGAAGCTCGTGAGCAAGTTCGACATCTCCGTCAAGGTCAACGGTGGCGGAATCACGGGCCAGGCCGGTGCGATCCGCCACGGTATTACCCGAGCGCTGATCGGGTACGATGAGAGCCTGCGTAAGCCGCTGCGCGACGCCGGCTTCGTCACGCGCGATGCGCGCGAGGTCGAGCGCAAGAAGGTCGGACGGCGCAAGGCCCGTCGCGGGACGCAGTACTCGAAGCGTTAGCCGCGCGCGTCGGCGTTCCGCCAGCTTTTGGGGGATCGTCTAGCGGTAGGACAACGGACTCTGACTCCGTTTACCTAGGTTCGAATCCTAGTCCCCCAGCCAAAGTAAGGAGGCCCGTGCAAACAGACGGGCCTTCTTCATTTCCAGGCCTGGAATCACGACGGGACCAGGATGAGAACCGCCGGGGTCCCCGCGAGGTTGGACGACGGCTTCGCGCAGCGTCCGAATCCCACAACCAACAACGAGCCCGTCCGACAGACCGGCAGCCTTGCCGTCCGCAACCTTGTACGCAGCGTTCCACAGGAGCCGGATCATGCCGCGCGGCGACAAGTCCAAGTACACGTCCAGGCAGAAGCGCAAGGCCGAGCACATCGAGGAGAGCTATGAGGCGCGTGGCTTGGACGAAGGCGAGGCAGAGGCCCGGGCAGGGGCGACGGTGAATAAGCAGAGCGGCGGTGGTGAGCGCGCCGGCGGCAGCGGCCGTAAAACCTCGAGCGCCGTCAAGGCGAGCGCTCGCGAGGACTCCGCACGCCGCGCGGTAGCGACCAGGCATGGTCACTCGCCGAACCGTGGCCGCCTGACTTCCCGCCGTTCGCGGCAGACCTCGGCCTGAAGCTGCCACGCCAAGGAGAAACGCCGTGCAACCAGGATCGTTCCAGGCGCTACTCGCGCTCACTCTCATCGCGACCCTGGCATTCGGGCCCTGTCACGGCGATGCCGCCGCGGCGGCCGATACGCAGCACGGCGACAGCCCGGCTGCCGCCGTGAGCGACGCCGCCACGACGGCCAGGGTGAAGGCGCGTATCGCCGAGGGCCGGAGGCTGCGCGATACCGCCGCCAGCAGCGAACTGCGGCTCGCGCGCAGCCAGTAGGCTGGCGCGTGAGCCGGGGGCGCGCCCGCTGCTCGCGCGGGACGCTGCTCACGCCGCAAGGTTGGCGGCGACGTAGTCCCAGTTCACCAGCGGCCAGAAGCTCTTCAGGTACTCCGCGCGGTCGTTACGGTGATCGATGTAATAGGCGTGCTCCCACATATCGCAGCTCAGCAGAGCGGTCTGCCCCTCGCGCGCCGGCGTATTGGCGTTCGAGGTGGTCACGATCTTGAGTGCACCGGCGGCGTCCTTGATGAGCCACGCCCAGCCGGAGCCGAAGAGGTTGACCGCCGCCTTGTCGAACTGTGACTTGAAGGACTCGAGGCCGCCCAGCCCGTCGAGCGCCCGCGTCAGCTCCCGGCTCGGGGTCTTGCGCTGCGGCGACAGGCAGCGCCAGAAGAAATCGTGATTCCAGACCTGCGCGGCGTTGTTGAACACCGTGCCGGCGGACTCCGCTACCAGCTCTTCGAGCGAGGCTTGCTCGAGATCGGTGCCGGCGATGAGCTCGTTCACCTTCTCGACGTAGCCCTTGTGATGCTTGCCGTAGTGATACTCGAGGGTCTCGCGGGACATGTGGGGCTCGAGCGCATTCGTTGCATACGGAAGCGGGGGCAGAACAATCGCCGTCTGGGTGGTCGCCATGACTCATCCTCCTTGCGCAGTGCGGGGCGTCGCGGTTGCGCCATCCGGGACGGCGGCGCTTCCCCAACTCCGACCATTGGCGGCGCGCGAAGTGCCCGCGACGCAGCAGCCGCAGGCCTGGTCTGAAGCGTTGCTTCCGCACCCGCCCGGACGGCCCGGATCAGTGCGGACGCAACGCGACGGCAGCGGCGATCGCGGTCGCTCAGCGGCGCAACATCGCGGTGAACGGCGCCTCACCCTGATGCCGGTGGTAAATCGTGGTGAGCAGCCGACTGTCGACGCGCAGCACCGCGTCCCTGATCGCCGCGCGGTAGCAGCGGTTCCAGTCGCTCTGTTCGTCGAACCTGCGTCCGCGCTCCCCGCACACGAAGCGCGCGGCAGCCTCGATGCGCCCGTAGAGTTTCACGGCGCCGTCCGGGCTCGACCGATCCACGTCGGTGTAGTGCAGGGTCAGGTTGCGTGTACCTTCCGCCCGTTCGGCGGCCAGCGTGCCGCTGGACCCCAGCAGCCCGGCGGCCGCGGCGAGCGCTACGCACACCAGGGACGAGTGATGAATCAAGGTGCAGCTGTTCATTGCGATTCTCCAGGTCGGGTTGTCCAACAGGCCACGGCCTCACGCGCGCGGCCACGGTGCAGCGCATGCAGGCATCCGCAGTCTCGTGAACTTGGATGCAGCTTCGCGGCAAAAGGACAAAAAAGCCGCGGGCCCGGCGGGGGGGGTTAGCGGGTCTCGATACCCTGCGCCGTGCCGACCAGCAGCACGTCCGCCGGTCGCACCGCGAACAGGCCGACGGTCACCACGCCGGTGATCTGATTGAGCTCGTGCTCGAGAGCCACCGGATCGGCGATGGTGAGACCGTGGACATCGAGGATGTGGTTGCCGTTGTCGGTGACGAATCCTTCGCGCCACAGCGGACGTCCGCCGCGGGCGCTGAGGTATCGCGCGACCAGCGTGCGCGCCAGGGGGATCACTTCGATAGGCAGCGGAAAGCGGCCAAGCCTGGCCACCAGCTTACCGTCGTCGATGATGCAGATGAAACGCCGCGCGGCGGCGGCGATGATCTTCTCGCGCGTCAGCGCTCCGCCGCCGCCCTTGATGAGACAGCGTGCGGCAGTCGCCTCGTCGGCGCCGTCGATGTAAAGATCCAGATCGGCAAGATCGTTGAGGTCCGCCAGCTCGATGCCGGCGGCCCGCAGCCGCGCGCTGCTGCCTTCCGAGCTGGAGACGGCGCGGTGCACCCGTCCGGGATGCGCAGCCAGCGCGTCGATGAAGCAGTTCACGGTGGAGCCGGTACCGACGCCGATGGTGGCACCGCGCGCGACCTGCTCGAGGGCGGCGAGCGCCGCGCGCCGCTTCTTTGCATCCGCCTCCGCCGTCATTGCCGTCCCGCCGCGATCGCCGTGCCCCAGAAACGACTGTGCCCGCGAGAGCCGCGGGCACAGTTGCCTCGAATTCGACCCGGCGGCCGCTTGCGCGGCCGCCGAGTTAAGGCCTATTTCTTCTTTGCAGCTTTCTTCTTGGCCTTCTTCTTTGCCTTCGCCATGTTGGCTCTCCAATTGACGGGTTAGTCCGGGGTCCGAGTATACGCACGCGAATCGAAATTACAAGCGAGTGCAATCGATCTGTGCTAGGCGAGCAGCGTGCGCGGCATCACGAGCGTGCGCGCAGCATGCGCGCAGCGCTTCACTCGAGCGCGAGAATGAACTTCCAGTGCGCCGCTTCGACCGGTGTGACCGAGAGGCGATTGCCCGGGCGCAGCAGCATCATTCCCTTCAGCTCCTTGCCGGCGTGCCCACGCAGCTCCGCGAGGGTGATGGTGCGCGCGAGGCGGCGTTTGAGCTGCACGTCCACCATGAACCAGCGCGGATTCGCCGCATCACTGCCGGCATCGTAGTGGTGGTGCCTGCGCTCGAAGGCGGTGGGATCGGGATAGGCTTCCCGCACGATCTGCATGATCGCGACGATGCCGGGCACCGCGCAGCTGGAATAGTAGAGAAAGGCCTGGTCGCCGCGGCGCATCTGGTCCCGCAGCAGGTTGCGCGCCTGGTAATTGCGCACCCCGTCCCAGGCGGTCGTGCGGCGCGGCGCCGCGGCCAGATCCTCGATGCTGAAGCTCTCCGGTTCGGTCTTCAGAAGCCAGTAGCGCATGTGATCATCCCCTCTTCGGTCACGACCGCATCCATCAGCACATCGTGCGCGGCCGCCCCGATGCTCTCGACGTGCTGCAAGCCATAGGCCAGCCCGATGAGGCGCGGGCCGTGCCAGGCACGGCGCACGTGGCGGAACTCGAAGGCGCGATCGTAGTACCCGCCGCCCGCACCCAGGCGCACGCCGTGGCGGTCGAAGCCGAGCAGCGGCAGGAAAACCACGTCGAGCCAGCGCGCCCCGAGCGTGACGCCGCCCTGCGGCTCGGCGATCCCGAGGCGGTTGCAGCTCCAGGGACCGCGCATTTCCACGAAGCGCATGCCGCGCGAGGCGCGGCGCCGCTCGATGCGCGGCAGGTAGATCCGGCAGCCGCGCCGTGCGGCTATGGCCATGAGGGGCGCTGCATCGAGCTCCCAGGGGAGTGCGGCGTAGAGCGCGATGCGCCAGTGGCCCTGCAGCTGCAGTGCCCGGGCCGCGTTGCGGGCCACGATGCGGGAGAGACGCTCGCGCTCGCCAGCGGACAGCGCGCGGCGCCGTGCATTGAGGCTCGCCCGCAGCGATCTGCGGGCGGCACTCAAAGAGGTATCAGGTAGCGCCACCCGCAAATGCCGGTGTGGACCGTTGCTCTCGAACCTGAGCAACAAGTGGGACGAGCTGCGGCAGGTAAGGCTTTCCGCTCACGGGCGGACTTGCACAGCTCTGCACACAAGCGTTAAGTCCCGAGGGTGTTTCAATTAGGGTCCGAGGTAACCCGGCCCACTTGTCGAGCACCGCAGGCGACGCCTCGGGCACTTTACACCAAATGCGGTGCGCTTAAAGGAGGGAGCGCGTCACAGCTCGAGCTGCTGCCCCTTTTCCAGCGCTCCCTCGACGCGCTCGCGCAGCGCGCGCACCCGCTGGCCGACACCATTGTCGAGCTTGAATTCGCGGTCGCGCCCCTTGAGGTACTCGTGCGCCAGGTTGAGCGCCGCCATGACGGCGATGCGCTCGAGTCCCACGACCTTGCCGCCGTCGCGGATCTCGCGCATGCGCTCGTTGAGGAACTCCGCCGCATCGAGCAACGCGGAACGCTCATCGTAGGGGCAGGCGACAACGTATTCCTTCTCCATGATGCGCACGCTGATGCGCGCCTGATCCGGGGGTGTCACGCACCGTGCTCCAGGGTCTTGAGACGACCGATCATCGCCTCGACGCGGGTGCGCACCTGCTCGTTCTTGTGCATGAGCGCGGCGCGCTCACCGGCCAGCGATTCGTGCCGGGCCCGCAGCGCCCGGTTCTCGTCCCTGAGGTGCTGCAGCGCCGTGAGCAGTTCGTCGATGCGCTTTGCCAGCCGCGCCAGCTCGAGATCGAGTTGTATTTTTGTATTGTCGCTCATGCCGCCGACTATAGGGCCGCGCTCTTTAGATGGTCAATTATAATAGGGCGCTCGCCATGATTCAGCCAGATTACAACCATATCCAGCAGTTACTGCTCGCGCAGCACTCGCTCGCCGAAGCGGCCGAGGCGCACGGCACGCTTGCCGGTTGCCTGTGTGGCGCCAGCGCCTTCCGCTTCGAGGACTGGCTGCGCGAGATACTGCCCGAGGGTCAGGCCGGCCCCGAGGCACTCGCGACGCTGCAGGAACTGTACGCGGCCACCGCCGGCGCACTGCTGCAGCCCGACATGGAGTTCGAGCTGCTGCTGCCGGAGGATGACCAGCCGATCGCGGTGCGCACCGCCGCGCTGGCGCAGTGGTGCCAGGGATTCCTCTACGGCCTCGGCGCCGGTGCCATACCGGATGCCAGCACGCTGCCCGGGGAGGTCGGGGAGATCGTGCGGGATTTCGTGGAGATCTCGCGCGCCTCCGTGGATGCGCGCCAGGACGAGGAAGCGAACGAGAGCGCGTACGCCGAGCTGGTGGAGTTCGTGCGTGTCGGTGTGCAGCTGCTGTTCGAAGAGCTGGCCGGCGCGCGTCGTCCGCTGCCGGCGCCCGCGCCGCTGCACTGAGGGCGCCCCGTGGCGAGAGACGAGTTTGCGCGCCGCCGCCGCCAGCTGATGCGCCTCATGGGGCGCGACTCCATCGCGGTGCTGCCGGCCGCGCCCATCAGGCACCGCAATAACGACGTCGAGTACGACTACCGCCAGGACAGCGACTTTCACTATCTCACCGGCTTCGGCGAGCCGGAGGCCGTAGCGGTGCTGGTGCCGGGGCGGCCGCAGGCCGAGTACATCCTGTTCGTACGCGAGCGCGATCCGACGCGCGAGAGCTGGGACGGCCCGCGCGCGGGACCCGCCGGCGCGGCGCGCATCTACGGCGCGGACGACGCCTTTCCGGTCGGTGACATCGACGAGATCCTGCCCGGACTGATGGAGAACCGCGCCCGTGTCTTCTACACCATGGGGGTCTATGCGGACTTCGACCAGCGGGTGGTGGGATGGGTCAACGGGCTGCGCACCCAGGCGCGCAACGGCCGCCATCCGCCGCTGGAGTTCGTGGCGCTCGATCACGTGCTGCACGACATGCGTCTCTACAAGTCGCGCAGCGAGCTGGAGCTGATGCGCACCGCCGCGCGCATCAGCGCCCAGGCGCACCAGCGCGTCATGCGCTTCTGCCGCCCCGGGGCCACCGAGTACCAGGTGATGGCGGAGCTGTTGCACGAGTTTCGCCGTAATAATGCCGAGACCGCCTACTCGCCGATTGTCGGCGGGGGCGCCAACAGCTGCATCCTGCACTACCGCGACAACGATCAGCCGCTGGCGAGCGGCGATCTGCTGCTGGTCGACGCCGGGTGCGAGTTCGAGTGCTACGCCTCGGACATCACCCGCACCTTTCCGGTGAACGGCCGTTTCACCCCGGCGCAGCGTGCCGTTTACGAGGTGGTGCTCGAGGCCAACCTCGCCGCCATCGGCTGCGTGCGCCCGGGCAATCACTGGAATGCCCCCCACGAGGCGGCGGTGCGGGTGATTACCCAGGGACTGGTGAAGCTCGGTCTGCTCAAGGGTCGCGTGCCGGCGCTCATCAGGAGCGGCGCTTACCGGCGCTTCTTCATGCACCGCACCGGGCACTGGCTCGGGCTGGACGTGCACGATGTCGGCGATTACAAGGTGGGCGACGAGTGGCGCGTGCTCGAGCCGGGGATGGCGATGACCATCGAGCCGGGCATCTACCTGCCGGCAGGTGCCCGCGGCGTGCCCAAGCGTTTGCGCAACATCGGTATCCGCATCGAGGACGACGTGGTCGTGACCCGGCGCGGCGCCGAGGTGATCACGGCGCGCGCACCGAAGGACCCCGACCAGATCGAAGCGCTCATGGCGCGCGGCTTCCGGTAAAGCGTGAGCGCGCCTGCACCCAGCGCCGCGGCGGCCGACGTCGACCTCGACACCGACATCGCCATCGTCGGCGGCGGCATGGTGGGCGCCAGCCTCGCCGCCGGGCTCGCCGGCTGCAGCAGGCGGGTGCTGCTCATCGAGAGCGTGCCCGACGGCGCCGCGGCGCAGCCGAGCTTCGACGAGCGCACCACGGCACTCGGTAACGCCAGCCGGCGGATCTTCGAGGGACTTGGCGTGTGGCCGGCAATCGCGCCGCAGGCCGCGGCGATTCGCGCCATCCACGTGTCGGAGCAGGGGCGCTTCGGCGTTGCGCGCCTGGTCGCCGCCGAGCAGGGCGTCGAGGCGTTCGGCTACGTCGTACCCAACCGCGCCATCGGCGCGGCGTTGTGGGCGCGCCTGCGCAGCCTGGCGGAGCTGACGCTGCGCGTGCCGGCGCGCCTCGGCAGCATCGACATCGCCCCGACGGGGGTGCGGCTGGAGATCGTGGACGCAACCGGCCGGCGCGAGCGCATCGCCGCGCGCCTGGTGGTCGCGGCGGACGGCGCGCATTCGCAGATCCGCACCGCGGCCGCGATCGCAGCCACGACCGAGGATTATGAGCAGCTCGCGGTCGTTGCCAACGTCGCCACCGATCGTGCCGCGGAGGGCATCGCCTACGAGCGCTTCACTCCGGCAGGGCCGCTCGCAGTTCTGCCGCTCACCGCGGGCTCTCTCGCGGTCATCTGGGCCTGCTCCCCGGAGCGGGCCGGGCAGCTGTTGGCGATGGACGAGCGCGCCTATCTCGCCCAGTTGCAGGCCCACTTCGGCTGGCGCGCGGGACGCTTCCTGCGCGCGGCGCGGCTCGGCTCCTACCCATTGCAGCTCACGCGCGCGTCGGCCGCGACCGGCGTGCGCACGGTGCTGATCGGTAATGCATCGCAGGCGCTGCACCCGGTCGCCGGGCAGGGCTTCAACCTCGGGCTGCGTGATGCCGCCATGCTGGCCGAAGCGATCGCCAACGATGGCGGCGACCCCGGCGACCCGCAGCTGCTCGCCCGGTTCGCCGCGTGGCGTGCGCAGGATCGCCGCGGCGTGGTGCGCTTCACGGACTCGCTGGTGAGGCTGTTCGGCGACACGCGTCCGGGGATGGCGCTGCTGCGCAACCTCGGCCTGCTGATGTTCGATCTTGCGCCACCGGCCAAGAGCGCACTGGCGCGGGTCAGCGCCGGCTTCGGCGGCCCGGCGCCGCGTCTGGCACGCGGGCTGCCGGTGCGCCGTGTTTGACGTGATCATCGTGGGCGGCGGCCCGGCGGGGGCGTGTCTCGGGACGCTGCTTGCCGCTGGGCCGGACGGCGCGCCGGCTCTGTCCGTGGCGCTGCTCGAGCCGCGCCCGCCGCCGGCGCTGCCGGCCGACGCGCCCCCGCAGGCGCGCGTGGTGGCGCTGTCGCGGGCGAGCGAACGGGTACTGCGGCGCGCCGGCGCATGGCAGGCCGTGTGCGGCCCGCGCCTCTCGCCGTACGAGCGCATGCGGGTCTGGCACGAAAGCGTCGCGCCGGCGAGCGAGGCCGTGCTGGTGTTCGATGCCGCCGACGTGGGCGAGCCCAATCTCGGCTACATGGTCGAAAACCGCCTGCTGCAGGGGGCGCTGCTGGCGACCTTCATCCAGGCTGGCGGCCATATCGAGCCTGCGCCGTTCACCGGGCTCGAGATCACCGCGGAGTGTGTGACCGTTCGCACCCCGCACGGAAGCCTGACGGCACGGCTGGTCGTCGGCGCCGACGGGGCGCAATCGGCACTGCGCCAGGCGGCCGGGCTTACCGCGGAGATCTCCGCTTACGGGCAGACCGCGATCGTCGCGAGCGTCGCGACCGCGAAGCCCCACGAGGCCACGGCGTGGCAGCGCTTCATGAAGGACGGCACGCTGGCCTTTCTGCCGCTCGCCGATGGGACGAGCTCGATCGTCTGGTCGGCCGACGATCAGCTGGCGGCCACTCTGCTGGCGCTCGATGCCACGGGTTTCGCCGGCGAGCTCGATCGCGCTTCCGATCTTGCCCTGGGCGCCACGCGCCTGGTGAGCGAGCGGGTCTCGTTCCCCCTGAGCCGGCTGGCCGCGCATCGCTACGTCGCGCAGCGCGTGGCGCTCATCGGCGATGCGGCGCACGTCGTGCATCCGCTCGCCGGGCAGGGCGTGAATCTCGGCCTGCTCGATGCCGCCTGCCTCGCGCAGCTGGTGGTGGGAGCGGTGGCGCGGCGCGAAGATCCGGGCGCGCTTGCGGTGCTGCGCGCCTACGAGCGCTGGCGCAAGAGCGAGGTCGCCGCCATGGCCGCCGCGATCGAGGTATTCGATCGCCTGCTCGCCCACGGCGCAGGTCCGCTGGCGCGTCTTGCCCAGCACGGGCTCGCATGGGTGAATCGCAGCCAGGAGCTGCGGCGCTTTTTCATTTACAGGGCGCTGGGCATGAGTGGCGAGCTGCCGCAGGCGGCGCGGTGAGCGTGCACGGCGCCAGTCAAGCAATAGGAATCAGGTCCAGTTTCGCCGCGCACACGAAGTCGTTCTCCGACAGTCCGCGGATCGCGTGCGTCGTGTAGGTGACGTGGCAGTAGTTGTAGCCCACTTCGAGATCGGGATGGTGGTCCTCGATGTTCGCCATGTGCGCCAGGGCGTTCACGAAGCTCATGGTGCGGTAGAAGTCGCGGAAGCCGAACTCGCGGCGGATGGCGCGGCCCTCCTGCGCCAGTGTCCAGCCGCCGGCGAGCTGCTGCAGCAGCTGCTGCGCCGCGCTACGGTCGAGCGGCGGCATGCCGCCCTCGCAGGGTTTGCATTTGCGCGCGGCGAGCTCGCTCATGGGCATGACCTTCTACAGGCGCGCGTAATGGCGCGCGACGTACTGTTCGACGATCTCCTGGAACTCCTCGGCGATGCGCTCACCCTTGAGCGTTACGGTCTTGGCACCGTCCTCGTAGACGGGCGCCACCGGCCGCTCGCCGGTGCCCGGCAGGCTGATGCCGAGGTTGGCATGCTTGCTCTCGCCCGGGCCGTTCACCACGCACCCCATGACCGCGACCGTCATGTCCTCGACCCCGGCGTATTCGCGCCGCCACTGCGGCATGCGCACCCGCAGGTGGGACTGGATGCGCGCGGCGAGTTCCTGGAAATAAGTGCTGGTGGTGCGCCCGCAACCGGGACAGGCCACCACCAGCGGCGTGAACGCGCGCAGTCCCATGGTCTGCAGGATCTCCTGCGCCACCACGACTTCCTGGGTGCGATCGCCATTGGGCTCGGGCGTGAGCGATGCGCGGATGGTGTCGCCGAGGCCTTCCTGCAGCAGCACCGCCATGCCCGCGGTCGAGGCCACGATGCCTTTCGAGCCCATGCCCGCCTCGGTGAGACCGAGGTGCAGCGGGTAGTCGCAGCGGGCAGCGAGATCCCGATAGATGGCGATCAGGTCCTGCACGCCGCTTACCTTGGCGGACAGGATGATGCGCGTGTGCGCCAGGCCGAGCTCTTCAGCGCGCTGTGCGCTGCCGAGGGCGGACAGCACCACCGCCCGGCGCGTCACCTGCTGCGCGGTGAGCGGCTCGGCGAGCGCCGAGTTCTCGTCCATCAGCCGCGTGAGCAGGTCCGAATCGAGGCTCCCCCAGTTGACGCCGATGCGCACCGGCTTGTCATAGCGGCAGGCCACCTCGATCATCTCCGCGAACTGCGAGTCGCGCTTGCTGCCGCGGCCGACGTTACCGGGATTGATGCGGTATTTGGCGAGCGCGGCGGCGCAGTCCGGGTGTTCGCGCAGCAGCTTGTGACCGTTGAAGTGAAAATCGCCGATCAGGGGCACGCTGACGCCGGCGCGCTCGAGCCGCTCGCGGATCGGGGCCACCGCCGCCGCCGCCTCGCTGGTGTTCACCGTGATGCGCACCAGCTCCGAGCCCGCGGCGGCGAGCGCCTGTACCTGGCGCGCGGTCGCCTCGACGTTGGCGGTATCCGTATTGGTCATCGACTGCACCACGATGGGCGCGCCGCCGCCGACCTTGACCGATCCTACGGATACCTGCACGGAATGACGGCGCGCGCTGCTCATGATTCAAGGACACCTGACCATATGGGCAATTCTACCGTCGGCGCGCTTGGGCGGCACCGCGGCAGACTGCTATGATGCGCTGCCCGCATCGGTCTGTCCGCAGAGCGTCCGGAGCGGCGCATCCGGCGCCTGATCTCTCAGGTCACAGGACAGAAGGGCGGCAGTGCGTGCGTGACGGCGAGTGGCGCACCTGCCGCTCGCTATTGTTTTGGCAGACCGCCCGCGGAGACACCTGTGGGACGACAGACCCCGTTGTTCAAGCTGCATCGGGAGCTCAACGCCCGAATCGTGGATTTCGGCGGCTGGGACATGCCGGTGCAGTACAGCTCGCAGATTGGCGAGCATCACGCCGTGCGCCGCGCAGCCGGGGTGTTCGACGTATCGCACATGTGCATCGTAGACCTGCGCGGCGCCCGGGTGGGCGAGTTGCTGCGGCAGCTGCTCGCCAACGACGTTGCCCGGCTGCAGCAGCCGGGCAAGGCGCTCTACAGCTGCATGCTGAATGAGCACGGCGGTGTGATCGACGATCTCATCGTTTACTACCTGAACGGGTCGAGTTACCGCCTGGTGGTGAACGCGGGCAGGCGCGACCCGGATCTCGCCTGGATCGGCGAGCACGCGCGCCCGTTCGGCGTACAGCTGAGCGAGCGCAGCGATCTCGCCATGCTCGCGGTCCAGGGTCCGGAGGCGCGCGCCAAGGCGGCGCAGATCCTGCCGGAGGGCACCGCGAACGCGGCGCTCGCGCTCGACACCTTCGTCGGCCGCGAGCTCGGCCGCTGGTTCGTGGCGCGCACCGGCTACACCGGCGAGGACGGCTTCGAGATCATGATGCCGGCGGCCGATGCGGTGCCGGCCTGGCGCGGCCTCAACGCGCTCGGCGTGGCCTCGTGCGGACTCGGTGCACGTGACACGCTGCGTCTCGAGGCCGGCATGAATCTCTACGGCAATGACATGGACGAGAGCACCCAGCCGTTCGAGTCGGGGCTCGGCTGGACCGTCGCCATGGTACCGCACGAGCGCGAGTTCACCGGCCGCGCGGCCCTCGAGGGCATCGTGCGCGCGGGCTCGCCGCGCAAGCTGGTCGGCCTGCTGCTCGAGGACCGCGGCGTGCTGCGCAGTCATCAGAAGGTCATCGTCCCGGACGTGGGCGAGGGCGAGATCACCAGCGGCACGTTCTCGCCGACGCTCGAGCGCTCGATCGCGTTCGCGCGGGTTCCGGCCGCCACCGGGTCGCGTGTGCAGGTCGAGATCCGCGGCAAGCTGCTGAACGCGCGCGTCGTCAAGCCCCCGTTCGTGCGCTTCGGCAAATCCCTGGTCACCTGAAGCGCAATCACCAGAAGCGCAATCACCCTGAAGTGAAGGATTCCTCGATGAGCGAACTCCCGGCGGATCTTAAGTACACCAAGTCCCACGAGTGGGTGCGCACCCTGAGCGACGGTACGCTCGAGATCGGCATCAGCGACCACGCCCAGCACGCGCTCGGCGACCTGGTGTTCGTGGAAGTGCCGGAGGCCGGGCGCAAGGTGCAGGCCGGCGAGGCCTGCGCGGTAGTCGAGTCGGTCAAGGCGGCCTCGGACGTGTACGCCCCCGTCAGCGGGCAGATCACCGCCGGCAATCCGAAGCTCGCCGCCGAGCCCGAAGCGGTCAACTCCTCGCCCTACGCGGAGGGCTGGTTGATGCGCCTGAAGCCCGCGCCCGGGGCGCTTGCCGCTGCCGCGCTGCTGTCGGCGGCGGAATACCAGAAGCTGCTGGACGCGGAGGGCGGCTGAATGGCCTTCATTCCCCATACCGAGGCCGACGTGGCGGCGATGCTCGCGACCATCGGCGCGGCGAGCATCGAGGAGCTGTTTGAAGAGATACCGCCGGAGCTGCGCATCAGGTCGCTCGCCGGGGTGCCCGAGGCGCTGAACGAGATGGAGATCGGCCGCCTGATGAGCGAGCGCGCCGCCGCCGACGGCACCGCACTCAGCTTCCTCGGCGCCGGTGCCTACGAGCACCACATTCCGGCGGCGGTATGGGCCATCACCACGCGCGGGGAGTTCTACAGCGCCTACACCCCCTACCAGGCGGAGGCCAGCCAGGGGACGCTGCAGCTCATCTACGAGTTCCAGACCATGATGGCGCGGCTCACCGCCATGGATGCCGCCAACGCCTCGATGTACGACGGCGCCTCCGCCATGGGAGAGGCGGTGCTCATGGCGGTACGTGCCAACCGCAAGTCGAAGGCGGCGCGCATCCTGCTGCCGGCGAGTGTGCACCCGCACTACCGGCAGGTGGCGCACGCGATGACCTCCAACCAGGGTCTCACCTTCGCTGAGCTGCCCTATGCGCCGCAGGAGGGCGTCACCGGCGCCGCGGCGCTCGCCCCCTTCGAAGGCCAGGACGTCACTGCGCTCGTCGTGCAGCAGCCGAACTTCTTCGGCCGGCTCGAGGACGTGGACGCGCTCACCGACTGGGCGCATGCGCGCGGCATCCTCGTGATCGCAGTCGTCAACCCCATCGCGCTCGCGCTGCTGAAGCCCCCGGGCGAGTGGGGCGCGCGCGGTGCGGACATCGCCGTCGGCGAGGGTCAGCCACTGGGTGTACCGCTGTCGGCCGGCGGACCGTACTTCGGCTTCATGACGACGCGCATGGAGTACCTGCGGCAGATGCCCGGGCGCATCGTCGGTCGCACGCTCGACACCGCGGGCCATCCAGGATTCACCCTCACGCTGCAGGCGCGCGAGCAGCACATCCGCCGTGCCAAGGCGACTTCCAACATCTGCACCAACCAGGGTCTGCTGGTAACCGCGGCGACCATTTACCTGTCGCTGATGGGGCCGCAGGGACTCGAGCGCACGGCGGCCGCCGCGCACGCGCGCACGCGCGAGCTGGTGGCGACCCTCACGCGCGTGCCCGGGGTGCGCCCGGCGTTCTCCGGGCCGTATTTTCACGAGGCGGTGCTGCAGCTCGACCGCCCGGTGGCGCCGGTGCTCAGGGCGCTCGCCGCCGGCGGGATCCACGGCGGCCTCGATCTGGCTCCCTACTACCCCGAGCTCGGTTCGGCACTGCTGGTGTGCGCGACCGAGACCAAGAGCAGCGCCGACATCGAGCGCTACCGCGCCCAGCTGAGCGAGGCGCTGCAGGCGGCACGTGCTGCCTGAGGCGCCCCCTCGAGCCACCCGCGAGGTCTTCCGCATGCGTGCACCCGAACAGGTCATCTTCGAGTATTCGCAGCCGGGTCGCGGCGCGAGCGATCAGTGGCCGCGCCATCCGGGCGCCGCGGCGCTCGCCGACCTGCCAGTGGCGCAACGCCGCACGCGCCCCCCGCTGCTGCCGGAAGTGAGCGAGCTCGAGGCGGTGCGCCATTTCACGCGCCTGTCGCAGCTCAACTTCTCCATCGACACGCATTTCTATCCGCTCGGCTCGTGCACGATGAAGTACAACCCCAAGGCCTGTAACCAGTACGCCATGCTGCCGCAGTTCCTGGCGCGCCATCCGCTCGCCCCGGAGGCGCAGGGCCAGGGTTTGCTCGCGTGCCTGTATGAGCTGCAGGAGATGCTGAAGGCCGTCACCGGCATGGAAGGGGTGGCGCTCTCGCCCATGGCCGGCGCGCACGGGGAGTTCGCCGGCGTCGCCATGATCCGCGCCTACCATCGCGCCCGCGGGGACCTGAAGCGCAACGAGATCATCGTGCCCGAGGCGGCGCACGGCACCAATCCGGCCACCGCCACCATGTGCGGCTGCGTGGTGCGCGAGATTCCCGTCGATGCCCAGGGCGATGTCGACCTGCCGGCTCTCAAGGCGGTGGTCAACCCGAACACCGCCGGCATCATGCTCACCAATCCCTCCACGCTCGGAGTGTTCGAGCGGCACATCACCGAGGTGGCGCGCATCGTTCACGAGGCGGGGGGCCTGCTCTACTACGACGGCGCCAACCTCAATGCCATCCTCGGCAAGGTGCGTCCCGGAGACATGGGCTTCGACGTGATTCACATGAACCTGCACAAGACCTTCTCCACCCCGCACGGCGGCGGCGGTCCCGGGGCCGGCGCCGTGGGCGTGGCGGCGCGGCTGCTGCCGTTCCTGCCGGTACCGCTGGTGGGGAAGGAGGGTGAGCGTTACCGCTGGCTCACCGCGGCCGATGTCCCGCAATCGATCGGACGGCTGTCGGCCTTCATGGGCAACGCGGGGGTGCTGCTGCGCGCTTACATCTATATGCGGCTGCTCGGGCGCGAGGGCATGCGGCTGGTGGGCGAGTTCGCGACTCTCAATGCCAACTACCTGCTGAAGCGCCTGCAGGCCGCGGGCTTCGACGCCGCCTACCCGCAGCGCCGAGCGAGCCACGAGTTCATCATTACGCTCAAGCGCCAGGCGCGCGAGCTCAACGTGACCGCGATGGACTTCGCCAAGCGGCTGCTCGACTACGGGTTCCATGCCCCAACCACGTACTTCCCGCTGCTGGTGCCGGAATGCCTGCTGATCGAGCCCACCGAGACGGAGAGCCGCGAGGTGCTGGATGCCTTTGTGACGGCCCTGTCACACATTCAGAAAGAGGCCGAGCAGGAACCCGGGCGCGTGACGAGCGCACCGCATACCATGCCGGTGCGCCGCCTCGACGACGTGCGGGCGGCACGGCAACTGGACCTCACATGGAAGCCGACGGCACAGCCGTAGATCGCTACAAGCCGCGGGGCATCACCCGCGTGCTGCGCGCGGTGGGCTCGAGCCTGCGCGGCCTCGAGGGCGCCTTCCGCGAAGAAGCTGCATTCCGTCAGGAACTCGCCCTGGGCGTGCTCGTCATACCCCTGGGTCTGTGGCTGGGTCATGGCGGCGTGGAACGCGCCCTGCTGATTGCGCCGATGCTGCTCATTCTCGTCGTGGAACTGCTCAACAGCGCCATAGAAGCAACCGTTGACCGCATTGGGTTCGAGCGCCATGCGCTCGCCGGGCTGGCCAAGGACATCGGCTCCGCCGCGGTGTTTGTGTCGTTCGTGCTGCTCGGTGCGGTGTGGCTGCTGGTGCTGCTCGGGCGCTGACGGGAATGCCGGTGCGACATCTGCCGCCCGCGTGGCTGTGCCTGCTGCTGTCGTGCGCCGTCGTGTGCCACGCCGGGCCGCTCAGTCCCGCTCCCAGCCCGGGCCCGCCGCCCGCCCCAGCCAGCACCAACGCCGCGGTTCCCGCGCCGGCATCGCCGGGCGCGGCAAACACCCCGCCGCCCGCCACGGCGCCGGCGCCGCCGGCACCGCGGCCCGCGCCCGTGGAATCGCAGCCGACTCCTGCGGCCCAGGAGGCCGCCGCGGTCGAAGGCAATCCCGACTGGGCCGAGACGCTCGAGCGCATCGCCGGCAGCGTGGTGTCGATCGATGTCGACTCGACGCGAGCCTTCGACACCGAGTGGAACTCGACCGCGCAGGCCACCGGGTTCGTGGTCGACGCGGAGCGAGGGCTGATCCTCACCAACCGCCACGTTGTCACGCCCGGGCCGGTGACCGCGGAGGCGACTTTCCTCAATCGCGAGGAAGTGCAGCTCTACCCGGTATACCGCGATCCGGTGCACGACTTCGGCTTCTACCGCTACGACCCGAAGAAGCTGCGCTTCATCAGGCCCAAGGCGCTGCCGCTGTATCCGGAGGGTGCCCAGATCGGGCGCGAGATCCGCGTGGTGGGCAACAACGCCGGCGAGCAGCTGTCGATTCTCGCCGGGACGCTTGCCCGGCTCGACCGCGACGCTCCCGAGTATGGCATCACCAAGTACAACGACTTCAATACCTTCTACCTGCAGGCCGCTTCCGGCACCTCCGGCGGCTCCTCCGGCTCGCCAGTGATCGACATCCGCGGACGCGTGGTGGCGCTCAACGCCGGCGGCGCCAACGGCGCCGCTTCCAGCTTCTACCTGCCGCTCGGGCGCGTGCGCCGTGCGCTGACGCTCATCCAGGAGGGCAAGCCGGTCACGCGCGGCACGCTGTCCACGGTGTTCAACTACATGCCCTACGACGAGCTCGAGCGGCTGGGACTGGACGCTGCCACCGAGGCCACCGTCCGTAAGGACTTCCCGCGCTACACCGGCATGCTCGTAGTCACCGAAGTGCTGCCCGGCTCGCCGAGCGAGAAAGTGCTGCAGCCCGGGGACATCCTGGTGCGCGTCAATCACCGCACCCTGGCGCAGTTCGAGCCGCTCGAGGAAGTACTCGACGCCGCGGTCGGCGCAGAGGTGGAGCTGGAGCTCGAGCGCGGAGGCAAGTTCGTGTCCGCGAAGCTGCCGGTGGGTGACCTGCACGCCATCACCCCGAGCGCCTACGCCGAATTCAGCGATGCGGTGGTGCACACGCTTTCCTACCAGCAGGCGCGTCACTTCAACGTGCCGGCGCGCGGGGTGTTCGTCGCCAACCCCGGCTACGTGTTCGGCGCGGCCGGCATTACACGCGGCGCCGTGATTCTCGACCTCAACGGTCGCAAGACCGATACGCTGCACGACTTCGAGACGGGGATCGCGCAGCTCGGCGACGGCGATCACGCCACGGTGCGCTTTCTCACCATCGACGATCCCAACAGCAGCGAGCTGCGCGCCCTGCGCATGGATCGGCTGTGGTTCCCGGCGCGTCACTGCGATCGGGACGACACCGTCGGCCTGTGGGACTGCGTGGCGCTGCCGGCAGGACCGGCGCCGAAGCCGCTCGCGGTGAGCTCCACCGTGTTCCCACACTTCAGCGATCCGCGCCTCGCTGCGCTGGCACCGTCGCTGGTCATGGTGACCTTCGACATGCCGTACTCGGTATCGGGCATCACCGAGCGCAATTACCACGGCACCGGGCTGGTGGTGGATGCGCAGCGCGGGCTGGTGGTCGTGGACCGCAACACCGTGCCGGTCTCGGTGGGCGACGTCACGGTGACCTTTGCCGGTACCGTGCAGGTGCCGGGGCGCGTGGTTTACATCCACCCGCTGCACAACTACGCGGTGGTCGCCTACGACCCGCATCTCATCGGTACGACGCCGGTGAAGTCCGCGAGGCTCGCACCGCGCGAGCTCGCTCCCGCCGAGTCGGTATGGGTGGTAGGACTCGGCGGCGACAGCCAGATGCACGCGCGCGCTACCGAGGTTGCGAGCATCGAGCCGCTGGTGCTGCCGCTGTCGCGCACCATGCGCTTCCGTGACAGCAACCTCGAGACGGTGCAGCTGGTGAACCCACCGACCGAGTTCGACGGCGTGCTCGCCGACAAGAGCGGCAACGTGCTCGGCACCTGGTCGAGCTTCGCCTACGAGAACGGCCGCGAGCTCGCCCAGGACACCCGCGGCGTACCCATCGAGCTGGTCGCCGACATGATCGATCGCGTGCACACCCGCCGTCCGCTGCACTCGCTCGAGGTCGAGCTGGGAGTGCTGCCGCTCGCCAATGCGCGGCAGATCGGGCTGTCGGAGGAGTGGACGCAGCGCCTCTCGCAGCACACGCCCACTCGCCACGAGGCACTGACCGTGGTGCGCATGGTCGGCGGTTCGCCGGCCGCCGAGCAGCTGCAGCAGGGCGATCTGCTGCTCGCCATCGACGGCGCGGTCGTCACGCGCTTCCGCGAGGTCGAGCACGCCGCGGCGGACAAGGAGCGCGTCAAGGTCACGGTGTGGCGCGGTCAGTCCGCACTGACCTTCGACCTCGCCACCGCGCAGCTGCCCGACAACGACGTCGACCGGCTGGTCGAGTGGGCCGGCGCATCGTTGCAGGCGCCGCATCGGGCCATGAGCGTGCAGCGTGGCATTGCGCCGGTCGGCGTGTACGTCGCGTATTTCGCCTACGGCTCGCCGGCGACGCGCTACGGCCTGTATCCGGGCCGCCGCATCGTCGAGGTCGACGGGACTCCCACGCCCGACCTCGACACGTTCCTCAAGGTGGTGACGGGGCGTGCCGACCGCGCCTCGGTGCGACTGAAGACGATCACGTGGAACAATGCACCCGAAGTCATCACCCTCAAGCTGGATAAGCACTACTGGCCGGCCTACGAGCTGACGCGCACCGGCAGCGGCTGGGAGCGGCGCGCGCTGGAATAACTGTCAAATTCGCGCCTGCGCCTGCGCCTGCGCCTGCGCCCGGCGCGCCCAGAGCGCGCTGCCCCGCGGGCCCCGTCGGGGCGCAGCGACAGTCCTTAGCACTCCCGGGGAAAATTTTGTGAACGCGCAGCGCTAGCTGTGACGCGCCTGATGCTTTCCCACCACACGCAGGAGCGGCCGTTGCCGGCTTGCTAGAATTCACCCTCTATGGTGCGTGTCGTCAGGGCTACCCAGGTCGAGATCGAAACCGCCGTGCAGGCGCTGCGCGACGGTGAGCTCGTCGCATTTTCCACCGAGACCGTCTACGGCCTCGGCGCGAATGCGCAGAACCCGGCCGCGGTGCGCAAGATCTTCGAAGTGAAGGGGCGCCCCGCCACTCATCCGGTAATCGTGCACCTCGACAGCCCGCGCTTTCTGCATCGCTGGGTGCGCGAGGTGCCGCAGAGCGCGACGCGCCTCGCGGAAGCCTTCTGGCCCGGGCCGTTCACCATGGTGATGCCGCGCGCCGCCAGCGTGCACGACGTGATCACCGGCGGCCAGGACACCATCGCCATTCGTGTACCGGCCCATCCCATGGCGCAGCAGCTGCTCACCGCTTTCGGCGGCGGCATCGCCGCGCCTTCGGCCAACCGCTACGGGCGGCTGTCTCCGACCCGTGCCGAGCACGTGCGCGAGGAGTTCGGCGACGCGGTGCGCGTCATCCTCGACGGCGGGGAGTGCCAGATCGGGCTCGAGTCGACCATCGTCGCCTTCGAGGGCGCGGACGTACGGTTGCTGCGACCCGGGGCGGTGACCGCGGCGCAGATCCGCGCGGTGGTCGGCGAGCTGCTGATCGGGGCGGATGCCGGTTCGCCCCGTGTTCCGGGGAGCCCGCCCAGGCACTACGCGCCGAACACGCCGCTCACCATCGTGCCGGCCGGTGAGGTCGATGCCCAGGCGGACGCGGCGTCCGCGGGTGGACGGCGCGTCGCCGTGCTGGCGCAGCGCCTGCCGCTGCGGGCCCACAAGTACGTGACCTGGATCAATGCGGGCCGCCGCCCCGAGAGCTTCGCGCGCGACCTCTATGCGAATCTGCGCACCCTCGACAAGGCGGGCTGCCAGCGCATCCTGGTGCAGGCAGTGCCCGACGGCGAGCCCTGGGACGCGGTCCGCGACCGCCTGCTGCGCGCGGCGACCAGCATCGCTGAGAGCGACGACGGCGGCGGCACGATGGCCGTGCTGCCGTAAACTGCCGCGCCAAGTGCGCCGCCCGCGATTCATCGACCCGTTTCAGCCTGCCGAAGTGCGCCGTCTCGTCAGGGAGTTCGGCTCGCCGCTGGTGATCCTCGACTGCGAGCGGGTGCGCGTGCAATTCCGCAAGCTGAAGAAGGCTCTGCCGGCGGTCGATCTGCACTACGCGCTCAAGCCCATGCCGCATGCCGCGGTGGTGCAGACCGTGATCGCCGAGGGCGGCTGGCTCGATCTCGCCACCAGCGGCGAGGTGCAGCTGGCGCAGCGCCTCGGCGTGTCCCCCGGGCGCTGCATCCACACGCACCCCATCAAGCGACCGCAGGATATCGCCACCGCACTGCATTTCGGCGTGCGTACCTTCGTGGCCGACAATCCGGACGAGGTGCGCAAGTTCTCCCGTCTCGGCGCCCAGGCGGAGCTGCTGTTGCGGGTTTCCTTCCGCTCACCCGGCGCGGTCTGCGACCTGTCGCGCAAGTTCGGCTGCGATCCTGAGGATCTGCTGCCGCTCGCGCGCCTGGCGGCCGAGCTGGGGATTCCCGTGCGCGGTCTCTCCTTCCACGTCGGCTCGCAGGCCGCCGACGCCACCGGCCACCTCGAGGCGCTGCAGGCGTGCGCCCGACTGCTGGCCGCGGCGCGGCGCGAGCGCCTCGGCCCGTGCGACACGCTCGACATCGGTGGCGGCTTCCCCATCGACTATGCGCAACCGGTGCAGGACATCAGCCGCTTCTGCGCGCCGCTGCGCGCCGCCATCGCGCGCCTGCCGCGCCGCGTGCGCGTGATCGCCGAACCCGGCCGCTACATCGTCGGTCCCAGCGCCATCGGCGTCGCTTCGGTGATGGGCCGCGCGCGGCGTGAAGGGCACTGGTGGTACTACCTCGACGACGGCCTGTACGGCTCCTACAGCGGCCAGCTGTTCGATCACGCGCGTTACCCGGTCGAGCCGCTGCGCAACGGCGCCGAGCGGCTGCCGTCGGTGCTGGCCGGCCCCACCTGCGACAGCATCGACGTGATCGCCGAGAACCTGATGCTGCCGCCACTGCAGGCCGGCGACCTGCTGGTCGGGCGCGCCATGGGCGCCTACACCTGGGCGAGCGCCTCGGAGTTCAACTTCTATCCCAAGGCAACTGTGGTGGCCGTCAACCGCGTCCCGGGCGATCTCGGCACGGTAAGTGCGGCGCTGCCGTAGCGCATGACGGCCCCCGCGGTAATCCGCAACGTGGTGTTCGACATCGGCTGGGTGCTGGTGCGGCTCAACTACCAGCCGCTGCTCGGCTTCCTGGCCGCGCACGGCGCCGCGGTGCATGACCGCGAGTCGGTGATGTCGCGCATCCCGCTCGAAGAGCACGAGAGCGGACGGCTGCCGGGCCGCGCCCTGCTCGAATGTCTCGCGGCGCTCGCGAAACAACCGGTGTCGCTCGAGGACACGCTGGCGAAATGGCTCGACATGTTCGAGCTGGATGCGGCCATGGTTGAGCTTGCCCACGCGCTCAGCGAGCGCTACCGCGTGTTCCTGCTGTCGAATATCGGCGACCTGCACTGGACGCACCTCGCGCGCGAATTCCGCCTGCATGCCATTGGACATGGCGCGCTGCCCTCCTATGTCGCCGGTATCATGAAGCCGCACGTGGCAATCTATCGCGAGGCCGAGCGGCGCTTCGCGCTCGCGCCGGCGGCGACCGTGTTCATCGACGATCGTGCCGACAACGTCGCCGGCGCCCGAGGGTGCGGCTGGCAGGGCATCGTCCACGCGGACCACGGCGCGACGCTTGCCGGCCTGCGCGCACTCGGAGTGAGCTGTTGAAGGAGCGGCAAATGCGGCCCGTTGTATCCACGATCCTGCTGTTGACCGGCTCGAACGTCTTCATGACGTTCGCCTGGTATGCGCACCTCAAGAATCTCGCCAGCCGTCCCTGGTATGTGGCGGCGGTGGTGAGCTGGGGCATCGCCTTCTTCGAGTACCTGCTGCAGGTGCCCGGCAACCGCATCGGCTACTCCGAGCTGTCGCTGCCGCAGTTGAAGATTCTGCAGGAAGTGATCACGCTGTCGGTGTTCGTGCCGTTCGCGGCGCTATACATGCACAAGTCGCTGCGGCTCGATTACCTGTGGGCGGCGCTGTGCATACTGGGTGCGGTATATTTCGTGTTTCGCTCGCCGAGCACCTCATGAAGAACGAGCCCGCCGCGGACAACCCGACCGCGATCCACGCCCAGGTGAGCGCTGCCCGCGCCGGCAGCGAGCCGCGGGTGATTGCGCGGCTGTTCTCCGGCTGGGCGCTGTTCGGTGAGCGGCAGTTCGTGCGCGGCTACCTGCTGTTGCTGCCGGACCCGGTGGTGCCGAATCTGAACGCGCTCGGGGCGCACGAGCGCATCGCGTTCCTCTCGGACATGTCGCGTCTCGGTGATGCGCTGCTCAAGGTGACGGGCGCGCTGCGCATCAACTATGCCATCTTCGGCAACCAGGATCCGGCGCTGCACGCACACGTCATCCCGCGTTACCTCGACGAGCCGCAGGCGCTGCGCGGCGAGCAGCCCTGGGCCTACGACTGGTCGGCAGCGCCATTGTTCGAGCGCACCCGCTGCCAGGAGCTCGCCGACGCGCTGTTGCGCGAGCTGACCCGACTCGGCGTCACCAAACCGATGCGTTACAGCCCCGGCGCCAACGCCGCCGACTGACAGAGCACGCCGAAGCTACTTCGGCGGCGGGCTGCCCGGAGCGGCCGGGGTGGGAGCGGGTGCTGCCGGCGGCTTGATGCTCAGCAGCTCCACGTCGAAGATGAGCATCGCGCCCGGCGGAATCGGCGCGCCCGGCGGCACACGCGTGTCGTAGGCGAGCTGCGGCGGGATCCACAGCTGGTATTTCGCGCCCGGTTTCATGAGCTGCAGAGCCTCGGTCCAGCCGGGAATGACGTGCCCCACCCCCAGTGTGACCGGCTGGCCGTGCTTGTAGCTGCTGTCGAACTCGGTGCCATCGAGCAGTGCGCCGCGGTAGTTGACGACCACCTCGTCGCTCGCCTTCGGCGCATCGCCGCTGCCGGCGCTGAGCACCTTGTACTGCAGCCCGCTCGCGGTGGTAATCACGTCCGGCTTCTTGGAGTTCGCGGCCAGGAATTTCGCCGCCGCGCGGTGATTGACGTCGACCAGCGAGTCGTAGGCGCCGTGCATCAACTTGTCGAGGTTCTGGCGATCGCTATCGCTCGTCTTCACTTTGCCGCTGAGCGCATCGCGCAGTCCCTGCGTCACGCGCTCGGCATTGACGTCCGCAGGACGCAGCCCGCCGTTGTGCAGCTGCGAACCCATGACCACCCCGAGGCTGTAGCTGGCGGCGCTCTTCGTGCTGTCCTCGGCCGCCGCCGGCGCGGGCTTCGTCGCGGGCGGCGCCGCCGCTGCTGCCGGATTCGGCGCGGCCGGCTGCTGCGCCACGGCGAGCGAGGTGCCGGCGAGCAGCAGGGCGAGGGTGGCGATGAGGCGCGCAGCGGCGCGATCCGGCGCTGACAATGTCATGAACGATCCTTTGAGGGGAGGACTTTCGGCCGCGCAGTTTCGCCGATCGGCCCGGCGCGCGCCACTGCCACACGCCGCGTGCTCAGGCGCCGTCGTCGGGGGCCGACACCCCGGCGGAAAGCATCGCGAGCTCCTCGTCGCTGAAGCGCCGCTGCGCGAGGGACAGCTGCGCGCGGTGAAACTGCGCCGCGTCGATGTACAGGCGCGACGGCGCCGCCTGCCCGAGTACGCCCGCATCCGACATGACGCGCACGCCGATCCCCTCGGCGGCCAGGACCTCGGCGAGCGACTGGGCCGACGGCAGATCCGGCAACGTGGTAAGCAGGCGCCATTGTGAGCGCGGCATGGTGCGCTACAGTGCCAAAGCTGCAATGTTTCCACAATGCGCCCCGCCCGGGCGGGGGGCCGGAGTCCGCGCCTTGCTCACCCTCAGGCAACTGTCCCGCAACTTCACCGAGGGCGCCCGTGTGCATCGGGTGCTCGCAGGAGTGGAGGCGCAGGTCGGCACGGGGGAGACGGTGGCCATCATGGGACGCAGCGGCTCGGGCAAGTCGACGCTGCTCAACCTCATCAGCGGCATCGATCGCCCCGACAGCGGCAGCGTGCACGTCGACGGCCTGGAGGTGAGCGCGCTCGGCGAGCCGGCGCGCACGCTGTTTCGCCGTGCACACATCGGCTTCGTCTATCAGTTCTTCAATCTCATTCCGACCCTCGACGTGGCGGAGAACGTGCGCCTGGTGCTCGAGCTCAACGGCGTCGGCGGCGCGGCGGCACGCACGCGCAGTCTCGCCGCGCTCGCCGCCGTCGGCCTTGCCGCGCGTGCCCGCAGCGCGGTGGAAGATCTCTCGGGAGGGGAGCAGCAGCGCGTGGCCATCGCGCGCGCGCTGGTGCACGAGCCGCAGCTGCTGCTCGCGGATGAGCCGACCGGCAACCTCGATGAGGAGAGTGCGCGTGAGGTGCTGCCGCTGCTGCTGTCGCTCACGCGCGCGCGCGCCGCGACGCTGCTGATCGTGACCCACGATACGGCCCTCGCGCAGCAGGCCGACCGGGTGCTGGAGCTGCGTGACGGGCGGCTGCACCCGCGGGTCGCCGCGGGCGGCGGGACGCAGGCATGAAGGCGCTCACGACCGCGAGCCTGCGCCACCTGGTGCGCCACCCGGCGCAGCTGGCACTGGCGCTCATCGGGCTGACGCTCGGCGTCGCCACCATCGTCGCGATCGACGTCGCCACCGCGAGTGCGCGGCGCGCCTTCGAGCTGTCGCTGCAGGCCGTCAACGGTACCGCGACGCACGAGATCGTCGGCGGCCCCGGCGGCATCGACGAGGGCGTGTACGTCGCGCTGCGCACGCGCCCGCTGGTGCCGCACGGGCAGCAGGTGCGGCTGGCGCCGGTGGTGGCGGGGTACGTGACGGTGGGCGAGCGCGTCATGCAGCTCGCCGGCATCGATCCGTTCGCCAGCGCGGCTCTCGCAGCGGACGCGGGCGGCGCGCCCGCGCTCGCGCTGCAGGATATGGCTGCGGCGCACGCCTGGTTCACCGAGCCCGGCGCCGTGATCATGAGCGCCGCGACCGCGCGCGAGCTCGGCATCGGCGCCGACGGTCGCTTCGAGCTCGCGGTCGGCGGCGTGCGCCATGCCGCGGTGGTGATTGCACGGCTCGCCGATGCGGGTGCGGGATTCGCCGGGCTGATACTGACGGATGTCTCGCAGGCACAGGAGTGGCTGGGCTCGGCGGGGCGGCTGTCGCGCATCGATCTCGCGGTGCCCGCCGGTGCCGCCGGCACCGCGTTCCTGGCGCAGCTCGCGGCGTTCCTGCCGCGGCAGTTCGCGGTGCACACCACGCGCGCTACGGCGCGCGAGACCTTTGCCATGACGGACGCGTTTACCACCAACCTCAAGGCCATGAGCCTGCTGGCACTGCTGGTCGGCACCCTGCTGATCTATGGGGCGATGAGCTTTGCGGTGCTGCAGCGGCGGCGCATCATCGGTGTGCTGCGCGCCCTCGGGGCCACGCGGCGCGAAGTGCTCGGCATCGTGCTCGGCGAGGCGGCGGTGCTGGGCGCCGCCGGCGCCGCCGCGGGAGCGCTGCTGGGCGTATTGATCGGTCGGGCGCTGGTGGGCCTCGTCTCGCAGACCATCAACGATCTGTATTTCGTGGTCGCGGTGCAGCAGGTCACCGTGCCCTGGAGCGCACTCCTCGAGGCGGGCGGCGTCGGGCTGGGCACCGCGCTTGCCGCGGCGCTGCTGCCGGCACTCGAAGTGGCGACCAGCGTGCCGCAGCTCGGGCTCAAGCGCGCGGTGCTCGAGCGGCGCGCGCAGCACCTGGCGAGCCGCCTGGCGCTCGCGAGCGTGTCGCTGACGCTCGCCGCCGCTGCGACCATCCTCGTCTCGCGGCGCAGCCTGCTGGCCGGATTCGCAGCGCTTTTCATGCTGCTGCTCGGCGTCGCGGCGCTGACACCCCTCGCACTGCGCCTGGCTGCCGCCGCGGCAGCGCGCGCCGCGGCGCGCTACAGCCCGGTGATGCGCCTGGCGTGCGCCGACGTGGCCGCATCGCTCAGCCGTACCGGTGTCGCCATCGCGGCGCTCGGCATGGCGCTCACCGCGATGATCGGCGTTGCCATCATGGTGGCGAGCTTTCGTGAGTCGCTGCGCAGCTGGCTGGTGCAGACCATGCGCGCAGATGTTTACGTGAGCGCTCCGGGCGTCACCGAGAGCCTGGAGCGGCGGCTCGATCCGCAGGTGATGCGCGCGCTGTTGGCAGTGCCGGGCGTGCGCGCGCACAGCGAGGGGCGGCGCGTGACGCTGGACTCTCCCGCCGGAGCGGTGGATCTGAACGCCGTGAGTCTGGCGCCGGAGAGCTACGCCGGCTTCAGGTTGACTGCCGGCGATGCCGCGCATGCCTGGCCGCAATTTCTTTCCGGAGCGGTGCTGATCTCCGAGCCGCTCGCCTGGCGCCTGGCGCTTACGCCGGGCAGCGCGCTTACGCTCGACACGCCCGCGGGGTCGCACGCATTCAAGGTGGCGGCCGTGTACCGCGAATACGGCAACGACCGCGGCGAGGTGCTCATCGATCTGGCGCACTACCGCGCCTGGTGGCACGACGAGGGCGTGGCCGCACTCGGGCTGTATCTCGCGCCGGGGGTCACGGCGGCAGAGGCGGTGCGCGCGCTGCGCGCCGCCGCCGGCGGCCGGCAGGCGCTGCTGATACGCTCCAACGCCGATATCCGCGCGCTGTCGATGCGCATCTTCGAGCGTACTTTTCTCATCACGCGGGTGCTGTACTGGCTCGCGGCCGGGGTGGCGGCCGTCGGCCTGGTGAGCGCGCTGCTGGCGTGGGAGCTCGAGCGCCTGCGCGAGCTGGCGTTGCTGCGCACCCTCGGCCTGACGCCCGCGGCCACCGCGTTGCTGGTGCTGGCGCAGACCGCTTTCATGGGGGTGGCCGCATTTCTCGCCGCGATACCCGCCGGACTCCTCACCGCGCTGGTTCTCACCGACGTCATCAATCGCCGCGCCTTCGGCTGGCGCATCGATCTGCACGTCGACGCCGCGCAGTTCGGCAACGCACTGTGGCTCGCGCTCGCCGCGGCCCTGGCCGCGGCGCTGTACCCCGCATGGCGCAGCGCGCGCATGCCGCTGGCCGGCGGCCTGCGGGAGGAGTGATGCGCTGTCTGCCCGCTGCGCTCGGCCTTACGCTCGCCTGCCTGGCCGCCGGCGCGCGCGCCGTACCGCCGGCGGCGCCCGGGGTGCTGCCGGGCGGACCCGCTGCCGCGGGCTTTGCACAACCACAGGGCGTGCGGCCGTTCGCTTTTCCGCGCGATCACGGCCCGCACCCGCAGTTTCGCCAGGAGTGGTGGTACTGCACCGGGAACCTCGACGCTGCCGGCGGCGAGCGCTTCGGATTCGAGCTGACCTTTTTCCGCTTCGCCCTGGAGCCCGCTGCGCAAGGTGCGCCTCCCGCCGGGTCGGCCTGGCGCACGCGCGAGATCTACATGGCGCATTTCGCGGTCACCGACGTGGCGCGCCGGCGCTTTCAGTTCGCGCAGAAACTCTCGCGTGCGGCGCTCGGGCTCGCCGGCGCGCGCGCTGCGCCGCTCGAGGTGTGGATCGACGACTGGACGCTGCGCGGCGATGCGGCCGCCTGGCACCTGCACGCCGCCCAGGCGGGCTACGAGATCGAGCTCACGCTCGAGCCACAGGGGCCGCCGGTGTTGAATGGGGAGGCCGGGCTGTCGGCTAAGGCCGACGAGCCCTCGGCCGCAAGCTACTACTACTCGATTCCGCGCCTGCAGGTGAGTGGCCAGGTGGTGCGCAACGACCAGCCGCAACGCGTGCAGGGACTGGCGTGGGCCGACCACGAATGGGGCAGCGGTGGTCTCGGCGCCGACGAAGCGGGGTGGGACTGGTTCGCGCTGCAGCTGGCCGACGGCAGTGCGCTCATGTTCTACGCGTTGCGCGACCGTGGCGGCGGGCGCGATCGGCACAGTGCCGGCACCTGGGTCGCCCCTGATGGCGAAGTGCGCTCGCTGCGCGCGAGCGAGGTCGGCATCGAGGTTAGCGGCGAATGGCACAACGCCCGGGGGGCGCGCTATCCGGCCGGCTGGCGCATCCGCGTGCCGTCCCTGCAGCTCGACCTCACGGTCGTTCCGGTACTGGCCGACCAGGAGCTCGCCACCACGCCGCGCTACTGGGAAGGGGCGGTGGACGCGCGCGGGGAGCGCGCCGGCCGCAGGCTCGCCGGCCGGGGCTATGTCGAGTTGGTCGGTTACGCGGGACGCTGACGCTGCGGATTCCGCCGCTGCGGAACGCCGCCGGTACGGCACCACTGGCGCGCCGCCGCCCGTTGTCAGATGATGCCGGCCCCTGACCCCGCGACCTCGCAACGGAGACCCCACATGCGACGCTTACCCGTGGCCGCTGCGGCCGCGCTGCTGTGCACGATCCCGGTCTACGCCGCCCTGCCCGACGGCACCCGGGCGCCCGACATCAACACGCAGGCAACGCTGGCCGGCAAGGAGTTTCAGTTCTCGCTCGCCGACGCGCTGAAGAAGGGGCCGGTGGTGTTGTATTTCTATCCGGCCGCGTTCACCCCCGGCTGCACGGTCGAGGCGCACGAGTTCGCCGAGGCCACCGCGAAGTTCAGCGAGCTCGGGGCTACCGTGATCGGCGTCTCCCATGACCCGATCGAAAAGCTCGACAAGTTCTCCGTGAGCGAGTGCCGCAACAAGTTCGCGGTCGCCTCCGATGCGGACGGCAGCATCATGAAGGCTTACGACGCGGTGCTGGCCAGCCATCCGGAGTATGCCAACCGCACCTCCTACGTCATCGCGCCGACGGGGGCGATCATCTACTCCTACACCGCCATGAATCCCGACAAGCACGTGGAGAACACCATGGCGGCGGTGAAGAAGTGGCAGGACGAGCACAAGAAGAGCTGACGGGGGCTTTAGCGGCGCGGCCAGGCCTGCGGCAGCGAAGCGACCAGATTAAGTAACAACGGCGCTCGGGCGGGGTCTGTGCCCATTAAGACCTTGGGGAAGCGCCGCGCCCGGCAGTAAAATCCCCGCCACACGGATGGACCGTGGGGGATGCGCATATGCAAAGGAAGCTTTGGATTGCGGGTGCTTTGGCACTGGCTGCCCTACCGGCCGCGAGCCTCGCCGGCACCACGCTGCTCGATGAGAATTTCGACGAGCTCACGCCGATGCTGACCGCAACGTCCGTGGGTGAATTTTCCGCCATCGGCGGCACCAACGTCGACATCGTGGGCGGCGCGCTGTTTGGCTCGCTGTGCGTCGCCCCGGAGTCGGGCAACTGCATCGACCTCAACGGCACCAACGGCAACCCGCAGGGCATCCTGCGCTCCAACAGCGCCTTTTCGCTGGTGCCGGGCATTAACTACTACCTGAGCTTCGATCTGATCGGCTCGCAGCGCGGTATCAGCAGCTCGGCGACGGTGACGCTCGGCTCCTACGACCAGCTGTTCACCCTCGCCTCGGGCAATGTCACGAGCGGGGTCGTGTCGGATCAGCTGATCACGGTGAGCGCGCCAACCAGCGCTTATCTCACCTTCACCAGCAATATGCCCGGCAATGTCGGCGCGCTGCTCGACAACGTGCTGCTCACCAGCTCCGCGGCCTCGGCTGCTGTGCCTGAGCCGGCCACGCTCGGGCTGCTCGGACTTGGATTTGCCGGCCTGGGCTTAGCGCGGCGCAGGCGCGCCGGCTAGCCCGTTTGCAGTTGGCGCTGCTGCACGACGCCCGCAACCTCGCGGGCGTTTTTCTTCAGGCCAGGTCCGCGAGCAGCGCCGGCACGTGGCGGCGCAGCAGCAGATTGCGCGCCTCCCACTGCTCGTCCGGCGGCAGATCGAGCAGGTACGTCACCTCGCCGGCGGCGAGGAGCGCGGTGGGCAGACCGTCGCGATACAACAGGCGGTTGCCGACCAACGAGGGCAGGCGCTGCCCCGGGGTGAGGATGCCCACGAGGTTGAGAGGATCCGCGCCCGACAGCGACACGTAGTGGCGCTCCTGCGGCTTGCGCCGCGCCTCACGCAGCAGCGTGATGGCCTCGGGCGCCGCGTACTGCTCGCCGCTGAACCCCTCGACGAAGCGGCCGCCGCGGATCTCGCCGCGTGCCTCCAGGCGGCGGCAGCACATCAGCAGGTCGCGCCACGGCGGCAGCCAGTCGGCTTCCCGCGCCAGCAGCCGCCAGAACAGCACTCCCCAACGCCGCAGCAGCGTGCGTACCACGTGCTCGATCGCCTCCGCGTCCGCGGTGCGTGCCGTGCCTGCAGACGCCGCGGCGTGGGCAGCGGTGCGGGCGATGCGTGACCAGCGGCCGGCCGCATCCATCCCAAAGAGGGCGAGGCGCCGCCGCCGGCGCCCGCCGAGCGCCGGCTTGCGCCGATCGGGAGGCACCAGCAGCGCCCGCAGTCCCGCGAAGCTGTCGGAGTTGACCCAACCGAGCGCTACGAGCTCCGCCAGCGCATCCTCGGTCTGCGAGGGCAGCAGACCGGTACCGCCGACCATCTCGTCGAAGAAGGATGCGCCGTGCGCCACCAGATGGGCAGCGACGCGCTGCGCCACGACCGACAGATGCAGCGGCTCGGGGGCGCCGATCAGCGAGGACCACAGCCGCAGGTTGCGCCGCGCCACCAGCACGATCGGCGTGGCCCGCACCGGCGCGGCGCCGCGCTCGGGACGCTCGCGGCGCAGGCCGAGGCGCGTCCACACGAAGCGCCCCGCGAGACACTGCTCATCGAGCCACGCCGGCTCGTACTCGCTGATGCGGCTCGGCAGGATCTCGGTCTCCCAGGCGCTCGCCGCAGCTTCGAAACCCTCCAGCTGCGCAAGGATCGCCGCTACTGCGTCCGGTCCTTCCATGCGCCCGGTGGCCGTGACGCGCTGCCACTCGAACAGGAAGCGCAGGAAGTCGCGCGCGGCGATCGGCTCAACTTCCGCGCGCAGCCTCTTCACCGTGTAGCGGTGGATGCGCGCCAGCAGGCGCCGCTCGCACCACTCGTTCGCCTGCACGGCCTGCGCCGTGAACGCGCCGCGCATCGCGAAGCCCTCCGCCTGCAGCGCGGCGAGCGCCGCCTCGATGCGCGCGGGTGGCAGACCGAGCGCGGCGGCGAGTGCCGCCGTCGTGACGGGCCCGGAGCCCTCGAGCCGGCCGCGCAGCACCTCGACCAGCGCGGCGTCGGCGCCGAGGGTCTGCTGATGGCCGGGCGGCGCTACCACCGGCGGCAGGCCGCGCACCCCGGGGAAGAGTGCGGTGAAGAGCGGCAGACGCTCCGCGGTTACCCACAGCGGGACGGGCAGCTCGAGCTGCGTGACCCGGCGCGCGGCGGCCAGTTGCGTGAGCCACTCGGTCCAGTGGCTGCGGCCGGCCTCGTCCGTGGTACAGCAGGTAAGCCACAGCAGCGCATCGTGCAGCTCGTCGGCATTGGTGGCGTCCGGCCAGGCTTCCTCGCGCACGCGCGCGATCGCCTCCGCATCGAGCTTGCCGATGTCGGCGGCACTTTGCGGATCGAGCCAGCGGCGGCTCATGACCGCCTGCGTGCGCCGCTCCTCGAGCGGCGCGTCGTCGAGATAGGCGTACGGCCGCGCCGACAGCACTTCGAGCGCGAGCGGCGAGGGCTCGGTCACATCGCGCGCCACGACCTGAATGCTGCCGGACTCGAGCCCGCGCAACAGCTGCTCGAGGCCGTGAACGTCCATCGCGTCCTCGAGGCAGTCGCGGATCGCCTGGCGCACCAGCGGGTGGTCGGGGATCTCGATCTCGCCGGACACATTCTCCGCGCACGCCACCTGGTCGGGAAACACCGCCGCCAACAGGTCCTCGGCCGCCATGCGCGCGAGCGGCGCCGGAACCTTCTTGCCGCCGCGAAAGCGCGGCAGCGCGAGCGCGATGGCGGCACTCCAGCGCCAGCGCACCGGAAACATCGGGGCCGCGCACAGCGCCTGCACCAGCAGCGGCCGCACGCTGTTGGCGTGCAGGTAACGGGCGACGTCGGCAAGCTCGAAGCTGTGCGCGGTGGTCAGCGACAGCACGATAGTGTCTTCGGTGGCCGCGGCCTGCAGCTCGAAGTTGAACGAGCGGCAGAAGCGCTTGCGCAGGCTCAGGCCCCAGGCGCGGTTGATGCGGCTGCCGAAGGGCGAATGGATGACCAGCTGCATGCCACCGGCTTCGTCGAAGAAGCGCTCGAAGATCAGCGTGCGCTGCGTGGGCAGCACGCCAAGCGCCGCGCGCGCCGCGGCCAGGTAGGCGACCAGCTGCAGTGCGGCCGGCGCGGCGATGCCCGACTGTGTCAGCCACGCCGTGGCCGCCTCGACCCCGGCATCGAGTCGCGCTTCGAGCTCGGCGCGCAGCCGCGAGACCTCGAGCGACAGCTCCGGCGTGCGCCCGGGCGCCTCGCCCAGCCAGAAGGGAATGGAGGGCGGCTCGCCGTGCGCATCCTCCACCCGCAGCCGTCCCTGCTCGACGCGCAGGATGCGGTACGAGACGTTGCCGAGCTGGAAGATATCCCCCTGCAGGCTCTCGACGGCGAAATCCTCGTTCACCGTACCCACGAACTGCGCCTGCGGCTCGAGGATCACCTGGTAGTCGGCGGTGTCGGGAATGGTGCCGCCGGAGGTGATGGCGGTGAGCCGCGCGCCGCGCCGCCCTTTGACGGTGCCGTTGACCCCGTCGTGGTGCAGCAGCGCGCCGTGGCGCCCGCGCCGCGTGCTGTAACCTTCAGCGAGCATCTGCACGATCTCGTCGAATTCGGCGCGCGTCAGCTCGCGGTACGGATAAGCCCCGCGCAGCAGGGTGTACAGCCCGTCCGCGTCCCACTCGCGCGCCGCCGCCTCGGCGACGATTTGCTGGGCGAGCACGTCGAGGGGCTTCGCGGGCATGCGCAGCCGGTCGAGCTCACCGCGGCGCACCGCGAGCAGCAGCGCGGTGCATTCGACCAGGTCATCGCGCGACAGCGGGAACAGTCGTCCCTTGGGCGTGCCGCCGATCGAGTGTCCGGAGCGCCCCACCCGCTGCAGGAATGCCGCGATCGAGCGCGGCGAGGCGAGCTGGCACACCAGGTCGACCTCGCCGATGTCGATGCCGAGCTCGAGGGAGGCGGTGGCGACCAGCGCCCGCAGCTCGCCGCGCTTCAGGCGCGCCTCGGCTGCCAGCCGCGACTCCTTCGCCATGCTGCCGTGGTGCGCGGTGACGTACTGCGCGCCCAGCCGCTCGGACAGGTGGCGCGCCACGCGCTCCGCCTGGCGGCGGGTGTTGACGAACACCAGCGTGGTGCGATGCTCGTCCACCAGCTCCGCGAGGCGATCGTAGACCTGCGTCCACACCTCTCCGGACATCACCGCTTCCAGCGGGGCGGCCGGAATCTCGAGCTGCAGATCGCGCTCGCGCACGTGGCCGGCATCGATGATGGTGCAAGCGGCGCTGCCGTCGGCGCGCAGATTGCGCGTACCGACCAGGAAGCGCGCCACCTCTTCGATGGGCTTTTGCGTGGCCGACAGGCCGACGCGCGTCAGCTTCCTGCCGGTGTGCGCTTCGAGCCGCTCGAGCGTGAGCGCCAGATGCGCGCCGCGCTTAGCTGCGACCATGGCATGGATCTCGTCCACGATCACGGTGCGCGTGGTCGCCAGCATCCGCCGGCCGGACTGCGAGCCCATGAGGATGTAGAGCGATTCGGGCGTCGTGACGACGATGTGCGGCGGACGCCGGGCGCTCAGCGTGCGCTGGTGCTGCGGGGTGTCGCCGGTGCGCACGAAGGCGCGGATGTCGGTCGCCGGCAGTCCGAGCTGCGCCAGCTCCGCGCGGATGCCGGCGAGTGGTGCCTCGAGATTGCGGTGGATGTCGTTGGAGAGCGCCTTGAGCGGCGAGACGTACAGCACCCGCGTCTCATCGGGCAGGCCCTCGCCCTCCTGTGCCGAGCGCACCAGCTCGTCGATCGCGGCGAGGAAAGCGGCCAGTGTCTTGCCGGAGCCGGTAGGGGCGGCTATCAGTACGTGCTGGCGCGCGGCGATCGCCGGCCATGCCGCACGCTGCACCTCGGTCGGTGCGGCGAAAGTGCGGGCGAACCAGGCCGCTACGGCCGGATGGAAGGAGGCGGGCATGGATGAATTGAAGCACAATCGCGGCGGGTGCGAGCAGTCGGCTCACCAAGAATTCATACAACGTACAGCCCGCTGACCGGCGGTGAGCTGTACGCGTGGCAACCGATAGCGGCCACGGCCGTTAAACGGGAGTAAAGTTACGGCGTTCGCGGGTGTGCGGAGGTGGCTGTCCGATGTGGGATGAGGATCAGGAGGACCTGGCGCGGCGCAAGGTCGTATGGCTCGTCGGCATCATCGCCGTCATCGCCGTGGCGCTCGGAGGATGGTACTGGTACGCAGCGCGCCATGCGGCCGCTCCGCCCGCACCGGCCTCCGCGCCGCCGCCGTCCGCCGCCAGCGCCGAGCCTCAGGTCGAGCACCCGCTGCCGGGGGCGGAGAGCGCGGCATTACCGGCGCTCAACGACAGCGATCCGGTGGTGCACGACTCACTCGCCGGCGTCATCGGCCGCGCTCCGGTTGAGCAGTTTCTCGTGCCGCAGAATATCGTGCGGCACATCGTGGTGACGATCGACAATCTGCCGCAGCACAAAGTGGCCGTCGATCTGCGTCCGGTGAAACCAACACCTGGACAGACGGCCACCGCGACGCAAGGCGATATCATGACCCTGTCGGATGCCAACTTCGCGCGCTATGCGCCGCTGGTGCGCATGGTGCAGGCCACCGACGTCAAGTCGCTCGCCCTGGTGTACGAGCGGCTCTACCCGCTGTTCCAGCAGTCGTACGAGGATCTCGGCTACCCCGGCAAATACTTCAACGATCGCCTCGTGCAGGTGATCGATCACCTGCTGCAGGCGCCGGAAGCGTCCGGCCCGCTCCAGCTGGTACAGCCGAAAGTGATGTTCCAGTATGCCGACCCGAATCTCGAGAGCCGCTCGGCGGGACAGAAACTGCTGCTGCGCATGGGGCCGGCCAACGAGCGCATCATCAAAGAGAAGCTGCGCGAGTTTCGCGCCGAGATCGTGAACAAGAAATAACGCTGCATTGAAGGGCCGGAATATGGGCGATGCCACGGCGACGGAGGAGGCAGTTCTCAGCAAGCCGCTCGGGCAACTGCGCTCGGTGCTGATCGCAGGGGAGACGCTGGAAGCGTGGGCCATCCAGCGGCGGCTGTTCGCGCTCACACACCGGCGGCTGCTGCTCGCCGCCACCAGCGGACGGCTCATCGTGCTGATGCGCAGGTTTCTCGGCGGCTTCGATGTCACCACCATCCGCTGGCAGGATCTGGAGGAAGTCACGCTGCGCGTCGGCGTGCTGAGCGCGGATCTGGCGGTGCGCGCCGGCAAGGCTACCGACCTCGCCTCCCTCGGCGCGCAGGGTGCGCAGCGCGTCGAGTTCCAGGGCCTCCGCCAGAGCCAAGCGCAGGCGGTGTATCGCATCTGCCAGGGACAGGACCAGGCGTGGCGCGAGAAGCGCCGGGTGCGTGAGCTCGAGGAGTTGCGCGCCCGCTCGGGTGGCATCCAGGTGACCTCCGGTCTTTCCCCACAGGTTGCGGGGGAGGGCGATGCCGTGCGGCGCCTGCAGGAGGCCAAGCAGCTGCTCGATGCCAGGCTCATCACGGACGCGGAATACGAGGCGATCAAGGCAAAGATCGTCTCGTCATAGGCCGCGGGCGGTCGGCGCGGATGGTGTGGGCGCACCGGATCATTCCACCCGGCTGGCTGCTGCTGGCGCTGCTCGCCGCCGCCGCACTGCACCACTGGCTGCCGATCGCGCCGCTGCTCAAGCCCCCTGAGAGCTGGCTCGGAGCGCTGCCCTTCGGCGCCGGCATGGCGCTGGCCGCGGCCGGCGTGGGAGCCTTCAGGCTCGCGGGCACGCCGGTGATTCCGTTCGCACGCCCCACCGCTCTGGTGACGACGGGCGTCTATCGCGTGACCCGCAACCCCATGTATCTCGGGATAACTCTGATCTTTTGCGGTGCGGCCGGCATGCTCGGCAGCGTGGGCGCCCTGCTGCCGTTGCCGCTGCTGATCTGGATCCTGCAGCAGGGCTACATCGTGCGCGAGGAGCGCTTGCTCGCGCAGCTGTTCGGCGGCGACTATCTGCAGTACCGGCACCGTGTGCGGCGCTGGCTGTGACGTGAGCCGGCCGGCTTTGGCGGCTATACACAAGTAGTCACAAGTAATCCACAGGCAATCCACACCGCAGATGCGCTAGGCTTTTTGCATGGCCATCCGTTTCCGCCGCCGCCTTCCGGTGCAGAACGAGGTGCTCGGGACCTACAGCTTCCCGAGCCGCACCGTGCAGGTGCTGCGGACCGGGGATGATCGCATCCTCTGGACCTGCGACTGCGAGCGCTTTCACCGCCAGCGCGAGCAGCGCGAGCCGCTGTGGTGCAAGCACATCGCCAAGGCCGCGGCGCGCCGCTCGCTCGAGCGTCTCACGCGCCGCATGGCCGTGGCGCGCGGCCCGGAAGCGGAAGCGGCTACGCTTCGATCAGGCCGTGGCGGATCGCGATCAGGGTGAGCTCGGCCTGGTTCTGCACTCCGAGCTTCTGCTTGATGTTGTAGAGATGCGTGCCGACGGTGGAGGCCGATAGGTTCAGATCGTCGGCGATGCGCTGCACGGTGGCGCCGCCGGCCAGCCGCACGAACACCTCGAATTCCCGCTCCGACAGCCGCTCCACCGAGGACTTGCCGGCGCCCTCCAGGTCGTCGAGCGCCAGCTTCTGCGCCAGGTTCACGTCGAGGTAGCGCTGACCTGCCGCCACCGCGGTGATCGCATCCAGCAGCGCTTCGGGAGCGCTGCGCTTGGAGAGAAAGCCACGCGCACCTTCGCGCAGCGCGCGCCGCGCGTGCAGCGGATCGTCGTGGGCGGACAGCGCCAGGATGCGCGCCTGCGGATGGCGCGCGCGGATGCGTTTGAGCGCCTCGAGTCCGCCCATACCGGGCATGGCCAGATCCATGACCACCACGTCTGGCGCGAGCTCGGGGTAGTGCTGCAGGGCGCCCTCGCCCGAATCGGCTTCTCCCACCACGGTGATCTCGGGATGCGCCTGCAGCAGCAGCCGGAAGCCGGTGCGCACCACCGCGTGATCGTCGACCAGCAGAACGCGGATCATGCGTCCGCCACCAGCGGAATCTCCGCCGTCAGACACACGCCGTGCGGCTCGCGGTTGCCCACCGTGAAACTTCCTCCGAGATGCTCCACCCGCTCGGCCAGGCCGCGCAGCCCGAAGTGACCGGGCCGCGACCAGTTCTCCGGCAGACCGACGCCGTCGTCGGTCACCGCGACGACCATGCGCGCGGCTGTGGAGCTGACATCGATCATAACGCGGGTGGCGCGCGCGTGGCGCAGCGCATTGACCAGTCCTTCCTGCACCACACGGTAGGCGGCGAGCGACACGCTGGCGCCGAGGTCCGCGGGCAACTGGTGCCGCAGCGACAGCAGCGGCGAAGGATGGCGGCGCTGCCAGTCGCGCACCAGGCTCTCGAGCGACTCGGCCAGCCCCAGGGTGTCGAGCGACAGCGGCGCGAGTCGCGGGATCAGCCCATGCATGGCGTCGTAGAGCCGCGCGGCTTCCTCGCAGATCAGCCGGGCCGCCTCGCTCATGGGCGCTTCGGCACACTGCGTGGCGATCGCCATGGCGAGACTGCGGATGGCGGTGACCGACTGCCCGAACTCGTCGTGCAACTCGTGGGCGATCAGCCGCCGCTCCTCCTCGATACTCTGCTCGATGAGCAGCGCCAGCTCGCGGCGCTCCTCGAGCCGGGTGCGCGCCTCACGTGCCTCGCGCTCGGCCTGCACGTTGCCCTCCACCGCCTGGGCCATGCGGTTGAAGGCGGCGCCGATCGCGCGCGCCTCCGCTCCGCGAAGTGGCGGCAGCCGGTAGGTCAGCTCGCCGCGCTGCAGCCGCTCGAGCCCCCCGACGATGACGGGAAACGGCGCGAGGGCGCGGTCCACCAGCCAGAAGGCGAGTGCGCCCAGCACGATCAGCATGGCTGAGGCGATCGCGAGCAGCCGCGTGAGGTCGTCCCAGGCATCGAGTATGGCGCGCGAGGGCTGCGCGTCGATCACCACCTCCGCAGCGTCACCGAGCGTGAAGATCTGCCGCACGGGCCGCGGTTCGAGCAGGTGCGCGAACCAGGCGGGCGCCTCACGCCCGGCCTTGTACACCGGCGGGGGCGAGTGATAGAGGAGCTTGCCCGCGGGATCGCGCAACGTGATGTCGTTGGCGCGTACATGCCCCAGCCCCTGCAGCATCTGCTGTACCTGGGCGGTCCCCCCTGCTGCGGAATAGGTCAGGATCAGGTTGCCGAGGACCTGGGCGGCCACGCGATTGGCCGCCTCGATCTCTTCCCTGACTGAGGAACGGGCGTCGCGGATCTCGTCCGCCACCAGCACGGCGAGGAAGATGGCGGTGACCCCGGTCAGGACGAGGTTAAGCCGCGTCCGCAGCTTCATGGAACGGCGTCAAGGGGCCCTCAAGAAAATCATGAGGCCACTTTCATGATGATCCGCTATCGCCTCGGGGCTGGCGGGGCAAGGATACACGGGTAGCGGCGCTTAGCCGCCCCATTGACTCAACCAGGAAACATAGACTATGCGCTGGGAAAAGCCACAAGCTCGTGATTTCCGCTTCGGCATGGAAATCACGATGTACATTGCGAATCGCTGAAGACTGAACTGGGCTGGGAGCCTGGCCGTCGGGCTCCGCGAGCCCGTTGGGTGCGCAAAGCCCGGGGGCCGCGCCCAACGACATCGTGAAAATCCGGGTGCTGGGGTCGGCTGCCGGTGGCGGTTTCCCCCAGTGGAACTGCAACTGTCATAACTGCTCCGGGCTGCGTAACGGCACGCTGCGGGCAGTTCCCCGTACGCAATCCTCGATCGTCGTTCGTGGTGATGAGCCGGCGGCCTGGGTGCTCGTCAACGCCTCGCCCGACATCCTCCAGCAGCTGCAGGCGAATGCCGATCTGCAGCCGGCACGCGCGCCGCGCGACACCGGGATTGCCGCCATCGTGCTGGTAGACGGACAGATCGATCATACGACCGGGCTTTTCATGTTGCGCGAATCGACGCGGCCGCTGCGGGTGTGGTGCACCGACGAGGCGTGCGCCGACCTCACGCGCGGCAACCCGATCTTCGGGGTGCTGGCGCACTATTGCGGCGTGGAGCGACGCGCAATGCGCGCCGACGGCAGCGAGTTCACGATCGAGGGCGTACCCGGAGTGCTGTGGCAGGCGCTCGCCGTACCCGGCAAGCCTGCGCCCTTCTCGCCGCACCGCGAAGCCCCGGTGCCGGGCGACAACGTCGCGCTGGTGATCACCGCCGCCGGCAGCGGACGCAGCTGCGTATACGCTCCGGGACTCGGTTCGATGCAGGAGACGGTGTGGCAGGCGATGCGCGCGGCAGCGTGTGTGCTGGTCGACGGCACCTTCTGGCAGGATGACGAGATGATTGCGCTCGGACTATCGAGGAAACGCGCCCGCGACATCGGCCACCTGCCGCAGCAGGGCGCCGGCGGCATGCTCGAATGGCTGGCAAAACTGCCTACGGGCACGCGGCGGATACTGATCCACGTGAACAATACCAACCCGATTCTCGACGAGGACTCGCGCGAGCGCGCCGCGCTCGCCCGTCTGGGCGTCGAGGTGGCCAGCGACGGCATGGAGATCGAGTTGTGACGGCGCCGGCCTGGACGCGCGCGGAGTTCGAGCAGCGGCTGCGCGAGCGCGGCCGCGCCTACCACATCCACCATCCGTTCAACGTCATGCTCAACACCGGCAAGGCGACGCCGGAGCAGATCCGCGGCTGGGTGGCCAATCGCTTCTACTACCAGATCAACATACCGGTGAAGGATGCGGCGATCCTGGCCAACTGCGACGAGCGCGCCGTGCGCCGCAACTGGGTACAGCGCATCCTCGATCACGACGGTTACGGCGACGATCCGGGCGGCATCGACTCGTGGCTGCGCCTCGCCGAAGCGGTCGGCCTCGAGCGCGCGGCAGTGGAGAGCCTGAAGCAGGTGCTGCCGGGCGTGCGCTTCGCGGTCGATGCCTACGTTAACTTCGCGCGCCGCGCGCCCTGGCCGGAGGCGGTATGCGCCTCGCTCACCGAGCTGTTCGCGCCGGAGATCCACCGGCAGCGGCTGGCAACCTGGCCGGAGCACTACCCGTGGATCGATCCGGCGGGTCTGCGCTACTTTCAGAGCCGCGTGAGCCTGGCGCGCCGCGACGTCGAGTTCGGGCTCGCCACGACGCTGGAGCGCTTCGTCACGCGCGCGGCGCAGGAGCGCGCGCTCGAGATTCTGCAGTTCAAGCTCGACATTCTGTGGCAGATGAGCGATGCCATGGCGCTGGCATTCGGGGTGGCGCGATGAGCGAAGTCGCTGCCAGCGCGCGGCCGGTCATCGCCAAGGGCCTGCGCCTGCAGTGGGAAGCGGCGCAGGAGGCGCACGTGCTGCTCTATCCGGAAGGCATGGTGAAGCTCAACAGCAGCGGCGGGGCGATCCTGAGCCGCTGCGACGGGGTGCGCACGGTGGCGGATATCATCGCGGACCTGGAGCGCACCTACGGCATGACGGGACTGGCGGCCGACGTGCAGGCGTTCCTGGTGCTGGCGCTGGAGAAGCGCTGGCTGGAGCTGGCGGCATGAGCAGCACTCAGCAAACCGTGGCCACCGGCTTGGGCCCACCGCTGAAGACGTCGCACGGCGTAGGGCCTCCGCTGAAGACGTCGCACGGCGTGGGCCCACCGCTTTGGCTGCTGCTCGAGCTGACCTACCGTTGCCCGCTGCACTGCGTGTTCTGCTACAACCCGACCGAATTTGCGCGCACCGCCGCGGAGCTCGAGACCGCGGACTGGCTGCGCGTGCTGCGCGAGGCGCGTGCGCTCGGCGCGGTGCAGCTCGGGCTGTCGGGCGGCGAGCCGCTGGTGCGCGAGGACCTGGAAACGATCGTTGCTGAGGCGCATACGCTCGGCTTCTACAGCAACCTCATCACCTCCGGCATCGGCATGACCGAGGCACGCATCGGCGCCCTCAAGCAGGCCGGGCTCGACCACATCCAGCTCTCCTTCCAGGACAGCACCCGCGAGATGAACGATTTCCTGAGCAGCACGCGCACTTTCGAGCTGAAATCGAAGGTGGCCGCGCTCATCCGCAAGCACGACTACCCGATGGTGCTCAACGTGGTGCTGCACCGTCTGAACATCGACCACGTGGACGAGATCCTGGCGATGGCGGAAGCCATGGGGGCGCAGTACGTCGAGCTCGCCAACACGCAGTACTACGGCTGGGCGTGGCTCAACCGCGCACAGCTGCTGCCGAGCCGCGCGCAGCTCGAGCGCGCGGAAAGCGTCACGCAGCGCTTCCGCGAGCGCGTGCAGGGACGCATGCAGATCTACTTCGTGGTGCCCGATTACTTCGAGACCCGCCCCAAGCCCTGCATGAGCGGGCTGGGTTCGGTATTCCTCGCCATTGCGCCCGATGGCACCGCCATGCCCTGTCATGCCGCGCGCATGCTGCCGGGACTCGAGCTGCCGAACGTGCGCGGCGCGGGGCTACGCGAGATCTGGTACGACTCCGCCGCCTTCAACCGCTTCCGCGGCGATGCCTGGATGAAGGAGCCCTGCCGCAGCTGTCCCGAGAAGCACAAGGACTTCGGCGGCTGCCGCTGCCAGGCGTACCTGCTGACCGGAGATGCGGACAATGCCGACCCGGTGTGCGACCTGTCGCCACACCATCAGCTGGTGACGGAGGCGGTCGCCCAGGCCGCCGCGGCCGGCGCGGTGCGCGAGCAGCCGCTGGTATTCCGGGATCACCGCACCTCGATCCCGGTGGTCCCCGGCGCCCCACGCCGCCCCTAGAGCCGCCGCGCCGCCATGGCCGTGCGCCGCGTACTGAGGATGGGTGAGCCGCTGCTGCGGGAGTTGGCGGCCCCGGTAACCCGCTTCGATGCGCAGCTCGCTGCGCTGGTGGCCGACATGGACGACACCATGCGCCACCTGAACGGCGCGGGTATCGCCGCGCCGCAGATCGGCGTCAGCGCCCGGGTGGTCATCTTCGAGCTCAAGGACAATCCGCGCTACCCCGATCTCGCCCCGGTCCCTTACACGGTGCTCGTCAATCCGCTTGTCACGCCGCTCGGCGCCGAGCAGGATGAAGGTTGGGAAGGCTGCCTGTCGGTGCCCGGGTTGCGGGGGCTGGTGCCGCGGTTCCGCCGGCTGCGCTACCAGGGCTTCGATGCCCAGGGCGTGCCCATCGACCGGACCGTGGAAGGCTTCCATGCCCGCGTGGTGCAACACGAAGTGGATCACCTGGACGGCATCCTGTATCCGCAACGGGTGCGCGATCTGCGCAACTTCGGCTTCGAGGACGCGCTCAGCGGGCAGCTTACGCCGATGCCCGACTGAGATCGCATGAAGGAGCGAGACATGAGCCAGCGCGCCGCCGGGTCCTTCGACGTGAAGGTCACGCCGCAGAAACCGGACACGCAGATCGCGCGCGCGGCCAACCTCAGTCGCCTGACGATCGACAAGCGCTTTCACGGCGACCTCGAAGGGATCAGCAAGGGCGAGATGCTGGCGACGCAGACCGAGGTGCCGGGATCGGCCGGTTACGTCGCGCTCGAGCGCATCACCGGCAAGCTCAATGGGCGCAGCGGCAGCTTCGTCCTGCAGCACAGCGCGACCATGACGCGCGGCATCCCGGTCTCAGCCATCAGCGTCGTGCCCGACTCGGGCACCGGCGAGCTCAAGGGCCTCAGCGGGAAAATGACCATCACGGTCGGCGGCGACGGCGGCCACTCCTACGACTTCGAATTCAAGCTCGAGTCCTGATATGGCCCTGAGGTGTCAACAGGGACAAGCATAGCTCTGGCAATCTGCGCCCGTGGTGAGTGTGGGATGGGATCGCACCGGATTGGGAACGCGACGCGCGGAGCTTAGAGCGACGATGGATCACACTGATATCCGCGGGTTGGTTACCGCATTGCATCGGTCCGTCGCGGGGCTGCCTCGCTCTAGTATCGGGGATCATCGCGGTGGATGCCCACATAGGACTCTCGAGGGTTCCCCTCACCGTGTCCGCGCATCGCGTTGCCGATCCGGTGTGAGTACCGTTACGTCATGGTGTGGCCCTCCGGCAAGGCGGGTGTCAGTTCAGGGGCTCGGAGTGACGTGCCGACCGATATCCCAGACGAAGGCGGCGAGTTCGCGGGCGAGCGCGACGCAGATCTTGTTGTGCTGAAGCCCCCGAGCCTTAAGCCGCCGGTAGCGGTGATTCAGTCGCAGCTGCGCGCGCCAGGCGATCGCGCGGATCTCGGGCGGTTGTCGCTCCTGACGCAGCTGCAGGGGTCGGCTGATGCGGGCGGGGAAGCGGTAGTTCCAGGCTGCCTCGACGAGTACGCGGCGAACGTGACCGTTGCCGGTCTTGGTGATCGCGCCGAGTCTTCGCTTGGAACCGGTGGTGTGTTCGGAGGGCACCAGCCCCAGGTATCCCATCAGCTCACGCGGATGCGCGAAGCGCCTCAGGTCGCCGAGCTCGGCGACGACGGTGGTGGCGGCGACCAGATCGAGCCCACGCAACGTCATCACGGCGCTGACGAGCGAGTGCATCCGCCAATGCTCGACCTCTTGCGTCAGGGACTGGCTCAGGCGCTGCACGCGAGCCTCACCTTCGGTGACCGCCTGGCGGTACTCGGTGAAGGCAATGTCCTGGGCCCGGTGAGCGAAGGACACCGTCGCGAGGTAGCGTTCATGGGCCGCCGACCACGAGGTCTTGCCGCTGTAGCGCCGGCCGTGACGCAGCATCAGCGCCTTGAGCTGCTGGCGTGCCTTGAGCCGCGCCCGCACCGCATCGACCCGTGCCCGGCTCAAGTCCCGGATCGCCTCGTCGCGCTCGTCCGGGATGGCGACCGACACGAGTTCGCCTGCGCGGGCCAGGCCTGCGAGGTTCAGTGCATCGCGCCGGTCGGTCTTGATCCGCTCGCCCGGGCGGCGCGGGATCTTCGAGGGCGCCACCACCTCGCAACGATAGCCCAGCGAGCGCAGCACGCGCGCCAAGGCGTATCCGCACGGACCGGCCTCATACACCACGCTCAGGCCTTGCGGTTTGCCCAGTTTGCCAAGCGCCTTCGTGAGCTCCGCTATCCTCGGGCCAACAGTACCCACGAATCGCGGTGCAGTACGACCGATCTCGGCCACCGCAATCGCCGTCGACTCGGCGTGCGCATCCAGTCCGACGAAACCAGTGATAAGCTCTTGCATGGTCTGCCTCCTGTGCTTCTTGTAGATCACGCCCAATCGCGTTCTACATGTGGCTCGGCACACGCAAGTGTGCAACCCACGGTACTGCGGGAGGCAGACCGCTTACTTCTCTGCAACCTTAATCGCCCGCCCCCCATGGCGGGCCATCATGTCTAGCGGCGCGCCGCGCGACGTCAGCTTCAGGACGCAGCGCCCGGCAGTGCGTCGCCGCCGGCGCGCAAGTCGCGCACCATACGCAGCGCCGACTCGACCCCCTGGTAGTAGCCGGGGATCTCGCCGATCTCGCGGTAACCGAGCGTGCGATAGCAGGCGCGCGCCGCCTCATTGCCGGCGCGCAACTCGAGTCCGATGGTGAAAGTGCCCGCGATGAGCGCCGTCTCCTCGAGCCAGCGCACCAGGCGCCGCGCGACGCCGCGCCGGCGGTGAGCGGGAGCGACCGCCAGCAGGTTCAGATGCGCGACCTCGTCGGCGTAACGCATGATGGCGAAGCCGGCGAGCTCGATCCCGGCGCGCGCGGTGAGCACCACGCTGTCCGGATGGCGCACGTGCCAGCCGATGCGCGCGGCACCCCACGCCGGCCGCAGCCCCGCCTCGACCAGCTGCTGCGACATCGCCGCCAGCTGCGCGGCGTCGGTGACACGCGCCGGTTCGAGCCGATAGACGTAAACGCCGCCGAGCATAGCCTTGAGCGGAGCACGCGCCCTGAGACCCACAACCGCAACGAGCATGTCGTGGCCGCCGCGGCGGCGCAAGCGAACTTTAGGCGAGAGTGTGGAACACCTTTTGCACGTCCTCGTCCTGCTCGAGCCTGTCGATCACGGTGAGCACCTCGGTCGCCTCGCTCTCCGGCAGCTCGGTCGGGATGGTGCAGATGTACTCGTGCTCGGCCGAAAGCGGCGCCAGGCCGCGGGCCTCCAGCGCCGCTTGCAGGCGGCCGAAGTCGGCGAACGCGCAGCGGATCACCAGCTGCGGCTCACCCTTCTCGCCGCTGCTCTCGCCCATCTCCTCCAGGCCATGATCGATCAGGTACAGCTCGAGGTCGTCCTGGTCCAGGCCTTGCGGACTCAGCCGGAACACGCCCATTTTGCGGAACATGAAGCTGACGCTGCCGCTGGAGGCGAGATTGCCGCCGCCGTTGGTGATGATGTTGCGTACCGCCGCCACGGTGCGTGTGGGGTTGTCGGTGGCGGTCTCCACCAGCAGCGCCACGCCGTGGGGCGCGTAGCCTTCATACAGCACCTGCTGGTAGTTGGCCGCGTCGCGCCCGGAGGCGCGCTTGATGGCGGCCTCGACCCTGTCCTTCGGCATGTTGACCGCGCGCGCATTCTGGATCGTCCGCCGCAGCGTGGGATTGGAAGCCGGGTCGGGGCCGCCGGCCTTCACCGCCATGGTGATGTCCTTGGCGATGCGCGCAAACTGCTTCGCCATGCGGTTCCAGCGCGCGAACATCGTGTGCTTGCGGACTTCGAAGATGCGTCCCATGCAGGCATGGTGCATGAACGGCAGGGGAATGCGCCAGCTGGCGGCGGACGCCGTACCGACACGCGGGCCGCGCGGTCGCGCGGCGGGCGAGGGCAACTGCGACTGCGGGTTTAGGCGAGCTGCGCCTGCAGCAGGCGCATGCGCCGCAGCTGCAGGCTCAGACGGCGTTCGATGTCGAGCAGGCGGCTCTGCAGATCGATTTTCTTCTCCCCCAGCCACTGCTCCTTGACGCGCGCCCAGTCGGCGAGCGCGGCGAGGAAGTTCTCGTACTCGTGCGCCAGTCGCGCCCGCAGCTGCTCGATCTGCGAGTGGCCCGGCAGCCCGGCGAGGCGCGCCTGCGCGCGCGTGAACTGCATGGCAAGCAGGGTGCGCTGGATCTGGAACACCGGTGTGCGCTTCAGGCGCCGCGTGATGCGCAGCGGCTGCAGCATCGCGATCATCCACTTGGTGGGATCCCACTGCCACCAGCGCACACCGTTGCGGTAATCGTGGGCGAACATGTGATGGAAGTTGTGATAGCCCTCGCCGTAGGTGATCACGGCGAGCACCGGATTGTCGCGCGCGCTGACGTCCTCGGTGTACGGGCGGCTGCCCCACATGTGGGCCAGCGAGTTGATGAAGAAGGTGACGTGGTGGCTCCAGACCAGGCGCAGTACGCCGGCGAGAATCAGCATGCCCCAGACGTCGTGAAACAGCAGCCCGGCGAGCAGCGGCAGGCCGAAGTTGGTGGCCAGCGCGAGCGGCAGGTAGTAGCGGTGCTGGAACGCCAGCATCGGGTCCTTCCTGAGGTCGGGGATGTTGCTGAAGTCGGGCCGGCCGCTCGGGTACTCGCGCAGCATCCAGCCGATATGCGAGAACCAGAAACCGCGCCGGGCCGAGTAGGGGTCGAGGTCGACGTCGTCGACGTGCAGATGATGCGCGCGGTGTCCGCTGCACCAGGCGAGCGCGCTGTTCTGCAGCGCCATGCTGCCGAACACCAGATAGAACAGCCGCAGCGACCAATGCGCCTCATAGGTGCGGTGCGCCCACAGGCGGTGATAGCCGCCCGTGATGGCCATGCCGTTCGCGCCGAGGAAGAACACGAACACGGCCCAGTCGGCGGTCGAGAATCCGTGCGTGAGCCCGTACCACGGCACCAGGATCACGGCCGCGGCAGCGCTGAGCACGAACATCAGCGTATTTGTCCAGATGAGCGGCGCCGGCTGCTCTGGTGCGATCGGGTCGGTCATACGTGCCTGCGTTGGCCCTGCGGCCGAGGGCGGGGTAAACCCGTAAACTAGCACGCCTGGGGGGCCAAAGTCGGACTTGCGTCGTTTTTGCAGGCTGCGCCGCGCACCCCGGGCGGTCTGCGCCGCCGGGGGGTGCGGGAGAGGAGCGTGCGCCAGCGCACAGACGTCCTTTTCAGAACTTGACCATCACGCCCGCGCCCCACACGAACTCACGAGTGCGAAGGTCCGGGAACCACACGCCGCCCTCGTTCGCGCACACGTCGGCGCCGGCAGAGCTGCCGTTGTTGCACACCAGGCTCGCCGGGGCGCCGGTATTGCCGGTTGGCGGTGTCACGCCGCCCGGTCCCGACCAATAGGGAACGTCCGAGTGGCGGAAGGTGGCTTCCGTCCACCAGGTGATCCAGGTCTTGGGCATGTACTGGAAATTCAGCTGCATGTCCCACTGGTAGAGCTTCTGCCCGGGGTTCTCGCTGAAGTACGGCGTACCGCTCACCGCGGTGGCGCCGTTGATGGGCGGCACCAGCGCCAGGTAGCGTCCGGGATTATTCATGAAGCCGCCGCCGATCGTTACCGCGTACAGGTCGTGGTCGAACCACGTGCGGTCGTAGAGCATCAACCCGAAGAAGCTCTCCTTGTTGGGTCCGTGCGAGCAATGCACGCCCCCGCCGTACTCGCAGCCCACATCCCAGGTGAAGGACGTCGCCATCTTCGATATGCCTGCGCCCGTGCCGGCGTCGTCGCGCGCGTCGTAGTACTTCCACTCGATGCTGTCGTCCTCGTGCACTCGCGTCACGTTGGCGTAGTTCACGGGGGTGCCGTGCGGATCTGGCAGGCCGATCGCGGCGTTGGGATTGCCGCCGTTGGCGGGGAAGCCGCTGCCGCTGGCGAGATTGTCCTGCCCGATGCTGTAGCTGTTCAGCACCAGCCGGAACCGGTCGTTCGGGATCCACAGGATCTGTCCGCCGACGCCCGGATGGCTGTTGTATTTGGCGTAGGACTGCCAGCCGTTGATGAGCCAGGGCTCGATCTTCAGGGTCTGGGTCGGGAACCATTGCACGCGCAGTCCGTTGAAGAACCACGGCGTGTTGGACGACACGAACGAGGGCTGATAGGTCCAGTTGTCGAAGTTGTAGTAGCTGAACAGGCCGATGTACGAAAGGAAGATGCCGGCGTCGACGTTCAGCCCGTGATTCACATCCCAGTGATAGCCGGCGTTCGCTTCGGAAAGGTATTTGTAGGCACCCTGCAGGTCCCACTCGCCGACGCCGAGACTCGCGTCGTTGCGCGGGGTGGTGACCGCATACAGTCCCATCATCGACAGGAAGCGCGCTTGCACGCCGTTCCAGTGGAAGTTGCCGCCTAAGCTCACCTGCTCGATCTGAAACTCACCTGAGCGGAACTCCTCGGTCGAGCCGACGATCGTGTGATCGACAGGATGGTTGAAATCCTGCAGGTAGTTCACGTCGAAGCGAATCTCGGGGGTGAAGAACCTGGTATCGAATACCGGCGTGCTGGCACGGCCGGCGCCGTTTGCCCAGCCGAGATCGCCGACGGCGAAGGGCGTCTGCGTGTCGACGGCGGGAGCGGGCGGAGGCGCCTGCAGCGCTTCGGGCACGACCTTGGCGACTTCCTGCGCGACGATCTGCGCGAGCGTGGCGGGCGCAGCGGCAGGCGTGCCTGCTGGCGGCGGCGCGGCAGCGGGCGCGGCCGCGACCGCCGGGCCAGTGGGTGCACCGGCGACATTCATCACCAGATCGTGGCGCGTCGCCTTGCCCGCGCTGACCGCGAGCGCAGTGACGGTGACGGCCGGAGCGCCGGCAACCTCCGCGGTCACGGACCACGCTCCCGGGGGCAGGTCGGCGAACGAATAGACACCGTCGCTGCCCGAGACGGTCGCACGGATGCCGTTGCCGTCGGCGCGCACCGCGGTGACGGTCGCATGCGGCACCGGCGCGCCGGCCGCATTGGTAAGCAGCCCGACGATGGCGCCGAGCTCCGCCGCGACGGCCGCAGGCAACAGCAGCGCGCCGGCCAGCGCAGCGAGCAGCATTCTCTGCAGGTATCGCGGCATGCTCATGGAGTCGTTCCTCGTGTCCAGCCCCCGGGCCTGCCCCGGCGGACCCGCCATCGTACGCACCAGCAGCAGCCCCGCCAGACCAAATGGTGTTAAGAAATACCGTGCGTGATTGCGCTTACCGGCCGCGCGCGCGTAACCGGCCGCCGCGGGCCGGTAAGCTAACATGCTCCGGCCGGAACGAATCTCATACGCGTAGGATCGATGTCCTCACCCTCATCAGCGACACCGGCGCCGGTCCTGAAGCGCGCCCTCGGCGTGCGCGACGTGGCGCTCTTCATGGTGACCGCCGGCTGCAGCGTGCAGTGGGCGACGACCGCAGCCGCGGCCGGGCCGAGCTCGCTGCTGGTGTGGGTGGTGGGCGGATTGACGATGTTCCTGCCGCTGTCGGTGTGCGTGGTGTTTCTTTCCTCACGCTATCCGCAAGAGGGCGGGCTGTACGTGTGGAGCGGGCATGCCTTCGGGCCGTTCGCCGCCTTCATGACCGGCTGGACGTACTGGACTGCGAATCTGCCGTTCCTTACCGGGCTGCTTTATTTCGCGGCCGGGACTGCCCTGTACGTCCCGGGCGAGCGGGCCGCGGCAGCCAGCGGCTCACCGGCCTACTTCGTCGGCTTTGCGCTCGCCGCGCTCGGCATCGCGGTGGCGCTGAACGTGCACGGACTCGCGAGCGCCAAATGGCTCAACAGCGCCGGGGCGCTGGCGCGCTGGCTCGAGACGATCCTGCTGGTGGCGCTCGGCGTCGTGATCTGGCGGCGCTTCGGGACGGCGACGCTCATCACGCGCCACACGCTCGTCCCGGGGTTGCGCTTCGCGGACTTCATGTTCTGGGCCACGGTGGCCTTTGCCTGGACCGGCCCCGAGGCCGCCTCCTTCATGGGCGGGGAAATCCGCGATCCGCGCCGCACCGTGCCGCGCGCGCTGGCCATTGCCGCACCGATGATCGCCGCGATCTACATCCTGTGCACCGCGAGCGTGCTCGTCTCGATCTCCCCCGAGGATACCAGCGCGCTCTACGGGCTGATGGATGCGATCAGTCACGACGCCGCGCGGCTCGGCGTGCAATGGCTGATTCCACTCGCGGCGGTGTTCGTGGTTCTCGATCGGCTCGGCAGCGTCGGCGTGTGGCTGGGCGCCGTGGCGCGGTTGCCGTTCGTCGCCGGACTCGACCAGCACCTGCCGCGCAGTTTCGCGCGGCTGCATCCGCGGCATGGTTCGCCGACGGTCGCCATCTGGACGCAGGCTGCCGTCATCGCAGCGTTCGTCTGTCTCGGCCAGGCCGGAACCTCGGTGCGCGGCGCCTACACGGTGGTGGTCGACATGATGGTCGTCGCCACTATGCTGCCCTTCCTGGCGCTGTTCGCCTCGGCCATCCGCCTGGCGCGGCGCGCCCCGGCGCCGGGGGAAGTGCGCATCCGCGGTGGGGGCAGAACCGTCGTGGCCTTCGCGCTGCTCGGCCTGCTGACGACCGTCACGGCGATGGCGCTCGCGTTCGTGCCGGCGCCGGACGAGCCGCACCCGCTGCTCGCCGTGCTCAAGGTTGTGGGCATGACGCTGACGCTGCTGCTCGCCGGAGCGGCGGTGTATTTCGCCGGCGGCGCCCGCGCGCGCCGGCAGGCGCTGCGCGAAGCGGGCTAGGCGCGCTCTCGTCCGGCGCGAGGGCTGTGCTACCGTTGTCGTTCACGAGGAGCGCAGCATGTTCGAGCATCTCGAGCCGGTGGTCCAGGACACGATTCTCGGCCTGATGGCTGCGTTTCGCGCCGATCCGGATCCACACAAGGTGGATCTCGGCATCGGCGTGTATCGCGACGAGCGCGGCGATACGCCGGTGCTGCCCGCCGTGCGCCGGTCCGAGAGTGCACTGCTCGCGCACCAGAGCACCAAGACCTACGTGGGTCCGGCCGGCAATGTGGGATTCAACCAGGCCATGGCGCGCCTGGTACTGGGTGCCGCACATCCCGCGCTCGCCGCCGGCAGGGTGCGCACTGTGCAGACCCCCGGGGGTTGCGGCGCGCTGCGTCTCGGCGCCGAGTTGATCCGCGCCGCCGCGCCGGAGGCCACGGTGCACGTGAGCGCGCCTACCTGGGCCAATCACGCCCCGCTGCTCGCCGGGGCGGGCGTCAAGCTCGAGCCGTATCCGTATTACGATACGGCGAGCGGTGGGGTGCAGTTCGACGCCATGCTCGCGGCGCTCGCGCGGCTGCCGCCCGGCGCGGTGGTGCTGCTGCACGCCTCCTGCCACAACCCCACCGGCGCCGATCTCAGCCACGCGCAGTGGCGCGAGGTGCTCACGGTGGTGCAGCGCCGGCAGCTGCTGCCGTTCATTGACATGGCCTACCAGGGACTGGGCGACGGACTGGATGCGGATGCCTTCGGGCCGCGGTTGTTCTGCGCCGAGCTGCCCGAGGTGCTGTGCGCGGTGTCCTGCTCGAAAAATTTCGGGCTCTATCGCGAGCGCACCGGCTCGCTGCACCTGTTGAGTGCCTCGCCCGCCGCTGCGGATGCCGCGTTCAGCCAGCTGGTGCGTATCGCGCGCGGCCTGTGGTCGATGCCGCCGGATCACGGCGCCGCCATTGTGCACGGGATTCTGGGCGATGAGCCGCTGCGCCTGCAATGGATCGAGGAGGTCGACGGCATGCGCCGCCGCATCGAGGGGCTGCGTCGCGAGGTGGTGCAGCTGTTGCGCACGCATTGCCCGCAGCGCAACTTCAGCTTCATCGCCGCGCAGCGCGGCATGTTCTCCTATTTCGGCATCAGCACCGCGCAGGTGCGCGCACTGCGCGAGCGCCATCACGTCTACATGACCGACGACAGCCGTATGAACGTCGCCGGGCTGCGCCGGGAGAACCTCGAGTATTTCGCGCACGCCGTGGCGCAGGTGCTGGCCGCGTAGACGGCGCTGCCGCGGGACCGTAACCGCGCGCTTACGCCTGGCGTGCACCGCCGTGCGGCGCTGCGCGCTCGGCTCAATCCGGCACGATGATGCGGTGCGTCGACTTCACTTCCTCCATGACGAAGTAGGTATGCGTCTGCTGCACGCCGCGCACCGCGGCGATACGATCGCCGAGGAAGCGGCGGTAGCTCTCCATGTCGGTGACGCGCACCTTCAGCAGGTAATCGAAGCCACCGGCCACCATGTGGCACTCCATCACCTCGTCATGCGCCAGCACCACCTGCTTGAAGCGCTCGAAGGCGTCGGGCGTGGTGCGATCGAGCGACACCTCCACGTAGGCGAGCAGACCTAAGCCCAGCCGTCCGGGGTTGAGGCGCGCGAAGTACCCCTCGATGTAGCCGGAAGCTTCGAGACGCCGCACGCGCTCGAGCGCCGGTGTGACGGTGAGATGCACCTCGCGCGCGAGCTGCGAGATGGCGGCACGCCCGTCCTGCTGCAACCGCGCGAGCAGCCGGCGATCGATGCGATCGAGCTCGCGGCCCGGTGTATCGTGCGCGCCGGCGACCGCTGTCCTGGTAGCCATGGCAGTCGATTTTACTATTAAAATGCCTAAAATGGATAATTATCCTCTAGAGATAGAGATAAACTAAGCGTAATTAACTACTACCATCGGATCACGGCGCTATGACGGCAGGCACGTCAGCTCACAGGCGGGACGGCGCGCGGCAGTTGCAGGAGCTGCGTGCGCGGCTACGCGCGGCGACGCTGCGCGCCGAGGCCGATGCTTCGGGCGAGGCAGTGGCCGATCTCTCGGCTGCCTCCGGCGCGCTGGCACGCGCGAGCGCACGCGCCGCGCACTGGGTCGAGGTCGCGCGCACGGACAAGCGCTCGCGGCCGCTCGTCGAGCGGATGCTCGATCAGTTTCCACTCGACAGCGCCCAGGGCAAGGCGCTCATGAGCCTCGCCGAGGCGCTGTTGCGCACCCCCGACCCCAAGCGCGCCGATCAGCTCATCTCCGAGCGGCTCGCCACCGTACGCGCGGGAGGCATCCCGGGCGACACCGATCTGCTGCTGCGTACCGGGTTCACGCTGCTGGGTGCCGCGGGCCGCCTGCTGCCCGACGTGCTGGGCGAGCTGTCCGGCGGCTTCTCGGCGGCGCAACTCACCGGGCCGCTGGTGGCGCCGGTGGTGCGGGCGGCGTTGCGCCAGTCGATGCAGCTGCTCGGCGACGCCTTCATCGTAGGCGAGACCATCGATGCGGCGCTCGTGCGCGGCCGCGCGGATCCGCAGCTCGGCCTGTGCTCGTTCGACGTGCTGGGAGAGGGGGCACGCACGGCGGCCGACGCGCAACGCTACTTCGAGGCCTATGCGCACGCCATCGAGGCGCTCAGCGGTCAGCCGCGCGGCACCACCCACGCGCGCTCGGGGATTTCGGTGAAACTCTCGGCGCTCGAGCCACGCTATACGCTGCTGCAGAGCGCGCGGGTCAACGAGGAGCTCGGTCCGCGTATGCTGCAGCTGGCGCGCAGCGCCGCGGCGAGCGGCATCGGCTTCACCGTCGACGCCGAGGAAGCCGACCGTCTCGACCTGTCGCTCGACATCGTCGAGATGCTGGCGCGCGATGAGCTGACGCTCGACTGGGATGGGTTGGGGCTTGCGGTGCAGGCCTACGGGCGCCGCGCACCTCTGGTGCTCGAGTGGGTCGCGCAGCTCTCACATGCCACCGGCCGCCGCATGAGCGTGCGGCTGGTGAAGGGCGCGTACTGGGACAGCGAGATCAAGCGCGCCCAGGAGCGCGGGCTCGCGAGCTTCCCGGTGTACACCTCCAAGGCCGCCACGGATGCCAGCTACCTCGAGTGCGCGCAGCACCTGTTCACCGCGCGTGACGTGCTCTACCCGCAGTTCGCCACGCACAACGCCTTCACGGTCGCCGCGGTGCTGGAGCTCGCCCCGGCGGGCGCCGCTTACGAGTTCCAGCGTCTGCACGGCATGGGCGAGGCGTTGTACGCGGCCGCACGCAGCGAAGTTCCCGGCCTGCCACCGGTGCGAGTGTATGCGCCGGTGGGCACGCATGAGGACCTGCTGCCCTACCTGGTGCGGCGGCTGCTCGAGAATGGCGCCAACAGCTCCTTTGTCCACCAGTTCATGAATCCGCAGATTCCGGTGGAGCAGGTGGTGCGTGATCCGGTCATCGCGCTGACGGCGGAAGCGGCTGCGGCGCCGCGCGTGCGCGAGCCGCAGGCGCTCTTCGGCGCCGAGCGCGCCAACTCGGCGGGCGAGGATTTCGGCAACCGGTCCGCGCTCGCGGCGCTCGAGGCCGAAGTCGGCGCCTACGCGCGCCAGCGGCACAGCGGCGGTCCGCTGCTCGACGGCGAGCCGGCCCGCGACGCCGACATGCCCGTGAGCTCACCGGCTGACACGCGCGAGATCGTCGGATTGGCCCGCGATGCCAGCGCGCAGGAGATCGACCGTGCCATGACGGCAGCGGCCGCGGCGCAGGCGGACTGGGATGGCACGCCGGTGGCGACGCGCGCCGCCTGCCTGGAGAAGGCCGCCGAGCTGCTGCAGCAGCGCCGCGGCCTGTTCCTCAGCCTGCTGGTGCGCGAAGCCGGCAAGACGCTTCCCGATGCGCTGGCCGAGGTGCGCGAAGCGGTGGACTTCTGCCGCTACTATGCGGCGCGCGGCCGCGAGCTGTTTGCCGCGCCGCTCGAGCTGCCCGGCCCCACCGGCGAGCGCAACATGCTGTCGCTGCATGGGCGCGGCGTGTTCGTGTGCATCAGCCCGTGGAATTTCCCGCTGGCGATCTTCAGCGGGCAGATCACCGCCGCGCTGGTGGCGGGCAACGCCGTGATCGCCAAGCCCGCGCCGGCGACACCGCTCATCGCCCACGCCATGACACGGCTGCTGCACGAGGCGGGGGTGCCGCCGGCGATCCTGCAGCTCACCCCCGCCGACGGCCCGGCCTTCGGCGAGGTCGCCCTGGCCCACCCCGCGCTCGCCGGGATCGCCTTCACCGGCTCCACCGCCACCGCCGCTACCATCAACCGCGCGCTCGCCAACCGCTCCGGCGCCATCGTGCCGCTCATCGCCGAGACCGGCGGCGTCAACGCCATGGTGGTCGATGCCACTGCGCTGCCGGAGCAGGTGGTCGACGATGTGATCGCTTCCGCCTTTACCAGCGCCGGGCAGCGCTGCTCGGCGCTGCGGATGCTGTACCTGCAGGCGGAGATCGCCGACCGGGTGATCGCCATGCTGATCGGGGCGATGCGCTGCCTCACCCTCGGGCCGCCGGGGGAGGTCGCCACCGACGTGGGCCCGGTGATCAGCGAGGCGGCGCGCGCGCGTCTGGCGCGGCACGCCGCGCGCATGCGCATCGAAGCGAAGCTGCTGTATGCCTGCGAGCTCGATCCGCGCCGCACCGCGTACGGGCACTTCTTCCCGCCGCACCTGTTCGAGCTGCGCCGCCTCGATCAGCTGCGCACCGAGGAGTTCGGTCCCATCCTGCACGTGGCGCGCTATCGCAGCGGCGAGCTGCCGCGGGTGCTGGCGGCGATCCGCAGCACCGGCTATGGACTTACCCTCGGCGTGCACAGCCGCCTCGAGAGCGTCGCGCAGCACGTGTTCCGCTCGCTGCCCGTCGGCAACACCTACGTGAACCGCAACATGATCGGCGCGGTGGTGGGCGTGCAGCCGTTCGGCGGGCAGGGCCTGTCGGGCACCGGTCCGAAAGCCGGCGGTCCGCACTACCTGCTGCGCTTCGTCACCGAGCGCACGCTCACCGTCAATACCGCGGCGATAGGCGGCAACGTCGAGCTGCTGGCCTGAAGCGCGGGCGTTAGTCCTGCGCGCGCGTTGACGGCGGTTCTGTTGCCATGCATCGTGCGGGGTGCCATGAGCTACCGGCTGCGGCCCGCGACGCCCGACGACGCCCCCGCTTTGCGCGCCCTGATCGCGCGCTCCATCCGCCAGCTCGGAGCCGCCGATTACACTCCCGGACAGATCGAGGCGGCGCTGCAGGGAGCCTTCGGCGTCGATAGCGTGCTGATCCGCGACGGCACGTACTTCGTGGCGCTAACCGCTGCGCAGGAGATCGTCGGTTGCGGCGGCTGGAGCCGGCGGCGCACGCTGTTCGGCAGCGATGCGCGCGATGACCGCGACGAATCCTGGCTCGATCCGCGTACCGAGGCGGCCAGGATCCGCGCGTTCTTCGTCGATCCGGCGCACGCGCGCCGCGGACTCGGCCGCGCGATTCTCGAGCGCAGCGAGGCCGAGGCGCGCCGCTGCGGGTTCGGCGCCTTCGAGCTGATGGCCACGCTGCCCGGTGTCAGGCTGTACCAGCAGTGTGGCTACCACGCGGGGGCACCTGTCGATCATCCGCTGCCGGGCGGATTCAGCATCCGCTTCCTGCCGATGAGCAAGCGCGTGACCGCGGGCGCTGCGCCCGGCTGACGCGTCGCGGTCAGCCGCGCGCGCTCAGGCCGCGTCGCTCGGCTGCACGGCCGCCAGCAGCGCGGCCAGCGAATCGAGCGGCGCCGCGCAGGTGTTGCCACGGCATACGTAGGCCACCGGGCCGGCGCGCGAGGTCTTGTCGGCGAGCGCCGCCGGCAGATCCGGCGTGTCCGCAGGTATCGCCAGCGTGAGCCGCCGCGGCGCATAGTGGCGCGCCAGCTCCAGCCGCCACCCCTCGATGGTGCGCGCTTCACCGCGCAGGATGATGATCTCGGGCGGATCCAGCAGCTCTTCGAGCGCCGGCAGCAGACTCACGTGCGCCTGCGGGTAGCGCTCGAGCGCCGCCCACGCGGCGCGCAGCGTGCCCTCGGCGGCGGCGAGGTAGCGCGGCTCGCCCAGCAGGTGCCCGAGCCGCAGCAGCACCCCGGCGGCGATGCCGTTGCCGGCCGGCGTGGCATCGTCGGCGAAGATCTTCGGCCGATGAATGAGCGTCTCGTGGTCATCGGAGGTGAAATAGAAGCCGCCCGCGGGGTCGGTGAAATGCGCCAGCACCGCGTCCATGAGCTGCTGCGCGAGCGCCAGTTCCGCGCTGCGAAAGCGTACCTGCTGCAGCTCGAGTATGGCATCGGCGAGGTAGACGTAATCGTCCAGGTAGGCGTTGAGATGCGCGCGGCCATCCATGTACGTAGCCAGCAGCCCCCCGTCGCGCCACAGCCTCGCGCGGATGAAGTCGAGCGCGCGCGTGGCGGCGGTGGCGAGCTCCGCGAGGGTCAGCGCGCGGGCGGCGATCGCCAGGCCGCGGATCATGAGCGCATTCCACGAGGTGATGATCTTGTCGTCACGCGCCGGCGGTACCCGCGTCGCGCGGATGGCGAGCAGCTTGGCGCGCGCCGTGGCCAGGAGCTCCGCCACCGCCTGCGGCGTACTGCCGAGCTGCTGCGCGAGGTCGTCGCCCGGCACCGCCACGCGCAGGTGCCAGCGGCCCTCGAAGTTCGGCGGCTGATCCAGTCCGTAGTGCGGGGCGAACACGCGGAACTCCTCGCCACTCAGCGTCGCGCGCACCTCCTCGCGATCCCACACGTAGTACTTGCCCTCATGGCCTTCGGAGTCCGCGTCGAGGCTCGAGTAGAAGGCGCCCTGCGGCGATTGCATCTCGCCCAGCAGCCAGGTCGCGGTGGTGCGCACCACCCCGGCGTGCAGCGGATCGCCGCGCGCGAGCGCCGCCTGCGCATACACGGCGAGCAGCCCGGCGTTGTCGTACAGCATTTTCTCGAAGTGCGGAATCATCCAGTACTCGTCCACCGCGTAGCGGTAGAAGCCGCCGCCGAGCTGATCGTTGATGCCGCCCTCGGCCATGCGACGCAGGGTGAGCGTCGCCATGTGCAGTGCCTGCAGATCGGGCTCGGATGCGCTGATGTGCCAGCGGCGCAGCAGCCAGGCAAGTGTCTGCGGGTGCGGAAACTTCGGCGCGCCGCCGAAGCCGCCCTGCTGCGGATCGAAGCTGCGCGCGAGCTGCTCGCGGCAGGTGGCGAGCGGCGCGGCGGTCAGCTCGGTGTCGGCGCCGGCCGGCGGCGGGTTGAGCTCGGCGAACGCTGCCAGCAGCGCCTCGCCCTGCGGGCCGAGCTCCGCCGAGTGCTCGCGGTACCAGCCGGCCACGCGCTGCAGTACGTCCTTGAACGCCGGCAGCCCGAGGCGCGCTTCCTTCGGAAAGTAGGTGCCGCCGAAGAACGGCTGCTGCGTGTCATGCGTCAGGAACATGGTGAGCGGCCAGCCGCCGCTGCGCTGGGTGAGCATCTGCTGGGCGATCTGGTAGATGCGGTCGATGTCGGGACGCTCCTCGCGATCGACTTTGATGTTGACGAAGTTGTCGTTGAGGATGCGCGCGGTGGCTTCGTCTTCGAAACTCTCCCTTTCGAGGACGTGGCACCACCGGCAGGCTGAATATCCCACGCTCAGATGAATTGGTTTTTTCTCGGTGCGCGCTCGCTCGAATGCCTCGCTACCCCACGGATACCAATCAACCGGGTTGTGCGCGTGCTGCTTGAGATATGGACTCGTCTCAGTGACGAGACGATTGTTGTATTTCGGCGTGTCGTCGCTATTCAAATGCTTGATCCGCGTCCTGCTTCCAGGTCCACCCTTTGTGGCTGGGGCGTTTCCCACTCTTCAACTCGAACATGTGGACTACGCACAAGCCACAAGCTCGGGCGCTAAGATCTATCGCACTTCCCACATAGATCCTGCCGTTTCGTTTGCAACGGATCTGATATACGCCGGAGGCGTTCGGAATATCGCAATCCTGTCTCTTTGCCTGCATCGTGCTACCTCACATGGCAGTGCGACACACACACCTTAGATCATAGCGCGTCGATGAGGCGCCGAGTTCGCCTATCGCCGAAGGATCTGGCGAGGCGTTTGGGTCGATTGGGTATACTCCGCGTCCCCCGTTTTCCGCCGCCGGATTCCATGCCAGCCCCGCAAGCTCTGCACGCCGATTCTGCCGCCGCCATGCCCGTGCTGCGCCTGAAGCGCGGCGAGGAGCGGCGCCTCGCGGCCGGGCATCTGTGGGTGTTCAGCAATGAGATCGACAACGAGCGCACCCCGCTGGCCGCATTCGTGCCCGGCGCGGTAGCGCAGCTGCGCTCGCACCGCGACACGTTTCTCGGCTACGCATACGTCAACCCCCACGCGCTGATCTGCGCGCGCATGCTGTCGCGCGAGCCGTCGCCGCCGGTGAGCGCCGAGCTCCTCGAGCGCCGCCTGACGGCGGCACTGGCGCTGCGCGAGCGGCTCGGCGAGGCGCGCTACTGCCGCTGGGTGTTCGGGGAGTCGGATCTGCTGCCGGGGCTGGTGCTCGATCGCTACGGCGAGCTCGTCGTCGGTCAGATCGCCACCGCCGGTATGGAGGCGCTGCGCGAGGAGATCACCGCTGCCGTGCAGCGCGTAGTGAATCCGCGCGGCCTGTTCTGGAAGAATGACTCGGCGGCACGCGAGCTCGAGCAGCTGCCGCGCTACGCCAGCGCCGCCTGCGGCGAGATTCCCGCGGAGATCGAAGTGCTGGAGCAGGGACTGACGTTTCACGCGCCGCTGGCCGCGGGGCAGAAAACCGGCTGGTTCTACGACCAGGCCGCCAACCGCGCCCGCCTCGCGCGTTACGTGGTCCCCGGTGCACGGGTACTCGATGTGTGTAGCTATGTAGGAGCGTGGGCGGTGACGGCGCTGCGCTACGGGGCGGCGCGTGCCTGCTGCGTCGACTCCTCGCAGCCGGCGCTGCAGTTTGCCGCAGTCAACGCACAGCGCAACGGCAAGGCGCTCGAGACGCTGCACGCGGATGCCTTCGAGGCGCTCAGCGGGCTCGCCGCCCGCGGCGAGCAGTTCGACCTGGTGGTGCTCGATCCGCCGGCATTCGTCAAGCGCAAGAAGGACCTCTTCAAGGGGCAGGCAGCCTACCGCAGGCTCAACCAACTGGCACTCGGGCTGCTCGCCGACGAGGGGGTGCTGGTGTCGTGTTCCTGCTCCTATCACCTGAGCGGCGCGGAGTTGCTGCACGCCATCCAGGGCGCGGCACGCCACAGCGCGCGCTTCGTGCAGGTGCTCGAGTCGGGCGGCCAGTCGCCCGATCATCCGCTGCATCCGGCGGTCCCGGAGACGCGTTATCTCAAGGCGTTCTTCTGTCGCGTCACGCGCGCGGTCGGCTAAACTTCGCGGCCGATGCTCACTTATCCCGGTTTCGATCCGATCGCCTTCCAGATCGGCAAGGTCAAGGTGCACTGGTACGGCATCATGTACCTGCTCGGCTTTGCCGCCGCCTGGTGGCTGGCACGGGTGCGCGCCGCGAAGCCCGGCTCGACGTGGAAGGCGGTCGACGTCGACGACCTCATCTTCTACTGCATGCTGGGGGTGATCCTCGGCGGCCGCATCGGTTATATCCTCTTCTACGGACTGAAATTCTGGGCGGCCGACCCGTGGTACCCGCTGAAGATCTGGCAAGGTGGCATGTCTTTCCACGGCGGGCTGATCGGGGTGGTGGCCGCGATGACGCTGTTCGGCTGGCGGCGCGGCCGTCATGCGGCCGACGTTTACGACTTCACCGCGCCGCTGCCGGCGCTCGGCCTGTTCTTCGGCCGCATCGGCAACTTCATCAACAGCGAGCTGTGGGGCAAGGTCACCACCGTGCCGTGGGGATTTCGGGTCGACGGCCAGGTGCGCCATCCTTCGCAGCTTTACGAAGCTTCGCTGGAGGGGTTGCTGCTGTTCGCCATCATGTGGTGGTTCACTTCCCGCCCGCGCCCGCGGCTGGCGCCTTCCGGCCTGTTCATGTTCGTCTACGGCATGGCGCGCTTCCTGGTGGAGTTCGTGCGCGTGCCCGATGAGCACATCGGCTATCTCGCCGGCGGCTGGCTGACCGAGGGCCAGGTGCTGTCGCTGCCCATGATCCTCATCGGCATGGCGTTTATGGCCTGGGCCTATCGCCGCCGCGTGCCGTCGGGTAATTTCGCCGCCGCGCAGTGAGGTGAGGTGCGATGCAGCAGTACCTGGAGTTGATGCAACGGGTGCGCAGCAGCGGCGCACGCAAGGACGACCGCACCGGCACCGGCACGCTGTCGGTCTTCGGCCACCAGATGCGCTTCGATCTGGCCGCCGGCTTCCCGCTGGTCACCACCAAGAAGATTCACCTGCCGGCGGTGATCTATGAGCTGCTGTGGTTCCTGCGCGGCGATACCAACGTCGCCTGGCTGCGCGAGCATGGCGTCACCATCTGGGACGAGTGGGCGGACGCGCACGGCGAGCTCGGTCCGGTATACGGCAGGCAGTGGCGCGCGTGGGCCAGCGCCGACGGCCGCAGCATCGATCAGATCTCCCAGGCGGTCGAGCGGCTGCGAACCAACCCGGATTCGCGCCGCATCATGGTCAGTGCCTGGAACGTGGGCGAGCTCGAGCAGATGCGGCTGATGCCGTGCCATGTGATGTTTCAGTTCCACGTCGCCTCGCGGCGACTGTCGTGCCAGCTGTACCAGCGCAGCGCCGACGTGTTCCTCGGCGTCCCCTTCAACATTGCCAGCTACGCGCTGCTCACGCACCTGTTCGCGCAGCAGTGCGATCTGGAGCCCGGCGAGCTCATCTGGACCGGCGGCGACTGCCATCTGTACCTGAACCACCTCGCGCAGGCGGACCTGCAGCTGTCGCGTACGCCGTTCGCGCCGCCGCAGCTCAGCATTCGCCGCCGGCCGCCGAGCATTTTCGAGTACCGCTACGAGGACTTCGAGTTCGTCGGTTATCGCCATTACGAGCCGATCCGCGCACCGGTGGCGGTATGAAGCCGCTCGTCGAGGTGCGCAGCTCGCCGCTGCACGGTTTGGGGGTGTTCGCCGTGCGACGCATCCCCAGGGGCACGCGCGTGCTCGAGTACTGCGGCGAGCGCATTTCCCACGCCGAGGCCGACCGGCGCTATCAGCACAAGGACGAATCCGACAACCACACGCTCCTGTTCATCGTCGATGTGCGCACGGTGATCGATGCCGGCGTCGGCGGCAACGAGGCGCGCTACGTCAACCATGCCTGCAGGCCCAACTGTGAGTCGGTGATCGAGAGCCGCCGGGTGTTCATCGAGGCGCTGCGCACCATCGCGCCGGGCGAGGAGCTCACCTACGACTACCAGATCCAGCGCGAGTCCGACGACCCGCCCGACATCGATGCGATCTTTGCCTGCCGCTGCGGCTTCAGCGGCTGCCGCGGCACCATGCTCGGGCCTCGCAGCGTCGTGCCGCGCAAGCGCCGCGCCGCGCAGGCTGGCTGATCCCGCGGCGCCGACATGAACAGCCAGCGCCGCCTCAGCCTGTCCTCGATCGTCGGCGCGATCGGCATCGTCTACGGGGACATCGGCACCAGTCCGCTGTACACCATGCAGAATGCGGTGGGCGCGGCCGGCACCTTCAACGCCGCCGCGGTGCTCGGCGTGCTGTCGCTGATCTTCTGGAGCCTGACGATCTCCGTTACCCTGAAGTACCTGACCATCATCATGCGCGCCGACAACGACGGCGAAGGCGGCATCCTCGCGCTGTTTGCCCTCGCGCAGCGCCGGCTCATCGCCGGCAGCACCTGGGCGAAGGTGGCGGTGGGGCTGGCGCTGGCGGGCACGGCGTTTTTCTTCTGCGACGCACTCATCACTCCGGCGATCTCGGTGCTGAGCGCGGTGGAGGGCCTGGAGCTGCTCGACCCCGCCTTCAAGAAGGCGGTGATCCCACTCACCATCGCGGTCATCACGGCGTTGTTTGCCTATCAGCGTCATGGCACCGCGCGCGTCGGCAGCCTGTTCGGACCGATCATGGTGGTGTGGTTCGTCGTGATCGCGGTGATCGGCGCGCTGCCGATCGTGCGCCACCCGCAGGTGCTCGCGGCCTTGAATCCGCTGGCCGGAATCGGCCTGCTGATGCACCGGCCACAGGTGGCGCTGGCGGTCATCGGCACGGTGTTCCTGGCGCTCACCGGTGCGGAAGCCCTGTACGCGGACATGGGACACTTCGGCCGCGAGCCGGTGCGGGTGTCCTGGTACGCGCTCGTGGGACCGGCACTGGTCATCAACTACTTCGGCCAGGGAGCGCTGCTGCTGGAGCTCGGCGAGCCGGTCGACCATCCGCTCTATCACCTGGTGTCCGCGAGCTTGCTGCCCTGGATGGTGATCCTGGCGACGGCGGCGACGGTGATCGCCTCGCAGGCCACCATCTCCGGAGCCTTCTCGATGGCACGCCAGGCGGTGCACCTCGATCTGCTGCCGCGGCTGCGCGTGCTGCAGACCTCCGCCCTCGAGCAGGGACAGGTCTACGTGCCGATCGTCAACTGGCTGGTGTTCCTGGCGGTGTGCGCCTTCGTCGTCGGGTTCGGCTCCTCGGACGCGCTCTCGGGTGCCTACGGCGCCGCAGTGGTGGGCACCATGGTGGTGACCACCGTCCTCGGCGCCTTCGTCGCCGCCACGCAGTGGAACTGGCCGAAGTGGCAGGTAGCGGCGCTGTTCGGGCTGGTGCTGATCGTCGATCTCGCCTTCGTCGCCGGCAACATGACCAAGGTGCCCACCGGCGGCTGGATCCCGCTCACCCTCGGCGCGATCCTGTGCCTGATCTTCACCACCTGGCGCAACGGGCGGCTCGAGCTGCGCGCGGCGCTCGCAAAGCTCGCGGTGCCGCGCAACGAGCTGCCGAAGCTGGTGGCCGGCGTGCATCGCGTGCCTGGCACCGGGGTATTCCTGGCGAGCAATTCGCGACTGGTGCCCTCGGCGCTCATCCGCAACATCGAGCACAACCAGGTGGTGCATCAGCGCGTCATCATCCTCAACGTCGAGATCACCGACACGCCGCGCCAGGATCCGGTGCGCCGGCTGCAGATCGAGGAGGTTGCCCCCGGGGTGTTCTTCATCACCGCGCGCTTCGGCTTCATGGAGATGCCGGACGTCGCCGAGGCGCTCAAGGCGTGCCGCGCGCGCGGGCTGCGGGTATTCACCGAGGACAGCTCGTTCTTCGTCGGCCGGCACGTGGTGCGCGCCCGCCCGCTGCCGGGCCTGCGCGGCCTGGAGCGACGGTTGTTCGCACGCATGCAGCAGTACAGCACGCAGGCGGCCGAGTTCTTCCGCATGCCCTTTCGCGACGTGGTGATTCTCAGCACGGCTGTTGAGATCTGACGGCCGGGTCGCCCCCGGCCGACGGTTGGCATTGCGGGCTCGACCCTTGCAATAATGCAGCATGAGCGCTGTACAGCCGCTGGTCTCGCTGATCGTCGCCATGGCGCAGAACGGCGTAATCGGGCGCGACAACGCCCTGCCGTGGCGGCTGCCGGCGGATCTGAGGCGCTTCCGCGCCTCCACGCTCGGCAAGACTCTGCTCATGGGGCGCAAGACCTTCGAGTCCATCGGCCGTCCGCTGCCGGAGCGCGAGAACCTGGTGTTGACGCGCGACCGCCGCTGGCTCGCCCCCGGGGTCATTGTCGTGCACTCGGTGGAGCAGGCGCTGGCGCAGGCCGGTGGCAACGAGCTGGTGGCGATCGGCGGTGCGCAGATCTACCGCCTGGTGCTGCCGTTTGCGCGCCGCATCTACCTGACGCACGTGCACGCCGACGTGCCGGGCGACACGTTCTTTCCGGACTTCGATCACACGCAGTGGGACGACGTCGAATGCCGCCTGCACCCGGCTGACGACGAGCATGCCTATCCGGTCACCTTCGTCACTCTCGAGCGCCGCAACGCCCCGGCGGCGCCACGGCATCACTGACGGCGCTGCGCGCCGTCGCCCCCGCGCGAGCATGTTTACCTACATCTGCCTCGGTACCAGTGATCCGACGCGCGCCGCGCGTTTCTACGATGCGGTGCTCGGCGCCCTGGGCCACCGGCGCTGCGCCGCGTCTGATGAGTGGGAAGCGCAGGGTTGGCGGGGATGGGGGCGCTACGACAGCACCGCGGAGCTTGCGTTGTGGCTATGCCCGCCTTTCGACGGTCGCCCGGCGAGCGCGGGCAATGGCACGATGGTGGCGCTCGATGCCCGCAGTTGGCGCGAAGTGGATGAATTTCACGCCGCAGCGCTGGCGCACGGCGGCGCCTCGGAAGGTGCGCCGGGCCTGCGCCCGCACTACGCCGCCGACTTCTACGGCGCTTACGTGCGCGATCCGGACGGCAACAAGCTGGCGGCGGTATGCCGCGGCTTCACGCAGCCGCCGCGGCGGTAAGCCGCCCGTCGCGCGCGCTCACAGCGACTTGAAGTAGATCGTGGTCGCGCACGGACGGCCATCCGGCCACAGCGCGTAGCCGGGGATCTCACCGCAGCGTTGCCAGCCGCGGCGCGCGTAGAGGCGCTCGGCGTCGCCGCTCGCGGTATCGAGCACCAGCAGCGTGCGGCCCGCCTCACGCGCGGCCTGTTCGGCGGCGGCGAGCAACGCCGCGCCGACACCGCGGCGGCGGGCGCGCCGCTGCACCAGCAGCTTGGCGATCTCGCCGCGGTGCGGCTGGTTCTCCGGCAGGGCGAGGATCAGTTGCACCGTGCCGATGATGCGGCCGGAGGCATCCTCGGCGACCAGCAGCACGCGCTCACGGACCGCGGCGCTGGTGCAGACCCCGCGCCAGAAAGCGAGCGCGCGTGCGCGCGTGAGCGGCGGCATGAAGCTCACCGAGGCACCCCCCTCCACGCAATCGATCAGCACCTCGCTGAGCCCCTCGAGCTCCGGCTCGCTGCCGAGCGTCAGGCGGCGGATGCGGACCTCGTCGGCCACAGGGCTAAAGCGGCGACAACCGCTGCGTGACGAGCCGCTCCGCGAGCGCGGGGTCCGGTTCCGCCCCGGGACCGGCATCGAGCTCGCGCAGCAGCGTCTCCTGCACGGCCCCGCGGCGCAGCGCTTCGGCGTAAGGGATCTCGGGATGAAACATGACCATGGAGTAGCGCGGGATGAAGCGCCCGGGGAAACGCCGCTCCAGTCCCAGCGCGAGCGCGCGACGTCGCACGAAGCCGGCATCGAGCACCGCAGCGCGCATCTCGTCGTAGTTCTCGATCGCCATGCGCGCGATCGCCGCGGCGTTGGCTGCCCGCGCGGCCTCGAAAGCGGCGAACGCCGCCGCCCAGTCCTCGTCGCCCCCGAGCAGCTCATCGAGCTGCGAGCAGTCCTCGAAGGCGGCGTTCATGCCCTGGCCGTGAAAGGGCACGATGGCGTGCGCGGCGTCGCCGAGCAGCAGCACCTCGCCGCCGACGCGCCAGGGCTCGGTGTGCACGGTGCCGAGCTGTCCCTGCGGGTGAGCGGCAAACTGCGCGGCGAGATCCGGCAGCAGCGGCAGCGTGTCGGGGAATTCGCGGCTGAAGAGCGCAGTCACCGCCGCGGCGCTGCCGAGCGCGGTAAAGCTCGGCGCACCGGTGCGTGGCAGGAACAGCGTCGCGGTGAAACTGCCGTCGGTGTTGGGCAGGGCGATCAGCATGAAGCCGCCGCGCGGCCAGATGTGCAGCGCATGACGCTCGAGCGCCGCAGCCGCGGCAGCGGCGATGGTGAGCTCCTTGTAGTCGTGATCGAGCCACTCCTCGCGCACCCGCACGAGTCCGGCGGCGGCCAGGCTGGCGCGCACCGCCGATCCCGCCCCGTCGGTCGCGACGGTTGGAACGAGCGGTACGGTGTACTGCCCGCCGCTGCCGTCGCGGAACGTCAGGCGCGCGCTAGCGGTGTCCGCGCCCAGGCAGGTCTGGCCGAAGCGCACCGTGACGCGGCCGTGGCGCGCGGCCTCGTCGATGAGCACGCGGTTGAGGTCGGCGCGGCCGACCGAGAAGATGATCTCGTGCTCGCGCTGGCCGTAGGGCTGCAGCGCCGCGCGGCCGTCGCGCTCGTGCACCATGCGCCCACGCATCGGGATCAGCAGCGGCTGCACGCGCGCCAGCACGCCGGCGCGCTCGAGCGCGCGCAGCCCGCGCGCGGCCAGCGCCAGGTTGATAGAGCGGCCGCGCTCGGGCTGTGCCTGCCGCGGGTCCGGCCGGCGCTCGAACAGCGTCACGGCCAGCCCACGCCGCGCCAGCAGCAGCGCCAGCAAGGCGCCGGCGAGGCCGGCGCCGACGATGTTGATAGTGCGCGGTGGACCCTTCATGCGGCGTCCTGCAGCAGCGCGCGCAGCGCCTGCGCGAACTGCCACACGTCCTCGAAGCGGTTGTAGAGCGGCACCGGCGCCACGCGGATGATGTCCGGGGAGCGCCAGTCGCATACCATGCCGCGCGCACTCAGTCCATCGAACACGCGCTTGCCGCGTGCAGCGCCGCTGGCGAGCCGTAGCGACAGCTGGCAGCCGCGGCGCGCGTGGTCGTGCGGGGTGAGGATCTGCACGGCGGGCGCGAGCGGCCGCAGCAGCTTATCGAGACAATCGGTGAGCGCCACCGACTTGACGCGCAGGCGCTCCGCCCCCGCCTCGAGGAACAGCGCGAGCGAGGCGACGAGCGGCGCAGCGGCGAGAATGGGTGGATTGCTCAGCTGCCAGGCGGCGGCGCCGGCGGCGGCGCGAAACTGCGGCTCCATCAGGAAGCGCGTGTCCGCCTCGTGGCCCCACCAGCCGGCGAGACGGGCGCCGGGGAGCGAGCCGCCGTGCCGGGTGCGCGACTGCGCGCCGCTGTGGCGCTCGTGCACGAAACAGCCGCCGAGCGCACCCGGCCCGCCGTTGAGGTACTTGTAGCTGCACCATACCGCGAAATCGGCGTCCGCCCCGTGCAGCTCGAGCGGCGTGTTGCCGATCGAGTGCGCCAGGTCGAAGCCGGCGATGCAGCCGCGATAGTGCGCGGCGCGCGCGATGCGGGCGAGGTCGAACGACTGGCCGGTACGAAACTGCACTCCGGGCCACAACACCAGTGCGATCTCCTCGCCCTGGCGCTCCAGGCATTCCTCGATGTGCTCCTCCGCGAGCGTGACTTCGTCCGGCGGCGGCGCCAGCTCGAGCAGCTCCTGCTCGGGGTCGAGCCCGTGCCAGGCGATCTGCGAAGCCACCGCGTGGCGGTCCGAGGAGAAGGCGCCCGCTTCCATGAGGATGCGGCTGCGCTGTCCGCGCGGGCGGTAGAAGCTCGCCAGCATCAGGTGCAGGTTCACCGTGAGCGAGTTCATGGCCACCACTTCGCCCGGGTGCGCCCCGCCGAGCGCCGCGAGCCCCGCGGTCAGGTTCTCGTGATAAGGCACCCACGGCCGGCGCGCCTGCTCGTGCCCGAGCACGCCGAGCCGCGCCCAGTCGTCGAGCTCGGCGTTGACGATATCGCGCGCGGTGAGCGGCTGCAGTCCGAGCGAATGTCCGCACAGGTAGACCAGCGGCGCACCGTGCGCATCGCGCGGCAGCGCGAAGCGTGTCCGCAGCTCACGCAGCGGATCGGCGGCATCGCGCGCCTGCGCCTCCTCGAGCGTGAGCGGCCTGCTCATACGCTCGCCGTGAGCGCATACAGCAGCGGCCGGCACGGCACCGCGTCGCCGTCGAGCGCCGGCACCTGCAGCTGCAGCAGGTAACAACCGTCGCCTACCGCATCGGGCACGAAGGCCAGCTCGGTGATGGTGGCGTTGGCGCGCGTCGCCGCGGCGAGCTGCACGCTGCCCGGGGGCAGGCCGAAGAAAATACGGTGCGCCGTGAGCCGCCCGGCATCGTGGGCACGGTCGATCGAGGGCACGTCCACCACCAGATGCAGGATGCCGCGGCTCACCAGCCAGCCGGCCGCCTGCTGCGACAGGTACGGCGGATTTTGCCCGGTGTAGTCGCGCGTCCGCTTGGCGGCGTCGTTGGGCAGCGTGCGCACAATGAGCGCGCACGGTACGAATGGCGTCTGCGCGGGCCAGGCGGCCTCGAGAGCGCGGCGCCTGATGAGCTGGTCGGTCGCCTGCGGCGCGGGGTCGCTGCCCTCGTCGCCGGCGGCCTGCGGGCTGACCGACAGCAGCAGCGCCGGCAGCAGCGTGGCGGGTGTGACGCGCCAGGCGTCGAGGCGCTCGCGCGTCAGGTGTCCGACGCACTCGGTATGCGTGCCGTTGCAGTGAGGGATCAGCGTGATCACCTCGCAGTTGCAGCTCGAGCCGCGCTCGACCGAGCCCTTGAAGCCGAAGCCCGGAGTCTCGAAGGGCCGCGAGCTGGCGCGCGGGGCGCCGAAGTGTCGCGGCTGCGCTCCCGCGAAATCCAGCTCCACGGCCAGTTCCAGGGGCGCCGCCAGGTCGACTGCGACCTCGCGGCCGCCGACCGCGACGCGGGCGTGCACCTAGGAGCGCTCCATGACCGTACCGCAACGGCTGCAGGTGCGCCGCTCGCGGCTGGCGAAGAAGCGCTCGAATACCGGCGGAAACTGCTTCTCGATGTCGGTCAGCTCGAAGAATTCCTCGTAGAGGCGCGCGCCGCAGCGCTCGCAGTACCATTGGAAACCGTCGAGCTCGCCCGGACGCCGCGCGCGCTCGACGACCAGGCCGACGCTGTTGGGCGGCCGCTGCGGCGAGTGCGGCAGGCGCGGGGGGATCAGCAACACTTCGCCGGCGCGGATCGGCACGTCGACGGTCCGTCCCTCCTGGATGGTCCGCAGCACCATGTCGCCCTCGAGCTGGTAGAAGAATTCCTGCCCCGGGTCGACGTGGAAGTCCTTGCGGGCATTCGGACCGCCCACCACCATGATGATGAAGTCGCCGTCGGCGAATACGCGCTTGTTGCCGACCGGCGGCACCAGTTGCGCACGGTGCGCGTCGATCCATTGCCGGAAATTGAATGCCTGCAGGGATTGCACTGTGCCCTCCGTGCCGTTGGCGTATGTTACGCGCTGCGCAAGCGGAACGAGGAGTTTGCAATGGATCGGAAGGCCGCGACCGGCGCCGTGGTGCGCGTCGGCCTGCTCGCGCTTGCCCTCGCCGCCGGCGGCTGCTCGCATCTGCACTGGTTCGGGCACAAGGGCGCCGCGGCGCCGCCCGCGGCCGTGCATGAGCTCGACATCGCCGGTGCCGCCCCCGACACCTACCCGCAGCACTGGCAGCGCAATACGCTGCTGGTGGATCTGTCCGCCGCCAACGGCTCGGGGAGCGTGATCCTGCAGCCCGTCGACGGCAACGGCTGGCCGGTGCGGCTCGCCTTGCGGGTCACGCCCGGGGCCATCGGCGCGCTCGAAGTACGCGGCGCGCAGCGGGTGTTTCTGCCCATCGCCGCCACTGGCAGGCCGGTCGACCTGGAGCTTCCGCCGGGGGTCTACACGGCCACCACCGCGCAGCTGACCGTGTCCTGGGGCGCGTCCGCCACGCAGTAGCTTTAGTCGCGGCTGATGCGCTGGTACGCGGTACACGGCACGCTGATCGGTGCCGCCGCGGTGTCGAGATCGAGCGCGGTGAGCGCGCCGCCCCACACGCAGCCGGTGTCGAGGCCGACGACGTCGGGGCGCTGCACCAGCCCGAGCGCCGACCAATGGCCGAAGATGATGCGTGCGTCGCGGCTGGCGCGGTGCGGGTGCTCGAACCACGGACGCAGCGGCGAAGGCGGCGGGGGCGGCGGACCCTTGAGCGCTATGTCCACGCGGCCGTCGGCGGTGCACAAGCGCAGCCGTGTCAGCACGTTGATGGCGAAGCGCAGCCGCTCCCAGCCGCGCAGGCGCTGGTCCCAGCGGTCCGGCTCGTTGCCGTACATGTGCTCGAACAGCGTGCGCGGCTCGTGGCGCAGGGCGTGCGCCACCTCCGCGGCGAGTTGCAGCGTGAGCGCCACGCTCCATTGCGGTACCACCCCGGCATGCACCAGCAGGTCGCCGCCTTCGGCGTGCGCCAGCGGGCGCGTCAGCAGCCACTCGAGCAGCGCGTCGCGATCGGGCGCCGCCAGCACTGCATCGAGTGTGTCGGACTTGCGGCGGCGCTGCGCGGCGAAAGCCAGCGCCAGCAGGTGCAGGTCGTGATTGCCGAGCACCGCGACCGCGTTGTCGCCGAGGGCGCGTACCAGGCGCAGGGTGGCGAGCGATCCGGGACCGCGATTCACGAGGTCGCCGACCAGCCACAGGCGGTCGCGATCGGCGGAAAACTTCAGCCGTGCCAGCAGCGCGCGCAGTTCCCGGTCACAGCCTTGCACGTCGCCGACCGCATAGCGGGTCACTGCAGAATGCCGGGCATGGCGAGGCGGAACGGCTCGATCGGCGCGTCGAACTGCGCGCCATCGTCGGCGAGCATCTGGTAGCTGCCCTGCATGGAGCCCACCGGCGTCTCGATCACCGCGCCGCTCGAGTAGCGAAAGCCCTGCCCGGGTTTCAGGTACGGCTGTTCGCCGACGACGCCGTCGCCGCGCACCTCCTCGACCTTGCCGTTGGCGTCGGTGATGACCCAGTGACGTGTCAGCAACCGCGCCGGCACCTGACCCTCGTTGCGGATGGTGATGGTGTAGGCGAACACGTAACGGCGCTCGCGCGGATCGGACTGCTCGTCGAGGTAGCTGGTCTCGACGTCGACGCGGATCTTGTGCGAGGCGGAAGCCATGGCGTGGGTATTCTACCGAAACTGTCTCAGCCGCGGCCGACGCGCATCGCCAGCACGTCGCAGGGCGCGGCGTGCAGCACCGTGTCTGCGGTGAGATTTACCAGTATCGACAGCCCGTGGCGCTCGCGGCTGCCGAGGACGATCAGATCGCTGCGTCGCTCGCGCGCCACGCGCACGATCTCGGATTTGACATTGCCGCTTTCCACCCGGCAGGCCGCGCCCGGCAGACCGAGCTGGGTCGCCAGTGCCTGCAGTCGCTGCCGCGCGCGCTCGAGCAGCTCCTCCTCGATCTGCACCGAAGGCATGAGCGTCTCGCCCATCGGCTCGACCGGCACGAATTCCACCACGTGCAACAGCTCGATCTCCGCGCCGACAGCGGCGGCGAGCGCCTGCGCCCGGCGTCCGATCGTCAGACTGTCCTCGGTCAGGTCGACGACCAGTAGCACGCGCTGGTAAGGAGTCATCTGTCCCTCTTGCAGCAGCCCCGCCTGCGCGCAGACTAGCGGTCGGCGCCCCTGCGGTCGAGGGCCTGAGCGAGGGTGTTGAAGGCCTGCGGGGGCAGCGTCTCGGGACGGACCCCGGGGTCGATGCCGCAGGCGCCGATCGCCTCGCGATCGAGAAGTTGACTTAAGGCGTTGCGCAACGTCTTGCGGCGCTGCGTGAAGGCCGCCGCTACCACGGTGGCGTAATGCGGGCTGACCGGGAACAGCGGCACGGGCCGCACGCGCAGGCGCACCAGCGCAGACCACACCCGCGGCGGCGGCTGAAAAGCGCCCGGGCCCACGTCGAACAGCCGCGCGACCTCAAGCAGCGGCGCGAGCATCACGGTGAGCCGCCCGTAGGCGCCGCTGCCGGGGGCCGCGGCGAGGCGCGCCGCCACCTCACGCTGCAGCATGACGGTCAGGTCGTCGATCACCGCGGAGGCACCCAGCAGGTGAAACAGCAGCGGGGTGGAGATGTTGTAGGGCAGGTTGCCGACGATGCGCAGCTTACCCGCGCGCGCCGCGGCCAGTGCGCGGTAGTCGAATCGCAGCGCATCACCCTGGTGCAGGTGCGCGTGTGCGGCGCCGGCGAAGCGCACGTGCAGCTGCGCGGCGAGGTCGCGATCGATCTCGATGGCGTCGAGTGTGCACTCGCAGCACGCGAGCAGCCGTGCGGTGAGCGCGCCGCGCCCGGGTCCGATCTCGACCAGGTGATCGCCGCGGCGCACCGCCAGAGCGCCCACGATGCGCTCGATCACCGCCGGATCGTGCAGGAAATGCTGGCCGAAGCGCCGGCGGCGCGGCGGCGGGCGCGGCGCCGCGGCGGCCGGCATCAGCGCCCGGGCAGGGCGAGGCGGCTGGCGAGCTGCACCGCCGCGATGAGGCTGCCGGCATCCGCCCGACCGCTGCCGGCGAGATCGAGTGCCGTGCCGTGATCGGGCGAGGTGCGCACCAGCGGCAACCCGAGCGTCACGTTGACCGCGCGCTCGAAGCCGGCGTACTTGACGACCGGCAGACCCTGGTCGTGGTACATGGCGAGCACCGCGTCGTACCCGGCGAGCACCTGCGGCACGAACACCGTGTCGGCCGGCAACGGTCCGCTCGCGCGGATACCCGCGGCGCGCAGCCGTTCGATCGCCGGCGCGATGATGCGCACCTCCTCGTCCCCGAGGTGCCCGCCTTCGCCGGCGTGCGGGTTCAGCCCGCACACCGCGAGGCGCGGCGCGGGGATGCCGAAGCGGCTGGCGAGCTCGCTCGCGAGCACCGTCCCCACCTCGAACAGCAGCTCCGCGCTCAGCGCCGCGCTCACCGCCTTCAGCGGCAGGTGCGTGGTGGCGAGCGCCACGCGCAGCTCGCCGTTGGTGAGCAGCATCACCGGGTGGGCGCTGTGCGTGCGCCGGGCGAGATATTCGGTGTGTCCGCTGAAGGCGATGCCCGCCTCGTTCATCACGCCCTTGTGAACCGGCGCGGTGACGATGGCGTCGAACTCCCCGGCGAGCGTGCCGTCGACGGCGCGCTCGAGCAGCGCCAGCACGTAGCGCGCATTGGCCGGATCAGGGCGGCCGGCGACGCTCGGTGCGCCGAGCGGCAGATGCGCGACAGCGAGCGTACCGGGTGCATGCGCGGCGCCGCGCGGTGCCGCAGCGCCTGCGTAGCGGGTGAGCGCGACCGCAAGTTGCAGCTGCTGCGCACGCGCGGCGAGCAGCGTGCGGTCGCCGAGGCACACCAGCTCGCACGGCAGCTCGCGCAGGGCGAGCGCCAGGCACAGCTCCGGGCCGACGCCGGCGGGCTCTCCCGAGGTCAGAGCGATGCGGGGAATCATCTGCAGGAGAGCGCGAAGCGCGACATGCGTGGTTGCCCCAGGGATGGGTTCACGGCGTCCCCGGACCCACGCATGTCGCGATCACGCGCGGCCTAGGATTTATATTCCACGTACGCTTCGTCCCGCATGCGCCGCAGCCACAGCTCGGTTTCCTCGTCCGCCTTGCTGGCGCGGATCGCCTCCATGGCCTGGCGGCGCTTGAGCTCGTCGCTGTTGTCGTAGCGGCGGTGGCCGAGCATCTGGGCGATGTGCCAGCCGAACTGCGTCTTGAAAGGTTCGCTGATCTCGTTGTCCTTCAGCCGGCCGATGGCCTGCTCGAATTCCGGGGCGAAGGTGCCCGGCCCGGTCCAGCCGAGATCCCCGCCCTCGGCCGCCGAGCCCGGATCCTCGGAAGACACCTGCGCGATGCCGGCGAACTCCTCGCCCTTGAGGATGCGCTCGCGCAGCGCCTCGAGCTTGCTGCGCACGGTGGCATCGTCCGCCAGTTCGGTGGTCTTCATGAGGATGTGACGCACGTGGACCTGGTCCTCCACCGCGTTCTCGGTGCCGCCGCGCACCTCGTTCAGGCGGATGATGTGGTAGCCGGTGGGCGTGCGCAGCGGCTCGCTCACCTCACCGGGCTTTAGCTTCGCGATGGACTCGGTGAGGAACGTGGGCAGCTCGCTGCCCTTGCGCCAGCCGAGTGCACCGCCGTCGAGCGCCGTCTGGCTGTTGGAGTAAGCGACGGCGAGTTTGGCGAAATCCTCCCCGCCCTTGGCGCGCGTGTAGACCTCCTGTGCGCGCTTGGCCGCCGCTTCGAGCTGCGCCGGGCTGGCCTCCTGGCCGACCGCGATGAGGATGTGCGAGACGTTGTACTCGTTGCGCTCTGAGGGAGTGCGTGCCTGCTTCTCGAGGAACTGGTCGATCTCGCGCGGCGTGACGCTGATGTGCTGCAGCACGTCACGCTGGCGCAGGAGCGTGATGGTGATCTCCCTGCGGATGTCGTCGCGGTAGCTCGGATAGTCGACGCCCTGCTTGGCGAGCGCATCCGGCAGCTGGGAGAGCGTCAGGCTGTTGCGCTTCGCGACGTCCTGCAGCGCAGCGTTCAGCATCTCGTCGGTCACCTTCACGCCCGCGTGGTTGGCGCGCTGCAGCTGGATCTCCTGTACCACCAGGCGCTCGAGCACCTGCTGGCGCAGCACGTTCTGCGGCGGCAGCTCGAGCTTCTGCTGCCGCAGCCGGTCGCTCACCACCTCGACCTGCTCATCGAGGTCGCTGTTGAGCACCACGCCGTCGTTCACGATCGCGACCACGCGATCGAGCAGCTCGCCGCGCGTGGCGAGCTCGCGGGTCTGCGCCCAGGCGCCCTGCGCCAGCACGCAGGCTGCCGCCGCAGGCACGAGACCGATCCAGGCCGAAGTCACTGACCGCTGCATGTTTTTTCCTGTGCCTCTACCAGACGCTCCTGAGTGGGCCGGGATTTCTGTTAGTCATTGCCTCGGGCGGCACGTAGCCGCGAATCTCCTGCCCAAGGGAAGTGTCCGTCGCCGATCCGACACTGGCCAGGCCCCCGAGTTCCAGCTGCAGCCAGACCCCCGTGTCCTGGGTCCCGTTGTGATTGCTGACGTAACGGCGCACGCCGAGCCGCGCCCGCCAGCAGCACGCACGATACTCGAACCCGGCGAAACGCTCCAGGAAGCCGACCAGCGGCGCCGATACCAGGGCGCCGGTCTGCAGCACCCCGGGCTGGGCCGCCTGCAGGTTGTATTCGTGATCGCTCAGCGAGTAGATTTCGCGGGCGAACACGTTCCAGTTGCGCCGTATGGGCCAGGCGCCCGAGACCTCGATCTGGTCGAAAGTGTAGCGCTCGTAGCGGTACGCGAGGTTGATGACCGAGTTGCTGGCGGGCTTGTACTGCAGGTTGAGCTGTGTTTCCTCGCTTCCCTGCCTCTGCGGGTCCCACAGCAGTCCGACGGCTGCGCTCCAGTCCTGGAACGCTGTGAGGGCCAGCTGCGCGACCAGGTTCGAGCGCTTCTCGCTGCCGGGTACCTCACCGGGCAGCAGCACGCGCGGCGCCTCGAACGAGTAGGTCTGGCCGAAGGTCCCGGAGATGAACTGCCGCCCGTTCTGCGCGTCCAGCAGCCGGCTCGTGACCCCGACCGTCACCTGGTTGGCATCGCTCTGCCGGTCGGCGCCGACGAAGCGGTTGTTGCGGAACAGCTCCACCGGGTTCAGCAGGTCCGGAAGCGCGGTGTCGAATACCGGCAGGTCCTGCTGATCGCGGTAGGGCACCTTCAGGTACAGCAGCCGCGGCTCGAGCGTCAGGCGGCGCTGGTCGTGCGAGCCGCTGGAGCGCTCGAACATCAGCCCGGTGTCGAAGCTCGCGATCGGCAGCGTGCGCGAAGGTGAGCGCGGCTCGCCGGGCAGCGTGTACTGCAGCTCGTACTGCGTGGCGCGCCAGGCGAGCGCCGGGCGCACGAAGTATCCGGGACCGGCCAGATCCAGGTACACCCCCGGGGTCACGTCCGCGCGCCAGCCGCTCACCTCGAGCGTGCCGCCGGGGCGCTGGAAGTCGACCAGCTCGGAATCGAAGCCGTAGTGGAAGATTCCTCCGAGGTTGTAGTCGCTGCGGGCGGCAACGCGCGGCAGTCGCGCGTACGGGCGGTCATCGACCGGCAGGGTGTAGTCGATGGTCTGGAATTGCTGCGCCTGGCCGTCGATCCGCCAGTGCTCGTCGCGGTAGGAAAAGGTGGCGCTGCGCTCGAGAAACGCGGTACTGGTGCCTTCCGGGCCCTGCGAGAAGTCCTCGAAGTAGAACGGATCGCTCACTTCCTCGGCGTGCAGGGTCAACCGCCAGAAATCCGCCAGGTCGGCCACGTCGGTGAAGCGCACGCGGTTGCGGCTGCCGTCGAAGGAGCGGTCGTAGGGCAGGAAGTTCCAGTCGAGCTCGCCGTGCTGACTCTCGGTGAGGAAGCGCAGATCGCCGCCGAGATCCGGGCCGGCGTGGCTGTACTCGGTCGGCTCGAAGGTGAAATCGACATTAGGGGCGATATTCCAGTAGTACGGGAGCGACAGCTCCAGGCCGCCGTAGGACATGTTGCCGATGGTCGGAAACAGGAAACCGCTCTTGCGCTCCTGCGACAGCGGAAAGGAGACCCAGGGCAGATACAGCAGCGGTACCCCCATGAAATCGATCTGCGCGTCGCGCGCCGTGCCGATCTTGTTGTGGGTATCCAGTACGATGCTGTCGGCCTTGATGTACCAACTCTCATCGCGCAGCGGGCAGGTGGTGAAGGTGACGCCCTTGAGCGTCAGCACTCCCTGCGGCGTGAGCTGCATCTGCTGCGCGGCGCCGCGCGCCGGGCGTTGGCGCAGCGCGAACTCCGCCGACTTGAATTGCGCGCCGGCGTCGGCGGAGTAACTGCCGCTCGCGCCCGTCACGTGAACCAGCGGATCGCTGTAGTCGACGTGGCTGTCGCTTTCCACCGAGCCGTTGCGCCGGTCGAGCTGCGCCTCGTCGGCACGGATGACCCGATCGCCCTGGCGCACCTCGACGTTGCCCTTGAGGAGCGCCTGGCCGGCGTTGCCGGCGACGTCCGCGTCCACCGAGTCGGCCGTCACGTCGATCTTGCTGTCCGGCGCGAGCCTGGTGCGCGGCGTGGCGCCGCCCGGGGCGGCGGGCGCCAGCAGCGCGCCGCCACCGCCGGTGCCGGGCACGGTCGCGGGCGGGTTCTGTGACGGGCAGGGCGGTTCCTGCCCCCAGGCAACCGGCATGATGCTGCCGAGCGCAACGATCGCGGTCCGGAATGGGCTCGAACGCAGCATGAAGAGCGGCATTATAATGGCGCGCCGCAGCGACGCAGGCCGAAAAACCCCTAACTCCCGCATGCTTGAGAGCGACGCGCGACTCGCGCTGATTGAGCGGTGGCTGTCGCGCGAGCTGCGACTGGCGGTGCTGCGCATCGAGCCGGCCTCGAGCGATGCCAGCTTCCGGCGCTACTTCCGCGTATTTGCCGAGCGCGGCACCTACGTCGTGATGGACGCGCCGCCCGGCAAGGAAGACGTACACCCCTACCTCAAGGTGTCGCAGATGCTCGAGGACTGCGGCGCTCACGTTCCGCACGTGCACGAGGCGGACCCGGCCCGCGGGCTGCTGTTGCTCGAGGACCTCGGCCGTACGTTGTATCTCGAGCGGCTCATTGCCGGTGACGACAGCGAGCGGCTCTACGGCGATGCGCTCGACGCCCTCGCCCTCATCCAGGTGCGCGGCCGCGTGGCGTGCGCGGCGCTCGCCCCGTACGGCCGTAGCGAACTGCTGCGCGAGATGACGCTGCTGCCGGAGTGGTTCCTCGGCCGTCACCTGGGGCTCGCGCTGTCCGCGGCCGAGACTCAGCTGCTCGCCGCTGCGTTCGAGTTTCTGATCGGCGAGGCGCTGGCGCAGCCGGTGGTGTTCGTGCACCGCGATTACCACGCGCGCAACCTCATGGTGGTCGCCGAGCGTAATCCGGGCATCATCGATTTCCAGGATGCGCTGGCCGGCCCGGTCGGCTACGACCTGGTGTCGCTGTTGAAGGACTGTTATATCGCCTGGCCACGTGCGCGCGTGGTCGGCTGGGTGGGCGCATTCCGGGCGCGGCTGCTGGCGCAGGGCGGCGCTGCCGGCGCGAGCGAGGCGCAGTTCCTGCGCTGGTTCGACCTCGTCGGCGTGCAGCGTCATATCAAGGTGCTCGGCATCTTCTGCCGCCTGTGGTACCGCGACGGCAAGCCGGGGTACCTGGCCGATCTGCCGCGGACGCTGGACTACGTGCGCGAGGTCTGCGCGCAGCATGCGCCGCTCGCCGCGCTCGGCCGCTTCCTCGAGGAGCGCGTCGCCGCGGCACTGCCCGCGGCCAACGCGCGCGTGGCGGCCGAGCGTGCGGCCGGCGCCGGGAGCCCGGCGTGAAGGCAATGCTGCTGGCCGCCGGCCGCGGCGAGCGCATGCGTCCGCTCACCGACTCGCTGCCCAAGCCGCTGTTGGAGGTCGGGGGGCGCCCGCTCATCGCCTGGCACCTTGCCGCGCTGGCGCGCGCCGGCATCCGCGAGGTGGTCATCAATCTCTCCTGGCTCGGCGCGCAGTTGCAGGCCGCGCTCGGCGACGGGCAGCAGCTCGGCGTGCGCATCGCCTGGAGTGAGGAGGGATCGGTGCCGCTCGAGGCCGGCGGCGGCATCTTCCGCGCCCTGCCGCTGCTCGGCCCCGGCGCTTTCCTGGTGGTGAACGCCGACATCTGGACCGACATCGATTTCGCCCGCCTGCGGCTCGCGCCGGGAGCGCTCGCGCACCTGGTGCTCATTCCCAATCCGCCGCACCACCCGCGGGGCGACTTTGCGCTGCAGGGCGACCTGGTGGTGGGCGAGGGGGATGAGCGCTTCACTTATGCGGGTGTCGGGCTATATCGTCCCGAGTTCTTCGCGGGTTGCTCACCCGGGCGCTTTGCGTTGCTGCCGCTGCTGCAGCGGGCCATCGACGCCCGCAGACTGCACGCAGAGGTCTGGCGCGGTGAATGGTGCGACGTGGGCACGCCGCAGCGCCTGGCGAGCCTGCGGGCGCGGCTCGCTACGCTACAATGAGCCCATGTCGCAGCTTAAGGGCATCCCGCTGGTAACCGAGGCCGCGCGCGCGCGCAGCGGCGAGAAATACCTCACCCCGCAAGGCTTTACCGCGGTGCGCGACGGCATCAAGGCGCGCGCCGCGCCCGCGCCCGCCATCCGCAAGCCCGCGTGGCTCAAGGCGCAGGCCCCCACCGGCGCGGGGTTTCGCGCGGTGCGGGCGCTGGTGCGCGAGCACCGGCTCGCGACCGTGTGCGAGGAGGCCAAGTGTCCCAACATCGGCGAGTGTTGGAATGCGGGCACCGCCACTCTCATGCTGATGGGCGCGGTGTGCACGCGCGCCTGCCGCTTCTGTTCGGTGGACACCGGCAACCCGCACGGCTGGCTCGACGCGGCGGAGCCGGAGAACGCCGCACGCACCGTCGAGCTCATGCAGCTTTCCTACGTGGTGCTCACCTCGGTGGATCGCGACGATCTGCCCGACGGCGGCGCGGCGCACTACGCCGCGTGCGTGCGCGCCATCAAGCGGCGCAACCCGCACACCGCGGTCGAGGCGTTGACGCCCGACTTTCAGGGAAATCCCGCCAGCGTGGCCACCGTGGTCGACTCCGGGATCGAGGTGTTTGCACAGAACATCGAGACGGTGCGCCGCCTGACGCACCCGGTACGCGATCCGCGGGCCGGCTACCAGCAGACACTTGCCGTGCTCACACACGCCAGGCGGCACCGGCCGGGGCTGCTCACCAAGAGCAGCCTGATGCTCGGTCTCGGCGAGACGGATGTGGAGATCGTGGCCACGCTGCGCGACCTGCGCGCCGCCGGTGTGGATCTGGTGACGCTCGGGCAATACCTGCGGCCGACGGCGAATCACCTGCCGGTCGAGCGCTTCGTCACGCCGCAGGAGTTCGACCGCTACCGCGCCGAAGCTCTGGCGCTCGGCTTTCTCGAGTGCGTCGCCGGTCCGCTGGTGCGCTCGAGCTACCGCGCCGAGCAGGCGCTCAACCGCAACAACGCCGGTCTCGACAACTCGAGGCTCGCGTGAGCGTAGCGGCCCGCACCACACTCGGCACGCCGGCGGCCACACCCGGCAGCGTGCCGCCGGCGGTGGTGCGGTGGCTGGGGCGTGTCGACTACGAGCCGACCTGGCGCGCGATGCAGCACTTTACCGCTGCGCGCGCAGCCACTAGCGCCGACGAGATCTGGTTGCTCGAGCATCGGCCGGTCTTCACGCTCGGGATGAATGCGAGCCGTGCGCACCTGCTCGCACCGGGGGACATCCCGGTGGTGCAGATCGACCGCGGCGGCCAGGTGACCTATCACGGTCCCGGACAGCTCGTGGTTTATCCGCTCATCGATCTGCAGCGCCTGGGGCTTGGCGTGCGCGAGTTCGTGAGCGCCCTCGAGCGTGCGGTGATCGAGCTCGCCGCGCAGTTCGGCATCGCCGCCGACCGCCGCCACGGCGCCCCGGGCGTCTATGTCGCCGGCCGCAAGCTCGCCAGCGTCGGGGTGCGCGTGCGCCGGGCCGGCAGCTACCACGGACTCGCGGTGAACGTGGCGCTCGATCTCGAGCCGTTCCGGCGCATCAACCCCTGCGGCTACGCGGGACTCGAGATGACCCAGTTTGCCGGGCTCGGCGGCCCGCGCACCGTGACTGCCTGTGCCGAGGCGCTCGAGCCGCGGCTGCTCGCGGCGCTGCGTCTTGCGCGCGGCTAGCATGTTGCCATGACCCGGACTCGGCAGGCCGCGCGCCGCGCCGCGGCACTGGCGCTCGCGCTTGTGGTACTCGCCGCGCTGTCCTCCTGCAGCCGTCCGCCGACCCCCGGTGGCGCCGCACGTATCACCCTGCGCAATGTCTCCTACGACGCGACCCGCGAGCTGTACGTGGATTTCAATGCGGCGTTCGCCCGCCACTGGCAGCAGCAGACCGGGCAGCAGGTGCGCATCGATCAGTCGCACGGCGGTTCCGCCACCCAGGCGCGTTCGGTCATCGAGGGGCTCGCCGCGGATGTGGTGACGCTGGCCCTCGCCGCCGATATCGACGTCATCGCGGCACAGGGCAAGCTGCTGCCGCTCAACTGGCAGAGTCTGCTTGCCGACAACAGCTCGCCCTATACCTCGACGATCGTGTTCCTGGTGCGCCACGGCAACCCCAAGGGCATTCACGACTGGGGTGACCTGGCGCGGCCGGGGATCGCGGTCATCAGCCCCAACCCCAAGACCTCGGGCGGCGCGCGCTGGAACTACCTGGCCGCCTGGGCCTGGGCGCGCGCGCAGCCGGGCGGCGGCGACGCCGCTGCGCGCGATTTTGTGCGCCGCCTCTACCGCAACGTGCCGGTGCTCGATGCCGGGGCGCGCGGCGCCACCACCACTTTCGTGCACAACGGGCTCGGCGACGTGCTGGTGGCGTGGGAGAGCGAGGCGTTGCTCGCGATACGCGAGCTCGCCAGCGAGCGCCTCGAAATCGTAGTGCCCTCGGTGAGCATACTCGCCGAGCCGCCGGTGGCGGTGGTCGAGGAGGTGGCGCTGCGTCACGGTACGCGCGAGGTGGCGCGCGCCTACCTGGATTATCTCTACAGCAAGGAGGGCCAGGAGGTCATCGCGCAGCACTTCTACCGCCCGCGCGACCCGCAGGTCGCCGCGCGCTACGCTGCGCGCTTCCCGCAGCTCAAGCTCGCCACCATCGCCGACTTCGGCGGCTGGCCGAGTGCGCAACGCACGCACTTCAGCGACGGCGGCGTGTTCGATCAGATCTCGACGCGCTAGTTGCGCGACTCGCCGCGCCTCACTCGACCACCAGCTTGTAACCGGCCGCTGCGGTGCGCAGCAGCGCCGGGGCTGCCGGGTCCGGCTCGATCTTCTGCCGCAGCCGGTGCACCAGCTGCTTCAGCAGCTGGCGATCGCCGCTGCTTCTGTGCCCCCACACCTGCACCAGCAACCGGTCGGAGCTCACCGCGCGCCCGGCATGCGCCAGCAGCATCTGCAGCAGTCGCAGCTCGAGCTTGGTGAGGCGCACCGGCTCCGCCGAGCCGATGCGCACCGTGTGCTCCCCCAGATCGAGGCTGACGCGCCCTGCGGCCAGCGGTGCACTGCTCTCCATACCGGCGCGGCGCATGAGCGCCTGGATGCGCGCCAGCAACGTGCGCGGGCTGAAGGGCTTGGTGAGATAGTCGTCGGCGCCGAGGCCGAGCGCGCGCACCAGGTCCTCCTCCTCGCCGCGCACCGTGAGCATCATCACCGGCACCCGCGAGCGGGCGCGGATCGCCTCGCACACCTGAAACCCCGAAAGGCCCGGCATGTTGACGTCGAGCACCACCAGGTCCGCGGATTCCTCGGCGAAGCGCCGCACCGCGGACGGCCCGTCGGCCGCCTTGATCGCCAGGTAGCCCGCCTGGGCGAGCGTGAACGCGATGAGCTCGCGCAGATCCGCATCGTCATCGGCTATCAGCACCTTCATGCCGGCTTCTCCGCCGGCAGCGTGAGCGTGAAGCGCGTGCGCGCCGCCGCGGTACGCTCGAACTCCACACGGCCGCCGTGGCGCTCGACGATGGACTTCACCAGCCACAGGCCGAGCCCGAGTCCGGCAGCTTCCGGCTCGCCGCCGCCGCGCCGGAAGCGCGCGAACAGCTCGCTGCTGTCGGCGCTGGCCGGCCCGGCGCCCTCGTCCTCCACCCAGCTGCGCACCTCGCCGGCCGCGGCCGCGGCGCCGATGCGCACCACGCTGCCCTCGGGGGCGAACTTGTTGGCATTCGCCAGCAGGTTGACGAACACCTGCGTCAGGCGGGTCTGGTCGCCGCTCACCGGCGGCAGGTCGTCCGGCAGCTCGACGCTGAGCGTCTGGGCGCGCTGCGCCAGCAGCGCGCCGACCAGCGTGCGGGCGTCGTCGACGACTTCGGCGAGCGCCACGCTCTGGTGGCGGATGGCAAGCTGCCCGGACTCGATGCGCACGCTCTCGAGCAGGTTGTCGATCAGCTGCGTCAGGCGCAGCGTCCCGCGCTCGAGCGAGGTGACCAGCTCGCGCTGCTGCTCGCGCGGCATCTGCTCGAGCCCGCCGAGCAGCAGCTCGATGGAGGCGAGCTGCGCGGCCAGCGGGGTGCGAAACTCGTGCGAGATGTTGGCGAGCACCGAGTCACGGGCGCGCCGCACCGCCTCGAGCTCGGTCTCGTCGCGGATCACCTGTACCTGCAGCCCGTCGACCTGCGCGGCGCTGGTGATCACCGTGGTGCGCACCTCGCCGGAGGCGGCGCTCAGCTGCTCGACGGCCTTGGCACTGCCTTCGTTGCGGGCCTGCAGGATCGGGCAGCGCTGCTCGCACGGCCGCTGGCCGTCCTGCGGGAGCGGCTGCAGCACGTCGCCGCAGAAGCGGCCGACCGCCGCATCGGCCGCAACGCCGAGCAGGCGCGCCGCCTGGGGGTTCAGGTAACGGATGATGCGATTCCGGTCGACCGCGTACACGCCCTCGACGATGCCGCCGAGCACCGCCTGGGCCTCGGCCTCGCGCCGCCGCAGCGTGCTGGTGAGCTCGATGAGGTTGCGACGCATGTCCTCCATGGTGCGCGCCAGCGCGCCGACCTCGGCGGCGCCGCCGGTGGGGATGGAAGTGGAAAAGTCGCCCTTGCCCAGGCGGGTGGCTGCGGCGGTGAGCTCGCGTACCGGTCCGACCACACGCTCGCCGAGCAGCAACGCCGCCGCCACCGCGAGCGCGGCCAGGATCAGCGCCGTCAGCAGCAGCTTGTGCAGCAGGCGGCTCGCGGGATTGTCGACCGCACTGGCGGGCAGCAGCGCCTCGATGAGCGCGATCGCCTCGCCGCTCGAAGCGAACACCGGAACCGCGGCGGCATAGGCATCCTGCGAGTCGATGCGCTGCACCGCCGAGCGGCCGTCGGCGAGGGCCGCAGCGTACAGTGGCGTGAACGGTCCGACCGGGGCGCTGGTATAGGAGCGATAATCGATGAGCCGCACCTCGGCGCCGACCTGGGTGCTCAGCAGGCCCGCCAGCTTCTCGTCCAGGCGGCGGATGACGTAGAGCGTCAGTCCCTGGTCGCCGAGCGTCGCCCGCGCACCCAGCAGCGGTACCCGCTCGGTGGCCGGCAGCGCCAGGAAAGTGCTGCCCTGCTCGGTAGCGGCAGTCACGACCTGCTGCCAGTCGAGTGCCGGTCCGGATACCGCCACTACCGTCTTTGCCGACAGCACCGCACAGGCGTCCATTCCGGCCGCCTCGCAGGAGCGCAGCAGGAAGGGCGGCAGCGCCTCGTGCTGCCCTTCCGCCAGCAGGCGCTGCAGCGTCGGGCGGTCGGCGAGCGCGCGCGCGGCGGCATGCGCGTCTTCGCCCAGGCGCCGCAGGTCTTCGCGCGCGCTGGTGGCGGCCAGCTGCACCCGCGCCTTGCCCTGCTCATCGGCCTGGGCGCGCAGCATGCGGCTCGCGGACCAGCTGACGCCGCCGGCCACCAGCAGCACCAGCGCCAGGTGGATCGCCGCCAGCCACCAGCTGAGGCTGGCGTGGGAGGGGTCTGGCCACACCGAGCTCCACAGCCGTGCCAGGCGCGCGGGCATCGCGCTCAGCGCCGGCGATAGCCGGTACGCTCGACGAGCGTCTTGACGATCAGCGTCAGGCACGCGAGCAGGGTAAGCAGCGAAGCGACCGCGAACGCACCGACAAAATTGTACTCGTTGTAGAGGATCTCGATATGCAGCGGCATGGTGTTGGTGAGGCCGCGGATGTGCCCGGAGACCACCGACACCGCGCCGAACTCGCCCATGGCGCGCGCATTGCAGAGCACCATGCCGTACACCAGCCCCCAGCGCACCTTCGGCAAGGTAACACGGAAGAAGGTCATCCAGCCCCCCGCGCCGAGGGTGATCGCCGCCTCTTCCTCGTCGTTGCCGAGCTGCTGCATCAGCGGGATCAGCTCGCGCGCCACGTAGGGGAAGGTCACGAACATGGTGGCGAGCACAATGCCCGGCAGGGCGAACACGATGCTCAGATCGTGCTCCTGCAGCCACAGCCCGAACCAGCCGTGCACGCCGAACAGCAGTACGAAGATCATGCCGGAGATCACCGGTGACACCGCGAGCGGCAGGTCGATGAGCGTGATGAGCACGCTCTTGCCGCGGAACTCGAACTTGGCGATCGCCCACGCGGCCGCCAGTCCGAAGATGGTGTTGACCGGCACCACGATGAGTGCGGTGATCAGGGTGAGGCGGATGGCTGCAGTGGTATCCGGGTCGGCGAAGGTATGCAGGTAGGCCGACACACCCTTGGCGAACGCCATGGCGAATACCGTCGCCAGCGGCGCCAGCAGCACCGCGGCGAGGAAGGTGAGCGACACGCTGATGAACAGCCAGCGCACGATGCTGTGCATCCAGGTGTGCTGGCCCGGCCGGTTGAGATCGGCGGCGAGCGCGCCCGAGGGCGAGCGTGCCATCAGTGCGCCGCCCGCACGTGACGCCGTCGGCCCCACGCCTGCAACAGATTGATGGTGAGCAGCACCACGAAGGACATGGCGAGCATCACCAGTCCGAGCGCCGCGGCTCCGTGGTAGTCGAATTCCTCGAGGTGAATGACGATGAGCAGCGGGGTGATCTCGGTCTTCATCGGGATATTGCCGGCGATGAAGATCACCGAGCCGTACTCGCCGACCGCGCGCGCGAACGCGAGCGTGAAGCCGGTGAGCAGCGCCGGCAGCACGGTGGGCAGGATGATGCGGCGGAAGACGTAGAACCGTCCGGCACCGAGCGTCTCCGCCGCATCCTCCAGCTCGCGCTGCACCTCGAGCAGCGCCGGCTGCACCGCGCGCACCGCGAACGGCATGCTGATCAGGGTAAGGGCGAGCGTGACCCCGAGCCAGGTGTAGGCCACCTTGATCCCGAGGGGCTCGAGGTAGCGGCCGATCCAGCCGTTCTGCGCGAACACCGTGGTGAGCGCGATGCCCGACACCGCGGTCGGCAGCGCGAACGGCATGTCGATCAGTGCGTCGATGATCTTGCGGCCGGGAAATTCGTAACGCACCAGCGTCCAGGCGATGATGAAACCGAACACCACGTTGATGGACGCCGCCAGCAGCGATGCGCCGAACGACAGCCGATACGAGCCGAGCGCGCGCGGGCTCGCCACCACATGCAGGAATTCGCTCCACTGCAGCGAAGTCCCGGCCGCCACCAGCGCCGCGAGCGGCAGCAGCACGATGGTCGAGAGGAACACCGTGGTGAAGCCGAAGGTCAGGCCGAACCCCGGCAGCATGCTGGGCTTTTTGAAGCTCATGCGGTCGGGCGTTGCACGATGAGCACCGGCCAGCGGCCGCCGTCGAGCAGCGGGCGCCAGCGTGCGGCGAAACCGGCGAGGTCGGCGACCCCCAGGATCAGCATCGGTGCCGGGGAGTCGCCCAGGTGGCGCACCAGCTCCTGCGTGGCATCGCCGTAGCGCAGCTCGGTGCGCATCTCCAGGCCGTGCGACGCCTGCGCCTCCGAGCGCGCGTCGAGCAGCTCGCGCATTCCCTGCGGATGGACCCCTTCGCGCTCGGCCGCGAAGATGCCGAGATACACCGCTTCGGCCGGTACGTGGCGCAGCACGCTCGCCGACACGCCGAGCGTGGCGCTGCGCGCGGCTTCATCGGTCCAGTGAATCAGCACGCGCTGCGGCGGGGCCGCCTGTGCGGGCAGCACCAGCAGCTCCTGCGCGCCCCGGCGCAACAGCCACTCGGCGCGCTGCGCGCAGTCGGGCTGCGCCGCGAGTACCGTAGCGCCGGCGAACCCCTCCGGCGCCTCGCAGGGCGCGTCCGGCACGCCGAGGCGCGGCTCGACGCGCACGCCGATGCGCGTCTTCATGCGGGTGGCGAGCTCGGCGAGCAGCGGCTGCCGCCCGAGCGACTCCGCCAGCGCGGCGGTGGTGGCGCAGGCGGTGAAGCTCGACAGCGGCGTCGGCAGCACGTGCAGGCGGCGCACGCCGATGGCGACAGTCTGTCCGGTGCGCAGCTCGAAGCCGCGCTGTGCGTGGCGGGTGCGCGTCACTTGCAGCGTGGTGCTCAGCTCGCCCTCGTCCGAGGCGAGCAGCGGCGCGCCGGTGCCGTCGGTCAGGCGCACGCGCAGCCGCTCGAAGGCGCCGGTGAACACCAGCTCCTCGACCACCCCTTGTCCGAGATAGCGCGAGCCGAGCGCCTCGCGCGTGGCGGCCACCTCCACTTCCTCCGGCCGCACCACCGCCACCACCTCGTGCTCGGGCGCGCCGGGGGTGCGGTCGGCGGCCGCCATGATGGCGTCGCCCACCTTGATGCCGTCGGCGGTGCGGTGGCCGAGGAACAGGTTGGCGGCGCCGAGGAAGGTGGCGACGAAACGCGTGGCGGGCCGCGAGTACAGGTCGTGCGGCACGCCCGCTTCCAGCAGCCGGCCGAAATTCATGATGCCGATGCGGTCGGCCATGGCGAACGCTTCCTCCTGGTCGTGCGTCACCAGCACGGTGGTGATACCGAGCTCGCGCTGCACCTGGCGGATCGTGCGCCGCAGCTCCTCGCGGATTTTGGCGTCGAGTGCGCCGAAGGGCTCATCGAGCAGCAGCACCTCGGGCTTGTGGGCGAGCGCGCGCGCCACCGCGACGCGCTGCTGCTGGCCGCCGGACAGCTGCGCCGGCAGGCGGTCGTCCATGCCCTCGAGCGCTACCAGGCGCAACAGCTCCTGGCGGCGCTGGCGGCGCGCCCGCGCGCGCATGTGGCGCACGCGCAGCGCAAACTCGATGTTGTCCGCGACCGTCATATGGCGGAAGAGTGCGTAGTTCTGAAACACCAGGCCCACGCCGCGCTTGCGCGCCGCGACGTGGGTGACGTCGCGGCCGTGCAGGGCGATGCGGCCGTGGTCGACGCCGGTGAGCCCGGCAACGGCGCGCAGCAGCGTGCTCTTGCCGCTGCCGGAAGGGCCCAGCAGCACGAAGAACTCGCCGTCGCCGATGTTGACGGATACGTCGTTGACGACCGGGGCGCCGGCGTAGTGCTTGGTAACCTGATCCAGCGTGATGGACATCCGGGCATGCTACCGGGGCGGCCGACGGAGCGTCAGTGGCCACCCGGTCATCCGCCGGTGACAAAGCGGTTACAGTGTGGGTTTTCTAGAGGAGCATCAACACGCCGTCGCAGCCGCGCAGCTCACCGATCAGCGCTTCGATCTGCGCGCGGCTCTCGGCCGGCACCAGGTAGGAGATCGACAGGAAGTTGCCGTTGGCGGAGAGGCGCTCGCGCACCCCGCCCCTGGGGAGCGCCGGCGCATGACGCAACACGATGGCATCCACCCGGGCGCGGAAATCGTCCTGCGGACGCCCCACCACCTTCAGCGGATAGTCGCTGGGAAACTCGAGCCGCGCCCCACTCACCACGCGGTCCCCGCCAGCTCCTGCTTGTAGCGCTGCAGCTCCCCGTGCAGCCGCCGCCACAACGGCCCGGGCTTGCCACCGCCGACCGCGTGGCCGTCGATCGCGGTCACCGGCTGCACTTCGCGAGTCGCGGCGGAAATCCACACCTCGTCGGCCGCGCGCAGCTGCGCTTCGCTGATCGGCGTGACGCGGCAATGGATGGCGGCGCGCACCGCGATCTCCTCCACCACCCCGCGGGTGGTGCCCGGCAGAATGTGCGGCGAGTTCGGCGGCATGAGCACCTCGCCGCCGAGCACCACGTGCACCGCCGCAGCGGACGCCTCGGTGAGCTCGCCGTCGCGCAGCAGGATGGTTTCCGCGGCGGCGGCGTCCACCGACAGCTGCCGCAGCAGCACGTTGGCGAGCAGCGCCACCGACTTGATGTCGCAGCGCGCCCAGCGCGTATCGATGGCGGTCACGCAGCTCACGCCCTTCTCGGCCAGGTCCGCCGGGGCGGGCGGCAGCGGCGCAGCGAATGCGAACACGGTGCGCGGGATGTGCGGCAGCGGCGCGTGGCTGCGGCCGAGCTGGACGCCGCGCGTCACCTGCCAGTAGAGGTAACAGTCACCGCCAGCGTTGCGCTCGATCAGCCCGGCGAGCAGCGCACGCCACTCCTCGCGGGTGTGCGGGTCCTGCATGGCGATGGCGGCGAGACTGCGCGTCAGCCGCTCGGCGTGCGCGGCGAAGCGGAACGGCCGGCCGCCATACACCGGCATCACCTCGTATACCCCGTCGGCATACAGAAAACCGCGGTCGAGGGGCGAGATGCGTGCCGCGGCCAGCGGCAGGTAGCTGCCGTTCAGGTAGCACAGCGGCAGTGGCTCGGCCATCGGGGCGCTCCTTCAGTGATGGAACCACAGCACGATGCTGTCCGCCGCGCGCGTCCACAGCCCGCCCTGCGGCACGGCAGCGAGCGGCACCAGCGGCACGCGCGCAATCACCGTGCCGCTGTCATCCGCCACGGTGTACTCGCCGATCGGCTTGCCGGCGGCGAGCGGCGCCAGCAGCGGTTCGGCCGCGAGGCGCGCGCTGGTGTGCAGCGCCGCCGCCTGCCCGCGGCCGACGGTCGCGTAGACGTCGTAGGGCACTCCCACGGCGGCGAATTCGGCGGCGGACTTGTAGACGCGCGGTTTGAGCACGGTCTCGCGGGCCGCCTTGACGCGCACGGTCTCGAAGAAGGTGTAGCCGTAATTGAGCAATGCCGCGCTCGCCTCCTCGCGCGCCCGCTCGCTGGGGGCGCCCATCACCACCGACACCAGCCGCATGCCGCTGCGGTTGGCAGAGCTCGCCAGGCAGAAGCCGGCGCTGTCGGTGTGCCCGGTCTTCAGGCCGTCGACCGACGGGTCCTTGCCAAGCAGCGTGTTGCGATTGCCCTGGCGGATGTTGTTCCACACGAACTCGCGCAGGCTGAACAGTGGATAGTACTGCGGAAAGTCGCGGATCAGCGCGTTGGCGAGCGTCGCCACGTCGCGCGCGGTGGTGTAGTGATCGGGCGCGGGCAGGCCGTCGCTGTTGACGAAGTTGCTCGCCTGCATGCCCAGCCGCCGCGCGTAGACGTTCATCATCTGCGCGAACGCCGCCTCGGTGCCGCCGACGCGCTCGGCGAGCGCCACGGTGGCATCGTTGCCCGACTGCACGATCATGCCCTTGATGAGGATGTCGGCCGGGATCTGCGTGCCCACCTGCACGAAGGTGCGCGAGCCCTCCGCGCGCCAGGCGTGCTCGCTGATCGTGACCATGTCGGTGAGCTTCAGCCGCCCGTCCCTGAGCGCGCTGAACACCACGTACGCGGTCATCAGCTTGGTGAGGCTCGCTGGTTCGGCGCGCGCATCGGCCTGATCCTGCGCCAGCACGCGGCCGCTGAAATGATCGACGACGATATAGGAGCGTGCCTTGACGGCCGGCGGGCTGGGTAGCGGCGCCGCGGCCGGCAGCGGCGGGCTGGCGAGCAGCGCCGCGACGAGAGCGGCAGGCAGGAAGCGGGTCACTGGTGCGAACTTTCCCTGGTACGGCTGCGAGGCAGCAGAAGATCTTAACCCAAGCGGCGCGCGCTGCGTGCGCGGCACTGCGTGCACCACTTTAGTCGACCGCCAGGCGCGCGTCGGCGACGCCGAGCGCGGCCAGACGGGCGGCGAGCGCATCAAACTGCGCGACGCTGCCGACCGGACCCAGGCGCACGCGATACAGCGGCGGTTGTCCGGCGAGCGGCAGCGCCACGAAGGCGCCGTCGAGCCCCGCCGCATGCAGCCGTGCCAGCAGACGTTGCGCGTTGCGCGCATCGGTGAACGCGCCGGCCTGCACGTACAGCGCCGGCGGCGGTGCGGCGGCGGTGCGGGTGATCTCGTCAGGCACCCCCGGGGTGAGCGCGCGCACTTCCACCAGCGTGGTGCCCTCGCGCAGCATGTCGAGGCGCGCGGCCGCGGTGTACGACAGGTCGATGAGGCGATTGGCGACGAACGGACCGCGGTCGTTGATGCGTACCACCACGCTCCTGCCGTTGCGCAGGTTGGTGACCCGCGCGTAGGTCGGCAGCGGCAGCGTCTTGTGCGCGGCGGTCATGGCGTACATGTCGTACGATTCGCCGCTCGAGGTGCTGCCGCCGTGGAAGGTCGGGCCATACCAGGAGGCGACGCCGCGTTCGAGGTAGCCGTCGGCGGCGGCGAGCACGAAGTAGCGTTTGCCGAGCACCTCGTAGAAGGGCGGGTTGCCGTGGGCGCTGCGCGGCTCGAGGCGCGGCACGGCATCCGGAATCGCCTCGACGTTGGCCGGCGGCGGCGGCACTGCCGCCGCCGGGGCAGCGACGCGCGCCGGCGGCGGACGGTGCGCGACCACCGAGCAGCCCGCCAGCAACAGCGCGCCGACGCTGAGCGCGGTGGCAGTGCGCGCGGCGCTGCCGCAGCCGCCACGCCGGGGCCGGTGGGTGCTCACCGCGCGGCGGCCGCAGTCGCGGCGTTCGTGCGCTGCGCGATGGCCTGCGCCAGGTCGTAGACCGCCATGGCGTAGCGGGCGCTGGCGTTATAGCGCGTGAGTACGTAGAAGTTGTGAAAGCCCACGCGGTAGGCGGGACCATCGCGCTGCTCGGCCGACAGCAGCACCGCGGGGGTGTCGGCGGGCACGTCGAGTACCACCTTGACGCCGTGGACGCTCAGGGAGTCCACCGTCTCGTTGAGCTCGAGGTTGCGCGGCTCGATCTGGAAGTTCGGGTCCGGATCGAGCCGCGTCTCCGCCAGCACCGGTGCGCCGGGCGTCCAGCCATGCTCGCGCAGGTAGTTGGCGACGCTCGCGAATATGTCGTCCCAGTCGTTCCACAGGTCGCGTCGCTTGTCGGCATCCGCGGCCACCGCGTAGCGGCGGTACTGCGAGGGCATGAACTGCGGCACCCCGAGGGCGCCGGCGTAGGAGGCGCGCACCGTCAGCGGGTCGAGCTTGTTCTCCCGGGCGAGCAGCAGGAACTCCTCGAGCTCGCTGCGGAAGAATTTCTCGCGCGGCGGATACTCGAACGCCAGCGTCGCGAGCGCATCGAGCGCGCGGAACGGCCCGGTATTGCGTCCGTAATGGGTCTCAACGCCCAGGATTGCCACGATGTATTCCGGCGGCACCTGGTAGGCGTCGGCGACCTGCTCGAGACTCAGGCGGTGATCGATCCAGAACTGCACGCCGTCGCTGATGCGCTCGGCAGTGATGAAGCGCTCGCGATACTCCCACCAGGGCGCGACCTTCTCCAGCGGGCGGGTCATGATCTCGATGATGCGTGGCAGCGGCTGCGCCTCCTGCAGCAACTGCCGCAGCGCGTGCCGCGACATGCGGTCGCGGCGCGCCACCTCCTCGACGAACGCCGTGATCTCCGGGCGGTGCAGGTCGAAGTGCGCCGGCAGCGCCGGCGCCTCGGGCGGCTGCGCGGCAACCGGTGCACCGATGAGAGCGGCAAGCAACAGGAGACGGCAGGTGTTCAAGATCCGACGAGTTTCCGCCGTGAATACAGCGCCATGAGAATACCGAAGCCGGCCAGCAGCGTCACGACCGAGCTGCCGCCGTAGCTGACCAGCGGCAGTGGCACGCCGACCACCGGCAGCAGGCCGGTCACCATGCCGGCATTGATGAACACGTACACGAAGAAGGTGAGCCCGAGGCTGCCGGCGAGCAGCCGCGCGTAGGTGTCCTGCGTCTGGGTGGCGAGGTAGATGGCGCGGCCGACCACGAACACGTACAGCAGCAGCAACAACAGCAGTCCCAGCAACCCGAACTCCTCGCCGATGACCGCGAAGACGAAATCGGTGGAGCGCTCGGGCAGGAATTCAAGCTGCGCCTGGCTGCCGTTCATCCAGCCCTTGCCGAACACCCCGCCCGAGCCGATGGCGATCTGCGACTGGATGATGTGGTAGCCGGCGCCCAGCGGGTCGGTCTGCGGGTTGAGGAAGGTGAGCACGCGCTTGCGCTGGTAGTCGTGCATGAAGCTCCAACCGAACCAGGCCGCCGCGGCGCCGAGCGCCAGCAGCGCCAGCATGAAGCGCACGCGCAGTCCCGCCAGCACGATCACCAGCGCGCCGGCGATGGCGATGAGCGCGGCGGTGCCGAGGTCCGGCTGCACCGCGACCAGCGCCACCGGCACCATCACGACCACGGCGAGCATCGCGAGCGCCGACCAGGTGGGCGGCAGCGGCCGCTCGTGCAGATACCAGGCGCACATCATCGGCACGGCGAGCTTCATGAGCTCGGAGGGCTGGAAGCGGAACACCCCGAGATCGAGCCAGCGCTGCGCCCCCATGCCGCTGTGGCCGATGGCGGCAACCACCAGCAGCAGCACGCAGCCGCCGAGGTACAACCACGGCGTCGAGCGGCGCAGGAAGTTGGGATTGACGCGCGCCAGCAGCAGCATCGCGATGGCGCCGAGCAGCAGCCGCGCCACGGTGCGCAGCACCGTCGGCAGACTCTGGCCGGAGGCGCTGTAGAGCACCACCAGTCCGTAGGCTGCGATCAGCGACAGCCCCACCACCAGCGGTCCGTCGATGCGCAGCTCGAGCAGCACGCGCGCGGCGCCGCTGAGGGTGCGCCGCGCGCGCGAGCCGGAAGTCACTTCCTCGTAGATCATGAGCGCGGCTTCACTTTGCCGTCGGCATCGAGCAGGTAGGCGTCCAGCACCTTGCGGGCGATCGGCGCCGCGGCGCTCGCGCCGGCGCCGCCGTTCTCCTCCAGGACCGCGAGCGCAATGCGTGGTGCATCGGCGGGTGCGAAGGCGATGAACCAGGAATGATCGCGCAACCGCTCGTTGATCTTGCTGGCGTTGTACTTCTCGTTGCGCGCCACCGTGTACACCTGGGCGGTGCCGGTCTTGCCGCCGAACACGTACGGGGCATGCGCGCCGATCGCGGCCGCGGTGCCGCGCTGGGTGACGCCGATCATGTCCTGCACGATGCGCTGCCAGTCCTCCGCGGCGACGCCGGACACTGCGCCCTCCGACACCGGCGCGATAGCGTGGACCTGCCCGGAGTGCGGATCACGCCACGCCGAGACCAGGCGCGGCCGCCAGATGCGACCGCGGCTCGCGACGATGCTGGCGTAGTGCGCCAGCTCGATCGGGGTCACGGTGAGATAGCCCTGGCCGATACCGAAGCTCACCGTCTCGCCCGGGAACCACACCCGGTCCGCCGGTCGTGAGAACGTCTTTTCCTTCCACTCACGCGAGGGGAGGATGCCGGCCTTCTCACCGCCGATGTCGATGCCCGTCGGTTTGCCAAAACCGAACGGCGCCATGAAGGTGGAGATACGGTCGATGCCGATCTCGTTGGCGAGCCAGTAGAAGTAAACGTCGCACGAGCGCACGACGGCATCGTCGAGATCCACCTCGCCGTGATGCTCGTTGTGGTACTCACGGTAGATGAAGGAGCTGCCGGGCAGATGGTACGAGCCGGCGCACAAGCGGTGCGCCCCGGGGTCCACCACGTGATAGGTGAGCCCGGCGAGCGCGATGACCGGCTTGACCGTCGAGCCGGGCGGATAGGTACCGCGCAGCGCGCGGTTGAACAGCGGCCGGTCGATGTCGCTCTGCAGCGTCCCGTACTCGGCCGCGGTGATG
>Ga0210394_10000159_pt1 | contig 162597 bp, 145 predicted proteins | sample IncBWC12MmetaG_FD_160121 | JGI IMG/M metagenome (GOLD analysis project Ga0210394, IMG submission 160121) | Forest soil microbial communities from Barre Woods Harvard Forest LTER site, Petersham, Massachusetts, United States - Inc-BW-C-12-M | ecosystem: Environmental > Terrestrial > Soil >... | reverse complement strand
TTCAACGATCCCGTGCTCGACCAGTTGATTGGGGAAGGGCTGGCGAACAACAAGAGCATCAAAATCGCCGCTGCCAACGTCGAGCAGGCCGCGGGCGTTGTTACCAGCACCCGATCGCCGCTGTTTCCGCAACTCAGCTACCAGGCTACGGCGGGTCGCTACAAGTTTTCACAGAACAGCACCACCGCGCTGCCGAGCAATCTCTCGAATCCGACCAACTACTACCAGGTACTTGCGGGTGCCAGTTGGGAGCTCGATCTATGGGGGCGCATCCGTCGTCTCACCGAGTCCGCACAAGCGAACCTGCTTGCAACCGAAGAGGCTCGTCGCGGCGTGATCCTCAGCTTGACGGCCTCCGTGGCGAGTGACTATCTGAGCCTACGCGGCCTCGACGAGCAGCTCGCGACGGCAGAGCGTACCCTCGGAGCCTACAGTGAGTCGTTGCGGTTGATGGAGCTGAAGCATCAGTACGGTCGTGTCTCGGACATGAATGTTGATCAGGCGCGCGCGCGTTACGAAACTGCCGCGGCGGAGATTCCGCAGATCAAAACGAATATCGCGGTTCTGGAAAACGCGCTGTCAATTCTGCTCGGCAAAAATCCCGGAACCATTCCACGCGGCAGGACGATCTTCGAGCTGGCGTTGCCGGCAATACCTGCTGGCGTACCCTCGCAGCTGCTGGAGCGTCGGCCCGATCTATTGCAAAGCGAGCAGCAGCTCATTGCAGCGAACGCGCAGATCGGCGCCGCAAAGGCGCAGTATTTCCCGACGATCTCGCTGACGGGCGCAAGCGGCTATTCAAGCACCGATCTCAGCAATCTGTTCAAGGGACCCGCGCATGTCTGGAGCTATGCAGGCGGGTTCGCCGGTCCTATTTTTACAGGCGGAGCGATTTACGGCCAGGTGAAGCAGGCGGAAGCCGCTCAGAAGGCGGCGCTGATCGGCTACCAGGCGGCTATCCAAAGCGCCTTCGCCGACGTCGATAACGCTCTGGTGTCACAGCAAGAGCTCAGCGAACAGCTTGCGGCCCAGGAGCGGTTGGTAACCGCGCTGCGCGGATACGCGCAGCTGTCGCAGCATTTGTTCGACGGCGGCCGGGAACCGTACTCAACGGTGTTGCAGGCAGAGGAGGATCTCTTTCCGGCGGAACTCAATTGGGCCGCCGCGCGCGCCAGCCTTTGTATTGCCTTTGTCAACATCTACAAGGCTATGGGGGGTGGCTGGGTCGACGATGCCGATAAACTCACGGCGGGTGTTCCTGCGAACGCGAGGCAGGACAGCGACTCGAAGATGCCGGCCACGGAAAAGTAGATGGTCGCGAGTGCTGCCTATGCCACCAATGCCTATCGATGTTAGTGCGAGCCGGGAATGGCTTGAGACGGACGGGCTCGGCGGCTTCGCCTCCGGCACCGTCGCCGGAATACGCACTCGTCGCTATCACGCGCTTCTGCTTACTGCGACGACGCCACCGACCGGGAGGCTAGTCCTGGTCAATGGTTTCGATGCGTGGCTCCAGACCAGCGGCGGTCGGTTCGATCTCAGCTCTCAGTGGTATATGCCGGGCGTCATGGGCGGCAACGGTGCGCAAAATATCGAGAGTTTCGCGTCCGCCCCATGGCCCACGTGGGTGTTCAAATTCGCCGACGGCACGCGAATCCGGCAGGAGATTTTCCTCATGCAGGATGCACCGGTCACCTGCGTCGCGTGGAAGTTGCTCTCGACCGGAGGCGCGATGCTCACCGCGCGGCCGTTTCTCTCGGGTCGAGACTACCATGCGCTACACCACAGCAACCCGGCCTTCCGCTTTGGCGCGGAGGTGCGCGCCGGTTACGTTGCCTGGCAACCGTACCACGACGTGCCTGGGGTTACCGCACTCAGCAACGGCGACTACGTTCAGGACCCGCACTGGTACAACAATTTCTTATACGAGGCAGAGCGGGCGCGGGGCCTCGATTGCGAAGAGGACCTTGCGACACCGGGCACCTTTTCGTGGCAACTCGACAGCAAAGATGCCGCCTTGATTTTCACGACAAGCGATCATGCAATGGCCACCTTTGCTGGAGCACAGGCGCTTGAGCTACTCGCGCGCACCCGCCAGCGCGAACAGGAGCGCCGCGCGAAGTTCGATTCCCGTCTTCACGCGTCCGCTCACGCATACGTGGTACAACGATCTTCGCAAAGGGGTGCGTCTGGCAAGACGATCATCGCGGGCTATCCTTGGTTTACCGACTGGGGGCGCGACACCTTCATCGCGCTGCGCGGATTGTGCATCGCGACCGGGCGGCTGGACGACGCGCGCGAGATTCTAATCGCGTGGGCTGGGACGGTGTCTGAAGGCATGCTGCCGAATCGCTTCCCCGATCACGGTGAGCAGCCCGAATTCAATTCGGTGGACGCTTCACTCTGGTTCGTCAATGCCGTGCGTGAGTACCTCGAGGCGCGCGGTGGCGGAAAGCGCGGGGCATCCGCAGCCGAGGAAGCATCGAGCCTGCATGAGGCTGTGACAAAAATCCTCAAAGGGTATCTGCTGGGGACGCGTTTTGGGATTCGCGTGGACACGGATGGCCTGCTCGCGGCGGGCGAAGCGGGCGTACAGCTGACCTGGATGGACGCGAAGGTTGGCGATTGGGTCGTCACGCCTCGAATGGGCAAACCGGTGGAGATTCAGGCGCTCTGGCTCAACGCGCTGGCGTTCGCGGTGCAATTCGATCCGCAATGGCAGAAACCCCTGGAGCAGGGCTTACTCTCATTTCGCGAGCGATTCTGGAACCCGGAGCGAAATTACCTGTTTGACGTGGTGGACGTGAACCATCAGTCCGGTTTGAACGATCCCGCGTTGAGACCGAATCAGATATTTGCGATCGGCGGCTTGCCTCTGGCGATCATCGACGGCCCTCGCGCACTCAAGGTTGTCGACGAGGTGGAGCAGCATCTGTGGACTCCGGCAGGGCTGCGCTCACTCGCACCTGCTGAAGCGGGGTATGCCGGGCGTTATGAGGGCGGCGTTCATCAACGGGATGGCAGTTACCATCAGGGCACCGTCTGGCCATGGTTGATAGGGCCGTTTGTCGAAGCATGGTTGCGCACTCATGGCAACACTGAGCAAGCGCGCAAAGAGGCGCGCACGCGATTTCTCGACCCGGTGCTGGCGGGATTGGGCACGGCAGGTCTGGAACACATCAGCGAGATTGCCGATGGCGATCTGCCACATACGGCGCGTGGCTGTCCGTTTCAGGCATGGTCGGTCGGGGAGGCATTGCGGCTGGACCGCGTTGTTCTGCTCCGGGAAGCAGCAGGAGGCACACACGACCTTGCTCGGCCGCGCGAGCCGAAGTTGCGCCGCGGCAGTGGATGAGGAAGCAGGAAACTCGCATGTCGCCAACACGACCGAAAAAAACCAGCGCGAGAATCTCCGCGGAGAAGCGTCGCTTGGCGAACGACAAGGCGGGCAAGGAACCCTGGCGCGCGTGGGGTCCGTATCTCTCCGAGCGCCAGTGGGGCACGGTTCGCGAGGACTACAGCGCTTGGGGAGGCGCGTGGGATTACCTGCCGCACGACCATGCGCGCAGTCGCGCCTATCGTTGGGGCGAGGATGGCATCGCCGGATTTAGCGACGACCATCAGTATGTTTGCCTGTCACTGGCATTGTGGAATGGCAAGGACCCGATCCTCAAGGAACGGCTTTTCGGACTGACCAACTCGGAAGGCAATCACGGCGAAGACGTTAAGGAGTTGTACTACTACCTCGATGCCACCCCGAGCCACTCATATCTGAAGATGCTCTACAAGTATCCGCAGGCGGCTTTCCCCTATTTGCGGCTCCTTGAGGAAAACCGAAGGCGCGGCGCCGAACAAACGGAGTTCGAGCTGCTGGATACCGGCCTGTTCGATGAAGATCGTTACTTCGATGTATTTGTCGAATACGCGAAAGCCGCACCCGACGATGTCCTGATGCGGATTACGGCGCACAATCGCGGCCCTGAGGCAGCGCCGCTGACGCTTTTGCCACAACTGTGCTGTCGCAACACCTGGTCGTGGAACCGGGAGGTAGCGAAGCCGACGTTGGTCGGCCGGACCGGCGTCGTTGCAGTTCAACACCCGGAACTGGGCACATTCCGACTGGATTTCGATGCCGCACCGACGCTGCTGTTCTGCGACAACGAGACCAACCCGCGCCGGCTATTCGGCCAGAATGCGGCGAGCGGGTATTTCAAAGATGCCTTTCACGAATACGTCGTGCAAGGTAAGCACGATGCGGTGAATCCAGAACAGACCGGCACCAAGATCGGCGCGCTTTATGAGATGAACGTGCCGCCCGGGGGCGCGATGACGGTGCGCCTGCGACTGTCCGCGGACAAGAGGGCGAATGCCAAACATCGGCCGTTCCACGACTTCGACGCTATTCTTACTCATCGCCGCCGGGAAGCCGACGAGTTTTACGCCGACCTGCAACGCCGGATCGCCGACCCGGATGCAAAGCTAGTGCAACGCCAGGCTTTCGCCGGAATGATCTGGAGCAAGATGTTTTTCCACTACAGCGTTGAGGAGTGGCTCGACGGCGATCCGCAGCAGCCGTCGCCGCCGCCGGAGCGCAGGCGGGGGCGCAATCGCGACTGGAGGCATCTCGATACCGCCGAGGTGATCTCGATGCCCGACAAGTGGGAATATCCGTGGTTCGCCGCGTGGGACCTCGGCTTTCACTGCATCACCTTTGCGGTGATCGATAGCGAGTTCGCCAAGTCGCAGCTCCTACTGTTGGTGCGTGAGTCATACATGCACGCCAACGGCCAGTTGCCTGCGTACGAATGGGCATTCGGAGATGTCAATCCTCCGGTGCACGCATGGGCAGCGTGGCGTGTGTTCCAAATCGACCGCAGGCAACGTCAGGAATCAGATTCGGCATATCCTGGCGATCTCGAATTCCTGAAGCGCATGTTCAACAAGCTAATGCTCAATTTCACCTGGTGGGTGAATCGTAAGGACGAGCAAGGGCGCAACATTTTCCAGGGTGGCTTCCTCGGCCTTGACAACATTGGGGTATTCGATCGTAGCAGTCCACTGCCGACCGGCGGCTTCATTAACCAGGCGGACGGTACCAGCTGGATGGCGATGTACTGCCTGAACCTGTTGCGGATGGCGCTCGAATTGGCGCTGCACGATCCAGCGTATGAAGACATCGCTTCGAAGTTCTTCGAGCACTTCCTCTCGATCGCTGGCGCCATCAATGGTGTCGGAGAGGATAGGTTAGGTCTGTGGGATGACTCCGACGAGTTTTATTACGATCAGCTCGTCTTCCCGGATAACAGTCACGTTGCATTGAAAGTCTTTTCAGTTGTCGGGCTGATTCCGCTGTTTGCCAATCAGGTCTTGGAACCCGAAGTGCTGAAACTCCTGCCCGAGTTTTCCGCGCGAATGGAATGGTTCCTGAAGCACCGTCCGAATCTGGCCAATCTGGTCTCCAATTGGCGCGTGGCTGGTGAGGGTGACCGGCGCTTGCTTTCATTGCTGCGCGGTCACCGCATGACGGCGCTGCTCCGCCGAATGCTTGACGAAAAAAGCTTTCTGTCGGACTACGGCGTGCGCGCCTTGTCAAAAGTTCACGAGCAGGAACCGTTCCGTTTTGCAGCCGGCGGCATGAACCACGAAGTGGGTTACTGGCCGGGTGAGTCTCGCAGTGGACTGTTCGGCGGCAACTCGAATTGGCGCGGTCCCGTTTGGATGCCAATCAACTATCTCATCATCGAGGCCCTGCAGCGATTTCACTACTACTACGGTGATGACTTCAAAGTCGAGTGTCCGACTGGATCGGGCAAATTTCTTACCCTGTACGAGGTGGCCGAGGAACTGGGGCGTCGTTTGTCGCGCCTCTTCTTGAAGGGGGCTGATGGCCGGCGGCCGGTGCTCAACTATCATCCCAAGCTCGTCGACGATCCGCACTTCCGCGATTATGTTCTGTTCCATGAGTACTTTCACGGTGACTCTGGTCGTGGCGCTGGGGCGCCACACCAGACGGGCTGGACCGGATTGATTGCCAAGCTGCTGCAACCGCATACGACCGTAGTAAGTACGGCGCGCGCTGCCTTCGTAGGCGCGGCGCTGTCGGCGCTGTCCAAGCGCAAAGGGTAGGTGTCATGAGTCGTCGTTTCGACATCATTATTATCGGCAGCGGTGCGGGCGGCGGTACGCTTGCGTTGAAGCTTGCGGCGTCCGGGAGGCGCATTCTCATCCTGGAGCGCGGCACGTTTCTGCCGCGCGAGAAGCAGAATTGGGACGCGACCGAGGTGTTCGTCAAGAGCCGCTACGTGTCAAAGGACACCTGGTATGACAGGGACGACCACGCATTTCAGCCCGACGTTCACTATTTCGTCGGTGGAGCGACCAAGATGTTCGGCGCAGCGCTTTTTCGGTTGCGTCAGCAAGATTTCATTGCCCACCAAACCACCGACGGAATGAGTACGAATTGGCCGATCCGCTACGAGGATCTGGAGCCGTATTACTCGCAAGCAGAACAGCTCTACAACGTCCATGGCCGGCGCGGCGATGATCCCACCGATCCACCCGCGAGCGCACCGTATCCCTTCCCGCCCGTAAGCCATGAACCGCGTATTCAGGAAATCGCCGACGCCCTGACGCGGAGCGGCTACCACCCCGCGTACGCGCCCTGCGCCGTCCTTCTCGATGAGGCAGATCCGAGCAACAGTCGCTGCATTCGCTGTAGTACGTGCGACGGATTCCCTTGCCTCGTTCACGCCAAGGCTGACGCGGAGACCATTGCGGTGCGGCCAGCGCTCCGCCATCCGAACGTAGAGATGCTTACCCATGCTCACGTCCGGCGCCTCGAGAGCAGCGCAAACGGACGCGAGGTCACGGGTGTGATCGTTGATCACAATGGTCAGCAGGAAACGTACACAGGCGATATCGTCGTGGCGTCCTGTGGAGCAGCCAACACCGCGCGCTTACTATTGATGTCTGCCAGCGAAGCGCACCCTTCGGGGCTTGCCAACGGTTCCGACATGGTCGGCCGTCACTACATGTTCCACAACGCTATGGCTCTGGTCGCGCTTTCGCGGCGCGAAAATCCCACCGTATTCCAGAAGACACTCTCCATTAACGACTTTTACTTTTCAGCCCCCGACTACCCGTTTCCGCTCGGAAATATTCAGATGATTGGAAAGTCGTTGGGACCGATGTTTCGCAACGACGCGCCGCGGTTCGCCCCCGGCTTTACCCTCGACGAAATGGCCCGCCACGCGGTGGACTTCTGGCTGACCGCCGAAGATCTCGCGCTTCCGCAGAACCGAATTACTCTGAATGCGCAGAATGAGATTCAGGTGCACTACGAATTCACCAATGTTGAAGCGATCAAACGCCTTCGATTGAAACTGCAGGCCATGCTCGAGCAAATGGACATGCATCCACATCTGATTCCAAACAGCCTGTATCTTGCGAAGCATATTCCGATTGCTGGCGTTGCCCACCAGGCGGGCACTTGTCGTTTTGGAATCGACCCAAAGACATCGGTTCTCGACGTCAACTGCAAGGCGCACGAACTCGATAACCTGTATGTGGTCGACACGAGTTTCTTTCCGAGTATTGGCGCGGTGAACCCATCACTGACGGCAATGGCCAACGCGCTTCGCGTCGGTGACCACCTGCTGGAGCGACTGCGATGAATCGCAATGCGGTGGTCACTAGCAACCCGGACCAGGAGGATCGCTCTTACGAAAGCACCGCGTGCACAAAGATGCAACGGACGTATGGCCCGGTCGCTGAAAAATCCCTGGTGTCCTGATAGATACTCCCATGGCTCCGGCGGCACCTACTATGGCGAATCCGGGCGACCGGCCGAGCGGGACCAGACGCATTCTGATTCTCGGCGGCGGCTTCGCCGGCGCGTACGTCGCCAGGCATCTTGAGAAGAGCCTGGCCGGCGCGCCGGATATAGAAATAGTGTTGATCTCCAAGGAAAACTTTGTGCTGTTTACGCCGATGCTGCACGAAGTGGCCGGCAGCGACGTGGCGGTTACTGATATCGTCCAGCCCCTGCGTAAGATGCTCCATCGTGCGCGAGTGGGGGTTGCCGAGGTCGAAGCGATTGATCTCGGCAAGAAGCTGGTGCGCATCCGGCACAAGGATCTGCCGAGTGCGTACGAGGTGACCTACGAGCAGCTCGTGTTGGCGCTCGGGGCCGTAACCAACTTTTATCATACGCCTGGGCTCGAGCGGCATGCCCTGACGATGAAGAGCCTGGGAGATGCCATTCTCCTTCGCAATTGCGTGATCGATGCCCTTGAGCTGGCGGACAATCAGACTGCTGAAGCCGAACGCGCCAAGACGCTGACGGTGGTAGTGGCGGGCGGAGGTTTCGCCGGCGTCGAAACCGCCGGCTCCGTTACAGATTTTCTGCGGGAAGCGATGCGGTTCTATCCCCGCTTGAAAAAGGACATGATCCGGGTTGTCGTGGTGCACGGTGGGGACTATATCCTCCCGGAGTTGGGAACAAGTCTCGGCCTCTACGCCCAGGAAAAACTCCGCAAGCGCGGGGTGGACGTTAGGTTGAATACAAGGGTTTCCGGGTACGATGGCGAAGAGGTGACGCTCGACGACGGCACGAAGATTCCCACCCGTATGTTGGTCTGGACTGCCGGCACCACTCCAACGCAAGTGCTATCGCAGTTGCCCTGTGTGATGGAACGAGGCCACGTCGTTGCGGACGAGTGCATGCAAGTCCCAAATTTCCCTGGCGTTTGGGCACTGGGTGACTGCGCGCTGGTGCCCGACCCGTATAACCAGGGCAAGTTTTATCCACCCACGGCCCAGCACGCCATTCGTATGGCCGCCGTGGTTGCGAGAAATGTCGCGGCAGCAGCCCGTGGGCTTCCGCCACAACCGTTCAGATTTAAGACCCTGGGCCTGCTAGCCACCATTGGACGACGCGCCGGCGTCGCCGAAATTCTCGGCATAAAATTCTCCGGGATCGTCGCCTGGTGGATGTGGCGCGCGATTTATCTTGGCTTAATGCCCGGCTGGCAAAAGAAAGTGCGGGTCGCGCTTGACTGGACACTCGATCTGTTTTTCTCGAAAGACATCGTTCAGTTGCCGACCCTGCAGAGGGCCACGATGTCAGAGGCGGAAGACTTAGGGTTGCCGACTGCCATAATTGGCAAAAACGAGGGGAGCAAGCTAGCCGGCGACTATCACTGACGGGAGCCTGGCATGCGTAAAACCGATCCACCAGCATCTGAGGAGTGAAGTGATGCACTTACGGCTTGTGCTCGCTACCTGTGTTTTTGCGGTCGGAACAGTGCAGTCACAGCACGCGGACTGACTCGTGGTGTACGTCCACAATGTTGCGCAAATGGGGGAGGCTAACATGTCGTATTCGCTTGAACGGTTGCTGCGCCTCCGATCGGACCTCGAAGCGCAGGTTGAGGATTTGGAGAGCGGGCGGGTGAAGGTGCTGCGATTGTATGACGGCGGCAGTTCGGATGAAGATTGCTCCAAGGAACAGTTGGAGATTTTGTACGGGCACTTAGACGAAATCGAGATCATACTCCGCGAGAGCCGCATCCGAAGGAATTCACAATTGGAGCCCAGAGCAAGCCATACGATGTCACCGATGGCGGACAGATTCAGCTGGTGACCGGGCGAGTACGGTTGAGAGGTCGGGGCCAGCGAACGAGAAGGGACAGATTCAATGAAGAGCGCAATGAAAAGTGGGGAAGTGGTCGTATTCATGGGATTGTTCGCTACCATGGTCATGTTCGCGCCGCTCGGCAGCGCGCGGGCTGAGACGCAGATAGGTTCGATCGACTACACTAAGATCTCACCGGTGGATCTCGTGAAGAGCACGCCGAAGGGTAAGCTGGTGAATCCTTATAAGGACACTCAATCTGACATCGTCGCGCAAGGTGGACGCCTGTTTCAGAGTTACTCTTGCAGCGGCTGCCACGGTGGCGGTGGCGGCGGCGGCATGGGCCCACCACTGACCAACGACATTTGGATCTACGGTGGTGACGATGACACGCTGTTTCGGTTAGTTACCCTCGGCAGCGACGAACTGCTAAAAAGCGGCTATCGGCGTGTAGGCCGTGAAAGCGTCGTTGGGCCGATGGCGCCATTCGGTGCGATCATCAAAAATTCGGACGATCTTTGGAAGATATTGACGTTTGTGCGCTCCAAATACAGTGGCGATCCCGCTCACAAGTTTGGGACCCCGCCCGAAGGGCACTAGAACCTTTTGCGGCGGCGGGCGCCTGTTTTCATGCATTTGTGGAGCACCGAGGGCGGTAGCGTTTCCAACCAGATGGCGCGGGACTGGACTTCACCTCCTGTGACCGGAGGCGTCCGCTGCCTCACAACCACCTGGAGCTACGCGTCGGAACCGCGGCGCACAGCAATTGAGTCAATGCATCCTCGAGGCAGCGTGAGTAGTAACCGGTGAATCCGCAAACGCCCAACGATCTCACGCGCATCATTTTGGTTGTGCTGATCATTGCTGTATTGATTGGTGGCAGCCTCTGGACCGTGCTCCCGTTCCTCGGTGCGTTTATCTGGGCGGCCACGATCGTCGTAGCTACGTGGCCGCTGCTGCTTCGTGTCCAACGTGTCGCTGGCGGCAGCCGAAGCGTGGCCACGGTGATTATGACGGGTGCAATGCTGGTTGTTTTCATCGTGCCCTTTTGGCTGGCGATCGGCGTGCTGCTCGATGCGACGGCTCAGGGGGTTGAGTTAGTTCGTACGTTTTCAACGAAGGGCCTCGGGCCGCCGCCGACTTGGTTGCCTGATGTGCCGTGGGTTGGCCGGCGAATGGCCGAGGAATGGCAGAAATTCGCCGCGGCTGGGCCCCAAGCGTTGGCCGAAACCAGCCGGCCGTACGTTCGTTCGGCGGCGACCTGGGTACTCTCGATCACCGGGGGACTGGGGATTGTGATCGTGCATTTCCTGCTGACTGCAATCATCACTCCAATTCTCTATGCGAGGGGTGAGCGGGTCGCGCAGGGTACATTGATGCTTGCGCGACGCATCGGCCAGGATCGGGGTGAGCAGGCGGTGCGTCTGGCGGGCCAAGCCGTTCGGGGAGTCGCGTTGGGCGTGATCGTTACAGCGCTCGTGCAGGCGATTCTCGCCGGTTTGGGCCTGTGGATCAGCGGCGTGCCGCGTCCCGGATTCTTGCTCGCAGTTGTCTTCGTTCTCTGCATTACGCAGATAGGACCGCTGCCGGTGCTTTTGCCAGCGACGATTTGGCTTTACTGGTCAGGGAGTATTGGCTGGGCCACCGTGTTACTCGTGTGGACGGTGGTGGTGGGAGGACTGGACAACATTCTGCGTCCGATCTTGATCCGCCGCGGCGTAGATTTGCCGCTGCTGCTCATCATCCCCGGAGTCATCGGTGGTCTAATCGGTTTCGGTCTAGTCGGTTTGTTCATTGGCCCCGTGATCCTAGCTGTGACCTACACGCTGCTGCGATCATGGATAATCGATCGGGAACCAGGTTCGCAGTGACCGTGAAAGCGAGGATGGCTAAACGGAGCTGCTGGATCATCACCGCTTGAATGCGGCCGGGCCGATTGGCTTCTAGGCATAGGGCCGATGGCGAGGTTACGAGCAAGGCGACCGAGCGCTCCGGCAAGCACCGGCGGGAGCCGTTGCGAAAGATCAACTTGACCAGGTGCGCGTTGCCGACATAGTTACTCGTACAGCGCTTGACACCGATCGAGAATTCCACAATTCTAGACACATGGAATCGGTAACTGCCATCGAGGCGCTAGGCGCACTCGCTCAGAATAGTCGTCTGCAGGTCTATCGGCTTCTCGTTCAGGCCGGCCCTGACGGCCTTGCGGCGAGTGAGCTTGCAGAACGTCTGGACATCCCGGCGAATACGCTGTCGTTTCACCTCAAGACCTTGAGCCATGCTGACCTTGTCCTGGCGCGCCAAGAAGGTCGTTTCATTTATTACTCGGCGAACTACGAGCAGATGAATGCGTTGCTTGCATTTCTCACCGAGAACTGTTGCGGCGGACGGAGCTGCGAGCCGAAGCTTGCGGCTCCGCGAAAAAGGAGAGCGTAAAGCTGCATGGCGAAGAGCCTGCCGGATGCGACTTAGAACGACCGATGGCCGAGCACCCCTATAACGTCCTGTTTCTTTGCACCGGCAATTCCGCGCGCAGCATTATCGCGGAGGCCCTGATCGACCAATGGGGGCGCGGCAAATTCAAGGGCTTCAGTGCCGGCAGTCACCCCAAGGGCGCCGTGCACCCGATCGCGGTCGAACTCTTGAAACGCATGAAGCTCTCGATCGAGGGCCTGCGCAGCAAGAGCTGGGACGAATTTGCAGCACCTCACGGGCCCCCGCTCGATTTCGTCTTCACTGTCTGTGACAACGCCGCAGGTGAGGTCTGTCCCTACTGGCCTGGACAACCGATGACGGCCCATTGGGGTTTGCCGGACCCAGCGACCGTCGAAGGGCCCGAGACCGACAAGTGGGTGGCGTTCCGCGCCACGTTCAAGGCGCTCGACAACCGCATCAAGATCTTCACGAGCCTGCCGCTCGCCTCGCTCGATCGGATCAAGCTCCAGAAGGCACTGGACGCGATCGGTAAGACGCCGCCTGCTCCTGGTGCTTCATGAACTTGTCGCGACGCTTGGCCGCCGAGGGGATCGGCTCGCTGCTCCTCACGGCGACGGTCGTGGGCTCGGGCGTCATGGCAGAGCGCCTTGCGGCCGGTAATACGGCGGTCGCACTGCTGGCGAACACGGGGGCTAGCGTCGCCGTTCTCGCAGTCCTGATTGCACTCTTTGCCCCGGTGAGCGGAGCCCATTTCAACCCAGCAGTGACGCTGGTGCAGGCGATCCGCCGCGACTTGACGTGGCAGGAGGCCATCGCCTACGGATCAATCCAGATCGTGGGCTGTTGCGCAGGCGCGCTCCTGGCGCATGCTATGTTCGAACTGCCACTCATCCAGCACTCGCTACACGCCCGAGCGGGGCCAGCACAGTGTCTTTCTGAAGGCGTCGCGACATTCGGGTTGCTGCTGGTAGTCCTCGGCCGCGGGTGCAGTGAAGATGCGCCGTGGATGATCGCGGCGTGGATTGGAGCCGCGTATTGGTTCACGGCTTCTACCTCCTTCGCAAACCCCGCAATCACCATTGCGCGTTCCCTCTCAGATACGTTCGCCGGTATCCGGTCGCAGGATGCCCCTGCGTTCATCCTGTGTCAGCTTATCGGCGGCTTGTTGGCGTATGTCGTTGCATCTCATCTCTTTTCCCTGCAGCAAGTCGCACTCTTCCCCGGCACTGCCCCGCCTGAATCGTTCGAGGAGAAACTGTGACCACCGACATCAAACAGATCGTCAAGGATAAGTACGGCGAAGCCGCGCGCAGCGTGACCGCAGGCAAGTCGGAGTCGTCGTGTTGCCCCTCAGCTGCGTCCTGCTGCGACCCGATCACGTCGAATCTTTACGATACCGCGCAGACGAAGGACCTCCCCGAAACCGCCTTGCTCGCATCCCTCGGCTGCGGGAACCCGACGGCACTCGCGGACTTGAGGGTCGGCGATGTGGTTCTGGACCTCGGCTCGGGCGGCGGCATCGACGTGCTGCTCTCGGCTAAGCGGGTCGGGCCAACGGGCAAGGCGTACGGCCTCGACATGACTGACGACATGCTCGCACTCGCCAACGAGAACAAGCGCAAGGCGGGGGTCGCAAACGTCGAGTTCTTGAAGGGCGAGATTGAGCACATCCCGCTTCCCGACAACGCGGTCGACGTAATTATCTCGAACTGCGTCATCAATCTGTCGGCCGACAAGGACCAGGTGCTGCGTGAGGCGTTGCGGGTTTTAAAGCCAGGCGGCCGATTTGCCGTATCGGACGTAGTGACGCGCGGGGAGATAGAGCCCGAGATCCGCCAGAATGTGCTGGCGTGGATAGGTTGCGTGGCCGGTGCGCTCGATGAGGACGTCTATCGCGAGAAGCTCATCAATATCGGCTTCACGAATGTAGAAGTCGAACCGACTCGGATCTATCGTGCGGAAGATGCCAAAGACTTCTTGGCGGGCCGCGGGCTTGACGCGATGATCCTTGCGCCCGAGGTCAATGGCAGATTCATCAGCGCCTTTATCAGGGCGCAGAAACCGATCGGCTAAGACCTCGTCGCGGTCGTTCTTATGCTGCCCGGGAGACTCGAACCTTGAACGTAAAATCCTTACGGAATCCACGGTCGCACTTTCCGAGTTACCCATCTCAATCGCGCGCAGTGGGGTGACCGCTTGCTCGCATGAGCCCACCCTGGGGACTAACTTCTCTGACAGTCGGCGCGAAAACGGCGTACCGCGTACGATCACCCGCAACAGCGATTCTTCACCGGCAACGCCGCGAGTGAAGCGAGCGCAAATGCAGAGAACGGGCGAGGCGATAACCGCCTCGGGCACATCCGTTTCAGGACAGCGACACCCCCAGAACCGCCCCCACGGCGTACGTCACCGCTGCCGCCGCGCAACCGAAGATCGCCTGGCGGGCGGCTGAGAACCACGGACTTCGGCCGTTGAAGAGGGATGTCAGCACGCCGATTGCGCACAGGGCTGCGGCGCTGACAGCGCTGCTGGTGACGATGGCCCGGGCACCGTGTATCCACACGAAGGGCAGAATGGGAAAGACGGCGCCACAGGAAAACAGCGCAAACGAAGTCGCTGCCGCGCTGACCGGATTCCCGCCCAGTTCTGCCGGGTCGATGCCTAGCTCTTCACGGGCGAGTGTGTCGAGAGCAGCTTTCTTGTCCCGCATGAGCTCACGCGCGACGCGCTCGGCATCCGGCTTCGGCAGACCTTTGGCCTGGTAGATCAGCGCCAGCTCGTGCTGCTCTGCCTGGGGCGTCTGCTCGATCTCCTCCGCTTCCTTCGCGAGCTGTGTGCTCGCAAGCTCGCGCGCGTTCGTAACCGAAAGCCACTCCCCCAGTGCCATGGAGCATGCACCGGCAATCAGACCGGCGAGCCCGGTCAGCAGAATGACCCTGTTTCCCGTGCCGGCTCCGGCTACCCCCATGATCAGACAGAAGTTGGATACGAGGCCGTCGTTGGCTCCCAACACGGCCGCCCGGAGATTGTTGCCTGAGGCGCCGCGGTGCCACGGCTCAGCACGGGCGATGTCCGCGCCCGTTGTGGTGCTGCCACCTGAGCCTCGGGCCAACTCCTGCACTACAGCTGCGTGCCCGCGTTCTTCGGCGGAGATCGCCTGTGCGTCGGCCTGGCGCGCGTACTTGTCGCGGTCCGAAAATTCCGCGGCCGCAATCGTCGGCATGACAAAAGCCGGCCCAAAGCGCTGCGCGAGCTTGCCGAGGAGTCGGGTCCGAAAGCCCGGTACGTACAGCTTCTCTTTCATCCCGGCAGCCGTAAGTTTCTCGCGCCACACGCGCGCATGGTTCGATTCTGCCTGTGCGAGCTGCAGGAATAGATCCTTGCGGATCGGGTCCGGCTCTGCAGCGGCGATCGCCGTGTACAGAGCCGCGCCCTCCAGCTCATCGCGCAGGTTGTCCTGGTAGCGCTTGATGTCGTCGGTGGCCATGTTCGCTGCGTAGTCTCCCCGTTGGTGCCCGGCATTAAATTAAAATGTCTCCGAGCGTTGGCAGATGAAACTGCTGGTGGAGCGGTCCGGAGCGATTTGGTGCGAGCTTACACCACCCTCGTAGATTCAGTAGCGTGCTGTTTCGTGTCCCTCGAGCGCCTGCTCGCGAGGAGCCGTTCCGCATCGCCGTTGAATTTGATTGCCGCTCGCGTTATCGCGTTAGCGGCGCAACTTACGCGGACGATTTCAGCGCATGGCGGTAGCTTTCTTCCGGCGCACCATTTCTGGCGAGGCAGCAACATTGTCCGGGTTGCTATTGTGAGTCAGCGTCGGCGAGCGCTCTACGCATAGGAAGAGTAATAAGCACAAGAATTGGCGGTATCCAGAAGCACCAGACGCTAAACAACGCGTACAGAAGAGCTCCCAGTGCACAGCCCGTGGCAAAGGCCAAAACACTCACCGTCATCCGCCCGAGTCGCTCGTGGGTCGCTTTGGCCTTGTCAGGCGCCAAACCGTGTATGACGTCTGCGAGATCCATCATGAGCTGCGTGGTCGTACCGGTCATGATCGTCGAGGGAGGCGCGTTGGCGAAGTGGACTCGATGGGCGGCATTTTGAATCGCCATTGCCGCGACTAGAGTCATTCCGGTACCTAACGCCGCGTACCCGTCCGCGTTGATGAAGGGACCGAATGACGTCGCAAGGAGCGCGCCAAGAACCGTCAGTGCGAGTTGCGCTCCCAGCAATGTGCCTGCTACCGGGAGCGACCTGGCGCGAAGGCCATTTGAGAATAAGCGCACGCCTATCACGACGACGCAGAAAACCGGTAACGCGAGAAGCTTCGCGAGCGTACCGGATGTTCCGGAAACGAGCGCTGCACCCAGCGTGACGAAATTACCGGTCACATGAGCCGTAAACAGGCCTTTCAGGGCAAGATAGGCCGCCGTATCCATGAAGCCCGCATTGACACTCAGAACACGGGGCAGGGCCATGTGCATAGGTCACTCCTGATCATTAATCACAATGACGGCATGTATGAACAGCATCTGGGCCGGAATTTGGCGAAGGCGCGTTGCGGACGGCCGCTAGACGGTGCATTTCGCTTGTCGGAGACCACGTTTCGCTTAACATCTATCGGTTGGTTGCGCGCGGTTTGAATTGGAGTCGCCTGATGTTGCGATCACTGTGCCAGTGGTGGAAGACCCCCTTGTCGTGATCTCATCCCGGGCGCCCTGGGGGTTTGTTTCTGCGGCATCGATGCTCACCGTGAGCGGTGCAGTGTCGGTCCCGCTTCAGCATCCCGAGACGAATTCTCCCGCTCCGTGGCACACTACGGACGATCATCAGAAAGCCACCTGGCGGGCGGCCGATTGGTGGCACGGCTTTGGCTCAAGCCAACTGGACGAGTTAACCTTAGTCCAGTTCTAAATCGACCCCAAAATCCGGACTCAGGTCAATCGTACTTGAACCACAGGTCGCCGGGTATTTCTCCAAACAATCAGCGACGTCTCCGATCGTCTTGTGGGCAAAGACTTCCGGATGTGCATTCGCTTCTGCGACCGTGTCTGAGTCGTCCGGCCAACCTGGCGTTAACGCTAAATAAACCAGCCTCTTCGAACATCTTTGCCCAGCGATCCCAACTACTGGGCAGCAGCCAAAGACCGTGGACAAATGCAACGGCGGGGCGGTCTGCGCGCTCGACCCGCTGCTATTTCGCGTTCTCTAACGGTCGTCGCATCGAGTGCATTCATCTTAAGCTCTGCTGCCGCAGGAGCCAGCCATGACCGCGGATAATGCTCCGAGACGTTCTTTGCCAGATCCACCGCGACAGTCGTAGCATTCATCTCCCACTCCTTCTGGTTGGGTGTTCGCTCGACCACGCAGACTCAGCTTGACACATCGATGCCGTACTGCCATCCAGAAGGAGTCCATCTCAACATGGGTCGGGCACGCCTCCGAGCAGTTGGGAATCTCAACCATCAAGGTGTCACACGTGACCACAGAAACATTAAAAATAGGTTCGACGATGCTGATGGCTGCGGCGATTGGCACCACCTTGGCAGGAGACGCCTTGGCGCAAGACAAGCCGGGAGACTGGCCTTCGTACAATCGAATGCTGTCGGGAGAGCGATACGCGCCGCAAGCAGCGGTGACGCCGGCGACGGCGAGGCAACTTCACCAGGTCTGCAGCTACGACCTGGGCCGACAAACCAGCTTTCAGACGGGTCCAGTTGTAATCGAAGACGTAATTTTCGTCACGACTGACTTCGATACGATCGCGATCGACGGAGCTACGTGCGCGGAGAAATGGCGCACCACCGAAACCTACACGGCGGCGGGGCCGCTCAAGGTCAACCGTGGCGCCGCGGTCGCCGATGGTCGCGTCTTTCGCGGCACGCAGGACGGACGTGTTCTCGCGTACGACGCTTCAAGCGGCAAGCGCATTTGGGAGGTCAGAATCGCCAATCCGACGTTGGGGGAGACGGTCCCGGCCGCATTGATCGCGTGGCAGGGACTCGTGTTTGCAGGCAACGCGGGCGGCGACAACAAAGGCGGCAAGGGACGCATGTACGCACTGAACGCGACGACGGGCGAGGTCGTGTGGGAACAGTATCTCGTGCCTCGCCAAAGCGGGGATCAGAGCTATGGCCCGCACGCGCCCGCTCCGGCGATGCCCTCCGTTGGCTGGGGCAATGCCGCAGACGTGCCCATTACAGGCGGCGCCACATGGACCAGCTATTCGCTGGATTCCGCATCTGGCACGCTCTATGTACCCGCTGGAAATCCGGCGCCTGACTTCGCGCGCGAACTGCGCCCGGGGGTCAACCCGTACGCGGGCACGCTCATCGCGCTCGATGCCAAGACCGGCGCAGTGAGGATGACCTATCCTCTGGTGCAACGTGACTATCACGATTGGGACGTGTCCGCAGCGCCAGCCGTGTTTACCACGCGGGGTGGGGTCAAGATTGCGGCAGAGGCGATTAAGAACGGGCACGTCTACGGTATCGACACCGTGACGGGAAGACACCTCTGGAGCGTACCCACAACGACCATCGAGAATGTGCAAGCGCCACTGTCCACGAACAGCAGCACGCGCTTCTGCCCCGGTGCTCAAGGCGGGACTGAGTGGAACGGCGCGAGCTACTCCCCGCAAACGAACTTGGTGTATGTAGGTGCGGTGGATTGGTGCACCACTGTGAAACTCGCGTCCGATGATGCGATCAAGGCAGGCAAGTCCGGGCAGCCATGGGGCGGAGCTGACGGAAAGGAGCCGTTTGGCGAGTTTGATCCACCTGCCCGATGGGCCGGTTGGATAACAGCCATCGACGCTGATCTTGGCAAAGTCGTCTGGAAGCGCAAGCTGCCTGCGCCAGTACTCGGTGGCGTTACTCCCACTGCAGGCGGCGTGGTGTTCGCGGCTGACATGCTGGGGAATGTCTACGCGTTCGACGCTTTAACCGGTGCAACCGTGTGGCACACCCAGGCCAGCGGCGCGGTGGGCGGGGGAATTGTCAGCTATGCGACGCCGTCAGGGGCACAGCGCATTGCAGTCGCGGCAGGTATGACCTCTCCGATCTGGCCAACAGCAAAGGTTAACGCGGAAATAGTCGTCTACGGACTCAAGTGACTGCGATGCTCGGCCCTACTCAGCAGAGCCGCCGGGACGAGCGGGCAGCGTCGGCAATAGCCTATAATTGAGTCGAGTTTCCATGACCCCGCGGCCCCAGCTATTCTCGGCTTGCGAGGTCATTGATGGGGATGTCGTTGGTGTCGGAGCTACTTGCACCTTCCTCGAGCCTAAGCAGATCCCATATACCGCCGTGGGTCGTTGAGCTGCGCCCCCACCATTGGCTGAAGAACGTCCTCGTCATCGTTCCACTTGCGGCAGCCCACCAGCTCCAGGACGTGCCATCCCTGGCGCGCGTTGCGGCAGCTTTTGTGGCTTTCAGTTTATGCGCCTCGGGGCAGTACGTGTTGAATGACCTGCTGGATCTCGCGGCCGATCGCGCGCACTCCACCAAGTCCAAGCGTCCATTGGCCGCGGGAACTCTCTCCCGCCGTGCGGGCGTGATCTTGATGGTGCTGAGCTGGACGGGTGCCGTTCTCGCCGCCACGACGCTCGGTGTCGCCTTCTGCGGCGTGCTCACTGCGTATCTTGCGCTGATGTTGGCCTATTCCTGGCGCTTAAAGCACGTGGCGATCCTGGATGCCATCGTGCTTGGCGCAGGGTACGCGGCGCGCGTGGCGGCCGGTGGGGTGGCAGTGGCGATTCGTCCTTCAGCGTGGCTGATCGCCTTTTGCGTGTGCCTGTTCTACAGCCTTGCCCTTGTAAAACGATACGCAGAGTTGGCGCAAAACCGCGAGCGCGACGGTCCATGCGCGCACGCGCGGGGGTACCTGGGGGTCGATCTGCCGTTAGTGGCAATGTTTGGGATCGGGAGCGGATACCTCGCGGTCTGGGTGCTCGCCATGTACCTGACGACCGAGCACCCCGCGCGCGTTCTCTATGACCGACCGCTCTTTATCGGCTTAACCGGAATTCTGCTCGCATACTGGATCAGTCATCTCTGGCTTGTGGCAAACCGTGGGACGCTCACGGATGACCCGGTCGTGTTTGCGATCCGCGACCCGCTTAGCCGGGTTTTAGTCGCGCTGATGGGAATCTGCGCGTGGCTCGCAGTCTAGGCATCGGCCGAGCAGCGCACTTCAAGCGACCGTTGCTGTCGCTCGCAGTGGCAATGGCGGCCGGTTTGTCCGTCATCGCGGCATCCCCAGGGGATGCACCCATCACGATCGTTGACCTGCAGCCGGATCGAGTGGCGGTGCGAGCGGAGATTCGACGCGGGCCGGACGAGATAGGTTCGGCGAGTCTCACGAATTTGAATCCGCATATCAACAGTTGGTTCTTACTCATGCTTGACTGGCCGGCGAGTGGTGAGCATCAGAGCTTTCATCTGGAAAATTTAGATTCGCAGAAGTCGCTGACCCTATCGGCGAACTCCGATGGGTCACTGCAACTCGAAGTCGGCGGTCCATCGAACCCGTGCCAGTTCAAGCTCGGGCGCGGCAGTGCCCCCGGTACGCTTGAGGAGGCTCGCAAGTCGGGGCTGCCCTATGTGCCGCTGTGTGACGGACGGGTGTATCTGCGAAACCCAGTCGTGGGGCGGGCGACTAAACTTGAGAAGGTGACCGATTTCCTTCGCTCTCATGTTTGGGGGGGCGAGAGGTTTGTCTCGCTGGTCAAGAAGGAAGCCTACAGGGACAAATTTCTCGAACAAGCAGCGCCGCAGAGCAACGGCCGCTCAGTGGCAGCCTCCGACGAGGCGCCCGCGCCGGCTGTCCGCGATGCGGCGCGAACATCTCTTGCCATCATGCCGCCGGATCTTGGCATTGAGATCGATGGACAGACCCAGTCGATGGTGGAGGGCGAATGGTATGCCGTCCGCGATCTGGCAGATGTGTTCGTGAGCGTCATGGCACCGGGCACAGTCGCGCCGACGATTTTGCATGACCGCAATCCGAACGTGAGTGACTTGGGCTCAGTGGAGTCGGCAGCGCTCGTCTATCTCGTCGCTTTCGAGCTGGAACGCTTTGATCTGCGCTACGAACTCGGGACGGAGCATCCAAGACTGGGGTGGTCGCCGCGGCCGCCGGCTTCAGCTCAAGACCCGCGCATAGCCGGTCCAGACGGCATCGATACGGCCGCGCCGCTCGCGCGAACGGGCATGGTCAGTCCCGCACTGGCCTCGCGTACCGTTGCCACGTTTGCGGGTGGCTTTAAGCGCGACCATGGTGCGTTTCGTTACGGCCCCCTCGCCGAGCGCAATCACGGTAGCCACTACGGGTTTGTCGAGGAGGGTGTCATATTCAGCACGCTCCAGCCGGGGCTGGCCACGGTTTGGACAACCCCAACGGGTGGGGTACAGCTGCAAACCTGGACGTCGCCGGATGGCGCGCTTGTCTCGGGGATTCGCGACGCTCGCCAGAACGGTGTGCCGCTTATCGAGTACGACGCGTCCCAACAAAAAAGTAGCCCCGGCGCCTGGGTGAATCGCTGGGGTGAAGGGAATTGGTCCGGATCGGCGAACGAGGATCTGCGCACCGTCCGGGCAGGGCTTTGTCTGCAGGAGGCCCACGGACACCGTTTTCTTATATACGGGTACTTTTCCGATGCCACGCCTTCCGCGATGGCGCGCGTCTTTCAGGCATACGGGTGTCGCTACGCGATGCAGCTCGACATGAATGCGCTGGAACACACTTATCTCGCGATCTACGTGGTGCGCGGGGAAGAGCGCGTGGTCGAGCACCTTATCGAGGGTATGGCGGTCCTCGATCAGCAGTCGAACGGGGAGCTTGCGCCCCGATTTCTCAGCTTCCCGGATGATCGGGACTTCTTTTACTTGACCCGTGGGGGCTCATCATGATGTTGCGACGGACTCTTGCGGTTCTCGTGCTTCAGGGCCTGCTGTGGAGCGCTGTGGCACAGGCGCAGAGTACACTCGACGAACAGAACCAAAGGCTGTTGCGCGAGCTCCAGCAGGTGCATGGACTGAGTGATGCGCAGATGAGCAAGATCCGTTCGATCTTCGCTGGGTCCCGGGTCATCGGGCAAGGCAACCCTGCGATTACGCGTCATCCGATGACGCCCGAACAGTGCCGCGCGCGGGTGCAGGAAAGCGGTGCCTCCTATACCAACCCACCTTTCGAGCGTATCTGCGGCGCGAAATTCATGGCGCCACTTTATGATCCGTCACATGAGAGTGCCGAGAGCAGCAAGGCCTGCATTGATCAATTTGAGTTCCCAGATATTCCCTGTGAATACCCGGTGGTATGGGTGAAGGCCAAGGAAGCCGCCGAACTGTGTGAGGCCGAGGGCAAGCGGCTGTGCGACGCGCATGAATGGGAGGGTGCATGCGATGGGCGCTTGGAACCGCCCGACTATCCTTTTGAGCTCGCTAAGGGTGTGGCTCCCGAGGTTGCGATACGCAGCATGCGACTGGCTCACAATCGTCAATATGCGCCGTCGCAGCGTTGGAGCTACGGACCAACGTACCAGCGAGGCATTTGCGCGACGGGTAGCACGAAGAGCGCGGATTGTAATGGCGGAAGCTGGACCCAGTGCGGATCCAACACCTACCCTGTGGGATCATTTCCGGCCTGCCACAGCCCGCTCGATGTATACGATCTCAACGGCAATGCGGCCGAGCATATGAACCTGCCGATAGCACCGGATCAGATGTCAAGCCTGGGCAGCAAGACACTCGGGTACACGGAGATGAAGGGCAGTTGGTTCATTTTTGATACGTATCGCGCCCATGAGGACTGGTGCCGGTGGCGCGCCCCATTTTGGCACGGTACGCGCGTGTTGGCGTCCGACAGCCATGCCAATTATCACTTGGGGTTTCGTTGCTGCAGCACACTCACTAAATCCCCGTGAAGCTGGCGCCCGAGGCGGGCACCGTCCCCGCCCAGTAGAAAAGTCACGGCGGGATCTCTCAGGGCGTCAAAAAATTCGCGCGCAGCACCGTTCACATAGATGATCCGGCTCACAAGCCGCACGCCGTGGCTGTAGTCGGCATACTGGGCGCCGTGCACCGTGCTCAGGGGCTGGATCGGGTGCTGCGCGGCCCAATGCCAACCGTAGATCGCGACGCGCCCTGGTAAGTCCAGGAGCCGATCGGAGAGTACAAGATCTTTCTTATGACCGGCGGTGAGTGCATCCCCTGGCGCAGCGCGCAACGCCCGCTGTTCCGCGATCAGCGTGTCGTGTCTCACGAGGTATGCGGTGCTTCGCATCTCATCGCTTGCGGGCAACGGTTGTGGGGCAAGCTTGAGGTTGGCCGCCTCGTAAATCGCATCGACCAGGCGCGGAGTGGGCAGCACGGAATCAAACTCGGCGGCGACGTTCAGGGCTGTGGGCAGTCCCATGGGCACGATCAATGAATCACTATCAGAGCCCACCGCCAGATAGTCTGGCATGACGCAGAAAGTCACTGTTAGCGGGGCCCCGTCTCGGCCGCGGCCTTCCAGGGTGACGGCGGTCAGATGCCGCAGGTGTTCGGGCAGATTGCCGGCGAGTAACGCCCTGCGCACTTCGGCATCGCGCGCGGATCCCTCAAGATCTCCCACGCGGCGCGCGAACTCCTGACCTCCCATCGAGCCCGGGGCTGTCCTCGGAATAGGCAGTGCGGCGTTATGGCAAGCCTCGCCCGGCGGTGCTGCAGGGGCCTGAGTGCTGATGAGCACACTGGCGGCGATCGCAGAGACCGTCCATTTTGCTCGCACGCGCATTCTCATCCGCAGTCTCATCCAATAGGGCCTGAATTGGGCCAATTCTACCCGAATGGCCACCAAATAGAGCCCTGGCGAAGGTCAGGGGACGGGGAGGGCTGACGATCTATCGGGATACGAGCTGAGCCAAGCTTGGACCGAACAACGAAGCGCACGGCCTGACATAAAGTTTGCCGCGAGCGGATTCTTGGATTGCCGCGCCTAGTGTCAGTGCACTGTCGGTCACCAGAACTTGGCTGAGATGTGGACTTGCACAGAGGGCACGCAGGCCTTCGGCGCTCGCAACATGCGTGATGAGGGCTGATACCCGCAACGCACCCGCATCGTGAAATGACCCCGCAGCCCTCAGAAGGGTCTCGCCCGTCGCGCACAGATCATCGATCATGAGCACGTGTAGGCCCGCGGCCTGCCCCACAATCTGCTGGCCCGAGACCTGTCCCGCGGCCCGACGCTTTTCCATGAACAGGAACTGTACGGCCCGCCCGAGCCGCTTCTCGAGCTGCTCGCGAAACAACTGCGCCCGTTTGATTCCGCCGATGTCCGGTGAGGCGACCGCAACTGGGTCGCTGAGGGGTTGCTGTGCGAGCCAATCGACAAAAATCGACCGTGCCGTGAGGTGATCGATTGGAACGCGAAATGAATTGTCGAGTGCGCCAAGGTCGTGCACATCCAGTGCAATGAGATGTGTCATCCCGGCGGCCTCCAACAGCTCGGCCACATAGCGCGTGTGCACCGGCTCACCGCTTTCGGTGCGTCGTTCCTGGCGCGCATAGGCAAGATAAGGGATGAGAGCTATCCGCGACCGCGCTCCCGCGTCGCGCAGTGAGCCGAGCAAAAACAGCAGACGCACTAAGCGATCCGCTATCGGAGCCTCCGCTGTTGGCGCTAGCGTTTGCACGACGCATACGTCCCGATTCCCGAGCGCCGCCATGGGACGCAGGGTGAACTCCCCGCCGGCGAAGCGCCGTTCCTCGATGGCCACCCACTCCCAATTCGCCGCCTGCGCGATGGCGCGCCCGAGGGCCTCGCTTTCCGGCGGGGCTATGAGGCAAGGAGGCATGACGGGCGAGGACTCCGTGGTAACCGTTCACCCTGCATGAGCCTTCTCGTGCATTCGGGGAGATTGAAACCTGGATTGTATGAGATGTGGCTGAAAGACGCCGAACCCAATTGCTTTGATGACGTGCAAGGCTAAAGCGGCAGGCGGATAAAGATGCTCTCGGGCAGAGCCCGCACGACGAACATGATCGGCCGCCAGAACCACGGCAGGTATACCGTGCTGCGTTTACGTTCGAGGGCACGAACAATGCCACGCGCGACGCGCTCGGGCTTCGCCCATAGCACGCCTTTGCGAAAGGCCGCAGTCATCGGCGTATCGACGAACCCGGGTTTGATCGTGACGACCGCAACGCCGCAAGGGCGCAGTCGTTGGCGCAAGCCGGAAAGGAAAGCCGTCACCAGTGCCTTGGCGCTTCCATAGACATAGTTGCTCCCGCGGCCGCGATCTCCGGCTACGGATGAGATGACCGCGATGATGCCGGCACGGCGCTGCTCCATGCGATTCGCGAGGCGAGTGAGCAGAGCAACGATTGAGATCGCGTTTGTGTGCAGCTCGCGCACCGTCAATTCCACGGAGCTCTCGCACCGCTTCTGATTGGGAAGGGTCCCGTAGGCAAGCAGGGCGATGTCGATACCGCCGAGAAAACCTTCGGCCCGCTCCAGCATGGCCTCATGGGCAGACAGATCGTTCGCATCCAGCGAGTCCGTCGCGATGCGCGGGCAACCGCGCACAACGAGGTCCGCAGCGATCTCCGCGAGCATATTTTCGTTACGCCCGACCAGGTAGAGCGCATCGCCCCGGGCCGCGAGCAAACGTGCGGTCGCCTCGGCAATCGCGGAGGTGGCACCGATGATGAGCGTTTGGTTCATGCGCGCTCCGTCGCGTGTCCGCCGCCATTTGGCACAACTTCGCCCTCAGTCACCCGCCGCCAGAAGCCCGAGGAGAACACGGGATCGACGTAGCGCTCGAGTTCGCCCCAACGCGGATAGGTGTTGCGAAAGAGCTCACCCGGCATGCGGGCATCCTTCGCCGGATATAGCCGGCCGCCAGCCGCGACGACGATTTCATCCAGCTCTCTGAACAGGCGCTCGATCCGGGCTCCCGTATTGGGAAAATCAAGCGCCAGAGTCACACCGCACCGCGGAAAAGACAGCATCCCAGGTGAGCTCAGGCTGCCGAACTGCTTGAGCACGGCAAGAAATGAGCCCTGGCCGCTGCGTGCAATCCTCTCGAGGAGCCGCGCAGTCATCTCCGGTCCTGCCTGCCCGGGCATCACGCACTGATATTGATAGAACCCGCGCGCACCGTAGAGTCGATTCCAGTGAGCCACACTGTCCAGCGGAAAAAAGAAGCTCTGAAAGGACTCGCGCCGTCGCCGCGTGGCACCCGCGCGGTGATAGTACAAGAAGTTGAACAGCCGCAGGGTCGCGGTGTTGACGAGTGAGAAGGGGGCCGTGAACGGCACGGCGACGTGCCCCGTTCGGATCCTTGGATGCTCCATGGGGCTTGCCGAATGATTGGCCCGCTGGAATAGGCCCCGTCCCAGACTTCTTCCGCGAGAGAGGCAGTCTACCCACGCCACGGTGTACTCGAAGCTCTGGTCGGAGGCCTCACTGAGGCGGAAGAACTCATCGAGATTCGCGAACCTGATGACCTCCAGATCCATCGCCGCCCCCGGGGTGCGTCGCAACTGCAACTCCGCGTAGGTGATGAGGCCCGTCAACCCGAGTCCTCCGATGGTGGCCCCAAACCAATCCGCGTTCGTCGTGGGTGAACAAGTCAGCCGCTGACCATCCGAGCGCAGCAGCTGGAACTGTATGACGTGACGTCCAAAGGTCCCCGCCCGGTGATGATTCTTGCCGTGGACGTCATTCGCGATGGCCCCCCCGACCGTGACAGCGGATGTCCCCGGGACCACCGCAAGAAACCAACCCGCGGGCACCGCTAACTGCAGGATATCCGCCAGCAGCACCCCGGCTTCGCAAGTGATACGGCCCGCGTCGCGATCGAAGGCGATGAAGCGATCCAGGGATCGCGTCAGCAGCAGCGCGCCGCCGGGGTTGAGGCAGCTGTCGCCATAACTGCGGCCGTTTCCGTAGGGCAGGATCGTTGAATCGACGGGAATGGCTGGAAACGCATCGTAACGGCTGCGCAGCCCATACACCGCGGATGACGAGCGGATCAGGTTTCCCCACGAGGAAACGCTTTGCGAGACCATCGAAGCTACCTTGCCACGAGGACCGTGATCGTGGCCAGCACTTCTCCGTTGGCTGACCGGATGGCGAGCCCGGTTGAGCGCGTTTGCTCAGGGACTGGATACAGCCGCTGGGTATTTAACCGGGTCTAGCGACTTCCGCCTCTAGACCACACCACTACTCAAGGCCGAAAGGACGTCGTACCTGGATTGATTCCCAAGTCGCGATCAAGCGGTCGCGGTTAGGGCCATGCCGTTCCGCATTACTGCTCGGCAGGTGCGATGGCCCGGTCTTCCCTCCGTTCACGACGGCAGGGCGTCCGTTCGGCAAGGACGCCAGTGTGTTCGCATGCTGCACCTTCGTTGTCCCGATTATCCCGTGTGATCGATCGGATTCGTGATCCGCGAAATCCTGCGAAACTCGAGGACGGTCAGCAGAAGGCCAAGCAGGGTCAGAGAGACGCAGGCCATGACAAACGGAAGGTCATTCACTGAGTTGTCCTTTCAGAGCGGGTAGGTGGAAATACAAACTGGCCTCAAGCATCAAAGCCAGTATTCGATCGGCGAACGACCCGCCTCCTGCCGGCCGCTCGTTTTGTGATGGGCTGTCTGTGTGGAAGACTGTTGAACTGCCGTTTTCATTCCCACTGTTTGCTCCCTGAGGTATCGGAACGGCGAACTCCGAGAGAGCTTGTAACTGTCAGATTGGAGGTTTGGCGTTAGCTAATTGATGTGCCACCAGAATTTAGTTATGCCTGAAGTCCTTCCTGATCTGCAGTGGACGCGCTACGTCGGAGGACCTAAAGACGGCGTGGTCTTGGCTTCATGATAGAGGGAATCTATCAAGACAATTCGTAGGATCGATTGGATCTACCCGTGCCGAGGCGTTAAGTTCACGCCGGCAGCGAGGAAATACAGAACTCAATCGGAGGGAACATGGAGACCGAAAGCAAATGTCCGTTCGCGGGTGACGCTCGCAAGCACGCGGCAGCTGGTGCCCTGTCGAACGCACACTGGTGGCCCGATCAGCTGAGTCTTCAGGGACTCAATCAGCACGCCCCCCAGTCCAACCCGATGGGCCAGGCGTTCGACTACGCCACTGAGTTTAAGAGTCTCGATCTAAACGCCGTGATCAGGGATCTGCGAGCCCTGATGACCGACTCGCAGGACTGGTGGCCGGCGGACTTTGGCCACTACGGCGGCCTCTTCATTCGCCTGGCGTGGCACAGCGCGGGCACGTACCGCGTCGCCGACGGTCGCGGTGGCGCTGGCGGCGGCCAGCAGCGCTTTGCGCCGCTGAACAGCTGGCCGGACAACGCCAACCTCGACAAGGCCCGACGGCTGCTGTGGCCCATCAAGCAGAAATGGGGCCGGAAGATTTCCTGGGCTGACCTCTTTGTGCTCGCCGGCAACGTCGCACTCGAATCGATGGGCTTCAAGACCTTCGGTTTTGGCGGAGGGCGGGTCGATACGTGGGAGCCCGAAGAGCTCTACTGGGGTCCGGAAAGGACCTGGCTGGGCGATGAGCGCTACAGTGGTGAACGCATGCTGGAGCGGCCGCTCGGCGCGGTGCAGATGGGCCTCATCTACGTCAATCCGGAAGGTCCCAACGGCAAGCCCGATCCGGTGGCCGCCGCCCGCGACATTCGCGAGACCTTTGCGCGCATGGCGATGAATGACGAGGAGACCGTCGCGCTCATTGCCGGCGGCCACAGTTTCGGTAAGACCCACGGTGCCGGTGATCCGTCGCTGATCGGTCCGGAGCCGGAAGGCGCTGAGCTCGAGGATCAAGGTCTGGGCTGGAAGAGCAAGCACGGTACCGGCTTCGGGGCTGACGCCATCACCGGCGGTCCGGAGGTGACCTGGACACAGACACCGACGAAGTGGAGCAATTACTTCTTCGAGAACCTGTTCAAGTACGAGTGGGAGCTGACGAAGAGTCCGGCCGGGGCTCAGCAGTGGAAGGCCAAGAACGCCCGGGCGGACATCCCCGACGCGCACGACAATTCGAAGAAGCATGTACCGACCATGCTCACCACTGACCTGTCGCTGCGGTTTGACCCGGCGTACGAGAAGATCTCGCGCCGCTTCCTGGAACATCCCGATCAGTTCGCCGACGCCTTTGCGCGTGCGTGGTTCAAGCTTACCCACCGCGACATGGGCCCGATTGCCCGCTATCTGGGGCCGTTGGTGCCGAAAGAGGCGCTGATCTGGCAGGACCCGATCCCGGCGACCGATCACCCGCTCATCAGCGACTCAGACATCATAGCTTTGAAGGCCAAGATCCTGGCCGCTGATTTGTCGGTGCCTGCGCTCGTATCGACCGCCTGGGCGTCCGCATCGACGTACCGCGGTTCGGACAAGCGTGGTGGCGCTAACGGGGCGCGGATTCGCCTCGCACCGCAGAAAGATTGGGAGGTGAACCAGCCGGCACAGCTTAAGGCGGTGCTGCGGAAGCTCGAAGCGATCCAGAAGGACTTTAATGCATCAGCGGCCGGCAAAAAGGTTTCCCTGGCCGACCTGATCGTCCTCTCGGGCGGCGCGGCCATCGAGAAGGCTGCCAAAGACGCCGGTGTCGACATACGGGTCCCTTTCCAGCCTGGGCGCATGGATGCTTCGCCGGAGCAGACTGACGCCGATTCCTTTGCGCCGCTCGAGCCGATCGCTGATGGCTTCCGCAACTACCTGCGCGGACCCCAGCTCATGGCGCCGGAGGAGGCTTTGGTCGATCGCGCACAGTTGCTGAGGCTCACCGGGCCAGAGATGACTGTGCTGGTTGGAGGCCTGCGAGTCCTCGGCGCGAACGCCGAGGATTCCAAGCACGGCGTATTCACCAAGCAGCCTGGGAAGCTGACTAACGACTTCTTCGTCAACCTGCTCGACATGCGCACGGAATGGCAGCCCGCCGGGTCTGACGGCAGCTACGAGGGGCGCGATCGCAAGAGCAAGGAATTGAAATGGACCGGGACGCGGGTCGACCTGATCTTCGGTTCACACTCGCAGCTTCGCGCGCTAGCCGAGGTCTATGCCAGTGCGGACTCGAGGGAGAAGTTCGTGAAAGACTTCGTCGCCGCGTGGGCGAAGGTCATGAACGCTGATCGCTTTGACTTGAGGTGAGGACACGGTGCTGATTGTGAGCGCGTCCGCTTCGCAGCGGACGCGCTCACGCACATAGGTTCGTGAGTGCCGCCGTGGCCGGGCATCGTTTATGCCCAGGATCAACGCGCTGTTTGTCCCCCGCTCTTAACTCCGAGCTGCCGGTCGAGAGCGCCTTGCAGGTGTGGAGTATGAACGCGCTTAAAGGGTTTGCTGGCAGCTCTCCCGTTAGCGCTTCGGATCACGTGCGACGCAGTTGCCAAGTACGCGTTCGAGCTGGCTTTGGCTACCTCCTGTGCGCCCGTGCAACGCGCTTGATTCCTTACGTTCGATCCTGCAGATTGCTCGCCGGAAACGCTGAAGAGACGTAGCGTCGTTGTGCTACGAGACGCCGCTATCCACGTGGCTGTTCCTGCCGCACAGGTGCCTCGCCGCCGGATCAGTCGAAGCACTATCGACACCCTTGCGGTGGTGGCTGATCTACGCCGTCCATCTATGCTCGGTCGTTTCGAATGTGTGACGGTTCCGATGGCCGTCCGTGACCCCCCGAGGTGAGGGCACGCCGTGAGTGTTGTCGGGTATTTTTGAAGGAGGGCTGGCCATGATTAGGAACATAGTTCTCGTCCATGGTGGTTTCGTGGATGGGTCCGGTTGGCAACCCGTTTACAAAATCCTGACCGGGGAGGGTTTCAATGTCCGTATCGTGCAGAACCCCACGCTGACGCTAGCGGATGATGTAGCAGTCACCAAGAGGGCGATCGCTGCTGCAGATGGACCGGTGATTTTGGTGGGCCATTCCTATGGTGGTGTTGTGATTTCTGAAGCGGGAACGGACCCGAAAGTGGAAGGCTTGGTCTATGTCGCGGCCTTCGCACCGGACCAGGGGGAGTCCGTCTCGTCCCTGATCGCAAATCCCGCCCCGGGCGCTCCGGTACCCCCGATTCTCCCGCCGCAGGATGGCTTTCTGTTCCTCGATCGCTCGAAATTTGCGGCTTCGTTCGCCGCGGATGTTGAACCTGAACTTGCGACATTCATGGCAGATTCGCAGGTGCCGTGGGGGGTCGAGGCATTGGCAGGCGCGGTCAGTAAGCCGGCTTGGCGCGTCAAGCCGAGCTGGTACCTTGTCGCTACCGACGACAGGATGATCCCGCCGCCGGCCCAGCGTTCTATGGCGCAGCGCGCAGAGTCAAAGGTTGTCGAAACCGCCGGTAGTCATTCCGTCTATGTGTCAAAGCCAAAGGTTGTGGCCGCTCTCATTGCGCAGGCGGCTCGCGAAGCCAAGTAGGTCGGCGCTGGCGAGGCGGAAGGCTTGGACGTCACGGTAGGTCGATTTACTCACTAGAGTCAATCGATCCCCGGCGCGCGAGGGGTGTTGTTATCGCTGCTCAGTTGGACTTGGGCCGACCCGAGCATTTCACGGATTCATGCGGGGATTCAATCACCCGCTCGGTGGTCGCGGGTCATCACCCGAGAAACTCTGCCTTAGAGCGCTACCCGACGCACGTTGAGCGGGTTGTCAAACCAAACACACGCACAGCAGATCGGCCTCGAGCAACCACTCGATCGCCACCCGTCGCAACTCGATATCCTCAAGCGCCGCCACGAGTAAGTCCGCATCATAACCAGCGGTGGCCTCTGACCTGCCGCCTGGTTTCGCGCCGGGGGCGATGCCAGGTTCTGTCGTCTCCCGCATTGACGATGGCCGGAGCACGCCCTGCGCGGGCGAACCAGGGACGGTAATGCTGTACATCGGGACCTCTCCTTGGTCAATGCAATGCTCATGCCATCGAGGCGGTCGGAAGGGGTCAGAGACGACTTCACCACGTTGCTCGGGAAATAGCGCCGGTAGATCGCCGGCCCCTCACTTTTAACTCCAAATACCTTGGACTCCGTTTGCGCAGCCCAGTTCGACGGTCGGCGTGCGCCGCACAGCTTCGGTGCGCGGACAGCAGACCTTGCACCACAGCTGAACAGCGCTCGGCGGGTAGGAGTCCAGCGGTCACGAGCGCTGGTAAAGACATCCACTGCTGCGCGTTGCCATGCGCTTATGGCGTCCCCAACCGACTGCCGTCAGCTACGGCGATTTGAGGGTTTATCTCGTCTTGCCCGCCTGTAACGCGTTACGAGTGCAGGTGGCGCTCGGTCACGACACAAGCACCGACCGTAGGAAGGACCTGACCACCGCCTCAAAGCTCTCAGGTTGGTCATAGGGAATCCCGTGGCCAACGTTTTGTATCTGTTCGATCCGAAGGCGCGGGTTAAGATTCTGCAGCTCCTGTGCCATTTCAAGGGAAACAACGCCGTTATCCCCGATGACTAGCAGGATTGGGACGTCAGTTGTGCTCACTAACTGGTGATACTCTGGGTTGGGCGGCGTGAGAACATCAAACGCACCTATTCGGGTTTTCAGCCTTGCTTCGGTTACGAGTTCGACGAACTGCGGCCTACGATGCGGGTGTCGGACGCGTGCCTGAGCAAGCACGTCTCGCTTATCTAAACTGAGAAGTCGGCGGTGTTGCTCGACCGCATCACTCTCGTGTACCTCGCGTTGACGCTGAGGACTCAAAAATGTGGGGTCCGCCAGGATGACGCCGCGAATGGCCGTGGCGCGTTGACTCGCGACCACGGCCGCAGTCATACCTCCCATCGAATGGCCCAACAGAATTGGAGCGGTAAGTCCGAGCCCTTGGATGAGCCCAACGACATCGCCTGCGTAATCCTCGTATCGATACCCATCAAGCGGCGCGCTCGAATTCCCGTGCCCTCGAGCGTCGGGCATAACTACATCGTATTCACCTTCGAGAGCGCGTGCCAAAGGTGTCCAGCAGCCTCCGCTGCCTGTCAAACCGTGAAGCAGAACCAATGGAGGTTTGCACCCGCCGGTTCTCAGATAATGGATGTTGATGCCGTTTGCTTCGCAGACTCCGGTCATACAGTTCGTCATCGAATTCAATTCACGCTCCGTCTGTTCTCGTGGCGCCCCAGGGCTCCAACCACGTAAAGTTATTTGCGAGGCCCAGAGACGCTTGTTCAAGTCGCACGAAGGTTAAGTTTTGTGACCAGTACCGATCCACGTCAAATTTGAGGCTTACGAGTCGCAAAAGTCTGCGCCAAATTGCGAGGCAGGCTTCCCCGTGAAGGACAGTTTGAAACTAGACTCTCGGGTCAATCCCGCTGATACCGCGTGCTGTCCGTTGATACGAAGTTCCAGGACGCGATGCTGGTAGATTTCTGTAAGCGGCACGCAGTCGGCGGACATCGTGGAAAGTCCTCAGCGAGGGTTCGACGCCCCTGACGCGCAAGTCAGCTCGGCAGCGGCGCGTGCCAGGACTGATTCCTCGTCGACGGCGACCACGTGTACGCGCACTTCGCGATCCGTGCCGCCGATCCGTTGCGGGCCGCTCCGGGCCTGGGCGTTGAGGCTCGGATCGAGCGTGATTCCAGCCCACGCGAGCCCGGCGAGCGCCCGTGCGCGCACCTCGGGAACGTGCTCGCCCACGCCGCCGCCAAAGACGATGCCGTCACAGCCTTCGAGCACCGCAAGGTAGGCTCCCAGGTACTTGCGGATGCGGTAGCAATAGAGTTCGACGGCAAACTGCGCCTGTGGCGCGGGGTCGACGAGCAGCGTCGCAGGGTTGCCGTCTGTCGCAGACATTCCGGCCAGGCCGCATTCGCTGTTCAGGAGCGCGACGATCTCGTCACCCGACAAGGCCAGCTGGCGCTCGAGGTAGGGGACGATCGCCGGATCGACGTCGCCGGAGCGCGTGGCCATGACGAGTCCCTCGAGCGGCGAGAATCCCATGGAGGTATCTAGCGGCTGTCCGCGTCGGATGGCGGCGATCGAACAGCCTCCGCCGAGCTGCAGCGTGATCAGGCGCCCTCCCTGCGGCAGATGTGGATACAGATCGCACCAGGCTTGCCACATCGTCTGATGCGCCAGGCCGTGGAAGCCGTAGCGCCGCACACCGAGCCCGACACCGAAGCGCTCAGGCACTGCGTACTCGGCCGCGACGCGCGGAAGGTTTGCGAAGAACGCCGTGTCGAACACGGCCACCTGGGGTGTACGTGGTCCCCATATCTCTCGCGCCGCCGCCACCCAGCGAAGTGCCTCAGGATTGTGCAGCGGAGCAAGAGGGGAGAGCCGCTCGATCGCGGCGATGACATCAGGTTCAAGGCGTGTCGGCCGCACGAATCGCGTGCCGCCGTGAACGACGCGATGCGCAATGGCTTGCGGGTCGGAGCCGAGCTTTGCGGCAAGAGTGCCCAGCGTGGTGCGCGGCTCGACCTCGCCACCTGAATGGTGCTCCATGGCAACACGGGTCAGCGAGCCGGCCGGATCCGTATCGTAGAGCGCAAGCTTGACCGAGGTGCTGCCGCTGTTGACGGTCAGGAGCGTCATGCCGCCCGAGCATATCAAGCCCGGATTGCCGGAGATGCGCCTCGAGCAGAAACTGCAATCCCCGCTGACTAAGCTCAGGGTGCGATCGTTTGGATCGCCGAATGTCGCCGGGAGCCATCTGTGAGGTCGACTGGCCCCGCACATCCTGAACACAGGAGTCTTGCATCATGCCGACGAGCACTCTTTCCCCGGAACTGCTGCAAAGGATCGATGCCTACTGGCGCGCCGCCAATTACCTGTCGGTCGGGCAGATCTATCTGTACGACAACCCGCTATTGAAGGAACCCCTGAGGCTCGAGCACGTCAAGCACATGCTACTCGGACACTGGGGTACGACGCCGGGCCAGAACTTTATCTACGTTCACCTGAATCGGGTCATCAAGAAGTTCGATCTGGACATGATCTACATGTCCGGGCCTGGACATGGCGGGCCGGCCGTCGTCGCTAACACCTACCTCGAAGGCACTTACAGCGAGATCTATCCCAATATCAGCCTGGATGAGCCCGGGCTCAGGAAGCTCTTTGTTCAGTTCTCGTTTCCCGGCGGCATTCCCAGCCACGCATCCCCGGAGTGCCCAGGCTCAATCCACGAGGGCGGTGAACTGGGATACTCGCTCAGCCATGCGTTTGGCGCGGTGTTAGACAATCCCGAGCTGATCGTCGCTTGCGTCGTGGGCGACGGCGAGGCGGAGACCGGGCCGCTGGCTACGGCCTGGCATTCCAACAAGTTTCTGAACGCGGCGAGCGACGGGGCGGTCCTCCCCATTCTTCATCTCAACGGCTATAAGATCTCCAATCCGACCATTCTCGCGCGCATCACTCGTGAGGAGTTGGAACAGCTGCTTCGAGGTTACGGCTGGTCGCCACACTTCGTCGAAGGGCACGAGCCGGCGCTGATGCATGAGGCCATGGCCGCGACGCTCGATACTGTCGTGGGACAGATCAAACAGCTTCAGCGGGACGCGCGCAGTCATGGCAACAGCGTCCGTCCGCGCTGGCCGATGATCGTGCTCGTGTCACCGAAGGGCTGGACCGGTCCGAAGATGGTCGATGGACGGCAGATCGAAGGTACGTTCCGTGCGCACCAGGTGCCACTGTCCGATCCGGCCACACATCCCGGACACCTCAAGCTGCTGGAAGCGTGGCTGAGAAGCTACGAACCGCAGGAACTCTTCGACAACACGGGCCGTCTGAGGGCGGATTTGGCGGAATTGGCGCCGGCTGGCGAGCGGCGCATGGGCGCGAATCCCCACGCCAACGGCGGGCTGCTGCTGCGGGATTTGCGCATGCCGGATTTCCAAGAGTATGCCATCGAGGTGCCCCAACCGGGTGCACCGGGCATCGGCGACACGCACGTGCTCGGGAACTTTCTGCGCGACGTGGTCAAGCTGAACAGCGCGCAGTGCAATTTTCGGGTGTTTGGCCCCGACGAGACGCTGTCCAACGGTCTGGAAGCGCTCTTTGATGCGACCAAGCGTCAGTGGGAAGGCGCGACGGTGCCGAACGACGAGTTCCTTGCGTACTCCGGACGGGTGGTGGAGATGCTCAGCGAGCACCAGTGCGAGGGCTGGCTCGAGGGGTACCTGCTCACGGGGCGGCACGGGTTGTTCAATTGCTACGAGGCCTTCATCCATATCGTCGACTCGATGTTCAATCAGCACGCCAAATGGCTGAAGGTCACCGCGCACCTGCCGTGGCGGCAGAAGATCGCCTCGCTTAACTACCTGTTGACCTCACACGTCTGGCGCCAGGATCACAACGGCTTTACGCATCAGGATCCCGGCTTTATCGACCACGTGGTGAACAAGAAGGCCGAAATCGTGCGCGTCTACCTGCCACCTGATGCCAACTGCCTATTATCGGTGATGGACCACTGTCTGCGCAGCCGCCACTACGTCAACGTCGTAGTCGCCGGCAAGCACCCAGCGCCCCAGTGGCTGACGATGGACGCGGCCGTCAAGCACTGCACACGCGGCATCGGCGTCTGGCAGTGGGCCAGCAACGATCAGGAGGCCGAGCCGGACGTTGTCATGGCCTGCTGTGGTGACGTGCCCACGCTGGAGACCCTTGCCGCTGTCTCGATCCTACGTGAGCATCTGCCTGAGCTGAAAATCCGAGTGGTCAACGTCGTTGACCTGATGAAACTGCAGCCACAATCCGAGCACCCGCACGGCCTCAGCGAGCGAGAGTTCGACGACTTGTTCACCGCAAACAAGCCCGTCATCTTCGCCTTCCATGCCTATCCCTGGCTGATCCACCGCCTGACTTACCGTCGCAGCAACCACGACAACTTTCATGTTCGCGGTTACAAGGAGGAGGGCACCATCACCACGCCCTTCGACATGACGGTGCTGAACGATCTGGACCGTTTTCACCTCGTGATGGACTGCATCGACCGGCTGCCGAAAACCGGCGACAAGGGGCTCTATCTGAAGCGGCGGCTCGAGGACAAGCTGATCGAGCACAAACAGTACATCTGCCGACACGGACAAGACATGCCGGAAGTGCGCAACTGGAGCTGGGGAAAATCGCAATGAATTCGCCAGCGCCTGCGACGTGATGGGACTCATTCCAATCCAATGGGTTCACTGTCGGGCTGATGATGGGCGTGTGATTTGCTGAGAGGCCGCGGAGGTTGCCGTTGGTATGGGTACGACTAAGCCGCAGCTCGGATCGGACCGCAGTCGTATTCAGCGACGTCCGAGTCTAGATCACGGCGCTACTCCATACCCGGAGGACGTCGCTCGGCAGGATCTCGTTTTATGCAAGTTGACGATTCTTATTTTCTTCATGATGCTTAGTGACGCCCATCCGAGGCCGCAGCCTAAGAGCCCTTGGCGGCAGCCCTCGCGCAACGGTGAGGAGCGGATCCGACAGGATGCCGTTTGCAATAGGAGGAAGACATGAATCGGCCTGCGAGCTTCGCTTTGCACATCCAGCCGCTATTCACCTCGGATCAGCGGACCTGCATGATTAAGAGCTTCGACTTGGCGAAATACGAAGATGTGAAGAAATGGAGCGCCAAGATTGCTCACAGCCTAACCGCCAAAACGATGCCCGCTGACGCGAGTAATCCGTGGCCGGACGAATGGATCGCGCTTTTCAATAGGTGGGTGGCCGAAGGGTGCAACCGTTAGAGAACTCGCTCTTGCCAGACTCGATACGTCGTGCCGCGCGCCGAGCCGATGCCTGGAGCGCTCCGTGTGGTAAATCACCTATTGGGCTGATAGCCGACTACCGTCGTAGATCCAGTTAACCTCCCACGTCTTGCCACCGTCAGAGGAGAACGCCTGCTCAAAGTGGGTGTGCTAGTCGGGGTTCCGTCAAGTTCCAGCACAAGCTGGTGCGCTTGTGAGGTGGGACGGCGCCCACCGGCGTAACGAGTGAAGGCCTACATCGCCGCTGCTCTAGCGCGCTCAGTCTACGCCGCGAATCCGAAACGATCTGGAGCTCCAAATGGTGTAGCGCGCTTTTTGGGGTGCCGGGCTGGGCAGAGGAACCATATGAGTGCTGTAATGCTCGCGATATTTAACAGGTTCAGCGACGCAGAGAGCGTGCGCACCGAGCTCGTGAGAGATGGGTTTCCGACCGACCGCGTGAAACTCACTGCCCGCCGTGAGAAGAGCCGTGCGGGTCTTCAGCCGGCGGACTCCTCGCACGGTCAGTTCGTACAATACTTCGGGACCTTGTTCGACCAAGCGGGCGAACGGGTGTTCGTCGAAGAACTCGCAAAGCGCGTCGCCAGCGGTAGCGTGGCGACTATCGCCGTGCATCCCCGCGGGGACATCGAGACGTCGCGAGCCACGGAGATTCTTGAGAAGCAAGGTGCCCTCCAGGTCGTGCCGCACAACCTGGAGAATCAGGCGTTCGAGAGCGCCGCTTTTTCGGAAGCTAGTCCTTGGCTCGATTACTTACTGCCGGAACACGTAGGGGACGCGGGGCGATTCTATCTGCGTTTGCTCCCTGAGGGCGAAGATCAGGAGCAATTAAGTACGGACACGACGCGTCCGATTTGCTAAACCCGACAGACGGATGAGAGCCGGGGCCTCGGGCTAAGGACGCATATCGCGCACGCGGCCACCCAGCGCAGCTGACACGCAGGCGATGAACGATTGCAAGCGCGGCAAAGATTGCCGTCATTTCGGACGAGATCTATTCGAGTACGTTCTCAGTGGTGCGAGCACAGCGCCAAGAGCAGGATGACTGGAATTGGCACCCCGAGAAACCACAATAGAATTCCGCGTCCCATAAACAGATCCTTCGTTAAAAATCAGGTGATGTAGCGAAATAAACGTGGGTGCCATCTAAGCCAGCTGCGACTCCCGCTAGGACAATACCGAGTAGGATCGCCTCCGTGGCGCCGAATGTGGTGTCCATATTGCCGCTTAAGCTCGTGCGCCTGCCCATGCGTGGGGGAGCGTTGCGCCCACCAAGGCACGCTACCCTCCCACGCATTTTTGGCTCAGTCGTCCTGCTTGACCGTCAGGGAACTTTTTACACCCCTGACGCCTTCTGTTGCCTTCGCGACTGACACCGCATGGTCAATCGCCTCTTGGCTGCGGGCGCTTCCCGTGAGCCACACGACTCCATTCGCATCCGTGTCGACGTGGATGCGTCCGACACTGGTGATGTGATCCGCCGCAAGCTTCGACTTGATCTTGGTCGTAATGACCGAATCCTTAACGAACGACGTCGGATGCGTGCGATCCACGTCGGCGTCCTGCGCCATAGCGAGCGGTGCCACTAATGTGGCGGCCAACAACAGAACTGTGACTACATTCTTCATGCTTGTGACTTCCTTAGCATCGCGATCGTGCGAGGGCCATTTTTGCTTTGTTCGAGGCCGGGCGGATATCGGTGCTCGCTGTTAGTTACGTAGGCGCAGGGTGCAGCAAGTGTCAGCATGCTCCGGCAAGTTGTGTTTATCTCGTCAGCGGACGAATGGATACGAGCGCCCGCCTCGCGGCATCACAATTCGTGGTCCAAGGCGAATAGGGAAAGCGTGCGCACTTGCACGCGCTGCCAGGTGTTGCGGGAAGGCTCGGTGTCATAGGTAATCGGCTTGCCATGATCGACCGCACTCCACTGGAGTCGCGGAGCGTCTTGGGAATCGGGGCTTCGTAGTGTTACCTCATAAGCGCTCGCTGGCTGCGTCATCGCCACAAAGCGCCGGGCCCCCTCGGTGGCAAGCTCAGAGCTATGGATGACAAGGCCGATTTCCGTGTTAAGCCAGCGCGAACGAGCGTCGTAATTCATAGATCCCACAAAGATAGCGCTGCGATCAAAGATCAACAATTTCGCGTGTAGCCCGTAAGTGCCGTAGCGCGTCATCTTGGCTGACTGACCGCTGCCGCGAGTGCTCTCAGGTCGCGTACGAAGCTCATAGAGTTCGATGCCGGACTTAAGCAGAGTTACGCGATGATGGTCGTAGCCGGCTTCGGCGAGCGGATCGTTCGTTGCCTCAAGGGAGGTCGTCAGAATCCGCACGCGGCGTTGGGACGGGCCGCGCTCAGTCAGCAGCGTAAGTTCGTCCGGGGTCGGAACCAAATACGGCGTCACCATCAGCAGTTCGGTTTGTGTCCCGCGGATCGCCTTCGCCACCATGCCGAACATAAGGCTCCCCACGCGCTCAGCACCGGCGACAGGCTTTTTATCGGGACTGTCACATGCGAGCTCCGCATTCGCCCAGCTCACTGGGGCGGCGCCGGAAAGGAGGCTCTGGAGTGGCTCGCCCCCAGCCAGTTTTTCTCCAAAGTGCGCATCGGCCGCCGCGGCCTTCAGTGCCTGCGTGCGCCGCGCTGCAAGCTCGGCCGCGCGGGCTGTGTCGTACTGTCGGGGAGGCGCGACCGCCTGGACCGCGACAGCAAGTTTACTATCCCAGTACTTTTCAAAGGTTTCGGTCAGCCTCGAAACCAGCGGCCCGGTGACCAGCACGTCGTCATCGGCGAACTGAGACTCCGGGTCAACCTGGAAGTATTGATCCCCGATGTTGCGCCCACCAATGAGGGCGATAGTGCCGTCCACAACGAAGAGCTTGTTGTGCATCCGATAGTCCAGACGCGATTTGTTGAAGACAAACTCCGTGCCGCGGACGATCCGGCTATGTCCGCGATAGCGCCATGGATTGAAGATTCGGATCGCAACGCTTGGCCTAGCCGCCAGCGCAAACAATTGCTCATCGCCGGCGATAGTTTCCCCATCATCGACGACAATGCGGATCCGAACGCCGCGTTCCGCAGCCTGCATGAGGGCGTCAGTAATCAAGCGCCCGGATTCGTCGCCGCGGAAGATGTAGTACTGCAGATCGAGGGAACTCTTGGCCTGGGAGATCAGCTCAAGCCTTAACAGCAGCCCATCGATGCCGAGCGAGTACAGTCGAAAACCGGACTCTCCGCTATGCAGCCGGGCTCCCGAGGCGAATGGCTCCGTGAGCTTGGGGTTCGGCGCGCTGTTGGCGGCCACTGGGTCCGGTCGAGCGAGTTCCCGTCCCGGAAGGCTCGAGCAGCCGGCGTTCAGGGCTATACCGAGAATTAGCACTGCGCCGTAGAGTCTAAGTAGTGATTCGAGTGGGAAGATAGACGCCCCTTGCTCTTTACGTATCCGCGGTCAGGGCTTGCGTCGGGTAAGCGGATTCTCCCCGGTCTAGCTGTCCGAGGTCTGCCCTCGCAGCGTTTGTAGGCTGATGCGTAGCGGCTGTTCGTGAAGCCGGCGGGAGGCCCGCCGACATGTAGTCCGTGTCCGTCGCCCGGGTGGCAGCTGTGGATCAGGTCGCATTGACCCGGATGCCAAACTCGCTCCCACCGGTCGAACTGGTCGCGCATCACAAACTCAGCTGACATCGAAACGCTGCCTTCTGCATCGACGGTCTCGAACGCGTACGCATCTCTGGGCCGCTACTAGAGACGGGACGTCGATGCTAATCAGCGCCTAGAGTCAGTGCCAGCGGCGTTTGATCAGCGTGGGAGGCGGCCGGTACCTGGGTTTGGGAAAAAACTGGGGTAGGGAAGTGCTAACGGCGCCGCGACGGAGCGCTCTGGCGGGCGGGACCGATCCGCGGGACTGTCATGAATGCTTTTCTATCTGGTCGAGTTTGTCCTCGTTGCCATGGCATGGACTGACACCGGACCCATTATGTAAAGCAAGGCGCGCGATGAGAACCGCCGACCCGACAGAGATATTCTCAACCCGATCACTGGTTTCATGCGCTGCCAACTGCCGAGATAAGTGTTGGGTACAGCTTGATTTCTGGACGGGTCGTCCGCGGTCATTCGGCAACCGGGTGTACTTTGATGCTTCCGCCGTCGTCATATTTGAATGCAGGTGACGTCCGATGGACCCAAGTCCGGGATAGCGCTAGGCTGCCTCCTTATAAGAACAGACGGTTTCTGTAAACCGAAGGGAAAATATCATGGTGCGCTTTACGCTGATCTTCGGTGCCACGTGGATGTGCGCGGCACTCATGCCGGCAGTGGCGCAAATCAGCTACTCCCCGGATGCACAGTCCAGTATCTTCAATTCCGCCATCGAGGTCCAAAGCTCAATCGACAACGGCGTGGTCGACGTGCAAGGCCCGCAAGATTCAGCCGGACCATTCAATGTACCTATGAACGGCGGCACGACAGACTTAATGAGGAACGTAACTTCCGCCATCAGCTACGCGGATGCGTCTTCGACCGGACAGGGCAGCCTCAGCATGACCGCGACGCTGGGCAGCGGTGGTATCTTCGGCCAGGGGACTATCACCGCCAGTGCGCTGCTCACGAACGGAAAAACCGGGGGCGCTTCCATGCTCACGGACGGCAGCGCGGACTTTGACATTTACTTCACGCTGGCGACGGCGACCGACGTCACGTTGGACTTCCATGCGGCCACGACAGATACGCTCGCTAATCCTAACAATCTTGCAGTTGTGTTTCTGCAGTCAGAGCAAGACTTCGGCCTCGTGCTCCGCGCAGAAGCCAGCGGTACGCAGAGCCAAGATGCTACGTGGACCGGAATTCTGCCGGCCGGACTGTATTTTCTGCGCGGGAACGGGAGCTTCGATGAGCTCGCGACCACTCAATTCAACGGCGGTGCACCAGGCTATCTCAACGATGAGACCTTTTCGTTCAGCCTGACGACCGCGCCGACTGGAGTTCCCGAACCGACATCTTTGGCGCTGGCAGGGCTCGGATTTGCGGCGCTCGCGATCAGCCGACGCCGGCGAGAGCGTGCCGCATAGCGGCATGGTTGCCCATCCGGTCGTCTGGATCAATATCACTATAAAGTAATGAGACCAAGTCGCAGCTACCCGGTCGACAACACTTGATCTTGCGCGACTAACACCATTCCGAGGAAGGATGGCCGCTGGTCGATCCTTGCTGAATCGCTAAGAAGCTTACTGCAGCAGGCTGAGCAATCCGCTCTATTCGACTATGCATATGACCTGGACCGTGGATCTGAGCCCTTGGCTGGCGACAGCCTCCGTCGACAGGGCCCGGCGATGTCTGGTCATGAGTACTTTGATTCCGCGTGCCGTAAGAAAGATCTGCGCGACTTCACCCCGGATGGCGAAATTGACGTTCTGAGGAAGAGCCCCCGTCGTCGCGAGCACGGCAAGCGATGCCTCGCCGACGCCGCCGCCGATCACCTCGCCATAGCCATCGAATACCGGTCCGCCGCTGTTTCCTGGCTGCAGCGGTGCCGAAATCTGTAGTAGCGTGTAGTCATTATTAATGCCGGCGATCGAGTTGACCTGACCGAACGTCACTTTGGGCTCGGACCGACGGCGCACAACAACACATCGGCGTTGTCGCCGGGCGTGGAGTCGGGAGCGACAAGAAACAAGCGGTAGTTCAGCACGTCATCTGAAGCTGCCTGCACCTGCGCATATAACTCGGAAAGTTTCATCCAATGCCCGGGTGACGATTGCGCTCAGCCGTGCCGATGGATGCGATCGATCGAAGATCCGTTGGCAGAGGCTTCATGGCTTCTGGTTCGGCCCCACGAGTTCGTCGAGCCGCGACAGGAACAGTTTGAGACTGGGCGAGGCGTTCGATTTGCTATAGCCCACGGCTACCTCGATCGTGGGCGCCTCACCTTCCAGCGGTCGGCTGACCACGGACGCCGGCAGGAGGTTCTTGGCATAGGCGGGCATCAGCGCCAGCCCGCGCGTGGAGGCCACGAGGGAAATGGCCATCGCCATGTTGTCCACGCCGTGGTCGAGCTTGATGTCCACTCCCGAACGTCGCAGGTAATCCTCGGTCACGGCGCGCAACACCGCGGCCTTCTTGAAGCCGCCGATGAAGATCTCGCCGACGAATTCATGTGGATGGATTGCTTGCTTGGCAGTGAGACGATGATCGCTCGGCATCAGGACGATGAGCGGCTCGCGGTCCACCACGTGGTATCCGAGGTCGTAGCCTGGCTCCACGCGCATGAAGGCAAGGTCCAGGCGGCCGCGCACCAGCGCCTCGGCGAGATCCGGCGAATAGTCACTGGAGATCTTGACCTCGATCTTCTTCAGTTCGTCCCGCAGCACATGCATCGCTCGCGGCAGCCAGTTCGTCTCGTACCCAGTTTGGAAGCCGATAGCAAGCGTCTTCCTCGCCGGTTGCGCCGCCCTGCGCGCCGCTTCGACCGCAGCATCGACCTGCATCAGCGCCAGACGAGCGTGGTCGAGAAAGGCCCGGCCGGCGGCGGTCAGCTCGACTCCCTGAACGCTGCGTGAAAGCAGCTCGGCCCCGACCTGGTACTCCAGATCGCGAATTTGACGGCTTAGCGAGGGCTGGGAGGTGTGCAGCCGGCGCTCGGCGGCGGTCGTGAGGGTGCCCTCCTCAACCACGGCCACGAAATAACGCAGGTGCCTTAACTCCATCGCCGTCCCATGCCTGAGAGGTATGCCACGAGCTTACAAAGTCTTTTTCACGGGCGCTATGGAGGCCTAGGGTGGCAGGCATCGATGCAGGGTAAGTGGCTATATAAGTCCCTGTTACTAAAGAAGTGATCGGCATAAATCTGTCATGAGGAGTAGGGCGATGAACACACCAGTCGTTTTGATTACTGGAGCCCTCACAGGAATCGGACGCGCGGCCGCCGTCGCGTTCGCCGGTAAGGGAGCAAAGGTCGTGGTCGCCGGTCGGCGCGATGAGGTGGGTAAGGCTTTGGTTAAGGAACTGCGGTCTCTGGGTTCGGAGGCCGAGTTCACCAACGCTGACGTGCGCAGGGATGATGACGTTCGTGCTCTGGTCGATAAGACCGTCGCGCGGTTTGGCCGTCTTGATGTCGCGGTGAACAACGCGGGCACGGAAGGCCAGGTAGGCCCGATTACTGAGCAGACCGCGGAAAGCTATGCCGCGACGTTTGACACGAATGTTCTCGGCGTGATCCTGAGCATGAAGCACGAAGTGCGCGTCATGCGTGAGCAGGGCCACGGCAGCATCATCAACATCTCCTCGACCTACGGGCACGAGGGGGCGGCGGGGGCCTCCGTCTATGTCGGCAGCAAGCACGCCGTCGAAGGCATCACCAAGTCCGTCGCACTTGAGGTTGCCAAGGCGGGGATCCGTGTGAACGCGGTGGCGCCGGGTCCTACGGACACGGGCATGTTGACTCGTTTCACCGGTACGCCGGAGAACAAGGCGGCGCTGGTCACAGGTGTTCCGATGGGACGCCTCGGCCTCTCGGAGGAGCTCGCCAACGCGATCGTCTTCATCGCGTCGGACGAAGCTTCATTCATCACCGGCCATATCCTCAACGTCGACGGCGGTCACACCGCTAACTGATACGACGGCTTCGCCTGTCGGCCTGAGCAGCATCGCCGGAGTGAATCTCGATGAGCCAGCACACTCACCAGACCGCGCCGACGCAGTTCGTCGACGCCGCCGGTATTCGGTTCGCTTACCGACGTTTCGGCAAGTCCGGCGCCGTGCCGCTGGTTTTCAACCAGCACTTCACCGGCACGATGGACCACTGGGACCCGCTGGTGAGCGACGGCCTGGCAGCGACGCGGGAGGTAATCCTGTTCGACAACGCGGGCATTTCCAGCAGTTCGGGTGAGGTGCCTACCACGTTCGAGGCAATGGGCGCCAATGCCATCGCCTTCATCAAGGCGCTGGGACTGAAACAAGTTGATGTCCTCGGCTTCTCGATCGGGGGCTTCGTCGCTCAGGAGATGACGCTGCAGGCCCCCGATCTGGTCCGGCGCCTGGTGCTGGTGGGCACCGGCCCGCGCGGCGGCCAGAACATGGCCACCCTCACGCCGGAAGCACAGCAGATCTTCGGCGCCACCTACAATGTGCCGGAGGAGCTTTGGTTGAAGGTCCACTTTGCCGACTCCGAAGCCAGCCAAGCCGCCGGCCGCGCATTCCTGGAGCGCTTCCTGCGCCGCACTGCGAACCGTGATCCCGAGGTCAACGAGAAGGTGGCGCCCGCCCAGCTCGAGGCCATTGGCAAGTGGGGTGTGCAGCGTGAGGGTTCCTATGCGTACCTGAAGACCATCCTGCAACCGACGCTGGTAGTCAACGGCGACAACGACGTCATTATCTATTCCATCAATTCTTGGATTTTGCAGCAGAATATCCCCGACGCTCAGTTGATCATCTACCCGGACGCAAACCACGGCTCGCAGTATCAGTATCCGGAGCGCTTTGTCGGGCACGTCTCGATGTTCCTGGCGGAGTAAGGCACATCGGTCGCGTTGCGTTTCCGAATTCACGAGCAATCTGGTGATACGATCATGACCGATCTTCATGGAAAGACCACCAAGCCGAACAAAACCGAGGCGGCCCACACACGGGGCAACAACACCATGGAAACCAAATCGATAACGCTGCCGGGACCCAACCACCCAATTGAGATTGAGCGGAGTACGGCGCGAGTCACCGTGTCGGTAGCCGGCCGCATCATCGCGGACACAGCAAATGCACTCAGGTTGCGCGAGGCGTCTTACGCGGCGGTCCAATACATTCCGCAAGAGGATGTCGACATGACGCTGTTGCAACGAACAGACCATCAAACGTATTGTCCCTACAAGGGCGATTGCTCGTACTACAGCATTCCGCTCGGTGGAGAGCGATCAGTGAATGCGGTGTGGACCTATGAAGCGCCGCATGCAGCAGTCGCCGCGATCAAGGGTCACGTCGCTTTCTATCCGGAGCGCGTCGACGCGATAGAGGAGCAGTTCGCGGGCGGAACGCGCTGATTCTGTACCCGGCGGCCAGTGACGGCTGGCGGTACCAATTTGCCGCGCGCTGTGCCGTCCACGCGTTCCTTTCGCTCCGAGACGACGAGCGGTTTTGAAGAGCGCATCCCATTCGTTGGCCTAACCAGGTACTCCGCCAGGCTCCTGTTGCCCAGCGCGCTATGTGGTGTGACTTACCACGGCGATGGGCACTGCTTACCCTGGTTAACGTCGGACTGGAGCACTGCATTCCAGAAGATCGCCGGGGGATTGCTGTCGACGTCGTTAGCGGAAGCCCAGATGCCCCCGCCCTCGCCGCCTACCGTTTGGCCCGGTTGAATGGTTACGCCGCCGGTCTCGGGCGGATAAGGTTTGCCAGCGCGCCCGAACGTATAGCGTACGTAGACGGTTTGGTTCGATTTGTTCGTGAGCCATCCGACGACGAATCCATCCGGTGCAAGAACGACCTTGTAGCCGATGAATGAGGTCAGCTCGGTGCAACTGCTTGAGGCGGACGGCGTACCGTTACCCGCAGATCCGTACGATGACCCGCCGCTCGTGCCGCCGGCGGGACCCACACCCGGATTGCTGCCGGTTTGTGTGACGCCCACTCCCGCTCCACCCACCACTCCACCCCCCAGCGCTGTGGGACCGCCGGTTGAGCCCGACGGGCCATTTGCCGACATACCCGGCGCACTCGAATCCGAACCGTTGACCCGGATGATCGTTCGACCGCCACGCGCCGCCACGAGTCCCGGCCATCCGCACGCCATGGAGTTCCCGGGCAGGCGCTGCGTGGTGGGGCCCGCGGTCCATGCGTAGCACTCCACGACTTCAATGACAGAACTGGAGTCCGCCGTCGCCTGGATCGTCACATTAATTCCCTGTCCGAAGGAGGCTGAGCAGGTCGGCGGACAGTCAATTCCGGGCGGCGCGGAGACCACATGCGCGTAGCCGGGCGCACGGTTCGACGAATGCTCGAAATCAATCCAGATCGGCCCCGGAGCGGCATTGATTGGCAGCAAGGGCGGGGGCGGCGGAGGGGCGGGGACGGCAGTGATTGCGCTGGGCGCGACTACGCCCTTGACGCTGCCCTCAATCAAACCCGGTAGCACGGTACCGACCAGCGCCTGTGTCCGGGCCGCATCAATTTGATCAGAGCTGTGTTGGTATTCGTGCTCGGCGTTATTTAGCTGCTCCCGCGCGTCCTGCCCGGCGCCGTTCAGACGCTGCGTCAGCGCCGATCGCCCCTGATCGAGCAGTGCGTTCGCCGCCGCGTCGTCGGCATCGGTGGACGCACTTGCGCTTGATGACGACGGTTGCGGTGCGCCAGCGGGGGTCTGCGCTGCCGATGTCTGCCCTGCGGCCGTCGTCCCGGTAGGCGTGTCGGCCGAGGCGCGCCAGAGCGTCAGTCCCAGACACAGGGCGCCAGCGAGGAGAGCTCTCGTGACTGGGTGGGCTCTCATCGGCCGACGCCTCGCAGCAACTTGTCTGAACCGCGCTCAGCGATGACGGCAGGTCACTTACGGGGATTGATATCTGTTGAGGCGGTCGGCGGAGCCGCGACAGGCGGCTGAGGTGCTACCGCATCTTGAATATGCTGAAGCGCGTCGGGCGAGACGAAGGAGAAATGATGAATGTAGTCACCAGTGCTCACTGCGAGTGCGAGCTGCGAAGACGGCATTGCATGGCGCAGAAACACCATCCCGCCGATCTGCTGATGGGGTCCAACGGTCGTCTGCTCGAGAACCACGGCACGGTAGTGATCGACGAGCGTTGCCTCGTCCTGTTCGAACTTCTGATTCTGCGCGTTGTTGTCGGCGATGTCCGTGACGGCAAGCGTCGCATAGCCTTGCGCAAGTGCGCTCGCCTGCATCTGAGTCACAGCCCCGGTCTGCGCGAGCTGCGACGCCTGCGCCGCCCCGGCTATTGCGAAGAGCGCGTCGAAGAGGCTGCTCGTGTTGTTGCTGGACTGCTCGTCTTCCTTGATCTTCTGGATGTCGCGCGCCGAGAGCAGGGGAATCCCTCCATCACCCGTCGAGATGTTGTCGGGACCGAACGAGACCGGTTCGGCGGAGAGATTCGCAAAGATCACCATCACCGGAAGACCGTGTTCGGCAAGGTCGCTCATGCTGCGGTCGCCGTGGTTCATCTTCGTGACCATGACTGCATAGGGCGCGTGCACGGAGCGGATCTCGCCATTGGCGGCCACGTGTTGGCCCGGCGCTGCAAGCGGAACGCTCGCGGGTCGGGAAGGCGCGGGAGGATCCGTTTCGCAGCCGGCAACAGAAAGCGCAAGCAACACGAATGCATAACGATACATGGCGGAATCCTTATGTAAACCGAACCCAAGCGTGACCTTCAATGACGCGGGCGCAGTCTGGCAGCACGCACGATCGCTCCGCATCGAGTGCCGTCACACTCTCATGTCTTGCTTCACGTGATGGAGGTCCCATCAGACGCAGTCTGCATCCCCGCTGTTTCTGTCCATCCGTACGCACTTAGCGTTGCGATCGCTGTGGCGGTCACGTCGGGTTGTCCGGGAGCAGCCAAGGGCTGATTTCTCCTGGCGGTTGTCTCTGGTGGTTGCGAATTTTCGCGGACTGCTCGTGTCGACAGTTCGATTCTGTTCGACGACTTCAAAGGTATGCGCGTTCGTTGCACGTTTTTCTTTGCGTTCGGCACTCGAACCAATGTCTTGTGCGAGGAGCCCCCGGGTATCGGCGTGCAACGGACGGGCCGTGGCGAGATCAACGTGTGGGTACACGCCGAGGCAGATCACCCTTCCGGTGCGCTCAAAGTGATAACGGAAGCGGCCACCACTTCGAACCTCGAGGCATCACATGAAGACTCACGCCGTGTTCATCCGCGAGAACACAACGGCGCTCGTGAGGTCTTGGCGTCGCATACGCAAAGTCGGGAGGGGAGGCCAGCCTACGAGCAGTGCTTCTAAGCGAGATAGAGGACGGAGACTCACGTACGAAAGCGGGCCCGAAAGTTACCCACACTCGACACACATGACTCGAGTTCGCTCAGAAGGAGGGAATTCGGATTCGGCTGGCCGTGCAGTGGCTTACGTACGCTTCGTACAAATCCCCTATCTAATAGTGCGAATTGCACGTCGGGTCTCTCAGACCCAAGATAGAGGGCGCGTAAGTGATTGATATAACGAGAGAATAGAATATGGTGCCCGGGAGATCAAACCCCAGCCGTGAATTGACCCGCACTCAGAGTCTTAGCCCGGTGGGACTTTTTGGGTTACCCGCAAACTTAACCAGCGGTCACGAGCACCGGTAAAAACATCTGCTGCTATGCGCTGGTCACGGCAGCTTTCGATCTGTTCACACTGCAATGGGCGGTGACAGGTCTGGAACCAGTTCGAAGGTTAGTCCGGAGCGGTCCGACAGACGCTCGATCAGGCGATCGCCGAAGATCGTGGCGGGCGTCCAGAAGCCGCCGGCCGTGGCGGCCTTGTCGATGTCGAGCGCGAGGCACGCGGTGGCCTGGCCGAGCATTTTGCCGGTCGAGCCGTAGCCGGGGTCGCGGTCGCCCGTAACCTTGGTGCGTATCTGGCGGCCGTCCGCCGTGGTACCGAGGAAGCGAAGATCGAAAAAGCCCTTGCGCCGCGCCTCGGGGCTCGGCCCCTCGCCGGGCTTAGGTAGCACGAAGCGCTCGAGTGCCGCGCGCGCCGGCTGGATGGCACCCGCGAGCATGAAGCCGGCGAGGCCGGCGGCCAGGGCGGTGGCAGCGAACCGACCCTTCAGTCCACGGCCCATGAGCATAGCCTCATCGTAGGTGAAGTCGGCGCCATAAGCCTGTCCCGAGAGCGCGTTCGTGCGCTGGACGATGCGCGTGTTGATGCCACTCATCACGAACGGCGCAACCCAGGCGCCGAAGTCGCGATCGAATTCGGCCCATCTGACGTCGGGTTGCCGCACCTTGGGCGCACTACCGGGCGGGCACAGCGAATAGGGGTTGGCGAGCTCTTTGCGAAGCGCCGGGTCCGCGGCAGTCTCCTTGACGACGTTCATCAGGCTGGCGACGGTGCCGCCGGATAACTCGCCCCGCATCGCCTTAACGCGCATCTTCACCCGCGTGCAGGGCGCGCCGAGTCGTTTCATTGCCTGGCGCTGCAGGAAGTGCACGCCTAGGTCCGACGGGATGGAGTCGAACCCACAACAATGCACGATGCGCGCACCGGACGTTTGAGCCATGGCCTCGTAACGTTGCACCATGCGACGGATCCACTGCACCTCGCCGCTGAGGTCGCAGTAGTCGGTCCCGGATTGTGCGCACGCTTTGACCAGCGGCTCGCCATACAGCGCGTACGGGCCGACCGTCGACACGACGACGCGCGTCGACGCGCAGAGCTTGCCTAACGAGGCCTCGTCAGCCGCGTCGGCGATGACGAGCGGGAGCGTCCCAGAGTTGACCCCAAGCGAACTGCGCAGCTCCTCGAGTTTCGCGTTCGAGCGCCCGGCCGCGGCCCACTTCATCTCGCCTTGCGCGCCGAACTCGTCCCATAGGTAGCGGCACAGGATCTTGCCCACGAAGCTCGTGGCACCGAAGGCGACTAGGTCATGGGACGGAGCGCTCATGATCGAACCATTCTGCACCATTCACATCTGTGCGATCGGAAGTCTCAGGTGTATGTGCGTACTGCCCAACTTCAGCGCGTGTGCAAAAAGCCCACGATAAGAACGCGAACTGGCTGCTCGCACCGGGATGCGAATCTGCCGGTGTTCGAGATCCTTTCCGGCGCACACAAAGATCAAAAAATCTAGACGTCAGCTTGCAGACATTCCGGTGCAGGCTTCCTCGAGACTGGAACTCCCAGAACTTGCTCAGCTCTCACACGAGCGCGGCGGCTTCCTTGGCCGTCACGAGCTTGCCGAGCCCGCCAAGCTCGTGCAGGTCGCCGAACGCCTCGACGCGGATCGATTCGTTGGCACCGCCGATGCGCACCGGCGCGAACCCGCTCGCTTTGATCAGGTCCGCCACCGAATTGCCGGCATCGCGGTCGTCGCTGGCATAGAAGAGCACGTAGGGCTCGGGCGTGTGGCGCGCGCCGCTCTGCAGCGAGTGCGCCGTAAGGCTGCCGAAGGCCTTGACGAACCTTGCTCCCGGGGGAATAAGTCCCGCGAGGATCTGCCCGGAGGATTGATCCTGGGGGATGATCTTTTTGAATCCGCCCGAGCCATCGGGCGCGATGGGGTTCGATGGATCCACCACGATCTTGCCGGCGAGCTTATTTCGGTGCTCACCGAGCAGTTCCTGTATGGCGTTGAAATAGACGGCAAACACGATGATGTTGGCGTCCTCGATGGCGTCTGCGACCGAGGCCGCGCGCGCCTTGCCGCCCGACGCTTTGGCGAAATCCGCAGCCTTGTTCGGGCCGTGATCGGCGACGGTCACGCTCTGGCCGCCCGCGACGAGGTTAGCTGCCACCACCTTACCGATGTTTCCCAGTCCGATGATTGCGGTTTTCATTTCGATCCATTCCTGCCGGTTAGGCGCTGCCACGGCAGCGCGGAAGGTACGATCTTGAGCCCTTCGACGTCACAGGCCGTCACCAGACCTTTATGCCGCCATCCCGGGCGCTCGCGCGCCGTTCTGCAGCTTGTAAAGCGCCTTGGCGTTATCGTAAGACATGGTGGTAGAAGTCCTCTAAGTGGCTCAGTTTCCTGGGAGGCGGAAGACCGTGACGGTGGTATTGCCACCGCCGATTTCGGGAGCCACCAGGTTGTAGATTCCCACGAAGCCTGAGACGATCGCGACGCTCTGAACGCCGCGGGCCGTGTAGGTGACGACGCCGCCGCCGGCCGGGCCACCCAGGGCGCTTCGCAGCAGTACCTTGCCGGTCTTGGCGTCCAACGCCAGCAGATCACCGGTCAATTCACCGGCGAAAACCACATCGCCTGCGGTCGCCGTCACACCGGCCACCATCGGTTTCGCGGCGTCGTAGCGCCATTTCTCATGACCTGTGGAAGCATCGAAAGCGGTGAGCCGTCCCCGGGCAGCGGACCAGGGATCGAACTTGGTTTGGCCGCCGAAGTAAAAGGCGTGGGTGTGTTCCTTCTGCGGGTCCGGTGCGGTCGTATCCTTGTTGAACTCGGCACACCAGTCGGTAGCGGGGACAATCAACAGGTTTTGCTTGGCGTAGTACGCGGAGCCGTTCCACTCCTGTCCGCCGAGAGTTCCCGGGCAAACGCGCACGGGCGTCGTGGTTACGGGGGCTTTGACGTTCAGCCGGTTAGTGAACGGAACGCTATAGATGATCTCCTTCGAATCACGATCCAAGAGCCGCAGCAGTCCGTCCTTGCCGGTGCTGGCGATCACATTGCGGGTCGACCCATCGATTGTTGTCTTGAACAGGGGCGCAACGTGCGAGACATCGTAGTCGTGCACGTCGTGGGGTACGAATTGGCGATACCAAGCGAGGTGACCCGTCGTGGCATCCAACGCGATCAGCGAATTCGTATATAGATTGTCGCCGGGGCGGTCGTCATCGTAGATATCCGGCGCGGGGTTTCCGCCGGGCACATAGAGCAAATTCTTCTCCACATCAAAAGACATAGGAGTCCAGAGATTGCCGCCGCCGTGCTTGCGGGCGGCTGAATCTGGCCCCCAAGTGCCGGCGCCCGGCTCGCCATCGTCGGGCACGATGTTGAAACGCCACACTTGCTCGCCGTCCCTTATTCGGAACGCACCCACCCAACCGTGCGCAGCGGTCTCAGAGCCTGCCGGCCCGATGTAGATCAGATGGCCGTGAACCAGAGGCGGCATGCTGATGAAAAAGCCTTCCTTCGGATCGGCGATCTGCTTGGCCCAAAGGGTATGCCCGTCCTTGGCGTCGAGCGCCAACAGAAAGCCATCATCGGTACCGCGAATGATCTTTCCGTCGGCGAGCGCCACGCCGCGATGCGTGTTCGCCGGCTCGTGCTCGCGTGGCGTCCATGTGCTCGACCAGATCACGTGGCAATCAGCGCCATCGATAGCAACGGTGTAGTGGGCAGTCGTCAGGTACATCCTGCCCGCCGACACGATCGGACCGGTTTGCGATGGCTCTTTGTCGGGGAATGAGTACGCGCAGGCCTTGACGAGCTGCGATACATTTGTCGCAGTGATCTGCTCTAGACGGGAGTAGCGGGTTCCCGCCAGGTCGTGGTCGACGTACACCCAGTCGCCAACGCTTGAGTCGCTGGCGATGGCTTGGGGGGACGCACGAACGTGCGACGTGCCCAAGACGAGGACAAATGCGACAACGATTGCCGTGAGGCTCCTCGTCCAGAGCGTCAACTGGCGGAGCGCCTTGGCGTCGGCATGGGTGAACATGCGATGGTCGTGCAGCAACTGAATCGTTTCACTGTAATTACTCATCTTGGGTGCCTCGCTAGAACGGAAACTCGCGTTTTCCACTACCGTTCTCTACAGCGCCACCGACCCAGGCAACCGATTGTGGTTCTGGGTGACCCGCGCTTCGCAGACGGTAAGGTTGCTCTCTGAACCCAACAAGCGGGTAGGGAGCAACACTCTGTTCCATCGGGGGAACGTAGCGGTCCGGATGGCTCCGGCCTTGCGAATAGGGCGGGCGAGCTCTGGGCGCGGGCGCTCCGCAGAGGCGCTGGCAACCGGGGCGCCGCCGCGGGCACAGGTGGCGCGAAACCGGACGTTTATCAACTCCTGGGAAGACGAACGGATCGTTGATGCCGTGAAGAAAACAGGTCGAAAGAAGGTCATTATGGCCGCCCTTTGGACCGAAATCTGCCTGGCGATGCCTGCCATTACAAGCGTGCGGTGAAGGCTATGACGTTTTTGTGGTGACGGATGCCTCCGGCGGGGTCTCTATCGAAGCTCATGACGACATGAGGCCGACACGCACCGCTGACAACCGCGAATAGCTTCAACTAACCGACTACTGACCAGCGCCGGAGCGATTGGGTTACGCTTGACCTGTACTTACCCTGCGCGCCGAGGCGTAGCGCTCCACATCGGCGACGAAACGCGCGAGCAAAGGGGACCTATTGTCCTTTCTCCAGGCGAGAGACAGTTCTTGCGGCAAGTCCATATCGAGCACCGACAGAATGACGACGCTTTTGGGACGGTGCCAACGCGCGGTTCCAAGGACCCATCCTATGCCCAGGCCAGTCGCAACCAGACTGAGGATCGTCGCCTCGTCTTGTCCCTCCTGAACGATCCTGGGGGACTTCAGACCGCCGCGAAAACATTCGCGCATCAGGCGGTCGTAGAGCGCGGGGGCTTCGCGCCTTGGAAACCAGACAAACGGCGCACCCGCTAGCTCGCGCAGGCGAACCGGCTTGAGCTTCGCCACAGGGTGGCTCGTGGGAACGGCCAGTTCGATTCGCTCTATCGCGACCGGACGTGCGTCCAATTCCGGATCGGTTTTCGGCATGTTGAACACGAAACCGGCATCCAGTCGGCCGGACCGGAGGGCGTCTAGCTGCACCAGACTCGGCGATGGCTGAAGTTGCAGTTCGGCATCCGGTTGCATGTCCCGGAACCGCCGGAAGGACTCTGGGACCACACCCCGCCACGACGCACTCTCGGTGAACCCTACGCGCAGCGTTCCTGATTGACCGCGAGCGACGCGTACGGCGCGCGCCGCCGCTTCGTTTACCTCCTGAAGGATTCGACGCGCATCTTCGAGGAATAGCCGTCCAGCTGCACTCAACTTGACACCGCGTGGGAGACGTTCGAACAGTTTGAAACCGAGTTCCCCCTCCAGGTCCTGAATTTGGCGCGACAGCGCAGGCTGCGCCACGCGCAGCCTGCCCGCCGCACGCCCGTAATGCTGCTCCTCCCCGACGGCAAGGAAATATCTTAGATGCCGCAGTTCCATTTCGATACTTTATCGCGATTGATCCGATAGTAAAGATATGTTGGACGTATTGGCGGCCCGCTGGCAGATTCCAGCTGCGAGGCGGAGGCCGCAAAGATTTCTCGAAACCGGCAAAGCGACGTGTCCGCAAACGGCGTCCGTAAGGAGGCCAGACGTGAAGGCTCTCGTCCTTGACGCGCTCGGCTAGCTAGTCGAGATGGCGAAGCCGGAACTAGAGATTGCCGTGAACATCGTCATTGCCATCGAAGGCCTGAAGCGCATCCAAGGCCTGAATTTCGGCTCGGCCAACTTCGAGCGCGACACCCCGATGTACGCCGAGCTGTATCTGCAGGGCCGGATGAATCTGAGCGCTCTGGTGTCAAGAACGATTGCGTTGCGTGACGTCAGTGACGGTTAGGCGGCACTGAGGGGCGGTTCACTCAATCGTGTCGCTGTCACTTCGTTCGAGTGAGTACTTATATGGAGATATGCCGATGAGTGCGCTCCCACACAAAGACACGATAAAGACGATCACCACGCACTACATCGACGGCGCGTTTGTGGAGTCTCATGGCAAAGATATGATAGACATCATCAGGCCTACCGACGGCCGGGTCATTGCCCGTGTCACGCTGGGCGACGAGGAGGACACACGACGCGCCATAGCGGCGGCCAAGCGCGCGTTCGCATCTTACGGCCGCACGACCAAAGAGGAGCGATCGAAGATGCTGCGCAGACTGCACGAGGCCGCCGCGGCACGCATCGACGATTTGACGGCCGCGATGATCGAAGAGTACGGTGGCGTTGCTCAGTTCGCTAGGCTCATCGTGGAATCCGGTGTCAACGCGTTCCTGGCAGCGGAGAAGGCGCTCCAGGAGCTACCGTTGGCGCGCAGCTGGGACAAGACGACAGTGACCCTTGAGCCGGTCGGCGTAGCAGGTCTCATTACGGCATGGAACGCGAACGCGCTGTTCATTTGCCTGAAGCTGGCGTCTGCCGTCGCGGCCGGCTGTACGGTCGTCATCAAGCCCAGCGAGTTGAGCTCGCTGCAGACGCGGGTGTTGCTCGAGGGTCTGCACGAGGCGCAGCTTCCGAAGGGTCTGCTAAACGTCGTCACGGGTCTCGGTAACGTCGTCGGCGCCGAGCTCGTACGCAACCCTGCCGTGGCCAAGATTTCGTTCACGGGCTCCGTAGCTGTAGGCGAGCAGATCATGCGCGACGGTGCGGCGACGATGAAGCGCGTAACTCTCGAGCTGGGGGGCAAGTCGCCCACCATTCTGCTGGATGACGCTGCGCTCGATCAGGCGATCCCGACGGCCCTCACCATCGCGTTCCTAAATAGCGGTCAAGCCTGCGCCGCCGGGACGCGGCTTCTCGTGCCCAGGACCCGGCTCGATGCAGCGAAGCGGGCCCTACGAGAGGCGATGCGCTCAATCACCGTCGGCGATCCGGCCGATCCCAAAACCGCCATCGGGCCGATGGTGTCGCAGAAACAGTACGAGCGCATTCAGTCCTACATCCGCAAGGGCATCGAAGAAGGTGCGGAAGTGCTGGCCGGCGGTGAAGGGCGTCCCGAAGGCCTTGAGGCGGGTTACTACGTCAAGCCCACGGTATTCATCAACGTGAAGAACGACATGACGATTGCCCAGGAAGAGATTTTCGGTCCCGTCCTCAGTGTCATCGCCTACGACACCGAGGAAGACGCGATCCGGATCGCCAACGACTCCCGATATGGCCTCCACGCCTGCGTCATCGGCAAAGACCTCCAGCGTGCGCACCGCGTAGCCTCGCAGATTCGAGCCGGCCGTGTCCTGATCAACGGAATGACCGACGATGCGCAGGCGCCCTGGGGCGGGTTCAAATGCTCCGGGGTCGGCCGCGAGTACGGTAGGTATGGGATCGAGGCGTTTCTCGAAACTCGGGCCATCATTGAGGCCTAAGGATCTTTCGTGATCAAGCACGTGGCTATCTCTGCCGCGGAAGCCGCAGATCGCCTTGCAATCCGCGAGCTCATTGAGGCCTACGCCCACCGCGCCGATCGTCGCGATGCGAAGGGTCAGATGGCGCTCTTTACCCCAGACGCCCACTTCGTGGTGTACATGGATGCCAAGGATCCAAAGCCCTCGCAGGAGCTACACTCGCGCGAGGCGCTCGCTCCGGTCTTCGCCGAGTTGAATCAATACCAAGCCACCACGCACTTCGTCGGTCAAAGCACGGTCTTCGCGTTGACACCCGACCGGGCCACCGGGGAAACCTACTGCCTGGCGCATCACGTGACCGTTAACGGCGCAAAGCGAAGCTTGATGGTCGCCTCGCTCCGCTACAACGATACGTTCGCGAAGATGGACGGAGCCTGGCTGTTTGCGGAGCGCCTGCTCTACGTGGACTGGGTGGACGAGCGCGTCCTGTCATGAAGCGACTGGTCATTGTAGGCGCCACGGGCATGGTCGGCGGCTACGCCCTTCGCTACGCGCTCCAGCAGCCTGACGTCGAACATGTGACGTCCGTAGGGCGCAGGAAGCTCGGTATTTCGCACTCCAAGCTGACAGAGGTTCTGCACCCAGACTTCGCGGACTGCTCGGCGCTGGCGGAGACGCTTACGGGGCGAGACGCAGCAATATTTTGCCTGGGAACCTATACCGGGGTGGTGACGAACACGGAACTCCGCAGAATCACGGTTGATTATACGGTCGAGTTTGCCCGAATTCTTCGAGCCAGCAGCCCCGATGCGGCGTTCTCATTCCTAAGCGGGAGTGGCGCGGACCCGACGGGGCGGAGTCGGATTGCGTTCGCGCGCTACAAAGGCGAGGCCGAAAAGGCGCTTCTCGCAGCCGGTTTTCCTCGCGTTTATATCTTCCGGCCCGCCTATATTTATCCCGTCGAGCCGCGGAAGGAACCGAATTTCACCTACCGCCTCTTGCGCGCGATCTACCCCGTGTTTCGGGTGCTGTTCCCCAACCAAGTGATTCGCGCCGACGACTTGGCGCGGGCGATGGTGGAAGTCGCCGTGCAGCCAACAGGGGAGGGCGAAGTCTTCGTTTTCGAGAACCGTGACATTAGGGCCATGGTCGAGGCGTGAGTGAAGTTCCTGGGGCGATTGTGCCGAGACAGCGCTCGACTCCAATCCGGCCTCCATCCAGGGCTCAGACATACTGATCTACGCCCGGCAGTCTGATTGGAACTCGGAGAGGTCAAATGGACGTCGCGTACGTTTCCGCGATGGCGGCGCTGGTTGGTTCGGTTGTCGGCGGCCTGACCTCAACTGGCACGACCTGGCTGTCGCAACGGGCGCAGGCACGAGCCGGACAAATGGCCCACGAAATGGAGCTGCGCGAAGACTTATACAGGGACTTCATTATCGCGGCTTCCAAGGCGTACGGCGATGCTCTTCTGAACAGCGAGCCGCAGATAGCGGAACTCGTATCTCTCCACGCGATGATTAGCCGGATGCGCATTGTCTCTCTGCCAGGCACTATCGCGTGTGCCGACAAGATCATGCTGACGATAATAGACACGTACTTCTCACCGAATCAATCTGTGCGCGAGCTGCGCGATCTGATCAAGGTCGGGGCCGGTATTGATCCGCTCAGGGACTTCAGCGAGGTGGCTCGCGAAGAAATGCGCCTGTTCAAGTACCGGTAGGCAACGCAAGACGGGACCGACCGCGACGCGCTTAGTTACGGGTCGCAGTTCCAACAGCCTCTCCAGCCGAGTTCTACCTACCCGGCACGCCGGGGCTTCTTGGGTGCTCCGCATGGCATGGCGCGAGCCGGCCCGCTGCTTCGATAATGGTTTGGAGGATAGTTTCCGCCGGTTGAGCTCCGACCATCGTGGTCCCACCAATGTCCAAATACGGAACGCCCCGGACGCCCCTCTCCAGAGCGGTGCGCTCCAGAGCGCGGACGCTCGTCGCGCCGTCGTCGGAGCTGAGGAATGCCGCGACTGCGTCTCGATCGAGACCTGTCTCACCAGCGACTTCAGCCAGGACGCTCTCTGACCCTATATCGCGCCCGTGGGCGAAATACGCTTGAAAGGCCGCTTCGACGAAGGCGCGCTGCTTGCCCTCGCGTTGTGCGAACCACGAAACGCGATGTGCGAGGAAGGTATTCGGGGTGCGCTTGATAGCCTCATAGTCGAAGGTGGCTCCGTCGTCCCGTCCCGCCAGCACGGTCTGGGCATCCATCGCCTGGGAACGTTCCCAGCTTCCGAACTTCCGCGAGCGGTAGCTTCTGCGCTCCATGCCCTCCAGGGGCATGTCCGGGTTGAGTTCAAACGGCAGCCACTGGAGCTGGACGTCGATCCCAGTTGGGAGGCTCTCGATAGAGCGGGCCAGGCGCTTTTCGCCGATGTAACACCAGGGGCACACGAAGTCAGAGGTGACGCTGAGCCGGATCTGCATGGCTCGATCTCCTAGTTCGTCCTCGGTGTGACCCGTCGCGCTAGTCATGATAAGCGTCTGTGCTGATCTGACAAACGCCACGCAAGTCATCCCGCAGGAATCGAGCGGCGTTGAGGCCCGCGAGTTTACGGACTTGTCAGGCTCTCGTTGTGCCAGCCGCCTCCAAGTGCTTTGAACAGATCGATTTGAAGCTGGATCAGGCTGGTATCGGAGGAGGCGACCGCCGCGTCTAAGGCCACGAGGGACTCTTCCGTGGTGAGTAGGTCAAGGTTGCTCACGGACCCTGCCGCATACTCGTCATGCGCAATGTCGTATGCGCGATGGATCCTGCCCTGCGCATCAGCGAGTGCCTGCCGACGGTCGAGCGCGGCGCTGTATTCCGCTAGTGCCTGTTCGGTTTCCTTGAGGGCCGTGAGGACAATCGAATCGAACGCCGCGAGAGCCGCAGCCTGCGAGGCTTTGGCTTGGCGTACGCGGGCGCGCGGCCCCGCCTGGTTCGGAAACGTCCAGCTGATTGAAGGTCCAAGGCCCCACACGAGTCCGAGACTGTTCGTCAGCTGTGCCGGCTCAGTCGCCGCAGCTCCGTAGAAGCCGGTGAGGTGAATGGTGGGGAACAGATCAGCCGTCGCGACGCCGATTTGCGCAGTTGCCGCAGCGAGTCGACGCTCGGCCTGGCGTACATCAGGACGACGGTTGATCAAGGCTTGGCCGTCGCCGACCGGAATGAGGGATGCCACTCGTGGCGGAGTGACACAGTTTTCGACTTCTCGGGGCGCATTCGCGGGAGTTCGGCCCAGGACCGCCGTCAGCTCAAAGAGCGCTGCCTTGCGCTCTCCTTCGAGCTGGGGAACGCTCGAACGAACTTGGCCGACCAGCGCCTGCGCGCGTGCCACGTCGAACTGCGACCCCGCTCCGGCTTCGTAACGCCGCTCGGTGATGGCAGCTTCGCGGCTCACGATGTCGAGTGAATGCCGCGCGACGTCGAGCTCCTCTCCAAGCGCACAGACTGCAGCGTACGAGCGCGTGGCACTCGCCGCGACCACTACGCGCACGCTGTCGCGAGCGGCGGCAATCGATCCGGCGCTGGCATTTGCTGCTTCGATGGCGCGGTGGATACGACCAAAAAGATCGACCTCGTAAGCCACCTGAAACAGGTCCTCGTACAACCAAATCGTCTGCGGCGGCCGAGAGGTGAGTTCGAGAATCTCGTCTGTGGTCGGATCGCGACCGCGCACGGCGGCTGCAGACACGTCGGTGGACGGATAGCGCCGGGCATGCACCTCCGCCACTACAGCGCGAGCGGCGGCTAGGTTAGCGTCAGCGACGGCGAGGTCACGGTTCGCTTGGAGCGCTTCCTCTACCAAAGCGTCGAGATGCGGATCGGAGTAGAGGTGCCACCAGGCATCGGGTGGCGGCATCGGGGTCTCAACCGCAGCATTCACGCCGACCAGTGCGGCCGGTGCGCCCTCGGGCAGTGCTGGGGGCCGATAGTTCGGCCCGACATGACATGACACGAGGGAAAGGACGGCCACTCCCGCCATGGCACCGGCGCGCAACGAGCTGTTCGTCAAGCCAGTCATTGAGGTTCTCCTCCCGGCACGCGAAAGAGCGGCGTCGGGGACGCCGGGCCTTCGGGAGCTGCGCTTCGATAGAGCACGAAGAGCAGCGCGACCGCGGAAAGAAACGCAACCACAACGAAGCAATCCATCACAGCTTGCGTGGTAGCGGCAGCGCGCACTGCGTTCCCCAGCACCAGCGCACCACGATCGGCTGCACCGGCCGGGTCCGCTACACGCGTGGTCACGGCACCGTAGCTGCGGATGCGCTGAATGGCCTGTGCATCACCGATCTGAACATGCAGCCCAATCAGGTTCGAAGCAACCTGCTCACGTACCCGGGCCAGAGTCGTCACGAATGCCGAGCCAATCTCTCCGCCGAACAGTCGTGCCGTTTGCAGCACCGCGCCGAAAGTCAGGGCATCCTGGGGCTTGAGGTGCAGGATGCCGAAGAAGATCACGCCGGAAAGCGCAAAGCTTTGCCCAAGGGCTTGCAACAGCTGTGAGGGCAGGAATTGGTAAGAGCCCCAGAGGGGCGTGAGATTGTACGCCACCATTAAACAGGCGATGCTGATGAAAATGAATCCGATAGAGGTAACGAGCCTCGCATCCGATCGCCGCAGCATGAGGGCCGCGAGGGGACAGAAAATGAGCTGCGGGATCGCGATCCAGATCAGGGTATCGCCTACTTCAAGGTCGCGATAGCCGCGCACCGATCCGAGGTACAGAGGGATGAGATAGCTGGTGGATAGAATCGTCAGGCGAAGAAATGAGATCAACAGAAACTGGCTCGGCATAGGTGCGCCGAATACGACGTGCAGGTTGAGCAGCGGGCGCGCAGTACGGGCTTCGTGCACGAAGAAGGCCACCAGAACGAGCGCGCCGGAGGCAAGTAGTCCCCACACCAATCCCGAGTTAAGCCAGTCGAGCCGATTGCCCTGGTCTAGAGCCGCATAGATCAACGCGAGCCCGGCGCCACCGGCCACCAGACCAAACAGGTCGGGCGGTGGCCTAACCGTGATCGGCTTGATGGCGATGCCTTGCCGCAAACACAGTGACATGAGCAAGGCGAGCGGGACGTTTTGCCAAAAGATCCATCGCCAGGAGTGGTGCTCGACGTAATATCCCTCGAGCGAGGCTGAAATGTTGAGCGAGAGCTCGAGATTGAGCGCATAGATTGCGATGCCGACGGCCCAATATCTCGGGGGCACATTGAGCAAAATGAAGCTCAAGGTCAGGGGAATGAAGAATCCGCTGGCCAAGCCACCGAGGAACTGCAGCGTCAGCAGCACGTTTAAGCTCGCCGAGTACGGGATGATGAGCGAGATCACCGCAAACGAGAGCGCGGCCCAGATCAATACCCGCCGAGGGCCATAGGCGGCGCCCATCCATACTGCGATGAGCGTGACGAACATCTGAGCCACGGTTTGTGCGGTCGTGATCCACGCACCTTCGTCGAACCCAGCGCCCACTGCGCCCCGTATATCGGCGAGACCGAAGGTCGACAGTCGGGCATTCAGAGTCGATATGAACGTCCCCATGAGCACAGCCACGAGCCCGAGCCATGGAATCGATGTCGGCGGTGAGGGGAGCGTTGGGGCGAGCAGCCCTGGGTGCGACGTCGGCGCGGACGTGTTCATCTTCGCCCCCCATCCCGCGCGTTGACGCTTGCTTCTACCGACATGCCCGGAACCAATCGATCGGCGAGTCCGTCCGCATCGTCGATGAGGATCTTTACCGAGATGCGCTGCACGACTTTGGTGAAGTTGCCGGTCGCATTATCAGGCGGAAGCAGAGCGAATTCTGCACCCGAGGCAGGCGCGAATGCCTGAACATGTCCGTGTAACGTATGTCCGGGAAACGTATCCACGATAATTCGTGCCGCTTGCCCAACCGCCATGTGGGTGAGTTGCGTCTCCTTATAGTTGGCAATGACCCACACGTTAGGCAGCGGAGTAAGGGTTGTGATCTGGCTCCCAACGCCCACCAACTGGCCGGGCTTGACCTGGCGCTGTCCGATGACACCGTCCTGAGGTGCGATGATCGTCGTGTATTCGAGGTTGAGCCTGGCCACGACGAGCGCGGCCTGCGCGGCGCCGATGGCTGCCTCGCTCTGTTTGATTTGTGCTTCCAGGACAGCGAGCTCGCGCTGCGCGGCCTCCGCCTGAGCTCGAGTCTGCGCGAGTTGCGCCTCCAGTTGCGCGTGGGTGGTTTCAAGCCTTTCCCTTGCCTCGGTGGAGGAGGAACCGGTCTGCAGCAGGCGCTGCTGCCGCGCGAGATCGCGCTGATTCTGCTCTCGCGAGGCAATGGTCGATGCGACAACTGCGTGCGCGGCCTGGACATTGGCGAGTTGCAACTCGTGCTGCGCTTGCAGCGAGGCGTGCTGCGCTGTGGCGCTGAGGATGTTCGCTTCCGCCTGGGCAACGGCGGCCCGGTAGTCATCGTCGACCAAGCGCGCCAGCACTTGTCCGCTGCGCACTCTTTCATAGTCGCGGACGGGAAGCTCGCGAATGTAGCCGGTTACTTTTGCGGATATGGGCGTTAGATCGGACTGGAGGTAAGCATCGTTGGTGCGTTGCCAACCTTCCCCGCCTTCCCAACGGGTCCAGTTGGTCGATACGATCACGATGATCGCGATGGCTACAAGGAACACCAGAATGCGCCATGTGAATTCGAAGACCTTATTCCACTCCACCTCATGGATAAGACTCATGTTTCAATCTTCCTGCTTTCCCCGGTTGTGACTTGCAAGTGCCGCCTTGCACCTCGCTTGCATCGAGCGGGCTGGCTGGGATCGTAGCGCGTGCGAGCTATATTGTAGACAACTCTGCGCAGAAGTCGCTCTTACCGACAAGCGGGGACTCGTGAGCCCGCCTTTATAATCAGCATGAGCCCCAACATGTAAGGCGGCACTCAGAGCAGAGGCATGTGGATCGCACGATCGGTCTTGTGGATAGACCTGTTGATATGCAGTGAGAGCACTCAGGCGCTGAGGTATTGAGTCGCCATGAATTACACCTTGTGATCGCGGCCTCAACCACTAAGGCCGGCGTGGCTGGAGACAGCGCCATGATGACCCTCTCCGGCGAACAGCGCCGTCAGCGCCCCCGGATCGAGCGAGAACGAGCCAAGAATCAATGCCCTGCAGGCACTCTGATACCATCCGGTCGAAACGACGCCTAGGAGAAGAGGATGTCCAACGACAGCTATAGCGCGTTTCGCGCCCTTGATCCGTTCTTCTGCGTGGTTATGGAAGGACTCTCGAAATACACGGACGGCGAACACTATTTCGACACGCTAGCCGACGGCGTCCTATTTGAGTTTCGTTACCACATGCCAGGTTGGCCGGAGGCGGTGCGAGGTCGGGCGGAACTCATGTCGCTCTATTCCGGGTACGGCAACAATATCTTCCTTGAGCGCGGCGATGCGCTGGCTGTGCATCCTTCAAAAGATGGTCAAGTCGTGACCCTCGAATACGAGGTTCACGGCAAAATACTCAAGACCGGCGTTTCCTACGATAACAGTTTCGTCTCGATTGCTTTTATCGAGAACCGCAAGATCGCGCGCTGGCGCGATTACATGGATTCTCTGGCGGCGTGGACGGCGCTGACTGTCGGCGCGTGATGCTCTGGGCTTAGGACTGCGCCTTCACAGTGCGCACGCAAGTCAGCACGTTTTTACCAAACATGCTCCTGAGGTTTGACTCTTAATCACGCCGCTACTCACGACCGGGGGCGACGTTGGTGCCATGGCGAAATCGTTGGCGGGGTGGGTGTGGCCGGCTCGCCCGGTGGCGATAAGGACGAAGCTTGCGCACAGGCTGGTGTCGTGAAAATGAAGAATCAGCTGCCTCAGTAGGTGCTGACAGTTCGCGAACGACTGCCGTTAAGATGGCCGCTCTCGTGCGTGGTCGTTCCCACGAATTCGCTGATAGCAGCCCCTCACCGTGTTTTGCTCCGCTTTCTCAGGGTTTCCCATCAAGCATCGCTACGCCGCGTTTGGTGCTGCCGTCCGGCAGCGGAACAGAAATCGGGGCGACGGTGACTGTTGCGATACCCATGTCTTGCGTGATTCCGATCTTTCGTGCAGTCGATACTGAGAGATCTACGATGCGGCCTACTACATAGGGTCCCCGGTCTTGGATGGTCACTTGTGCGCTTTGACCGGTCTCGGTGTTTGTTACCATCGCCGTGGTACCCAGTGGAAGCGTCTTGCTCGCGGCGTTGTCGCTGTGTTGGTCCATTTTAGTGCCGTCCGCCATTTCTTTGCCTGCAAACTTCTCCGCGTAGAACGATGCAATTCCGAAGCGTGTGCGGCCTGACAAGTCAGGTTGCGGCTTGGCTGATCCTGTGGCGGACCGCGACGGCTCCACCACGGTGGGTACGCCCCCAGCCTCTGCGTCAGCGTAGGGTTTGCACCCGGTAGGACCGACGACAACGACGCTGAGCAGCAATATCGCTGCAAGTCGACTCACGTTGAGAATGGCCGACGTTGGAACCGACGCTATCTTAGTGAGCGACCGAGGGGGCATCCGAGATCGGAATGACTGCCGCGGGAACGATGGGAGTGGGAGCGACCGCGACGGCAGCGTCGGCGCTCGGAGCGACCGCGGCGGCAGCGTCAGGGGTCGACGCGACGACGACGGGCGGCGGCGATTGGGGCATCTGAGCAGCCGGCGTACGGTGGTGGGAACTCAGTGCGAACGCAACGACGCCGATGCCGAGGACCGCGGCCATACTACTGGCGACGATGATCTTGCGAGACGTTTGGGATTCCATGTCGGGATACTCAGTTGATTTAGGGAAGCCTTCTGCCTGTGGCGGCGGGGTGCAATCTCCGCCGCCAACGGCTATACGGAAGAGCGAACGGTACGCGTCGAAGGGCTGGCTTGTCGGTTACCTAGCGCGCTTAGCGCTGTCCTCTACCGTCAGGCGCTCAAATGGTGAGTGGGTTCGCTAGTTTTGGTAACCTCCCGTCCAAGTGCTCGGGCCGGTATCTGACCGGCAACCTGCGGCCTGTCTGCCGCACTTCCCGCGACTCGGGGGTCTCAATTTTGCCGGAGCGGTATGTCGGGAATGGCCGCTTATCGGCAGCAAGTTGTGCTTCCGCTCTTGGCCGCTCAGGGACCGTCGATTGCAACCGACCCCCGACGGTCGCTTGTTGACCCGCGGTCAGTTGCGACCGGCCGCTTTCGGGTATCAGAATCCGCCGTCCGCGCCGGTTACCCGTGGATCTCCGAGCCGAACGCGGGCACCGAGCAGGAGGATGGACCGTGGCGACAGTCGCATTTGCAAGACCACCGCATTTCTATGCGCGGGTTACAGGGTTCATATATCTATTTGCGATGGCCCTTGGGATCTTCTCGCAGGTGTTTGTTCTCGGCAGGATAGTCGTGCCCGGCGATGCTGCGGCGACCGCGAACAATATATTGGCTTCCGAAGGCCTTTTTCGGCTTGGGATTGCGGTCGACGTCATCACGTTTGTGAGCGATGTAGTCATAGCCTGGGCGTTTTACGAATTACTCAACCCCGTGGACAACAGTCTTGCATTGCTTGGCGCGTTTTTGAGGATTGCGGATGGGGCCATTCTTGCCGTCACCACATTCAGCGGGCTCATTACTCTGCGGTTGTTGAGTGGCATTGACTACCTGCGCGCATTTGATCCGACTCAACTGCAAAGCCTAGCGAGGCTGTTCGTAAGCGCCCGAGGACTTGGCTTCGACGTGGGGTTTGTGTTCCTGGGGCTAGGGTCCACGGTCTTCGCCCATCTGTTGTTCAAGTCGCGCTATGTACCAAGAGCTTTGGCCGGCTGGGGGATCTTTGCGTCGTTGGCGTTGGCAATTGGCTCGCTCGCCACAATTCTCTTCCCATGGTTCGGGGCTAATGTCTCGATGACTTATATGGTACCCATGTTCTTCTACGAAGTGCCGCTTGGCTTGTGGCTCCTGGTTAAAGGCGTGAGAGTGCCAACGACGACGGGAGCATTCACCGCACGCTAGACAGTTCGTTGTAGCCCCGGTGTGGCTGGCTGTTTCAGCTGCCCGGCAGCGGTAATCCGAGTAGGTCGATGAGACCGTCAGGAAGGGCCGTCCACACCAACGCGCGCAGCGCACCGACCACCAACAAATGCTGACCGAGCCCGGAATGGACGAGTCGCATTAGGCCCGTCGCCCGCGTCCACCAGCGCGCTTTACTCGCCTCTTTTTCTCGACGGACCTGCGCTGAACAGGATTCCGGCGGGCGCCGCGGCTCGTTGACGGCTGCAACAACAAGGATCTCTCACGCATGCGACCAATTTCCAATTGTCTCGCAATGCAGCTATGAGCCGGTCGCGCGCAACTAAAATAGTGGATCCGCGCTATGAGGCCGCCTGAATGCAGGGCCGGGTGAACGGACCCCACCCCACCGTGGGTGGCCCTACGCCCACCTGGCCCTGATCGTTTCAAGGCATATGGCAGGTCTGCTTGATCTCGGCGATCTTTTTGTCAAGCGCTGCGTTGTAGTCCCCGGTAGTCACCCGCCATTTGGTGCCCTGAGTACCCTGCACAAGGCCGACGACCAGACCAATTGGAAAGACCATGCTTACGCCTGCGGCCGCCTGCTGAGCGACATTCGTCTTTTCATTCTGCAGCACCCGGATATCGCCTTCCGCCGTGTCGCAGTTTACGGGTTGCTCCGCGACGCGGTTCTCCGTCTTCTTGTACTGGGCCGCGCAACCGCCCACTAACACCGCCACACCGAGGACGCAGAGACTCGTCGCCAGTACCGTCTTACTCATTTTTCGCTCCTAAATTATGCAGCGAGTAAGTTGGTGCCGTCCAACTCTCGCCGAGTTTGTTCTCAGTTTGCCTCAAAACTTACCGGGCTCCCGATCCATTTTTTCGCGCTCCCTTCTCATTCCCCTCGCTGAAGAAATGCGGCTCGAGGGTTCGTGGTTCTCATTTCACCAACTGGAACTCCCCAGGCTTCCACGTCTTGTCGAACCACGCCTGCTGCGGACCGTAGAGACGCAGGACGACGTTCCAGCCCTTGCCAGGAACGGTCTGCACCCAATTCGTCTCGTGCCCCTGCGGCGCGGTCGGACCGAACCAGACGTCCACGGATGTGTCCGGGTTGGTGACGAGGTCCTTCGTCTGGCTGCCGATACTTGGTAACCGGGCGTCCGTCTGTAGTTCCGAGCGCGTCTGGTTGTCGTAAAGCACGAAGGACCAGAAGTTCTTGGCCGGGATGCCGGGTGGCAAATGGATCTTGTAGGTCCTGCTGCCATCGAGTGGCTTGCCCTCCGAATCCACGAACGCGCCGGCGTATTGCGAGCCCACGCCAACCATCTTCAGCGCCATCGCGGGGGTAACCCCGGTGGCATAGTAGAAGAAAAAGGTGCGGGCGTCGAAATTGCGTACGCCGGGCTGCGTTAGAAATTCGTAACTCCCCCCAACGAACGGAGTACACCACGCGCTGTTGGGATAGAAATAGGCATCCTTCATGCGGCTCCTAAACACAATTGCCCGCGCCGTGGCGTTGCCGACTGCGGCCGCCTCTGTGAGGATCTTTTTCATCCGCTCATCCGGCGCGAAGGCTTTGCCTTTTTCGATGCCGATAGCGGCCAGCAGGCCCAACGTCTCAGGGTCCATCGCATCCGTCGGCTCCTCCTGCACGAGCGTGTTCACTTCCTCAAAGAAGTGATAGTTGTTTGCGTGAATCGTGTTGAATTCCCGGCCAGAGACATCCACGAACTTCATCGGTGGCGGATTCTTAGCCTGCGCCAGCGGATACACCTTCGCGAACTTCTTCGTGTTCTCCACGGCGGTCTTAGTGCTGCCGTTCTCCACAAAGCCACGCCAGAAATACACGTTACCGAATGTCTTTGAGCGGAACACAAAGTAGCCTTTCGGCACTTCACCTGTGTAGCCGGGGGGCAGAAGCAGGAATTTGCCGCCTTTGCCCTTGTCCGGGCCCGCGTTGCCCACATCGCCAACATAGTGGAACCAGAAGTCATCAATGATCCCGAGCACATTCGGCGGCGTCTCTAGCACCAGCGGGCCGTCCTTCAGATCCAGCCACATGAGGTTGTAAACTGTCTCGGTGTTCGGCGTCAGGAACAGAGATTTCGAATCCATCAGGTCTTCCGTGATGAGTACGGTCTGGTTGTCCGCACCCTGGCTTCTAAAGCCCTCCCGCAACGCATAGACCGACGCGCCTGGCATGGCGGTCAGGAACGCCTGCACGCCGCGCTCGAAGTCGAGATTGTCGTAGACTTTCTGGACGGTGGCCTCGTCCGGGAAGCCATCGAGAAATTTCAACGTGCCGAGACGCGTCTCGACCGAGTCCGGAGTGGTGATAGCCGCCGGAATGTCCGTGGTCATCTTCATCCTTGGAGGTTGTGCTACGGTCGCGGCCGGTGTCAGCGCGCCAGCCGGCGGCGCCGCTTGCTTGCCGCAGCCGGCGATCGTCATTAGCGCGAGCGTCATGCCGCAAGAGAGGGCGAGGGGGATTAACTTGGTCTTCATGGTTGTGCTCGCCTAAGAAGATAGATTGGTTGAATCTCACTCTGCCTTGGCCGCCCATTTTATAGACAGTATCCCGCGACCGTCTGCTTAGAGAGATCATTTTGCTTCACCGTATGACCGGATTTGAGGCGGCGCTACACCTCCGTCTGCTCCGCCATTTCGAGAGCGTCGTTGACCTCGATCCGAAGGCAGCGGATTGTGCTTTCCAACTTGGAGTGTCCGAGCGGCAAGTGGACCGCTCGAAGATTCTTCGTGCGACGGTAGATCGGCGTGGCTTTGGTGCGCCGCAGCGGGCGGCCTGTCAGGTCTCGAATTACAGCACTCTGCTCAACACCTCCGAGTGCATCGTCTAGCGTCCCGCTAGAAGCCACTATAACCGAGCAGCACCGGCCAGTTCGCTCTGGAAAGGCCATGTTCCGCGCAGCGCGTTTCGATAACGTTGTGTCGCATTTGAATCCGACGTCAAGGGTCAAGATCAGGTATTGTTAATTTGCTGAAGGTGCCTGCCCGTCATTTCACGGGCAGGAGAATTGGGAAGCCGGTGAAGTCCGGCGCTGCCCCCGCAACGGTATTGGAGTGTCGAACTCGGCAATCGCCACCGAACCCGCATCAGGGCTTGGGAAGGCGCCGAGTCGGTCCGAGGCTCGAACTCGGCCTGCTCCGAAGCCCGGAAACCAGCCTTGCAGCGGATAGGCCGTCGGGTCGCGGTGGGCGATCGCAGGGCGCGATCGGCAGTACAGCGGCGTTGGCCCGCTCCGCCATCCCCTCTGCTCCTTCCCTCGTCGCGGCTCACGGTCGCTGGCCTCAGCGATGTCACGGGGAGTGGGTATGACGACCGCAATGAATGTTTTGCGCCGCTTACAAGGGCGCACGCCGACCACAGGGCTTGGTCGTGAGTTCTATACAGATGATGCGATTTTCGAGCTCGATCTGGAGCTGATTTTTTACCGGGAATGGCTGTTCGCCGGTCACACTTGCGAGCTGCCAAAAACCGGCAGCTACCTGACGCTGCAGATAGGGGCCTATCCCGTGCTTCTCGTGCGTGCCGGTGATGGTGTCATCCGGGCGTTCGTCAACAGTTGTCGGCATCGTGGTGCCAGGGTATGCCCGGACGCACGTGGCGCGGCCGCAAAGCTCGTCTGCCCGTATCATCAATGGACCTACGAACTCGATGGACGACTGTTTGCAGCGCGCCAGATGGGACCTGGGTTCGATCGAGCTCAGTTTGGTCTCAAACGCTTACATTGCGAGACGGTCGGTGGATACATCTTCGTCTGCGTCGGCGCGGAGGCGCCGGACTTCGCGCCGACCCGTAGACAGCTCGAACCCTATCTCGCGCCGCATCGTCTGGCTGATGCCCGGGTCGCATTCGAATCCACGATCATCGAGGAGGGAAACTGGAAACTGGTGTGGGAGAACAACCGGGAGTGCTACCACTGCGCGGTGAATCATCCGGAGCTGGCGCGGGTCTATTCGGATACTCCAACGATAACCAGTGTAAGCGGCGCTGCCGACGATCCGAAGATCGTAGAGCACTGGCACCGCTGCGAGGCAGTTGGCCTGTCGGGGCGCTTTCAGCTTTCCGCGGATGGACAGATGCGCGCCGCGCGCATGCCCTTGTTGGGCGCTGCTGTCAGCTACACGAGTTCGGGAGAGGCTGCCGTTAAGAGGCCTCTTAGCGATGGTATTCCTCGCGAGGCGAACATTGGGACGCTCCTCGTGTTCCATTACCCAACGACGTGGAATCACTTCCTCGGTGACCATGCCATCACTTTCCGTGTGCTGCCGATCGGTCCCACGCGAACGCAAGTTACCACGAAGTGGCTTGTCCACCGCGGTGCCGTAGAAGGCGTCGACTACGACATTGAAGAGCTGACGCGCGTTTGGCTCGCTACGAACGAGCAGGATCGCCGGATCGTCCACGAAAATCAGATCGGCATGAATTCGCCAACCTACGAGCCCGGCCCGTTCTCGCACACCCACGAAAGCGGTGTCAGTCAATTCGTGGACTGGTACTGCAGCAGTCTTCAGTTGAGATTGGGTACAGGGGAGCTTACCGATGTCGCTTGAATGGGCACGTGCCCGCACGGTTCAGAATGAAGTGCGGCTGCATGCATTTGTGAAGTCAGGCGATCGGAAAGGCTGGGTCGATTTCACAGTGACGGCTCCGGTACGGGTGACCATCTGGGTCGAGCGCGCGAGTGCGGAGGGACGCGCGCCCGTCAAGTGCCGCGGAGCGATGCCAGCCGAAGATTTGCAAATCAAGTTCCACCGGGGGCGCCGAATATCTCTGCTACTCCTTCAGAACCGATAGCCGAGACTCAAGCTGGTCTCGGCGGTGTTGAGGCCCTGGCCGTAATCGCCGACGAGCTTGCTGAGATAGCGATAGCGGGCATCGAAATCGATGAACAGGTTGTGGCGCAGGTAGTACCTGGCGCCGAACCCTACGTTGGCCGTGAAGCCATCACCGTCGGTGATCATCACCGCCCTGCTGCCCGTGAGGCCGTATTTCGCCTGGTCCACGTTGGCCCAGGCGTAACCCACCCCGACGACCGTGTAGGGGACTAGCGGGCGGCTGAGAAGCTCGAAGCCCGGAACGATGTCCCACTCGAGATCGAAGTCGACGGTCGTCAACGCGACATCACTGGCGCCGTTCGGCGCGCGGCCGGCGCGGCTCGGGCTATAAGCGGCGGAGAGCTGCAGGCCCCAGCCATCCGTAATGTGGTAGGTGTAGCGGCCGCCGAATGTAGCGTTGTCGTCGAGGTGCGGGTGGCTGCCCGAGAGCGGTTGTCCCGTCAGGCGGTCACCGAATAACTCGCCGACGTAGACCTGCACGTCCTGTGAGCGCGAGCTCGACTGCGCTCGAGTAGGCTCGCCGCACGTTGCGGCTATCAGCAAACCAACAACACGCAGCAGAGTAATTCGACTCCTCATGCACCGATTCCTGTCCCGGCCGCCTGGCGGCGATCACCTTGCTGAGGAACGAAGTTATGAGACGAGCGTGAGGGGAACAATCGGTCGGCGGTAAATGCTGCGTTTCGTGCCGCCTGCGGAGGCCCGATTTCCCATTGCGAAACGACGCATCAACCAAAGCGCGGTTCATCCTTCTTGAATACGCACGTAAAGTGCGGGGCCATGTTTACGGCGAGCGCGCTGCAGTGGCCGAAAGGGATGCCGGGGAGGGCGGCTTGAGCCGCCGCCACTGCATCGCGGCGTGCCTGCTCGTGGCCGTGCTCGCGGCCGCAGGCCTTGCCGCTTGCGCGGTCGGGCCGGACTTCAAGCGGCCGGCGAGCGCGGCGCCCGCCGCCTATCGTGTGCCGGAGGATTCCTCGGCGGACGCCGTAGCGCTATCGGCGCCCGAGTCGGCAGCGAGCGCGTACGCGCAGCGCTTCATCAGCGGCGCCAATCCCGCTGAGGAATGGTGGACCGTTTTTGCCTCCCCCGACCTCGACGCGATGGTCCGCGAGGCGATCGCGCGCAATCACACGCTTACCGCCGCGCAGTCGAGCGTCGCTGAGGCTCGCGAGCTGGTGAAGGCCGCGGCCGGAAACCTCTATCCGCAGCTGAGCCTCGAGGGCGGAGCCGGGCGGCAGAAGTACGGCGCGCAATTCCTCGGGCCGCTCGTCAACAACTTGCCGACCTTCAGCTATGCCAGCGCGGGCGTTGCGGTTCAATACCGGGTCGACTACGCGGGAGGCATCGCACGCTCAGTGGAGCAGCGCGAGGCGCTCGCGCAGTATCAGCGCAGCGAGGCGGACGCTACGTACCTCTCGCTCACGGGCAGCGTGGTCGCCGAGGCGACGCAGGTCGCCGCGGCGCGCGCCCAGCTGCAGGCGCTCGGAGAGCTCCTCGCCGAGGACCGCAGCAACCTCGGTCTTGTGCGCACCGCGTTCGCGAACGGGTCCGTTACTCGGGTCGACGTGCTCACCGCCGAGAGCCAGCTCGCCACCGACGAGGCATTGCTTCCGCCGCTGCGCCAACAGCTCGCGCTGGCACGCCACGCACTCGCCGTTCTCACCGCGCACCCGCCAGGGGAATGGACGCCACCCGACTTTTCCCTGAGCGCTTTGACGCTCCCGAAGCAGCTCCCCGTGAGCCTGCCTTCCGAGCTCGCGCACCGCCGGCCGGACATCCTCGCCGCGGAAGCGCAGCTGCACGCCGCAACCGCCGCCGTCGGGGTGGCCACTGCGAACCTGTATCCCCAGATCACCCTGACTGCTACCGGTGGGTGGCAGTCGGTGCCGGACCAGACGCTGTTTACGCGCTCGAATACCGTCTGGTCGCTGATCTCGGGAATCACGGCACCGCTGTTCGACGGCGGCACACTGCGCGCCGAACGCCGCGCAGCGGTGGATGAGCTGCGCTCGAGCGCGGCGCGCTATCAGGAGGTCGTGCTCGAGTCATTCGGCCAGGTCGCGGACGCGCTCGATGCGCTGACGCACGATGGGCAGCTCCTTGCCGCGCAGTCGAATGCGCTGGCCAGCGCGACCAGCAACGTCGACCTCGCCCGCGAGAGCTACGCGGTCGGCAACAGCGGCATTCTGCAGGTGATCGACGCGCAGCGACGGCGTCTCGATGCACAGGTCGGCTTCCTGCGCGCCGAGGCGCAGCAATACACCGACACCACTCAACTCTTTCTCGCGCTCGGGGGCGGTGATCGCTTGTGAGCGCGCGCATTACCGGAGGCACCATGCTGGCTGACAGGGACGCGGATTCCTCGCTCGAGGAAGCCGAACGGATCGCATCGCAACCGCTCCTGCGCGAGGCTGCCCGAGAGCCCCCGCAGTCGCCAGAGCAGCAGCCCACAGCGCCCGATGCTGGGCGCGATGCACCGCAGCAGCCGTCATCACGGCAGCGAGTGCGGCTCGGACTGTTCCTGATGCTGCCGCTCGCCCTCCTGGGCGGTGGCGCCTGGTATGTCGTCGGCGGGCGGGTGATGTACACGGACGACGCGTACGTGAACGCGGACAAGGTCGGCATCTCGACCGACGTCGCTGGAACGGTGGTCCAGGTCGACGTCCATGACAACCAGGAAGTCGCCGCCGGCCAGGTCCTCTACCGCCTGGACGCGCTGCAGTTCGTGATCGCGCTGGGCGATGCGAAGGCCAACCGGGCGCAGGTGGCCCTTACGCTCGAGTCGATGAAGCGGGATTACCGGCGGATGCTGACGGACGCCGCGACCGAGCAGTCGCAGGTCGCTCTGGACCGGACGCGGTACGAGCGCGCTGCCCGATTGCTGACGAGCGGCGTCGAGTCCCGCGCCGGCTACGATCAGGCGCAATACACTCTGCAGGCCGACCAAAGCAAGCTCGAAGCGCTGCGCGAGGAAGCACGCGTGCAGCTGGCGAGACTCGGGGGCAACCCGGACACCCCCACCACGCAGCTCCCCCAATACGAGCAGGCCGACGCCCAGGTCGCCGAAGCGGAGCGAGAGCTCCTCCACACCGTCGTGACGGCGCCCTTTGCCGGCATAGTGACCAACGTGCCGGCCATTGCCCGGGGCAAGTTTCTGCCGGCCTCGACCACTGCGTTCTACCTCGTCGATACTCATCACGTCTGGATCGACGCAACGCCGAAGGAGACTCAGCTCACCTACGTGCGGCCCGGGCAGCTGGCCAGCGTGAGGGTCGACACTTACCCCGGAGTGCGCTGGTACGGCACCGTGGAGAGCCTGAGTCCGGCGGCCGCGCAGGAATTCTCACTTCTGCCGGCACAGAACACGAGCGGCAACTGGGTCAAGGTCGTGCAACGGGTGCAGATGCGCATACGCGTCGATACTAGCGATGTGCGCATGCCGCCGCTGCGCGCGGGCATGAGCACCGAGGTCTATGTCGACACCGGGCGTCCGCGCGGGCTCCCCCACTTCCTGACCGCGCTCTTTTAGCGTCGTCGTCATGACTTCCACGGACACTTCGGGCGGTGGCAACCGCGCCGCGATCACCGCCTGCGTGATCGTCGCTACGCTGATGCAGGCGCTCGACACGACGATCGCCAACGTCGCACTGCCCTACATGCAGGGCAGCGTCTCGGCGAGCCAGGACCAGATCGACTGGGTCCTCACGTCCTACATCGCCGTCGCCGCGATCATGACGCCGCCCACCGGATTCTTCGCCGCACGCTTCGGCCTCAAGCGCGTGTTCCTCGTGTCCATCAGCGGCTTCACGCTCGCATCGATGCTCTGTGGCATGGCCCAGTCCCTGACTCAGATCGTGCTGTTCCGCATGCTGCAGGGCGCGTGCGGTGCAGCGCTCGTACCGCTGTCGCAGTCCGTGCTATTCACGATCTATCCGAAGGAGCGTCACGGCTTCGCGATGGCGCTGTTCGGCTTCGGGGTGATGGTCGGCCCGGTGCTGGGTCCCGTACTCGGCGGCTGGCTCACCGAGAACTACAGCTGGCGCTATGTCTTCTACATCAATTTGCCGATCGGCCTCCTCGATCTGCTGGCCATGATTGCCTTCCTGCCCGCTCCGAAGCCCCAAGGCGGTGAGAAGCTGGACTGGCTGGGATTCGGCACGCTGAGCATCGCGATCGCAGCTCTGCAGGTCCTGCTCGACCGGGGTGAGATCAAGGACTGGCTGAGCTCAGGCGAAATCATCATCGAGACCGTCGTCTGCTGTTCGGCGCTCTATCTCTTCCTCGTCCACACGTTCACCGCGGAGCGGCCCTTCGTGCGGCCAGCGCTGTTTCGTGACCGTAATTTCGCCGCTGGCGTGATCTTGATCGCCATCGTCGGCCTTACCTATTACGCGTCCCTGGCGCTGCAGCCACCCTACCTGCAGGTCCTCATGGATTACCCCGTCGTTACTGCAGGACTCGTCATGGGCCCGCGCGGGATCGGCACGATGGCTTCGATGCTGGTCGTCGGGCGGCTCACGGGGCGGCTCGACACGCGACTGCTGCTTGCGATCGGGCTCGGACTCACTGCCTGGTCGTTTTACGCAATGACCGGCTGGACACCCGACGTATCGGCCTCGCAGATCGTCGGTGTCACCGTGGTCCAGGGCATCGGGCTCGGCTTTCTCTTCGTGCCTTTGAGCGCCGCTGCACTTTCGACGCTGCCGCCCGAGAATCGCACGAACGGCGCCGGACTCTTCAATCTGGCGCGCAATATCGGGTCGAGTGTCGGGATATCGGTGGTGAATGCGCTGATCACCCGCAATACGCAGATTAATCATGCCGACATTTCCCAACACGTCACAGCCGTCAATCGGGCGTTCGACGATCCGGCGATCGCGCACTTCTGGAATCCGCTCACGGCTGCCGGGCGTGCCGCGCTCGACGGGGTTGTCACGCAGCAGGCACAGATCATCGCCTATCTCGACGACTACAAGCTCTTGCTCATCGCGACACTCGCCGTGCTACCGCTGCTCGCCGTATTCAAGCGCTCCGGCTCTTCCGGCGCTGGCGGCACCGTGGTGATGGACTAACCAGCTTGCACCCACGATGCGTCAGTCGGTCATGTGACGGGAGCGTTTCGTCTGCTGGCTGAGCGCTTCGCAGTCGAGGCTACAGATGAGCCGCGTGCGGCAAGCAGTTCGGCACTGAAAACCTCGCTGAACTCACTCAGCGGATCGTGAAACGCGCGGGCTCGCGTTTGGGCCCGCTGCCGTAGATCATTGAAAGGCCGATTGGGCGCCGCGTAGGCCTCGATGACATTGCGGACCACCGCTTCTGCCGCACTGACCACCGCCTGTGGCGATGTGTAAAGGCGGTCGGAAAAAAAAGGAGAGGGGCCTGCGCGACGGCTCAGAGGACAACGGGCGGTGCGTGGGCGTTACTTACTCGCATGCAGCAAGCATTCCGCGGCGATCACTGACTCGCGCACTCCCGGGCAGGCTCGTTGTTGCAGGCGCTGCCGCGCGGCACGGGACCTCCGGCATCGCTCGTGGCTCTGGCTGAACTTGCCTGGCAGGGCCTGGTGTTGTTTCGACGAAGTATTTGGATCCCGCGCTGGAGAAACGCCGCATTCACCGACCCGGACGACACTTTACGCAACGGTCGGGGTCGAACTTAGAGGAAAGGCTCACGAAGACTTACGGGAACAGACTCATGAAAAGCTATCAACGGTTCACGCTCGCCGCAGCACTTCTGATCACTGTGCTTGAGGGGCAGGCTCTCGCGGGGGCGGAGGGCGCCGCGCAGTCAGCGCCAATCGCACCCTGCGACCTGCGCCTGCGGGTCGCGCTGGCGCCAGATGTGCCCAACGCGAGCGATGCGGGATTCATAAGCTCGCTCCAGAGCAGTCACCCCGACTACCAGCTGGTCGTTCAAGTGCAGGACCTCTGGGATTCTTCCGTCATCGTGCTCAATCTCAGGGGACCTGGACCGGAAGCGGGCTGTCGCGAAGTGGTCAAGTCGATGCGCAAGGACGCACGGGTCGCGTCCGTCGAAGTGGAGCAAGACACCGTCAACACCGCGGAACCGGTGAGCGTGGTGCAACCGAGGGGGACGCTGCACGCAGGGCCCGATGGCGATTGGGTTCTCGAGCCGGCGAACGGGGTCTTGCACAGCCAGCAGGCGCAGGATCGCTACGAATGCGATATCTGGGCCATCGGCCAGACGGGCTTCGATCCGACGCAGGAGGACGGCGGTGTAACGCCGGACGCTGTGCCGGGCAAACGAGCGGACTACCTCCGCGCTGAGGCTGCTTGCTTCCAGGCCCGCGGCTACCTCATCAGGTAAACGCCGGACGCCCAGTGACCCGGAGCGTTCACTGATGGGCACGGCATAAAGAGTCGCCGGAATCTGGCTCCGGGATCGGCACTGGCGCGACATCCACTGATAACGCGTGTTGTCCGTTGATACGAAGCAGCGCTACCCCTGCGGTACGACTCGCGCGCCTTCGCCACTGCCCTCGATGTAGACTCTCTCGCCGGGAACCAAGCTCGGCTGCGTCGGTTGCGTGACCGCTACCAATACGCCCGAGCGCACTCGGACAATGATCTGCTGCGCAGGAATGGGTGTGTCGTACTTCTTCTGGACCGCGTTGCCCGCTAACGCACCTCCAAGCGCGCCCGCCACCATCGCCACGTCACGTCCGCTGCCCCCGCCGATCAGGCTTCCGATTCCGAGGCCGGCCAGGCCACCCACCACTGCACCCACCCCGGCATGATGGTTGTCAGACAGGGTCGTGGGGGTGATCTGCTCGATCACACCTTGGCGAATCTCCATGGCGCCTGGTTGAGCAGCCGACGGTGCGCCAGGCGCGACGCAGCCGCCCATTGTGAGCACAAGCGCGCTCGCAGTGATCAGCGAAAAAAAACGGTTCAACATCGCTCATTCCTCAATAAGTGAGCCCAGCCAACGCGGGTCAGCTAGGGCATCCCCGAGAGCTACGCTTTGCGGACCTAGCTGATCGACGCTCTTAGTCTGCTTGAGCTCCCGGGCACGCTGCGTTGATCTGGGCGCCGGGGCTGTGTGCATATTTCCTAATCTCCGATGAGGGCCTGCGCGTTCCACCAGTGGTTCTCGCAAGCTGAAATCAGTCGTGCGCAGATGCCAGCACGTGCTCTGCAATTTTGCGTTCCTCGGCCGTTAGTTGCTCTGGTCCGAGCTTGAATGTCAGCTTGTCGATGCTGCCGGTGAATTGGAACGGCAGCTTGTAACTGTCGTCCACGCCCGTGCGGGTGTCGCTGCCGATGTCGAAGCTCTCGTCGATGGACATGATAAACGGAATCGAGTGCTCCATCGTCTGCCGAGACAACTCCCTGCCATCGACCGAGAGCACGCCGGTGCCACCCTTGCCGGGGCCGGGTTCGGCCAGTTTGAAATCGAACACAATCGTGTGCTTACCTGGCGCGAGTGAATCACCCAACCAGTCCTCAGCTCCCACGCCTCCCTCCCAACGGTAGCGCTTCAGATCGAGGAGGTTGTAGACGAAAACCGGCTTGCCTTTGAGAAGGTAAAGTGCGTAGCCGCCAAAGCGCCCGCCCATCGTCACGATCATTCCTTCCGCACCGCGCTTTGGAATATTCACCTCGGCGGTGATCGTGTAGTCCTTGTTCAAAAGGCTGGGCGCATTCCCCACAGGAATGTTGGCGTTCGGACCCGTGTAGGTAAACAGCGTTTTACCGGCGGTCGCGCTCGGTCGCGGCGTAATGAGGCGCGGGAGGACCGAGTTATCTATCGGAAAGACATTGTATTTCGCCGCCTCCGTCAGGAACAGTGCCTGCAGTTCCTTGAGCTTGTCGGGGTTCTTGGCGGCAAGATCGTTGTATTCCGAGTAGTCCTCGGTGATGTTGTAGAGTTCCCACTTATAGTCGTTGATATCGGGTAGCTTGATGGTTCCAAGCGCCCAAGGCGGTGCGGGCGGCGTCGTGGCCGCAATCCAGCCGTTGTGATAGATAGCACGGTTGGCCATCATCTCGAAATACTGCGTATCGCGCTTTGAGGGGGCATTGGCATTGGCCTTGTCGAACGTATACGCCATGCTCACGCCCTCGATGGGCTTTTGCGCAATGCCGTTGACCGTGGTCGGCGCGCGGATACCCGTTCGCTTCGAGGATCGTCGGTACGATGTCAATCATGTGATGGAACTGGGAGCGGACGCCGCCCACGTCCTTGATATGGGCAGGCCACGAGATAGCCATGCCTTGGCGCGTCCCGCCGAAATGCGATGCCACCTGCTTGGTCCACTTGAAGGGCGTATCGAACGCCCATGACCATGCGACCGACATATGCGGGTAGGTGCTGTCCGAGCCCCAGCCTTCGTAATGCAGCATCTGTACGGCTTCCGGAAGCGTCAGGATGCCGTTGTAGGCGGTCATCTGGTTAAAGGTGCCCTCCAGGGTGCCCTCGGCGCTGGTGCCGTTGTCGCCGCTGATGTAGATGATCAGTGTGTTGTCGAGCTTGCCCATATCCTGGACCTGCTGGATCACGCGGCCGATCTCGTGGTCGGTATAGGCGACGTACGCGGCAAACACCTCGGCCTCGTGCGCGTAAAGCTTTTTTTGAATCAAGGAAAGCGAGTCCCACTTCGGGAGCACATCCGGCCACGGCGTCAGCTTGGTACTTGCCGGAATGACCCCAAGCCGCTTCTGGTTGGCGAAGATCTGCTCGCGCAGCTTCTCCCAACCCATGTCGAATTTGCCTTTGAATTTCTCGATCCATTCCTTGGTCGGCTGGTGCGGCGAGTGCGTGCCGCCAGGGACGTAATAAAGAAAGAACGGCTTCTCGGGCGCGGCCGCATTCAGAGCGCTCAGGTACTTGATGGCCTCGTCGGCCAGGTCGGTGGTCAGGTTGTAGCCGGGCTTGCCGATCCACGGGAAAATCGGCGTCGTGTTCCGGTACAGGTATGGTGTCCACTGGTCGGTCTCGCCGCCCATGAACCCATAGAAGTACTGGAACCCCATGCCGACCGGCCATTGATCGAACGGCCCTGCCACGCTGTACAGAAAGGAAGGGGTGTTATGGTTCTTGCCGAACCAGGAGGTGGCGAATCCGTTCTCTTTCAGAATCTCACCGACCGTGGCGCTTTCCTGGCCGATGACCGAGTCATAGCCCGGAAACCCAGTGGACATCTCGCCGATCACGCCGAAACCCACCGAATGGTGGTTGCGCCCCGTGATCAGCGCGGCGCGGGTGGGCGAGCATAGGGCGGTTGAGTGGAACTGCGTATAGCGCAGTCCGGCCTTGGCGATGCGCTCCATGGCGGGGGTCGGGACGACGCCGCCGAAAGTGCCCGATACGCCGTAACCCTGGTCATCAGTCATGATGAGCAACACGTTCGGGGCACCCTTGGGCGGCACCACCGTAGGCGGCCAGTAAGGCTTCGAATCTTTGGCACTCTCCTTAATTACGCCGCCAAATTTGGCAGGCGGGGGAGGGAGCTGGTTGCCGTCGATGGTTGTGGTGGCACTCGGAGTGCCTGGTGTCCCAGTGACCTGCTGGGCCAGGGCCGTCAGAGCACATGAGAGGAGCAGGGCAGTCGCCATCAAAAAACCAACAGAACGACGCGCTTGCATGATTTATGTCTCCCACATCGACAGTCCGGAACTGCGATGCGCTATTGGATATTTCTACGCCTTGGGTCGGCGGCCAGCTGCTGGCGCCCGTTTCCCTTATCCTTGTTCGCTTTTGTCAAGGCCCTTCGATTCACTGTCCGTCCGGGACGGTGCAGAAATCTCACCCACTCACACGCGGCTCTATGCGCTAACGCGCTCAGCTCGAGTGGTCGCTCTGTTGCGCCAAGCAGCCTCGCTTTTGGGCGAGACGTGAGCAATACGTATCAATGCGTATTCGTAGCAAGAGTTCGGCTATCTGCCACAGAATCGTTGGCGGCCGGCGTACCGTTACAGCCGAGCTCGCGCGAGTTGGACTACGGTAGCAAACAGCCAAGGCCACGCTTGGCCGACGTTCGCGAATTGGACTAACATCGATAGCGATACTGGATGTGATTGTTTGTCCCTGACTTCGACGACGGCTCTGCCGCGTAGTCAGAAGTGGACACCTTATCTGCCGCTAACTTCGCAAGTGTCCAAGGCGAGCTGCGCGACGCTTCGCGCAAGTTCCGGATTCATACAACAGGCGCCCTCGTGCTGAGTTTGAAAAGTCAGCTCCGGTGAACGTCACGGTGTTGACTAGCCGTAACACGCCCGGTCGCCACTGGGCGCATTGGGAGATGGCCAGCTGGAAAGCGCGGACGCTCGCGCAGGGGCACTCAGGGCATTCGAGCTTGACGACGGCAGTCGACAGGGTAATTTCAACTTAGGAGAAAATCGTGATTAAGCATCCCTATTCGTGGATCGCCATTGCCGGGGCATGTTCCTTGGTCCTGCTGGGAGTGACGCTCGTGCGCCCCACTGGCGCGCAAGCGCAGCAGTTCCCGATGGTGGACCAGTTGGCCGATAAGATCGTACAAAAATACCAGACCGCCAGCTGTGAGCAGTTGTGGATGAAGAAGGAGCAGCACGCGCCACCGAGCGCGCAGGAACAGCGCGCCATTGGCATTCTGCGCAACGATCCGCAAATGCGTACTGAATTCATCAACCGGATTGCAGCACCCATTGCCAACAAAATGTTCGAGTGCGGCATGATTCCCTGAGCGGAGAAACACTCCGTATTGCAGTCGAGCAAGGCGGCATGGGCGATCGAAGTCAGCGCCGGGATTCGGGATCCCGGCGCGCGTACAATTCCTATTCGGCCCAACCGCAATACGCACGCCACGCCACCCAGGCATAGGCAGCGATCGTGGGCAGTGCGGTGAGCACCATGCCGAATGCACGACCCGTGGGGTAGATCAAGTACCCGACCCAAAAGGCACCACGGCCGATTGCGAAGAGCGTTGCCATCGCGGGTATTAGAACGAGGTGGGCAATCGGCAGGTTTATCGCCAAGTTGGCCCACGCGATACCTGCGAGGAGAGTCTGCTCGAGGGTATTTTGGTTGTAGCGTAAAGTGATCTCCAGGCCATGACTTGCCGGCTCGCGTGTGCCGTCGATGGCATCGGCGACGAATCCGCGCCTTCCAGCGACCACGACGCCCAGTAGGAGGCAGAATCCCGGCAGTAACATCCATCGCAGCGCAAAGGCCAGTCGACTGGAAGGATCGTCTGCCGGTAGCGCAACGAACCCGAAAAGATCACCCGCGTGATCGAGCGTTAACGCGGCGAGAACGCACGCTGGTAGCGCACCGGCGATTCCCACCAGCTGCTTACGGCGGAATGGCGTCACGATCGCGAGTCTATCGCGAGTCTCGAACGACGGCTAAGTGGCGAACAAACATGGCGAAAAATTCGCACATCGGAACGTGGATTGCGAGCGTTGTCGCCGGTCTAATAGTCATCGGAGCGGTCGGGCTTGCCGGTCTCATCGTCTTCGGAACAGCATCACGACCACCGCCATTGACCTCGGTGAGCTATCCGATGCGCCACATCAATTTCTCCGATATGCCTAGCCTTCAGCAAGAGCATATGGGGTGTAATGACAAGAAAGGGCGTTTGGTTTCGGCTATTCTTGTCCACGTACTGCATTCGGAATGATGGTTCAAGATGGCAAAGAATCCGACTCCGTTACTGCCGGCACTAACACCGCTTTATACGGCTTTGGAACCCTTCGGATACGCGATCATGCGGTTCGCGTCCGGTGGGATCATGGCGTCGTTTGGCTGGGCAAAGTTATTCGGTGGCGGGATTGCTCGTGACGTTGAGCTGTTCCACAAGCTCGGACTTGAGCCGGCCAACTTGCTGGGCTATTTCACCAGCGGCCTCGAATTCTATGGCGGCTTGATGATTGCGATTGGTCTGCTGACGCGCCCGGTCGCTGCAATGCTACTCGGCGAGCTACTCGTCATTTTAATCATGGTCATAATTCCGCGCGGTACCGAGTATCAGTTGACACTCGTGTGGATCGGCGCTTTCTCGCTGATCGTCGTCCACGGCGGTGGACGTATCTCAGTAGATCGCCTGATCGGTCGAGAATTCTGACCTAGGCACGTCGCGCACTGAGTCGTGGGCGTGGGCGAAGCCACCCCGTGATCGCACTTGATTCTGGCCATCACTCATGAGCCTGTAACGCACGTGGAGCGCTTGGGCGCCCCTTTAGTTTCCGGGTGTCATGTGCCGTTTCTGCCAGGCGCGGCGCGATGAGTCGGCAGATACATGATGGACGCGTGACGCTCTCGAAGATTTACCACCCGAATTTGAATTCGGCTCCCCCGTAGTCGCTATCGTGACCACCCGCATCCCGAATGGACTCCGCAATCGTGAAATGAACCACTTCAAGGGCTAGCGAAACGTGTGAGTTGAATAGGTAATCCGCCCGAAACTGCCCGTACGTCCCGGTATATTTACCCGGCCGACCGGCTGTGTCGGGTATCGCAATGTTTGGCTGTACATACACCGCGTCCGCCGTGGTTTCGCGCCATTGCATGGCAATTGCAGTCATCAGTGTTAGCCGGGTGTTTGGATGCATGGTCACCGAGGGTTTAAGATGAATGAAATTCACGTAGCCGGTGTAACCAGCAAGCGTCACGTAAACACCGTTTGGAAAAAGCGGGTTGAAGGTATTGAGTTGGTTATTCGCCGGATTCTTATTACCCGAGGCGGCATCGACCTGAATCCCCAGACGGGGCAACCAAGTTACTTCTGTCATCGTGTATCCCACGAGCGACCCGACCGCCCATGCCTCGATGTCGTCGCTCCCGATTCGACCGGTCTGGTTCATCGCTTCGACATCCCAATCAACAGGTCCCTTCGTTCCGGTAAAGTGCAGGTCTAGAATATCGCGCCGTTCATTGCCGCTGACGCTCAAATAGCGAGCGCCGTCTTGCTTGAACCGAGCGTAGTAAGCGGACACGCTGGCCGAATCCGCTAGCTTACGTTCTACGCGAAATCCGCTGAAAGTGAGCTGATTGTTGCTGTAGTCATCGAAGGGTCGCAGATCGCGGTCTTGGACCGGCTGGCTGTAAAAGCTGATGTATTTCCAGGGTCCACGCTCAAATTCGGCCCATGCTGCGTCAAATGACAGACGCACATTCGGGCCATCGCGACTGGAGACGAACCGCTGCAAGTCAAAGGCGAGTTGTTGCCGACCGAGGCGAAACCTGAACGTCCCCCCATCAAGTGGTTCAGTCAGCAAGATAAACGCCTGTTCGAGGTCCAGACGATCCTGGTCCACCGGCGTCAACATTTCCTTGCCAAATGCATAGTCGCTTTGCAGCTCGGTAAAGAACTGGAATTGCGGGCCGAAGCGCAGATCGGCAAGGACCTCGAGCCGGCTGATGTCATAGTCTTGATTGGTATTTGGCGCGACACCAAAGCTTGCCGCATCGTTGGCTTCGAACCGCTCTCTCAGACCGGCACCCAATGAGAGATACATTTGTGGATCGTCTACGGACAAGGGAATGTACTTCAGGCTATCGAGTGCTTCTCGCGGAACGCGGGGGTCCGCGAGAACCGACCAGTCCTCCTGCCAGCGGTTGAACAGGATCGAAGGCCGTACTGGAGCCTCATCAGCCCCTTGTTCCGCTTCATCGGTAGCCGCGATACCGGCGCGCGATAGAAGCAGTCCTGCAAGGATCGCACGCGTCAGGAATCGCTTCGACACAGATATTGCCCGGCCGTTTTTTTCGGCTACTCGCTAGATTTATCGCGGCCTTATTCGCCGCTGGACGAGTGAATCTCGGCGATGTAGCCACCGGGAAACTGCACGACCGCGGCTTGACGGCCACCTGACGTATAGGGCGCAGTTAGTACGGTCACACCACTTGCGTTCGCCTTGGCTAGCGTGTCGGCAAGGCTAGATACCTCATAGCCCGTCAATTCGCGCCCATACGGATATGGCAGATGACCGTCGGTTACCAGCACGCGCATCTTGCCAAACAGCGACTCTATTCTAACCAAGCGATAGGTATCGCTCGGACGGCCGATCTCCACGCCCGGCGCGTGCCGGTCGTCCGAGATGATCTTTCCTTGCGAGAAACGCACGAAATCCTTGACGAACTCGTCGGCCTTTTCCGTGGAGAGGTAGACGCGGTTCTCCGGAATCGACTGCAGCCTTGCATATGAGGTTGGTGCAGTGTGCCAATACAGTTGCATGTTGACGCCCCCGGGCCACTGGATAATGACATCGCGACCAATGGGATCTGGAAATGGAGCCACAATAACGTCGGCTCCATCGGCCTGCGCTGCGCGCATTGCACCGTCCAGGTCAACTACAAGATAGCCGGTCCGCTCGGCGCCAAAAGGATAGGGAACCGGAGTCTGGTAGCCAAAGACAGACAACGTGCCTACAGGCGCGAGAACGAATTGGAACGTTGTCTTGCTCGGCGTCGGTGTAACTGTGGTGAGAGTTTTTTTCGCCGGCGTGCCGCCAAACGTCCCAACAAAGCTTGCAACGAATCGATCAAGGTCCTCCGGGGCCACATATACATGCGTCGAATCGTACTGAGGCCCCACCGCCCAGTTCGAAGCGGAGGTAGAGGATTCAGCCTTTGCGGTGGCGGCCATCCCCGCGCCAGGTGCCAACGCGAAGCTCACAGCCATGAGCGCGCCAGGGATCGATACTAAGCGCATTGAAAACTCCTTCGCTGCATCTGGATACCTTGTCGTTCATTCATCGCTATTTGTTCTTTGCGATAGGCACTCGGATCAATCTCTCGCGCGAGGAGCCCACGGGCGTCGGCGTAAGCTAGTGCTTCTTGCGCCACTCGCTCGGGGGTACGCCCACCGCCTTCTTGAATGCGCGGCTGAACGCGGCCTCCGAATCGTAGCCAACGAAATTCGCAATTGCCATGACCGTGTCCGTCGTACCGAGCAGCTGACTGGCGGCAACCTGCATGCGCCAGCTGGTCAGATATTGCATCGGCGGCATGCCGACGAATCTCGTGAAGTGCTCCGCAAACGCGGACCGCGACATGGCGACTTTCCTCGCCAACGACTCCAGTGTCCAGTGTTGAGCCGGATTGCGATGAATCGCCGTAAGCGCACGACCGATGTATGGATCACGCAACCCTGAAAGCCAATCCAGTCGTTCGGACGGCAAAGTCTCGAGATAGCGGCGGATGACGTCGACGAACATCAACTCGCTCAGGCGTCCCAGCACACTCTCGCTGCCGATACGAGGTCGCTTCGATTCGGACAGTGCGATCTGTACATATGCGCCCAGCGGTCCCCCGACCGGGTCGCTTACCTTGAATACGCGGGGCAGTGAGCTCAGGAGCGGGTTGTAAGGTCGGGCATCGCAGCCAAGGAATCCGCACACGAACCCGGCCGACTCCACCGTCCCGCCGCCCATCGAGATCGAGACCGGGAGCTCGAGTTCGTGCGGCGCGCGGTAGCGTTCGAGGTCCTGAGAGCCGCGTAGTCCGGGGGCGCTCGAGAGGACATGCGCGTCACCGTGCGGGATGACGACCACGTCGCCAGCCGTCAGCAACAGCGGAGGCTCATCGGCGACAATGGCCCAGCATGTCCCGCGCGTGATCGCGTGATAGGAGATCAAGTGCTCGGCCGCGGGGAACATCCGGCCCACGATCTGCTTGCCTGCCGGCGTCTCTGCGGCCCAGGGATCGGAGGCGCGGATATCAAAGAATATCGCGCCCTTCAGGCGCACAGCGCGCAATACGTCCGACAGTGCATCCATGGCCACTCCGCAGACGATCGAGCATGAAGGGCGGACGACCGGTCATTCGAGTCCGTGGGCTGCGTGAATACACTGCCCGCCGACCGACGGATGACCGTTATCTTACCCGAGGGCCTACCCGCCATGAGTAGTTTGTCAGGGACATGCTTCTGCCGCGCCGTGAAGTTCGAAGTGAGCGGCTCACCAGTTGCGATGGGCTATTGTCACTGCGAATCCTGCCGCCTCTGGTCGGCGGCCCCGGTGAACGCTTTTTCGCTGTGGAAGCCCGAGTCGCTCAAGATTACGCAGGGTGCCTCCGACGTCGGCACGTACAACAAAACTCCCGTCAGCTACCGTAAATGGTGCACGAGATGCGGCGGGCATTTGTTCACCGAGCATCCCACCATGGGCTTGGTGGACATCTATGCGGCCATGCTACCGCAGCTGGATTTTGACCCTGCGCTGCACGTGAATTACCAGGAGACGGTCCTGCCCATGCAGGACGGCAAACCCAAGCTGAAGGACATGCCGAAGGAGATGGGCGGCTCTGGAGTGCTGTTGCCGGAGTAGGCAGCTAAGAGCGGCTGGGTTGCTCACGAAGCAGCTGCCGGCCTACTTTGGTTTCCACTGGGCTGTTACTCAGTATCTTGTCGATCGCTGCGAGCAGCCGCGCGCGGGTCCGATGGTGGTGCTGCGGTGCCATACGCGCTTCGTCTTTTCGAGACTCGCTCAGTTTATAGGGGAACCTGTGCTGTGGAGGGTTAGTGCACGCACTCTTGCGGCAGGCCGCAACGGTTGCGCGCAAGCGCAGAGGTTGCCGAAGGGTAGCCAACCCTTAGCATCGAGGATGCGGTCGTTCGATGGACCGCTGAGCTGCTAAACTGCTGATCGCACCCTTGCAGCAGCCCGGGGGTCGCGTCATTTGCATCGCGGGGGACACTGAAATGTCGAAAATTAGGCCAACAACGGGAACCGATGGACAGGCGCTGCCAGTCCTGCCGCCGGAACGCGACGCACGTGTTTGGGCGCGACTCGTGCGCGTGATGTTCTACACGCCCGGGTTCCTGGCGCTGCTGCTCATCAAAGCTGGTGAACCGACCAGCTTCGGCATTACGGTGGAGCTCCTGATGCTGTCGAGCGCCGCGGCCATCGTCGGCGGACTTTATGTTGGCACAGAATCCTCCGGCGCGGGCGCCGATATTTCGTCCGCCGTCGGCACTTGGAGCGGTTCGCTAGTGCTCGAGTTACTGGCCGTAGTGCCGTTCTTGTGTGCAGTGCCTGCGCTATTCCATGAACTCGCTACTAGCGCGCTGCTGCACGGTAGGGTACCGGGCGCTGTTCATGTCTCACTTGGAGCCGAGCTCCTACCGATGGTGGCGATCCTGCCGTTCATGCTCTACCAGCTTGCCGGCTTTGGGACGCTGCACTTTGTTTTGGGCAAGCCGACAAACTGGGCCATCAACATGGGCATTCTCGGCTTGATTATCGGTACCTACGTCGCTAACCGCGAGGCTGCGTACGAGTGGGAAAGGAACCTCGCGAGCCTGCTCGTGCTCGCGATGGCATTGACCGTGTTCTACGGTGTGCTCAAACTGAGGCGGATGCAGGCGGACTATGTCCGGCGCTGCCCGCCCAAGGACCCAAAGTAGGGCGGTTACACAGCGCCCAAACCGTAAGAAAGCGCATCGTGTGGTGGATCAGCTATCGAGGTGAAGGCAAAATCGGCGTCGAGAATATCGGCGTCTTTGAGGACGACGGTACTCCGCGCAAGCAGCACCCGTTGCTCCTCGACCCGTCACCCGATGCGCACCCACTGCACATCGCGCGCGGTTTCGCGCTTGTTGGCGACGATCTCTACATCGCCAACGCCTGGCGCAAGGACAGCCACGTCGTGCGCTACCGCCGTCACGGTGACACCTTCCGCTTCGCCGACATCGTGGTGGCCACGAAGCACGTTTCAGCCATGGTTCACCCGTTTGACGTGGAGCTCGGCGACGACGGCCGACTTTACGTGTCGTGCCAGGACACCAACACGGTCGTTGCCATTTTGCCGAAAACGCGCACGCCCGCGGCCGTAGCGCCGCACCTCCGCAAGAGGTTTCCCGACGGAAACTTCCTTCCCGGCACGCTCGTCGCCTCCAGCCAGGGCCAGCTTCCAGAGGTTGGCGACCGCGCGCCCCGGGACGTCCCGTGCCCGCAGGGTCTTCAGGTCGTGCTCGACGAGCACGGCAAGCCCCGGCACTCTGTGCGCGGGATCATCGTGTACCGCAAGCATCTCTACGTCGCCGACGAAGCGGGCGACGCCGTTAAGATATTCGAGGTGGCGTCGGGGCAGCTCGTGGCGCGCATCGAGGGCAAGATGCTGACGAAGCCCGTGCACCTCGTCCTGCATGGTGACACCCTCTACATTGGAGCCGCCGGGGCCGGCAGCATTCTTGCCTTCGATGTGCCCGCGAAAGCGCCGCGCGGAAAGCTCAAGGCACGTGCGATCGTCGACGGCAAGCTCAAGGCTCCGTCCGGCTTTGCCATTGGCCCCGACGGCGATCTTTACGTCGCCGACCGGCTCAAGCAGCGCGTGCGGCGCTTCTCATTGCAGGGCAAGAAAAGGGGGACGTTCATTGACGACCTCCCGGACATGCCGGAATTCTTGGTACACGTGCCAGATCGGATGTGAGACTCAGCGTGCGGCCCTCGCCCTGAATTGGATTGGTCTCCTTCGATGCCGGAGGGGACCGTGCCCGCTCCGATTGCGGTACATGACGAACGTAACGCGCACGGAAACCGAACCGGAAGCGGCCATTTCCGCGCGTCGCTGATAGCTTGTAGCGGCATTTACCGCTGACTGCTCGTTGCGTACGGTTCCTGCAGAGCGGTGGAGCCGGTCTCCAGCAGCGACTTCAGGTTGGAGATGACCTTCGGCCAACCGCCGGACACGGCCGCGATGAATTTCGAGGGTTCGTGCTCGATGGTGTGGGTAATGGAGAGCTTGACCGCCGTTCCAGTGGGTTCCAGTTCCATCGTGCATCGCGACTCGCCTTCGGCCTTGAGCTCGGGTTTAGCCTGATTCTGCCAGCCGATCACTAAGCGCCGTGGCGGTTCGGCCTCGATGATCTCGCCGGCGTCAAAGATCTGACCGTCGCCGGACAGCAATTTCCACGAGGATCCTGGCGTCCACTGGCTTTCGCAGTGCATGCCGAACCAGTACTGCTTCATGAACTCCGGGTCGGTCAGTGCTGACCACAGCTTCTCCGGCGTGGTGCGGATGTAGGTCACATAGACAAAAGTTGATCTAGCCATTCGCTTTCTCCAGTCGTTTTTTCAGATCCGAGAGCGCCTTGAGACGAGGCTTTTCGAACTTGGCGATCCAGCGCTCGTACATCTCTTGCAAGGGCACCGGATTGAGGAAGTGCAGCTTTTCGCGGCCGCGCCGCATGGTGGCGACCAGGTTAGCCGCCTCCAGCAGGTCCAGGTGTTGCGTCACGCCCTGCCGCGTCATATCCAGGTGCTCGCACAGTTGGGTGAGTGTGCGGCCGTCGTGCGCATGCAGCAGGTCCAGGAGCTTCCGCCGGTTCGGATCTGCCAGGGCCTTGAACAGCACGTCGGTGTCGTAGCGCTCTGCCATGTGCTAGATGCAAGTAATCACTTGCCTAAATGATAGGCAAGTATCCTATTGCATGTCAAGCACGCGCGGCTGCGCACACGTCACTCGAGGCAGCAGCCGCCTCTTTCGATAGAGCTGCCCGGTAGATCTACACACACGTGGTTCGCGATCGGCTGGAGGATCCACACGCGCGGCATCTTCCGGTGCTGAGCTGCAGTGCGCGGCGCCCATGACTGGATGCGGTCCACCGCAACAGCTGACGGGTTCGCTCTGCCTATGATGCGGCCGCGAATAACCGGTCCATCGGAATCCCGCCACACTTGTAACTCTCACTTCTCGAGGCTTCGCGTCGAGACTATCGGGCGTGAGGACGCACGTCGTCGATTTCAATCAACCCGAAAGGAGAAATAGTATGGTCGATATTCTGCACAGAGTGGGAATCAAGGCGCCCCTGGGGGAAGTTTACCAGGCACTGGCCACGCGCGAAGGCGCAGCGGGCTGGTGGACCACCGATACGCAGGGGCAAAGCAAAATCGGCGGATTACTCAAGTTCCGCTTCAGCAGCGACGGCAAGGAGATCGGCGCGTTCGACATGAAGGTTCTCGAGTTGCAGCCGGGCAAGCGCGTGCTCTGGCAGGTGGTTGAAGGACCCGCAGAATGGATCGGAACAAAGATCAGTTTTGATCTCAAGCAAGAAGGCGACTATTCCATCGTCCTGTTCAATCATCAGGGTTGGGACGAACCGGTGGAATTCATGCACCACTGCAGCACCAAGTGGGCGATTTTCCTGATGAGCCTGAAGTCATTTGTGGAGACCGGGAAAGGCAATCCTAGCCCTGAGGACGTCAGGATCGGCAACTGGCACTGAGAAGCGAATCATGAGGCTAGTTCGGCTGAGAGCGCCCGGAGGCTTAGAAAATCTCAAATTGGTTGAGGAAGATCATTCCAAGCCAAGGCCGGGTGAACTGCTGGTCAGGATCCGGGCCGCCTCGTTCAATTTCCATGACGACTTGGTGGTGCACGGGAAAATACCATGCGCCGACGGCCGCATTCCGATGTCCGATGGCGCTGGAGAAGTGCATGCGGTCGGCGACGACGTCGATGAGTTCGGGATCGGAGATAGAGTTGTCAGCACCTTTCGGCCCTATTGGCTCGGAGGCGAACTGACGCCCGCTACCAAGCGGGATATACCGGGAGAGAGTGTTGACGGCTATGCATGCGAGTACGTGTGCATGCCGGCGCACGCCTTCACGAAGGCACCGGCAGGCTATACGCATTTGCAAGCGGCTACGCTCACTTGCGCGGGAGTCACCGCCTGGAGAGGCTTGGTGGTATGCGGCCAAGTGAAGCCCGGTGACACGGTGCTGATCCTTGGCACGGGTGCTGTGTCGCTATTCGCGCTGCAATTCGCGAAAACTGCCGGCGCCCGAGTAATCGCTACGTCTTCCTCCGAGGAGAAGTTGGAAAAGCTCGAGCATCTCGGGGCCGACACCGTGATCAATTACAAGGCCGTGCCGAACTGGGGCCAGATGGCAAAGGATTTGACGGACGGACGCGGTGTCGATCATGTGATCGAGGTGGGCGGACCCGGCACGTTGACGCAGTCGATAACAGCCTGCAGAACGGGCGGGCATATCGCCCTAATCGGCGTACTGACTGGTTTTGCGGGTGAAGTATCGATCCCGGCACTGTTTTCGAACCAGATTCGTATCAGCGGGATATCCGTTGGCAGCAGAGCAGATCAAGAGGACATGATTCGCGCGATAACGGCCAATCGTTTGAAGCCGGTTATCGACCGCTGCTTTCAGTTGCAGGAAATCGTCGCTGCCTTCCAGTATTACGAATCCCAAAAACACTTTGGCAAGGTGTGCCTCGAACTTTAGGACTATCCCTCTCGACAGCTGCACTGTGGCTCGGGCACGAGCAGGTGGAAACGCCTTCCATGTATCCGCAAGCGCATATGTAGCTCAAGCAAGGGCGCATTCCAAGACCAACGCGGCTGACGCTCGCACTCGTCTCTTTTGCTCCAGCCAGCGCGTGCCGACCTTCTTGAAATCGCTTATTCCGCTATCGCTACGTCCCCGGACGCAAGAGCTGCAGAGAAAACGCGCTTTCACGACAGGCGCCCCGAATAAAGTGGATGGCGGCATAATCGAGGCAGCACCCCACGTTCCCCAGTTTTGAGTAACGGTAGGATTTAGAGTCTAACCAGGCGCCCGCCCACAGGAGCACAAGATGTCCCGCGTCTTCATAACGGGCTCCACAGATGGTCTCGGCCTAATGGCCGCAAGGTTGCTACTCGAGGAAGGCCATCAGGTCGTGCTGCACGCTCGCGACACCCCACGCGCCGCCGATGTCCGGCGCACCCTGCCTTCTGCCGAGGCAGTGGCGATAGGCGATCTTTCGAGCATTGCTCAGACCCGCGAGCTAGCCGAACAGGTGAACCATCTCGGTCGCTTAGACGCGGTTATCCACAATGCCGGCGTGGGTTATCGAGAGTCGCGCCGTATCCAGACGCAAGACGGCCTGCCGCACGTGTTCGCCATCAACGTGCTCGCGCCTTACATCCTTACGGCGCTGATCGACAGGCCAAAGCGCTTGGTATATCTGAGCTCTGGCATGCACCGGGGCGCAGACTCGAGCCTGGATGACATCGAATGGGTTCAGCGGCGATGGCAAGGGGCTGAAGCCTACGCCGAAAGCAAACTGTACGACGTGCTTCTGGCGTTTGCCGTGGCGCGGCGCTGGCACGACGTTCTATCTAACGCGCTGGAGCCTGGCTGGGTGCCGACCAAGATGGGCGGCCGTGGCGCCCCGGACGATATGGACCAGGCTCATCGAACTCAGGTGTGGCTTGCCGTCAGCAATGATCCCGAGGCGCTGGTGTCGGGACAGTATTTCTATCACCTCCGTCAGCGGGCAGCCGATCCGGCCGTGCACGACGCAGGGCGCCAGGAGCAGCTGCTGGACATCTGCCGACGTCTCTCAGGTGTAGCTCTCGCGAGCATCTAGCGCAGCGTGGCCGGCGCGGTGCGATAACTGCTGGTACCGGCTGCTATATGAGTCATGGTGAATTGCCCGCTTTTTTTGCCAAGTCGCTCACGACGTCAGGGGCCATCGTGAGGAAGACCTGGCGTTCGCCGGTCAATGGCACTTCATTGAGCTCACACGAAACACCGCTGAGCCGTATCCGCTCGCAACACCGACCGTTCCCGACCGCTGATGATGCGCAGTGCGACATGGTCGATACGAGGGGAAGCGGGTCTCGCAGACGAGACGGCGGCTGTCCCGATCAGATGGATGACAGGTCGGCCACGTATGCCCGGGCCGCCTGGTCTGCAATGTAAATGAAACCCGGCACTCCTACCTTGACAGTTTTACTAATGGAATAAATTATATAGGTGGTACAGGATCGAAAAGCAACCCAAACGCCATTGGAGCGAGAGCGTGCGGCCGCCGCGCCGGCGCACCCTCAAAGAAGGCAAACCCGAGTGCCGCGAATTTCAGCTCTCGAAACTCACGACATCCGCTTTAGGACGTCAGAGGATTTCCATGGCTCCGATGCCATGAATCCCGATCCGGACTACTCCGCGGCGTACGTCCTATTGCGTACCGACGAGCCCGGCGGGCAGGCCGGGCATGGGTTCGCCTTCACCATCGGGCGCGGTAACGATGTGCAGACAGTGGCCTGCTCGGCGTTGCATCACCTTGTGGTTGGGCGGGACGTGGATGAGATCGCCTCGGATCTCGGCGGTTTCGCCCGCGGCCTGACCAACGACTCGCAGCTGCGTTGGCTCGGGCCGGAGAAAGGCGTCATGCACATGGCCGTGGGCGCGGTCGTGAACGCGGCGTGGGACCTGGCCGCGCGCCGCGCGGGCAAGCCGCTGTGGCGCTTCATTGCCGACATGAGCCCCGCACAGATTGTCCGGTGCATCGATTTTCGCTATCTGCACGATGCGCTCGCTCCCAGCGAGGCGCTCGCCCTCCTGCAGGCTGCCGAACGCGGGAAAGGCGAGCGCATCGAATATCTCCTGCGCCACGGCTATCCGGCTTATACGACGAGCCCGGGCTGGCTGGGCTACACGGACGAGACACTGGTGCGCCTCGCCCGCCAGGCGGTCTACGACGGGTTCCGCAGTATCAAGATCAAGGTGGGCCTGAACCTCGAGGACGACTTGCGCCGCTGTCGTCTGGCTCGCGAGGCGATCGGACCCGCCATCGCCATGGCGGCAGACGCCAATCAGCGCTGGGACGTCCATGACGCGATCCCGTGGATTCGAAAGCTTGCGCCCTTTGGTATCGCCTGGGTTGAGGAGCCCACCAGCCCGGACGATGTGCTCGCGCACCAGGCCATTCGCCGCGGCGTCGCCCCGGTGCCGATCTCCACCGGCGAGCACGCCCAAAACCGAATCCTCTTCAAGCAGTTTCTGCAGGCGGGCGCGGTGGATCTCATCCAGATCGACGCCACCCGGGTGGGCGGGGTGAACGAGAATCTCGCCATCCTGCTGCTCGCGCACAAGTTCGGTGTACGCGTGTTTCCGCACGCCGGTGGCGTCGGTCTGTGCGAGCTGGTGCAACACCTCGCCATGGCCGATTTCATCGCCATCAGCGGCAAGATTGAGGATCGAGCGATTGAGTATGTCGACCATCTGCACGAGCACTTCGTTGATCCGGTCCGCATCCTTGGCGGACGGTACATCGCGCCCACGGTGCCCGGCTTCTCCGCCGAGATGCTGCCGCAAACCCTACGCAATCAACGCTTTCCCGACGGGAATGCGTGGCAGGGCATGTAATAGACTTGCAGCCACTGGCGCCCCGGTGTGGCGCCGTGCGTCACCCACATGAGCGATAGCCCCAAGCCGAAATACCGCGCCCCGGCCCTGGAGAAGGGGCTGGCAGTGCTCGAGCTCTTGGCGCGCGCCAACGAGCCGATGTCGCTGAACGCAATCTCGCGCAACCTCAACCGCTCGGCGAGCGAGCTCTTCCGCATGATCCAGGTGCTCGAGTCCCACGGCTATCTCGAGCTCGCGAACACGGGCGAGGGGTACGTGCTCAGCAACAAGCTCTTCGCGCTCGGCATGACGCGCGCGCCTACCCGCGCCCTCCACGATGCCGCACTGCCGGTTATGCATCGCCTGGCCGAGCGCATCGGCCAGTCCTGCCACTTGGGGGTGGTCTCGGCGGATCAGATGGTCATCGTGGCGCGCGTCGAGGCGCCCGGCGATCTCGGTTTCTCGGTGCGCATCGGCTACCGCCGCTCGCTCGTGGATTCCACCTCTGGTCTGGTGCTATACGCCTTCCAGACCGAGCTGGTGCGCGCCGAGTGGAAGAAGCGCCTGGCCCACGCCATAAGCCGCCGCGAGTGGGCGGCCTTCGAGCGCCGCGGACACGTGGCGCGCAAGGCCGGCCACGTCACCGCCGAGAGCCACGCGGTGCAGGGCGTCATCGACCTGTCGGCCCCCGTGACACAGTCCGGTGGCGTCGCCGCCGCGCTCACCGTCCCCTACGTCAAGACGTCACGGGCGCTGTCGGTGCCAGACACGGTCGGCCCACTGGTCGAGGCGGCGCAGGAGATCTCGAGCCACCTGGGCGGCGCCCGCCCTGCGGCGGGCTAGCCGACTCATCCTTATAGGCGCGCCGACTCCGCCCGCGCGCGATCGGGATCCCCTCGCCTTGACGCCCGCCAGCCCGTGGCGGCGCGCGACGCTACGTTGCAGCCGTTGATTTTATGGGTGAGCGCGATATCATCTATAAAATAATAGGCCGCCAGTGAACTTTAACGAGGGCGGGCCGAGGGGTGTCGGGTCTTTGCGTCTTCATTCCGAAAGGGACGAGAACATGACTCCAAAGTGCGGTGGACGATCCTTGTCGCGGCGCGCGCTTCTCGGCGCCATGGCCTCAGCGGGCCTACTGCTTCTTACTCTCGTTCCGGCCAAGGTTGCGACCGCGGCGGATGCAGCAAGCACGGCAGGTCCCGACCAACTGCAGGAAGTGGTCGTGACGGCCGAGAAGCGTGAGGAGAACATTGAGAAGGTGCCGATCAGCGTCTCGGTGCTGACCCGCGACCAGATGATGCAGCGGAATATCACCGACATGGCCGACGTGGCCGCCGTGACCCCAGGCGTCGACTTCCAGAATCAGGGCTCGACCATCGCACTCTCGATCCGCGGCATCTCTTCGGGCATCTCCGGGTACTCCACCACCGGCATCTACCTCGATGACGTCCCGGTGCAGATCCGCCTGGACAACGGCATCGTCCCGGGAACCAACACCACGCCGCTGGTGTTCGACCTCGATCGCGTCGAGGTCCTCAAGGGTCCGCAGGGCACGCTGTTCGGCGCCGGCGCTGAGGGCGGCACGATCCGCTTCATCCAGGCGCAGCCGAGCCTGACCGAATCCAGCGGCTATGCGCGCGCGGGCATTGGCACCACCGACAACGGTGGCGCGAGCTACGAGATGGGGGCCGCATTGGGCGGTCCGATCATCCAGGACGAGCTGGGATTCCGCGTGAGCGCCTGGCACGAGCGCCAGGGCGGCTATATCGAGCACGACAGCGCCATTCCGGGGGGCGCCGAGTACTCCTATTCCGGCTGGCGTGATGCCGACGTGCTGCGCGCGGCGCTCACTTTTGCGCCGGTGTCGGGACTCAAGATCACGCCGTCGATGTTCTACCAGCACACCTACTGGAACGACGTGCCGACCTTCGATCCGGGGACGGCCAGCTTCCCGGACGCCATGACCCAGAACTGGAGCTCGCTGAACCCGACGCTCACGAACCTCGATGCGGGGAGGCTCGCGTTCCAGGGGCTACTCTTGCAGCCGAGCAGCGACTCGCTGTACCTGCCGGCGCTCAAGATCACGGACGAGTTGCCAGGGGTGACGCTCACCTCCAGCACCTCCTACCTGTATCGCACCTATACCGCACAGCAGGACTTCACGACCGTCATGCCGGCCATCATCGGCCAGCCTTGGCCGCTGACCGCGAACGCGGCGGCGGACAGTTATACGCCGGCGACTCTCAACGTGTTCGCGCAGGAGCTGCGCGCGACCTCGTCGAACCCCGATGCGCGGCTGCAGTGGACCTTGGGCGCTTTCTATACCAAGTCGCGCCAGGTCGGTTACCAATGGGTGGTGTCACCGTACTGGCCGACGCAGATTCAGCAGGCTTACGGGCAGAGCATCGAGCAGGTGTTCGGGCAGCCGCTGCTGCCGGGCAATCAGTCGATATATGAGAAGGAGCCGCTGAGCGATGAGCAGCAGGCCGGCTACGGCCAGCTCACCTGGCAGGTAGTGAAGCACTTGGCGCTCGTCGCCGGCGCGCGCGTCGCCCGCGAGACCGACAAGTACAGCATCTACATCAACGGTCCGCTGAACGGACCCAAGGCCACGCAGTTCTCCGGCGAGCAGACGGCGACGGTGGTCGATCCCAAGTACGGCATCAACGTGCAGCTCGACGATAACAACTTGCTGTACGCGAGCGCTACCAAAGGCGACCGCATCGGCGGCGTCAATCCGCCGTTCTACAACACCCCGGCGTGCAACGCGGCGCTCGCCGCGCTCGGTTATCCAAACGGCGCGCCCAGCTCCTACTCCGGCGACTCGCTGTGGAGCTACGAGCTCGGCTCCAAGAACCGCCTCCTCAACGGCCGTCTGCAGACCGCTTTCAGCGCCTTCTACATCCGCTGGTCCGATATTCAACAGATCGTGCAGGTGCCGGCCTGTACGGAAGGGTTCACCTCAAACCTCGGCAAGGCGACCAGCAAGGGCTTCGATCTGCAAATCGATGCGCTGATCGCGCAGGGTCTGAAGGTCGGCCTGAGCGTCGGTTACACGGATGCCCGCAACCAAACCACCATCACATCGGGCGGCAACAACGTCGTGGCGGACGGCCAGCAGATCAACAACTTTGCCTCACCCTGGATCGTCGTGCCGACGCTGGAGTACACCTTTCCGATTGCCACCGGCCACGACGGCTATGTGCGGCTTGATGACGTTTACCACAGCAGGAACCCGGGTCCGTATCAGCCGACCACCAATACCTCGAGCCCGACATACAATCCCTACTTTCTGCCCAATCCGGGGTACAACCAGCTGAACATGCACGTCGGCATGACCTGGAGCGGCTGGGATGTGTCGGTGTATGCGCTGAATGTCGGGAACAACCTTCCGATGCTCTACAACAACGCGCTCAACATCTTTACCTTCTACGGTGCGACGTTCACGCTGCAGCCGCGCACCATCGGAGTCACTGCGATGTACCACTGGTGAGCTATGTGGATGCGAACGCGCCTGAGAACCGGACGTCTTTGAGTGCGGCGGGCATGTACGCGTTCGTGCTCGTCGTCAGTTTGTTCTTCCTGTGGGGTGTCGCCAACAATCTGAACGACATCCTCATCAAGCAGTTCAAGAAGGCCTTCGAGCTCTCCGACTTCCGCGCCGGCCTGGTGCAGAGCGCCTTCTATCTCGGTTACTTCCTGCTCGCTATACCCGCAAGCCTCGTGACGCGTCGCTATGGTTACAAGGCGGCGCTGCTCGCGGGCCTGGGTTTCTACGCGGTCGGCGCTTTCGCCTTCTACCCGGCAGCGGCGCTGCACGCGTACCCCCTGTTTCTTGGCGCGCTGTTCGTCATCGCCTCGGGTCTCGCCTTCCTCGAGACCGCTGCGAATCCGCTCGTGACGGTGCTCGGGCCCGCAGAAGGCGCGGCGCGGCGTCTGAATCTGGCGCAGTCCTTCAACCCCCTCGGCTCGATCACCGGCATCCTCATCGGTCAGTACTTCATCTTCTCCGGCGTGGAGCTCAATGCCGGCCAGCTCGCTGGCCTCGACGACGCTGCGCGCACGGGCTACTACGCCTCGCAGTCCCTGGCAGTGCAGCGGCCTTATCTGGTGATCGGCGCCGTGGTGCTCCTGTGGGCACTTCTGATCGCGACCGTACGACTCCCGGTCGCCGCGAGTCGCAGCGATGCGACCCGCGCACCGGGCGCCACTGAGCCGCCCGCGACCCGCGATCTCTTGCACAACACCAACTTCCTGTTCGCTGTCGTGGCGCAGTTCTTTTACGTCGGCGCGCAGGTCGGGATCTGGAGCTATCTCATCCGCTACGCGCAGCAGGCGCTGCCGGGGCTGCCCGAGCGCCGCGCAGCCGACTTCCTTACGATCGCACTCGTGCTCTTCATGTGCGGCCGCTTCGCCGGCACCGCGCTCATGCGGTTCCTGTCCCCGGCCAGGCTGCTCGCGACCTTCGCCCTCGTCGCGCTCGCGCTGGCGGCGGTCGCAATGCTCTTTCCCGGACGGGTCGGCATCGCTGCCCTGGTCACCACCGGCTTCTTCATGTCAATCATGTTTCCGACCATATTCGCACTCGGGCTGCGCGGTCTCGATGACGAGGCGCGCAAGAGCGCCTCTTCGTTCCTCGTGATGGCGATCGTCGGCGGCGCGACACTCACGCTCCTCATGGGCGCGATCTCGGATGCGGCCGGCATCCACCGCGCCATGATCGTGCCGCTGCTGTGCTTTGCGATCGTGCTGGCCTTCGCCCGCTACACGCGCACGCTGCACACGGCCGTATGAGGGCCGCATCGTGGCGCGACTTTACTTCGCACTCGACTTGAAGGACGACGCGGCGCTGATCGCCGAGTACGAGCGCTGGCACCGTCCCGAGTACATTTGGCCGGAAGTGATCGCCGGGCTCAAAGCCGCCGGCGTGGCGGAGCTCGAGATCTTCCGCTGCGGCAACCGCCTGATGATGGTGATGGATGCACCGCCTGGTTTCGCGGCGGCGCATCCGGCCGCGCCCGCGATCGGGCGCGCGGCGCAATGGGAGGAGCTGATGTGGCGATTCCAGCAGTCTCTGCCGTTTGCAGAGCCCGGGCAGAAGTGGGTGCCGATGCAGCGCATCTTCTCGCTGACCGAGACCCGCAGGGAGCAGGACCGATGAGGGGCGCCCGTATCGCCTGCCTCGTGGCCGCGTGCCTCATGGCAGCGGCCGCGGCGGCGGCCGACGCCCCCAAGGGCAATGCGCCGGCCGCGTCGTCGTACCGGCCGAGCGCTGCCAACCAGGCGGCGCGGGACTGGTTCCAGGATGCGAGGTTCGGGATGTTCATCCACTGGGGCGTCTACAGCGTACCGGCGCGCGGCGAGTGGGTGATGGAGCACGAGCACATTCCGGTGAGCGAGTACGAGAGGTTCGCGCCGCAGTTCAATCCCACCCAGTTCAGCGCGCGGGAGATCGTCGCGCTCGCCAAGCGCGCCGGGATGCGCTACATCACCATCACCAGCAAGCATCACGATGGCTTCGCCATGTGGCCGACCAAGCAGAGCCGCTGGGACATCGTCGATGCGACGCCATACAAACAGGATCCGCTCAAGGCGCTCGCCACCGAGGCGCAGCGGCAGGGCATCAAGCTCTTCTTTTATTACTCCATGCTCGACTGGCACAACAGCGACTACTGGCCGCTCGGCCGCACCGGGCACTTCACCGGCCGGCCGCAGGCGGGCGACTTCAACCGCTACCTCGACTACATGAATGCCCAGCTCGCCGAGCTCCTGGGCGGGGGCTATGGCGCCATCGGCGGGATCTGGTTCGACGGCATGTGGGACAAGCCCGACGCCGACTGGAAGCCCGAACGCACCTACGGGCTCATCCATCGCCTGCAGCCAGCCGCGCTCGTCGGCAATAATCACCACCGCACGCCCTTTGCCGGTGAGGACTTCCAGATGTTCGAGCAGGACCTGCCGGGCGAGAACTCGGCGGGCTTCAACAAGGCGGGCATCTCGGATCTGCCGCTCGAGACCTGCGAGACCATCAACCACTCCTGGGGCTACACCCGCAGCGACAAGGACTTCAAGAGCGCCGCGCAGCTGATCCATCTGCTGGTGCGGGCCGCGGGCGCCAATGCCAACTTCCTGCTCAACATCGGCCCGACCGCCGAAGGCAAGGTGCAGCCGGAGTTCGTGGAGCGGCTGCAGGCAGTCGGTGCGTGGTTGGGCACCCATGGCGATACGGTCTACGGCACGCGCGCCGGGCCCATCTCCCCGCGCAGCTGGGGCGTCACCACTGCCAAGGGCAATCGGATCTACGTGCACATCCTGGCCTGGCAGGAGCCCTACCTGGTGTTACCGCCGGTCGGCGGCCTCAAGGCCGCGTGGGACTTCGACAGCCACCAGAAGGTCGAGCTCACGGACTTTCGCGGCCAGACGCTGCTCGCCGTACCACCCGCCGCGGCCGGCAGCATCGACCGCATCGTGGTGCTCGAGCGGTAGCGGGTCTCGGATGGCGGCGGCGCAAATCATCGTGCAGGGCGTGCAGGTCTCGCGACTCGGCTTCGGCGGTGCCCCAATCGGCAACCTCTACCAGAAGGTGACCGAGGAGGAGGCGCAGGCAGCCCTCGCAACAGCGCTTGGGCAAGGTATCCGCTACTTTGATACCGCGCCCTTCTACGGGCATGGCCTGAGCGAGCAGCGCATGGGACGCGCGCTCGCCGGCCAGCCGCGCGACAGTTACGTGCTCTCGACCAAGGTCGGGCGGCGCGTGAGTCGCGAGCCGCGTGGCACGCGCGCGGCGGGGGACCAGTTCGCGGTCGAGGGCACTCGCGCTGTCTTCGATTACAGCCGCGACGGCGTGGAGCGCTCTTTCGAGGCGAGTCTCGAGCGCCTCGGCGTGAGCCGCATCGACATCCTCTTTCTTCACGACATCGGCAGACTCACCCACGGCGCACGCCATGCGGAGGTGCTGCGGCTGGCTCTGGACGAGACGCTGCCGGCCATGTCTCGGCTGCGCGAGTCGGGCGCGGTGAAGGCGATCGGCATCGGCGTCAACGAAGAGGAGGTCGTCCTCGAGGTGCTGACACGCTTCCCGCTCGACTGCGTCATGCTCGCCGGGCGCTACACGCTCCTCGAGCAGCGGCACTCCGCTGAGCTCATGGCGTACGCACAGGCGCACAGCGTGAAGGTGCTGGTGGCGGGCGCCTACAACTCGGGACTCTTAGGGCCCGCGAGCGCGCCGGGTGCCACCTACGACTACGCGCCGGTCGATGCCGTCACACTGGCGCGGGCGCGCAGTCTCTACGCGGAGTGCGCGCGCGAGGGCGTGGATGTGGGCGCCGCGGCCCTGCAGTTTCCGCTGGCGCACCCGGCGGTCGCAGGCGTGGTCGCAGGCCTGCGCAGCCGCGATGAAGTCATGAGCGCCGTGACCCGCGTGCGCGCCCAGCTCCCGGCCGCACTGTGGCGGCGTCTCGAGGGCTCAGGCCTCCTGCCCCCGGGTGGGTACGTGCCCGGTGAAGCCTCATGATCATCGACGCCCACCAGCACTTCTGGCAGCTGTCACGCGGCGACTACGGGTGGCTCAGGCCCGAGGCAGGCTCTCTCTATCGCGATTATTTGCCGGTCGATCTCGCGCCACTTCTCAAGGAACACGACGTGGGCGCGACCGTGCTCGTGCAGGCGGCGCCGACCGAGGCTGAGACCCACTTTCTCCTCGGGCTCGCCCGTGAGCATGCCTTCATCGCAGGGGTCGTGGGCTGGGTCGATTTCGAGGCGGCGGACGCGGCAGTGCGCATCGCCGCGCTGGCGACCGCCGGGGCCGGCAAGCTCAAGGGGCTGCGACCGATGATTCAGGACATTCCCGACCCACGCTGGATCGCACGCCCTTCACTCGACGCCGCCTTCGAGGCCCTTGTGGCTCACGAGCTGGTGTTCGACGCCTTGGTGCGCCCCGTCCACTTGGAGGCTCTGCGCGAGCGGCTGCTGCGGCACCCGCGATTGCGCGCGGTGCTCGATCACGCCGGCAAGCCCGACATTGCGCGCGGCGCACTCGAGCCCTGGGCCGCAGCGCTCGAGCGCCTCGCCCGCGACACGGCAATCTGCTGCAAGCTCTCAGGAGTCCTCAGCGAAGCCGGGACGCGGCGCAGCCCCGCGGATCTTACGCCCTGGGTCGCGCAGCTGTTCGCAAGCTTCGGCGCCGAGCGCGTGCTCTGGGGCAGCGACTGGCCGGTGCTGAACGCTGCCGGTAGCTACGGAGAGTGGCTCGGGCTCGCGCAGCAGCTCATCGAGCGCTGCGCCCCTGGGCGTGCAGCGCAAGTGCTCTCAGGCACCGCACACCGTCTCTATCGTCTTCACTGACCGAAGGAACACATGACACAGCCCCTGCGCCTCGCGAACAAGCGCTGCCTGGTCACTGCCGCGGGTGCCGGCATCGGCCGTGCCACCGCGATCGCCTTTGCGCGTGCCGGCGCGCAGGTGCTGGCGACCGACATCGATGCCGCCGCTCTGCGCTCGCTGGCCCAGGAGGAAAGCGGCATCCGCACTCTGGTCGCGGACATGACGGATGCCGCGCAGATTACGGGTCTCGCCGCTGCGGAGCCGGCCGCGGACGTGCTCTTCAACTGCGCAGGCTACGTGCACGCAGGGACCTTGCTTGAGACCACACCTGAGGACTGGCAGCGCTCGTTCACGCTCAACGTGGATGCGATGTTCCACCTGTGTCGTGCGGTAGTGCCGGGCATGCTGACCCGTGGCCGGGGCAGCATCATCAACATGGCCTCGGTCGCCTCCAGCATTAAGGGCGTGCCGAACCGCTGCGCCTACGGCGCCACCAAGGCGGCTGTCATTGGGCTCACGCGCTCGATCGCGGCCGACTACGTGGCCCGCGGCATCCGTTGTAATGCCATCTGTCCGGGCACGGTGCGTACCCCTTCGCTGGCCACCCGCGTTGCGGCGCTGGGAGGCGACCCCGATGCCGCGTGGGAGAGCTTCATCGCACGCCAGCCGATGGGGCGCTTGGGCAAGGCGGAGGAGATCGCATCGCTCGCGGTTTATCTGGCCTCCGATGAGTCCGCGTTCGTCACCGGCACGACGCAGATCATCGACGGCGGCTGGTCGAACTAGAGAAGAGGAGGGTGCCGTGAAGCTCATGCATGTGGGTGCAACGGGACGGGAGCGACCGGCGCTCATCGCGCCAGACGGAGGGCGCGTCATGAGAGCTCTGCATACGCTCATGACCTGCCTCGCGCTCGGGGTCGCGGTCGGCGCGGCGCATGCGCAGACGCCTGCGGGCACGAACGCGTGCCAGGCGCTCATGTCGCAGGATTTCAGCCACGTGCAGGACGCACCGCTGCAGCTCACCGAGGCACGCGTCGTTCCGGCGCAGGGAAAGACGCCCGCCTACTGTCGGGTGACGGGCTACGTTTGGCCCCAGGTCGGGATCGAGATGCACCTGCCTACGTCGACGTGGAACGGCAAGTTCATGGAGGTCGGCGACGGCGGCTATGGCGGGGACATGTACCTGTTTCTGTGCGAGGGGCCGGTGCGACGCGGCTATGCCTGCATCGCCTCCGACATGGGTCACAAGGGTGCGACGACCCTGGGTCTGTGGGGTGAGAACAACCTTGAGGCGCAGGCAGACTGGGGCTTCCGGGCCACGCACGTCACCGCACTCGCCGGGCGCGCGCTGGTGGACGCCTTCTACGCGAAGCCGCCGTCGCGCTCCTATATGTATGGCTGCTCGACTGGGGGCTATCAGGGGCTGGTCGAGTCGCAGCGCTTCCCGTGGGACTTCGACGGCATCGTCGCCATTGCGCCCGACGCCGAGAGCGAAGCGGACATCAGCATGCGGCAGGTGTGGAAGTTCCGGCAGCTCCTCGATGCGCAGGGCACGCCGCTCTTCACCACGGCGGACCTCGAAGTCCTGCACAAGGCGGCGCTCGAGGCCTGCGACATGGACGACGGCGTGCGCGACGGCCTCATCAGTAATCCCTTAGGCTGCCGGTTCGACCCGGGCGTGCTCGCTTGCAAGGCCGGAGGGAGTCGCGGGTGCCTCAATAGTGCGCAGATCGCGGCCGCACGCAACATTTATGCCGGGCCACATACTACAGCCGGCGTGCCTATCTCGACGCGCGGCGTTTTCCCCGGATCCGAGATGGACTGGGGGACCGATGCGGATGCCAGCGGCGAGGTCTCGCAGTTCTTCAAGTACCTGCTTTATCGGCCGGCTGCCGGCGGGAGCTGGCGCATTGAGGACTTCGATTTCGATCACGACTACCAGCGGCTGGGCCTGGGCGCGATGTATACCGACAGCAACCCGGACTTGCGGCGCTTCAAGGCCGCGGGCGCGAAGCTTCTGGTCGCGCAGGGCGGGTACGACGGGCTGGAGATTCCAGGGGCGATATTCGACTACTACGAAAGCGTAGAGCGCACCATGGGGGGTCGCTCTGCCACTATGGACTTCTTCCGGCTGTTCCTTGTGCCGGGTATGAGGCACTGCAGCGCGGGCGACGGCGCCTTCGCGGTGGACTATCTCAGGTACCTCGAAGCGTGGGTGGAGCAGGGCCGCGCCCCCGAGCTGATGGTAGGCGCGCACGTCGACACCGACTATCTCCTCAAGCAGACGAGCGAGGAGGACGGCAGCCCGCGAGATCGCGTGTGGACGGCGGCCTTCCACCTCGCTTATCCGCTCGATGCGGACGTACCCGTGACTTTCACGCGACCCTTCTACCCGTATCCTGCGTATGCGAAGTACACCGGCAAAGGCGATTCCAAGGATGCACGCAACTTTGTGCCGGTGATCCCGCCGACGGCGCGCGCCGGAACTAACTGAGTCAGGCGGAACACATGCGGCGTGTGACGGTAATCGCGCTCGGCGCGCTGGGGCTCGCCATGAGGGCGACAGCGCCGGCGGCGCAGCCGGCTACCGCGCCGACGGCGCAGGTCTCCCGCGAGGACATCGAGTGGCTTGATATCTGGCTGCCGCACACGAACGATCATCAGCTGCCACGCGTGCTCCTGATCGGCGACTCGATCACCCGCGGCTACTACCCGGACGTGGAGAAGGCGCTCGCCGGACGGGCGTATGTCGCTCGCCTCAGCACCTCCAAGTCACTCGGCGATCCCGCGCTGCTGAAAGAGATCGCGCTGATCCTGAGCGAGCAGCGGTACCAGGTGATCCATTTCAACAACGGACTGCACGGCAGTGGTGACAGCGAAGCGGTGTACGCGCAAGCTTTGCCGTCGGTGATGGCAGTGTTCCGGCGCCATGCACCTGGGACGCGCCTGATCTGGGCAAGCACGACTGACATGCTGCCTTCGTTCGAAGGCGATCATCCCACGCTGCTGCGGATCATTGAGCGCAACCGGCTTGCCGCCCTCTGGGCCGCAAAGAACGGCATTCCCCCGAACATCTCTTCCCGATTGCCGCGCATCACCCCGAATATCACACGCGGGATGGCGTGCATTTCGCGCCGGAGGGTTATGCGGCGCTGGCCGCGAAGGTCTCATCCGTCATCAGTCAAGTGCTGGCAGCGGGCCCGGGAGGTGGACCCAGCGATAGCCCGTAGCGCACAGTAAGGGAGGTGACAGCTGGCTCGGCGGCAAGCTGGCAAAAACGGGATCCCGTGAGCTCGGTTCGATCGTCGCCGTGCCAAACAGTACCCAGAAACAGCTACGCTGCGCTACGACTTTCGGGTATGACGCGTCCTCAAGGGGTTTGAGGCGCGCGGGACTATAATTTTGTTTGTGGTGACCGATGCGCCAAAGAGTCGAGCGCTGCTATGCCTTGTCGTTTGGGCAGTCGTTGGCGCGGCGGCGGCGGCGGCCGCCCAGGTGTCGGCTAGCGCCATCCCGCAATCGCGTGTTGCACCGGAAGTCATCCACGTTCCAGTGATCGAGGGCAGCGGTCTAAGATTCAGACGCCTTTCAACCGCGGATGGCTTATCTCAGACGCGCGTCGATCAGATCGTCCAGGACGATCGCGGGTTCATCTGGTTTGGGAGCCAGTACGGCCTGAACCGGTTCGACGGCTACGAATTCAAGGTCTTCGTGCACGATCCGCGGAACGCGAATAGCCTATCCGGCGTCTTTGTCACGGCCCTCTTTAAGGACCGCTCCGGTGCGCTATGGGTAGGATGCAACCAGTTTCTCGACCGGTTCGATCCTCGCACCGAGACGTTTACGCCTATTGGCCGATTCGGCGGGGCGGTCGTGCATATTTCGCAGGATCGCAACGATACCTTGTGGCTCGCGACCGAGGACGGTCTGTACAGCCTTGACCCCACGACAGGAAAGATCACCCGCTTCGGTGCCACTCAGAACGATTCCGCCGGGCTGCCAACCCAAGTTGTCACATGGACTGGACACGACCGCAGCGGCGGATTCTGGGTCGGTACGACCGAGGGGTTGGAGAGGTTTGATCCGTCTACCGGTCACGTGACCTACCACGTGCCCATTGGACACGGCGTGCCTTTTAGACAAGGCCTGGCGGTCTCGTTCTTTGAGGATCGGCAGGGTCTGTTTTGGATTACCTACCATTTAGCTAACGGACTGGCGTTACTCGATCGTCAGTCGAACACGCTCACCCAGTATTCGTTCTATAAGAGAGAACCGTCGGCCTCCGCCGCCACGGGCGTGATGGGGATTCTGGAAGACAGCGATGGGGATCTTTGGCTGGGGTCTTTTGGAATCGGGTTACTACGATTCGATCGGCAGCGCCGCGTCTTCGTCCACTACGGTAATCGCCCTGGAGACCCTCAGAGCATCGCCGAAGACAAAGTCATCGCGTTGTTCCAGGATCGCGACGGCAACATCTGGACGGGACTTCATACGAAGGGTCCGAATGTCTTCGCTCGCAGCGCAAGCATGTTCGAGACCTTCAAACACGAGATTGGCAATCCAAACAGCCTCGGCACGGATTTCGTAAGTGCGATTTACGAGGACTCAAGTGGATCGTTGTGGATTGGCAATGATGAGGGTCTGAATCGAATCGATCGCGCCACCGGGAGTCGCGCCTTGCGGACCATGGGACTGGGTCCGAAGCCGACCGTGATTACAATCACTCAAGATCATTCCGGGCTCATATGGTTTGGCACGTACGGACACGGGCTGGTTGCTTTTGATCCGAAGACGGGTCATTCCAAATTCTATCGACACGTTCCATCGGATCCGAAAAGTCTCAGCAGCGATTCTGTGTATCGGGTGCTGGTCTCTCGCTCCGGCGTCCTGTGGGTCGGCACCGGTGACGGCTTAGACCGCTACGATGCGCAGACTGACAGCTTCACGGTGTACAAAGTCGACTGGAACAGCGCTGACGCCCAAGTCTACCTGTCAATGGCCGAGGATACGGACGGCAAGATATGGCTCGGTACCCACCATTCGGGCCTGCATCGCTTTGATCCCGCAACAGGCCAGTTCACCGTCTACAAGTCCGAACCCCATGACAAAAGCACATTACCTGACAACGCGGTCGCCTCAGTACTCCTCAGTCGCACCGGTGTCGTCTGGGCAGGCACGGAGAACGGTCTGGCCCGGCTGGACCCCGCGACAGGGCGCTTCACAGCCTATGATGCGCTGGATGGTCTGGCGGGAAACGCCATCGCCTGTATTCTGGAGGATGGGAGCGGCATGCTCTGGATAAGCACGAACCAGGGCCTATCCCGGTTCGATCCGTCCGCGCGGACATTTATCAACTACTCCGAACTGGACGGGCTCCCCGGGAATGATCTCTCGGGCTGGAACACCTGCTACGAAAGTCCCCGCGGTGAGATGTTCTTTGGGGGATTTCCCGGCGCCGTCGCGTTCTTTCCCGAAAGATTGGCAGATCCGCCAGGCTCACCCGCGGTTGTGTTGACTGACTTCAAGCTATCGGGGAAAAGTGTTCCCATCGCTTCGGATTCGCCACTCACTCAATCGATCACGTATACCGAAGGGATAACACTCTCTCACGCCCAGAATATGTTCTCGATCACTTTTGCTGGCCTAGACTACCTCAGTCCACAAACGACCCGCTACCGCTACCGGCTGGTGGGGCTCGAGCAGCAATGGAACGAAGTCGGCAGCGACCAACGGCACGCAACTTACACGGCCCTTCCCGCGGGGCGATACACCCTACGAGTGCAGGCGGCCAGGAGCCGTGGGCCGTGGAACAAAGGCGCCACACTCGCAATTGAGATCCTCCCGCCGTGGTGGGAGACGTGGTGGCTTCGAACCATAGCCGGCCTGATCATAATGCTGGCGGCTTGGCTCTTTTATCGACTGCGGATTCGTCAGGTCTCGCGACAGCTCACAATTCGCATGGAGGAGCGGTTGGACGAAAGGACACGGATCGCACAAGAACTACATGACACAGTCCTCCAGGGCTTGGCCAGCGCATCGCTACAGCTTGAGGTCGCTGACCGCCAGATCGCCGGAGATGCGACAGCGAAACCAGTGGTACAGCGCGTTTCGCAACTCTTGCGACATCTGAGCGATGAGAGTCGCCAAACGGTCCGCGGCCTTCGTCTGCGGCAGTCGGAGGAGGAGAATCTGGAACGCGCGTTGACACAAATCTCAAAGGACCTGGCGGCCCCCCGCAAGGTCAAGTATCAAGTGGTTGTCGAAGGCACACCGCGCTCGCTGCGGCCACTTGTACGAGACGAGATCTATCGCATAGGAGGGGAAGCGCTCGCAAATGCATTCAGCCATGCGCGCGCTTCGACGGTTGAGACCGTGCTGGAGTATGGGCGAGATCACTTCCGTCTCCTCATCCGTGATGACGGCAGAGGAATTGACCCTGAGGTCTTAAAGGGCGGGCGCGAAGGACATTTCGGGTTGTCAGGTCTGCGTGAGCGTGCCTCTAGAATCGGGGCTCGGCTTAAGATCAGAACCGCCCCGGGGGCGGGCACTGAAATTGACATGCTTGTGCCTGCTGCCGCAGCCTTCGAGCATCCCGCCCCCCGCGGGCTGATGGATTGGATTGCGAAGCTCTATTCTCGGGGTGGCAGGCCGTGAGTCCCTCTGAACGAATCCGAATCCTCTGTGTCGACGACCACCCTCTTTTCCGCGAGGGGATCGCGACGGTGGTTGCGAATGAAGACGATCTGGAACTGGTCGGGACAGCAGGCACGGCTAAGTCGGCTCTTGAGGAATACAGGAAACACCGGCCTGATGTCACGCTCATGGACCTCAGGCTTCCTGATATGAGCGGAATTAGCGCCATCGCGTCCATCCGGGACGAATTTTCTGATGCCAGGGTGATCGTCGTGACGACGTTCGAGGGTGATTACGAGATCCAGCGTGCACTGACAGCGGGAGCATTCGGCTATGTCTTGAAGAGCGCCCCGCTCGATGAATTGGTCGGAGTCATCCGCAAGGTACATGCCGGACGCAAGCATCTTCCTGCCATTGTGGCTGAAAGCCTGGCTGTTTACGTCGGGGGAGATCCGCTCACGGAGCGCGAGGTCGAGGTTCTGAGGCGAATTGCCGAGGGCGATCGCAATCGAGATATTGGTGAGCACCTGGGCATCGCGGAGGACACCGTCAAGGTGCACGTCAAGCGCATCATGGACAAACTTGGGGCCAAGGATCGGACCCAGGCGGTTGCAATCGGAATTCGTCGCGGCGTCATCACCCTCTAGGCGGCCTCGTAACTCAATAGAAGTACTCGAACGTACCTGCTTGGCAGGACGTCCGTTCTGTTTGCGGCGCCTACACTTCGTTCATTCCCGCGGGGAGGCGCCATGGCCCTGCAACGGAGTTTCTCGGGTTTTCCCACCGGTCACCCCGGCCTTGCGTTACTGCTCCTCCGGCTTGTCGTGGGCGGTGCCGCGAGTTTGCAAGCATGGATGCTCATCAGCACCAACCACGGAGCGTTGAGTACTAGCGTTATTGTGGCTGCCTTGCTGGCCTTCGTCGCCGGCCTCGCACTCATCATCGGTTTCATGACGCCGATCGCCGGTGTACTGCTCAGCGCTGGGGGCTTATTTCTGACGGTAGACGCGAGCACGGCCTGGCATTTGTCGCTGTTTGAATCAGGCCTGGCGCGTATCGAGTTCATTGCGATCTCGGCAGCTTTGATCCCCCTAGGTCCGGGCGCCTTCTCACTGGATGCGCGACTGTATGGACGCCGCGAAATAGAAGTGAACGGCAATGGCTCATGAACGCCGCGCTTCGGGACGCGGCATGGCAATTGGAGCGCGAGCCTTCAACTACCGGCCTCGTATCGCGAACGAATACCCAAACGAGTTAGTCCCATATCCCCTCTTGTCGTGACGCCGGCTCATCGCCGCCGCAGTACCGTTCACCCGTGCCCGATTTTTGCGCGGCATCTAATTTTGAAGATCTGCCGTTTGCGCTGTCCGTACAAAGGGGAATAGACATGAAAGAGCTTTACGGTATTGGCACGGCCGCGGCCGCGCTGATCGTCACGATTCTGCTGCTGGGGAATAGCCAGAAGGTTGTCGCCGCGCCGCCAACGGGCATCAAAAACGTCGTGTTGGTGCATGGTGCATTTGCCGATGGCTCCGGCTGGGAAGCCGTCGCCAGCATCCTGAAGAGGGACGGGTACAAGGTGTCGGTGGCGCAGCCCCCGGAGACCTCCTACGCCGAGGACGTCAAGTACGCAAGGGCGGCGGTTGACGCCATGGACGGGCCGGTGGTCCTCGTCGGCCACAGTTATGGCGGGTCTATCATCACCGAGGCCGGCAACGATCAGAAGGTTTCAGCATTGGTCTACATCGCCGCCTTTGAGCTCGATGAAGGTGAGAGCTGTGCGTCGATCGAACAGGCCGTGCCACAGGCCTCCAAAGCGTTCAAACCGGACAGCAGCGGTAACTGGTGGATAGAACAGGCGCAGTTCGCAGCTGACTTCGCGGCGGACATACCGCCGGAGAAGGCGTGGTTCATGGCTATCTCGCAGGTGCCGATCTCGACTGATTCGTTTACTCACAAGGTCACGTCGCCCGCCTGGAAGACCAAGCCCAGCTGGTACATGGTTGCCGGCGCAGATCGGTCGATCAATCCCGAGCAGGAACGCATGATGGCGAAGCGCGCCCATGCCAAGACGATCGAAGTGAATTCCAGCCACGTGGCCTACATGTCCCATCCGAAGGAGGCAGCCAAGCTCATCGAAGAGGCTGCCACCTCCGCGAGTGTCAAGCAGTAACCGAGAGGAGGAAGGTCCCATGAAACCCAGCATCGTTTTTTCCCACGGGATCTGGGCCGATGGCTCATGTTTCCAGAAGCTGATACCGAGCCTGAGGGCGGAGGGGCACCAGGTGATCGCCGCTCAGTATGGCCTCGACACGCTTAAAGGCGACGTCGATGCGACCATCCGCTCATTCGGACGAGTCAGCGGTCCGATTGTACTTGTCGGACACTCCTATGGCGGAACCGTCATAACGCACGCCGGCGTGGACAGGCGCGTAGCGGCCTTGGTCTATATCGCGGCGCTGGGGCCTGATGAGACTGAGACATCGCAGGGACAGCAAGACAAATTTCCCCAAACAGACGTCTTCAAGCATATCGAAGTCGCAGACGGCCGCGTCTGGATGAAACCGGACGGCGTCTCCTACTTCGCCGGCGACCTGACTCCCGAGGAGCAGGGCGTCGTCTGGTCCACTCATTTCGCGCCGGCCGCTGATCTGTTCACACAGAAGCAGCTGGATGGCGTCGCATGGCGGTCAAAGCCGAGTTGGTCGATCGTGGCCACCCAGGACCGCACCGTCCATCCGGATCTGGAACGCTTCGCCGCGAAGCGCATGGGCGCCAAGACCGTGGAGGTCGCCTCCAGCCATGTCCCCATGCTCTCCCACCCCAAAGTCGTGCTCGACGTAATCCGCGACGCCGCAAGAGCGGTGTCATAGCTGCAACGAAGGACGGCCGGGCCATAGCGCCCGGCTGTCCACGCGCCCGCTGAACCAGGCACGTTTGAGGAGGATGCCATGAAGAATCGCATCACCATAGAAGGCCGGAACGGCGCGTTTGGCGCCTATATCGCTCGCCCGGAGACCGCGCCGGCCCCCGCCGTCGTTGTTCTACATGAGGTGTTTGGCGTGAATGCCGACATCCGCGAGAAGTGCGAGGAGTTGGCCGAGCAAGGCTTCATCGGAGTTGCGCCGGAACTATATTGGCGTCAAGAGACGGACGTCGACCTCAGCGTCCGTTCAGAGCCAGACTGGCAACACGGTCTTCGCCTCAATCAAGCCTATGACCGAGACGCCGGTGCCAAGGACATTAAGGACACCGCCAACACCGTGGCCAAGCTTCCTGAGTGCACTGGCAAGGTTGGCGTCTTGGGCTACTGCATCGGGGGCCTGATGACTTTCTTGACGGCTGTGCGCTACGGCGTCGACGCTGCAGTCGCCTATCACGGTGGTGACACAGAGAAGTATCTGGGCGAGGTTGACGGTCTGCACGCGCCTCTACTGATGCATCTTGGCGAGGAAGACGAGTTCATTTCCAAGTCTGCACAAGCCCAGATCAAGGCGGCACTCGCCGGCAAACCCAACGTGACCATCTACAGCTATCCGGGTCAATGGCACGCCTTCACCCGGCTTAATGGCGCACACTACAACGCCGCGGCGGCAGCGCTTGCCAACGGGCGGACGAGCGAATTTCTCATTAGACAACTGCGGTAAATTTCGGCGGGTCCATGTCCGAGCTCGAGCGGCCGCTACCACGTTCGTCCTTTGGTTTCATGATTTTTCCTGCCCAATAGTCGTGTGCGATTTCGTCGCGTTAGCTGTGGGCGAGTGGCGCATGACCGACATTCGATGGGTAAATGTAGACCGACCCGAACGGCCTACTTGCCGTAACCGTGCGCGATCTGTCCTACCAGGACCGCGAACGGCATAGCCAGCGCCTCATAAACCGCGCCGGCATCCGGCCGGCCGTTGTCTTTGAGAATCTCAATGGCCAACGTCGCATAATCGGACAGGATCACTCCAGACTGCTGCATCCGCAGCAGTCCGGCCTCATGCTTGGACGGACTGAACGTGCCGCAGGCGTCTACCGGGACATACGCCTCGTAGCCCTTGCCGATAGCGGTGATTGCCGGAAAGGCCGCGCACACTTCCAGAGACAGACAGGCAAATATGAGCTTCTTTCGACCCGTTGCTTCAATCGCCGCAGCCACCTTCGGGTCGTCCCAGGCGTTTACGGTGCTCCGATCGATGATCTTGGTGTCAGGAAGGGCCGACACCAACTCCGGAAAGGTCGGTCCCCACATGCTGTCGCGCGCGGTCGTCGTGACGACGGTCGGTACCTTCAGTACGCGCATCGCCCTGGCAAGTGAGACCACGTTGCTCTTGAGCTCGGCAAGCGGGATATCACGAACGCCCGACAGCAGGCCCACCTGGTGGTCGACGAGAACTAGAGCGGCGTTGTCCGAAGTGAGAGGAACGTATGGGGTGTCTTTTGCACTCATGGATAACTCCTTTGGAGTAACGGTGGTTGGTTGCGCAAACCTACCCTGTTGACCGGCCCGTCAGAAGACCGCAGATTGCGAACGATTCGTCCAATCGGTTGAACAGCCGCAGACCGCGACGGGTTTATGCTGCGCGAGGTGTTTATGCTCAACCTGAATGACTTCTTCTATTTTGTGCAGGTGGTCGAACGCGGGGGCTTCACGGCGGCAGGCCGGACTCTCGGCATGCCCAAGTCCACGCTGAGCTACCGCATGCAACAGCTGGAATCGGAGCTCGGGGTCCGCTTGCTCAATCGCAACTCACGACACTTCCGCCCAACCCAAGCGGGGGAGGAGTTCTATAAGCATGCCCTGAGCATGGTGAGAGTGGCTGAAGAGGCGGAGGCTCTCGTGCGCCATCGAGTCAAGGTGCCTTCCGGGGTCGTACGATTTACCGCTGCCATAGGCACGGCTCAATTCGCGCTGCGCGAGATCGTCATGAACTTCATGCGGGAGCACCCCCTGATCAATCTCGTCGAGCACGTGACCAGCCGACCGGTCGACTTGCTAGTCGAAAACATTGATATCGCTATCCGTGCTCACTCGGGTGCGCTACCGGACTCCACACTGGTGCGCCGCACGTTGGCCACGGCACCCTGGATTCTTGTTGCAGGGTCTGAGGCTCTCAAGAAAAGGGGATCGCTACAGGCGCCTCAGGACCTTGAGCAGTTCCCTTCTCTCGCGGTGTGGAGGTCGAACATCAGCACCGCATGGCGTCTGCGGGCGCAGTCCCGAGCGCAGGGAGGCGCGAGTGAGGTGATTCTTCCCTTGACGCCCCGGCTCATCAGTAACGACCTGTCCACTCTCAAGCGCGCGGCCGTCCAAGGAATGGGAATTGTCGCCCTGCCTGCATACATTTGCAAAACCGAGCTGCGCAGTGGGGAACTAACACGGGTTCTGCCGGACTGGATTGCGGATGAATCCACCTTCTCCGCTTTACTCCCGCACCGCAGAGGACTGCTGCCCGCCATTCGTACTTTCGTCGATTATCTTGCGCGCCACCTGCCCAAGTACGTGGCGGTTTAGCCTGATTGGTATCGCAGCGTTCGCATGGCGGGGCAGGGCAGTTGGATGCGTTCGGATCCATACGGAGGCCGTTCAGCGTTCCGGAGGTTGCAGAAGGAAGGTGGTATCGGGGACCCGCGACCGATCGCATTCCCGCGATTAGCAAGGATGTGATATTACGCGACGCACTCAGGAGCGCGTCCAGTCGGCGTCACTCACGGAACCGGTCCCGTGCGGCTGGGCGCGCCGAACACCGACCCGCCGCGTGCAACGCGCTGCTGACCAAGCCGGACCCTCAGGCCGGAAATACCGATTGGGAGAAGTTGCCGCGGCGATTTCGTGAGCGCTTCCAAGTGTGTTCGCAGTCCCTATGCCGTTTCGTCAGTGACCGTTGCTGCCCCCAGCGCTGCTGCCCGCGCGCTCCAACTCGAGCTGATCCGATACTGAGGTGACGCCGGGAACCCGGCTCGCGACGCGTTTGGCTTCCACTATCGAATCGTCGCTCCAGACGTAACCGCTTAGGCTGAGCTTGCCGTCGTCGGCCTGAACATCTACGTGCCTGAAGAAGAACACCGGATCGCTGTCGAGCGCGCTCTCCACCTTGTTTGCGAGTGCGCGATCGGCTTCGATCTGTGCCGCAGATCTTGGAGGCGTGCTGGCGCATGCCGCGGCGAGTAGGACTACTGAAAGCCCCGCTAACAGGCGGGGAAAGTGTGCGTGAAACAATGAGCTCATGCTGATGACTCCTCTTGATGGCAGGCCACTACTGCCTGTAGGAGAGGACTCTGCGCGCTGAGTCGCGCGCGTGGATGTCAAATCAACGGTTGATCGTGTCAGTTGTGACAGTGGGCAGGCCCGTTCGCGCTACTGCGCGCTGCACCGCCGCACGACCCGTAGCCAAGACCCAGTCCTGGCAATCTGGCGAGCATTCATAGGTCACGGCCGCATCGCTGCCGTGCACGCGGCGTAGTGCTGTTCACGAACCCATGACCGAGGATTTCGCGCCTCGCGCCTCGCGCATCGATCAGGGGAATTCACCGCGCGGCATATGCCCAAAACTGGATGCCCAGAAAGCCGTTGCTAAGCCGACGGAGGCCAATTGAGCGCTACAATTCTGAGGGTGTACGAGAGGCGCTTGTCGAAAAGAAAGTCCGGACTCGCCGCCAGAGCATGCGTCCGAGGCTGGCTGCTTCGAGCGACTCTCTTTCGGTCGAGTTCCGCGAGCTAACTACGGAGGCCGATGTATGACGGCAATTCAGCTGACGGTGAACGGGAAAGCAGTGCTTGTCTCCGTGGATGATCCAGACGTGCCGCTGCTTTATGTTCTTCGTGACGATCTCGGACTGCACGGCCCACGCTTCGGCTGCGGGCTCGGTCAATGCGGGGCTTGCACGGTTCATATTGACCGCGTGGCTGTGCGCTCGTGCGTCATGCCACTGTCCGCGGTCAAGGGTAAGGTCGTAACCCTCGAAGGCCTTGGCACGGAAGCGAAGCCGCACCCACTGCAGCGCGCCTTCATCGAGGAGCAGGCCGTGCAGTGCGGCTACTGCGTCAATGGCATGATCATGCAGTCTGCCGCCCTCCTGGCACGCACCCCCAAGCCCACTGCAGATCAGATCCGGCAGGAACTCGCGGCAAACCTGTGCCGCTGCGGAACGCACCTGCGGATCGTCCGTGCGGTGCAGCGCGCTGCCGGGGTTTGAGGGAGAACTGGCGATGTACTCATTACTGAATCGACGCTCGGTGCTGAAAGCATCGGGGGCGCTGGTGGTTACGTTTACTTTGATGCCGCGGTTCAGCGTGGCGGCACCTGCCGGCGCAGCAAAGCCTGTCACAGTGGATGTGGTCGATAGCTATCTTGCGATCGGCTCGGACGGCAGGATCACGGTCTACTCCGGTAAGGTCGATCTCGGTACCGGCGTACGCACAGCGCTCACGCAGATCGTCGCCGATGAGCTCTATGTGCCGCTTGATCACGTCACAGTCATTCAAGGCGACACCCTGCTCACACCGGATCAAGGACCGACCTACGGTAGCCTGTCCATTCAGAACGGCGGGGCGCAGCTACGGCGCGCCGCTGCCACGGCGCGCCGCGCACTGCTCGAGAAGGCGGCGATAAAATTAAATACCGATGTATCGACGCTCTCGATCCGCGATGGGCTGGTCGTTAGCCAAAGCGGCGGCAAGGTTCCGTTCGGTAGTCTCGTTGGCGGCAACACGCTGTCCCTCAAGCTTGACGCGAGCGCGCCACTAAAAGCGCCTGCGGACTTCAAGCTGGTCGGCAAGCCAGTTCCTCGCCTGGACATCCCGGACAAGGTGACGGGTCGGTTCACCTTCATGCAGGACTTCAAAACGCCGGGCATGTTGCATGGCAGGGTCATCATGCCGGCAGCGCTCGGCGCGACGCTCGTCAGCTATGACGAGAGCACCATCCGCGACATCCCGGATGTTGTGAAGGTCGTTCGTATCGAGAATTTCCTCGGGGTGGTCGCCAGGAGCGAGTGGAGCGCCATAAAGGCAGCCCGGCAGCTGTCGGTCAAGTGGACGGCCTGGAACGGCCTGCCGGTGCAAGCTCAGATCTGGGAACACGTCCGCAGCACGAAGATTCTCAAGGACGACATCACGAGCAACAACGGTGATGCTGCCTCTGTCTTCGCCGCAGCGCCGCGCAAACTCGCCGCAACCTACAATTTTGCGATTCACACCCATGGCTCTATTGGTCCCTCGTGCGCGGTAGCCGAGTTCAAGGACGGTAAACTCACGTGCTGGACCGCCTCGCAGTCGACCCATAATCTGCGCAAGCAGCTGGCTGCGATGCTGGGCGTGACGGACGAGAACGTTCGCTGTATCTATATCGATGGCGCGGGTTGCTATGGCCGTAACGCCCATGAAGACGCCGCCGGCGATGCCGCGCTCCTGGCGCGCGCCGTGGGTCAGCCGGTCCGGGTTCAGTGGATGCGCGCCGACGAGCATGGCTGGGATCCAAAAGGTCCGCCGACAATGCTTGATATGCGCGCCGCACTGGATGCTGACGGGAAAATACTCGCCTGGGAATCTGAACTCTTTATTCCGAATGGAGGCGCTGGCTTTGTGGCCCTAGTCGGCGCGGATCACGCCGGACTAAATAGCCTAGGGCAGCTGAGCCCTGGGGGAGTCACCAACGACCTCGCGATCCCCTACACGATTCCTAATGTGAAGACCACGGCCCATCGGCTCGAATCGACACCCTTCAAGCCATCGTGGATCCGCTCGCCTGGGCGCTTGCAGAATACTTTCGCCAACGAGTCTTTTTTCGATGAGCTCGCCGCAGCAAGCGGGGCCGACCCGCTCCAACTGAGGCTCCAATATCTGCACGATGCTCGGGGCGCAGAAGTTCTCGAACGGCTCGCAGTGCTTAGCAACTGGCGCCAACGGCCAAAGCCTGACCGGCAGGGCGAGATCGTCATCGGCCGGGGACTCGCGTTCGTCAAATACGAGCTCGTACGGACTTACGTTGGCGTGGTAGCCGAAGTACAGGTTAATACCAAGTCGGGCGAAATCGCCGCCAAACGCTTCTATGTTGCACATGACTGCGGCCAGATCATCAACCCCGACGGACTGCGGAACCAGATCGAGGGCAATGTCGTCCAGACCGTTAGCCGCGTGCTCAAGGAGGAAGTGAGCTTCGATCGCTCGATGGTGACGAGCCTGGATTGGGGGAGCTATCCGATTCTCACGTTTCCCGAAGTGCCCGAGGTGACCATCGATCTCATCGATCGCCCCAATGAAGTACCCTGGGGCGCTGGCGAACCATCGGCAGCAGTCGTGCCCGCGGCTGTCGGTAACGCGGTGTTCGATGCGATTGGCGTACGGCTGCGCTCTGTCCCGTTCACGCCAGCCAAGGTCAAACTGGCAATGGGGATCAGCTGAGCATTCGGTTCGTTCAGGATGCGCACCTACCTATTCGCCGAGCAACAACGCCGAGCTGTTGACCGGGCCTAAGCGTGCCGGTGAAGGGTGAGTGTTGAACCTCGCGCGGCGGCGTGCTGTGGCTTGTGTGTCGCCTTAGGGGAAGAGCGCCACTGCTTGCCCATTCAACCGCGGGTATCTCACCACAGCACCGAGGCATCGACCGCTCGCAAAGTCGAAGCCTACGACCTCGTCCTGCGCGACACAGTAGAGCGTGCTGTCGGGACCAAACCGCAAACCGCGGGGTCTGCGGAACTCGGCCGAGCCGCCGGCCGAGAGCACCCGGATGAGTTGGCCGTCTGCTGCCCCATATTCCCGAACGCTCGTCACTGCGTTAGGTGAACCGAAGGGGTGTTCACTCGCGACCAATATGTTTCCGTTGGGTGCGACCGCCAGGTCGAGCGGGCTGAGCTCCGGATCGAAGACCAGTTGCGTCGGAATGCGATTCTGCCCCTGTGCAAACGCGACGATGGTGTTGTCGCCTTTCCCATTTGGATCGACACCAGAGGCCAGGAAGAGTGTGCCATTGCCGCTGAATCCAAACCCGCGAGGATACGGTACGATCCCTGTCGGAAGAATGCGCTCTCCGGCGCCGTTCAGCGTTGGCGAGAGGGCCATGATCGTGCGCGCGCTGCGCAATCCGACGTAGTATCGGCCATCGGGTCCGAAAGCACCCCCGCCCGGGTTCAACTTCGGGAGAGGGCCGCTGTCTCGTACGACTTCCCCGTGACGATCGAGCGCCAGGATTCGATCGCTGCCGCTGTTGAGATAGAGAAGCTCATTCTGTTCAGCGACGGCGAGCCCGCGCGGGTCGGAAATGCGCCGGTCGCTGCTGAAGGCGCCGAGCGACGTGCCCGTGCGATCGAAAGCAAGGAGCATTCCGTACCCGTCACCATTGACTCCCGCTGCGCTTGTGACGAGGAATGGCATGAAATGGAACCCTCGTCAGGAAGGCGCCGTCGCCAGTTGTCGATCTGAGGTATTGTCCATCCACAGCGCGGTACGCACGGAGTCTGACGCTCACAGATTAGCAGGTCAAGATGAGTATCACCCCAGGAGCTCCGTGGCCTTTCTCGCGAGCGCGCTCGCGCGGCGTGCGAATGGAGTTCCGGAACATGCTTCGCCACTCACGCCTTCGCTGATGTTGGTTAAGCCAGAATTCGGCCCCCTCTACTTGCTGAGCTGCTCCAGCGCCCCGACCCAGTTCTCAACGTGATAGGCAGATGCAAGTTTTGCGCCCCTCACTGTGAACACGTCGATCGACATGGTCTTAAAGCTTCTGCCAGTGGGCTTCGCTCCAAACAGCTCGCGCTCAGGTGTCCCGGTCGCTTCCCCCCGTACTACGATCTGATCGCCCGAAACCAGAATGTCCTTGATCGACCAGCGCAGATCCGGGACGGCGGCGCCGATCATCTTGAAGACCTCGGCTAGCTGGTTGCGGTTAAGCCAGTCATCGTTAGTCGAATACGATTGATAGTCGGGGTTGGTCGCTCTAGCCAGGAGGGCCACAACATCTTTCTTCGCCGGTTGATTCAGCGCGTCATAGAGGGGCGCGACAATCGCTCGCGCCTGTTCTGGCGTCAGAGGTGCGCCGGCGAGGGGCTCGGGAAAAGAATTGCCAAACATCGGTCGACCACTTACTGACTCTCCTCGCGTCGCCTCATCCTGCAGGACATCCCAGTGTTCCATGAGCACTCCGTTCTTCATGATCAGGATGTCAGCAGCGACCCAGTTGTGCGACCGACCGTTACCGGAAAAGCGGCCGTGCAGCATCACAAAGTCATCTTGGGCGAAGATAAGGGAATTGTCGTAGTGGAGCGTGGGCGGCGCCGCCCGGACGAGGTTGAACAAGCCGTCGCGGCCGGGGGGTATGTGGGCGCTGTGCTGAATGTAATCGGGCGACCAGAATTTTTCGGCCGCCGGGTAGTCGCGCTTGTTGAACAAAGCCTCGAATGCTTCCAGGACAATCCTCTTGTTCTGCTCAGGCGAGTAGCCACTCATATGGGCCTCCGTTTGGCTCGTGTATCTGACGGCATTGGAGGTCAGAGCACCCGCCCGCAAAGGGTGCCGCGTCCTCGGGGCCTGTTTCCTGGCAACCGCAATGCCTTCAGCGCAATGCATAGATAATATGACCGGTCGTCTTGGATTAGCAAGACCATTTCGGCGCTGAAGAAGCGCCGTGGACGAACTCAAAGCCAGTCCTACGACAGTTCGCCCAAGCAGGTTGAACGCGACTGACTCAGGTAGTGATGCTTGAGAACACGACCTTCACGAAGCACTCGAGTGCTCTTGGTTTCTTCTCGAGGCGGGTTCGCAAAATCGCGCCCTCGTAAGAGTCGATCAGGAATGCGGCTAAGTCGTCCGCCGGCAGATCCTTACGTATAGCGCCTTGGCGCTGCCCCTCCGCGAGGGTAGAAGAAAGCTCCTCTCCCCAGACGTTCAACACCCGACGGAGACTCTCGCGAATCTGCGGGGTATCGACAGACACCTCGGCCATGAATTTCCCGACCAAGCAGCCGTCTTTGCAGCAAGAGAAATACGCATTGAGAGCTGCGAAATGCCTTTTGAGGCGCGCAAGAGGCGCAATCGCGGGGTCGGTTAGAACACTTCGATCAGTCACGCCCTTGCCGTATTCGGTAACAATTTCAGCCGCCAAAGATTGCTTACTTTTGAAGTGATTGTAAAACGAACCCTTGGGAACGCGAGCCGCCTTAGTGATGTCTTCGACACTGCACGCGCTGAAGCCTCGCGCGATGAACTCCCTCATGGCGGCTTTGAGAATGGCATTACGCGTAGAGCGGCGAGGCAAGCTATTTCCTTTGGCGGCTTTTCTTGTCCGCAGCACATCGAAGTTCAGCGGCAGCTCCAGCGAATGGCAGCAGGGAGGGGCGCATCTTCGTGAGCAGACGTGTCACGTACGAAGCGTGCCTTACATTCTTGCGGTCAGTCGAGCACGAATCCTCTGGAGTTCGGCCGCAAAGTTCGAGCCTATGTTGACGAGAATTCATTTGAACTAAGAGTTATATCACTTTTAAGAGTAAAGACTTTGTGCCCGAGGTGAGGATCCCAACCTCGGCTGCAAACTTCACCGCAATCATTGTCTTGTCGCGGTAAACTTTTTGGGTTGCCCGCAAACTTACCCAGCATTTGAACGCACTGGCACGACATCCCCTGATCCTGCGTGTTGTCCGTTGGCACGAGGTTCCAAAAGGACGCGATGCTCGCGTACCCGTCGCGAGAGCGTGGTCACACACACTTAGGCCGGTGTTGACCCTTTGTAGACGATTGGTGGTCTACAGAGCGGTCGTTGGTGGTTGTGAAAGCGGACACTGCGCCAATAAGATATCGCTTATGTTTTGGCTCCCCCAAAGCAGGGCGAACCCTGCTCCCGTGTGATAGTCCCTGCCCATGAACATTGAGCTCTCGCCGATCGAGGCACGCGTTATCGGCTGCCTCATCGAGAAACAGATAACGACACCCGACCAGTATCCGCTGTCATTGAACGCACTGGTCAATGCGTGTAACCAGAAGAGTAACCGCGATCCGGTCACTTCGGCGGATGAGGCGGTGATTCAGACGACCCTGGATCATCTGATCAGGAAGCACCTCGTGATCGAGAAGTCAGGCTTCGGCAGTCGGGTGCCGAAGTACCAGCACCGGTTCTGCAACACCGAGTTCGGGGCACTGAAGTTCACGCCGCAGGAGCTCGCGATCGTCTGCGAGCTGCTCGTCCGCGGGCCGCAGACCCCCGGGGAGCTGCGCACCCGCGCGGCCCGCATGGCGTCCTTTTCCGAGGTGGGGCAGGTCGAGACGGCGCTTGAGAGCCTGAGCAGCCGCGCGGATGGGCCGTTCGTCGTGCGGCTGCCGCGCGAACCCGGTCGCCGCGATTCGCGCTACGCACACCTGTTCAGCGGAGCCGTCACGATTCCCGCCCTCACGGAGGAGTCGATCAGGGAACCTTCAATGGCCTCGGCGCCCGCGCCTTCCCGCCTCGAGCGTTTGGAAGAAGAGGTGCGGCAACTGAAGGAAGAGCTGACGCACATCAAGGCGCGGCTGCCACCTGAGTAGACAGATACCTTTGCAGTGGCGTCATCTTGGTTGCGTCTCGAGCATCGTTCCAACGTCCGCTAGGTAGAAAATCGAGAGCTCTGCTCGCCTGGTGGGAGTTGGCCGCCTGCCTCCGGATTGGCCTCCTGATTGCGGACCTTCACCACGAAAACACGGAGGCGTCGGTAAAGGTCGCTTGGTGACCCGAAACTGCCTGTCATAAATAGCGGCTATCCTGAAGCGAAAACCGCAGCGGGGTGCCGACGTCACGACAATCTCAGCTGGTGGCCAAGTTCACGATGGCGTCCGCATGGATGCCGGCGCAGTCGATAAGCGGAAATTCTGCGTCTCGTTCGTTGAAGACCAGTGCGAGATCGGTGCCTCCAAGCATGATTGCCTCGATGCCAGATTCCTTAAGCAACCGTTTGCTGACCGCCGCGAAAACCGCGCGCTGAGCTTCTGTAACGATGCCGGACGCTGCCATCGCAACATAGGCCTGGTGCACATCTTCCAGATCCTGGCCGCTGGGCGGGACGACTTCCACACGGGAAACGCCTCCATAAAGGCGCGTCTCCATCACCGTGCGGGTTCCAAGGATGCCTATCCGTTCGAAGGCTCGTTGTTCAATGGCTCGGTTAACTTCGGAAATCATGTCAACAACGGGCAGCACAGACGACGCCTTGAACGCGTCGATACAGAAGTGGCCGGAGACGGACGTGATAGCGACACACTCGGCCCCCGCCGCCGCCAAGCGGTTGGTCAGCTTCATATAGATGGCGACTTGGGTAGCGGCGTCATTACTTGCGAGATTCCCGAGGAGCGTTGGTGTGTCGGCATGCACGATCGTCAGCTCAAGCGCCGCCTTCTTGCTGGCAAATGTTGAAATCAGGCGTCGATAGTAAAAATCAGTCGCCGCAGGGCCAATCCCTCCGATTAGGCCAATATGCATTTACCAGCTTTCCACGAATCAATACCCGGTCGCGGCCACCCAACCTGAGCTTACGCCGGCGCGGACCACTCCCGAGCGCCCTTAGATCGTCGCTTGAGAGTGCTATTCCCGCTTGCGGTTTGCCTGCCAGCGCGGCCTCGCACCGGATTCTGCGTGGAGGCGCACACGTCGTCGCAATAATCTGAAACAGCCACGCTAACGTCTAAGGTTGTGCCCCTTCGGCCAACGCATAACACTTGACGACGGGTAGTGATCAAAGAAGCGGTGTTTCAATCAAGTTGACCGAGGCACAACATGAACATGAACAGGGAGCTTGACTCTGGCACACAGACCGATGATAGCGAGCGTCCACGGTCCACTGACGACATAGCGACGGCAGGTTGCGTGGCCCAACACGACCGACGGAGCGCGCTCAGACTACTCCTCGGAGCACCCCTGGCGGTCGCCTGCGTCAGCCTGGGCGCGCCCGACGCTACGCAGGCGGCCGCGCTCACCAAAGAGGAGCGGGACGGTCTCTCGCCCGATCAGGTTATCGAACGGTTGAAACAGGGCAATGAGCGCTTTCGCAGCGGCAAGATGCAGAACCACGACTACCTGGCACAAAAGCGGGCGACCGCCAGTGGTCAATACCCCGCAGCGGCGATTCTCAGTTGTATCGACTCGCGCGCCCCCGCCGAAATCCTCCTCGACGTGGGCATCGGCGATACCTTTAACGCACGTGTCGCGGGGAATATTGCCAACGACGATCTGATCGGCAGCCTTGAGTTCGCATGTGCCGCGGCCGGGGCCAAGGTTGTGGTTGTGATGGGTCATACGGCCTGTGGAGCCGTCAAGGGCGCTATCGACAACGTCGAACTGGGTCACCTCACCGCGCTGTTGGACAAAATCAAGCCGGCCATCCCGACGACGACGTTTACCGGCGAGAGAACCAGCAAGAACGCCGCGTTCGTGGATGCGGTTGCGACCACAAATGTGCGCCGCACTGTGAATGAGGTGCGCTCGCGAAGCAGCGTGCTCGCCCGCCTCGAAAAGGAGGGAACAATCAAGATCGTCCCTTCGATGTATTACCTCGTCGGGGGGCGGGTCGAATTCCTCGAGTGACGGCTCGACGGAGACAGCAACGACACGTTTAAGAAGTTCCATTACTCGCATGCGCGAACGCGCACGAATTCAATTTGCGTGCATCAGCCAGAGCGGCCATTAGTCCTTGGCGCGCGCGGCGTCCAGATCGCGTTTCAACTGCTCTGCCCACTGCTGGGCGGCGATGCAAGGCATTTCGATTGCGCGGCCTCGCCAACGGTTGCCGATAGTCATTCCGGAAACAGAAACTGCACTAACAATTCCAGTGTCCAATGGGCCGAGCCGGGAGGCGCCACGACGTTGTAGTAGGTGGTCGCCTGCAGATTGACGGACTGATGGCCGAACTTTAAGAGCTGACCCATCCCCAGAGAAATCGGCACGGTCCAGCGCCCATCGCCGCTCGCTTCCCAGTTCGCGGTAATTGTCGGCGAAAAGCTCAGGTAACGATTCGGATGGTCCCGAAAGGTGTAATTGACCGTCGGCTGTAACTGCATTTGGTTTACGGCAGGCCGGTTGGCGTCGCCGGCAAATGACCAGATATTGAGGATCAAGGCGCCGAACGTCCATTGCGTGCCCGACCACTGTAGACCGGCCGCCGGCCCCGCACCCCACTTGCCCTGGCCCAACGCATTGTTCGTCGCGGTCGGAAGCTGAAACACCGGCCCGATACCCCAATCCAGACTCCCGACTCGGGCAGGAGAAAGCAACGCCGCGAACTGGGTGTCACCCGGACCACGAATCCAGCCCTGGCCCGGAGCAGCCGCCGGCTGCGCGATGAGCGGCAAGATCGTGCGTGTCACAACGATCCAATCGCTGTTCAAATGGAAAGGAATGAGCGGCTGGATCGTCAGCACCTGCTGCGTGTTATTTGCGGGCGCTACCCCCAAGGTCGCGTCGTAGAAAAACTGAAGGTTGATTAGGTCCGCGAACGGGTTCTTCGCCTCTCTCGTCAGCGATTGCGCGTCTTGCGCAAACGCGGGGAAGACCAAGGCAGTAAAAAGGGCTACCGTTGCGGAGCGGACTAAGCGGTGCTCGAATGTTACGCGTGAAATACGCCGGACGATCATGGCGGGGATGCGAGGAAAGTAAAATCCCCCCGGGGGGCCACGCTTCAAGTTATCGCGCGGCAGAAACGCCTTTCAGGAAGGCGGCCTCCTTGCCGATCTCGAGTGCCTTCTCGGAATCGAGATAACCGGACAGTTGGATCGCCTTGGCCACGATTCCAGTCCAACCCGTCTGGTGGCTTGCGCCGAGTCCCGCCCCGCTATCACCGTGAAAGTATTCGTAGAACAGAATGTAATCACGCCAGTGGGGATCGGACTGAAACTTCTCTGTCCCGCCATAGACAGGACGGCGGCCACGCTCGTTGCGCAGAAATATCCCGGTGAGTCTGTCCCCGATTTCCTTCGACACCTCGAAGAGGTTCATCGTTTTCCCAGAACCCGTGGGACACTCAATTTTGAAGTTGTTTCCGTAATAGAGATATAAATTCTGAAGCGCGCGGATGATCAGCGCGTTCACCGGGAACCAAATCGGGCCTCGCCAATTTGAATTCCCACCGAACATGCCGGTGTCCGACTCACCTGCCAAGTAGTCGACGCGGTACTCCCGTCCAGCTGTATGGAATATATATGGGTGGCGCTCATGATACTTCGAGAGCGAACGAATCCCGTGAGGGCTCAGGAATTCGTTTTCGTCGAGCATCTTCGACAGAATCCGGCGCAACCGCTCCGGGTTGACCAGAGAAACGAGCCCTCGCTCAGCGACACCGAGATTTTCCGGACCCGTGGGGTGAATCGTGTTGAAGAGCTCGGGCATCTGGCACGCAAGCTCCCGAAAGGCGGCCATTGCCTGGGGAACGCGATCTCGCTGCGCCTTCTCGACCACCGTAGTGGCGCAAAGCGGAAGCAATCCCACCATGGAGCGCACCTTGAGTCGCGTGGCGCTTCCGTCGGGAAGGCGCAGTAGATCGTAGTAGAATCCATCCTCCTCGTCCCACATCCCGTCCTGCCCAGAGCGGTTCATCGCCGCTCCAATGAAACAGAAGTGCTCGATGAATTTGGTGACCAGGTCGCTGTACATCGGGTCACTCGCGGCGAGTTCTACAGCGATTTCGGCCATGTTCTGAGCGAAAAGCGCCATCCAAGACGTACCGTCCGCCTGCTCGAGGTAGCCTCCAGTGGGCAGCGGGGCGCTCCTATCGAACACCCCGATGTTGTCGAGGCCGAGAAATCCACCATCGAATACATTCTTGGAGAAGCGGTCTTTGCGGTTCGCCCACCAAGTGAAGTTCAGCAAGAGCTTGGTGAACGCCGATCGGAGAAACTCGAGGTCACCCTCACCGCGCACGGCCTTTTCGGTGCGATACAGGAACAGCGTGGCCCAGGCGTGGACCGGAGGATTCACGTCACCAAAGTTCCACTCGTACGCGGGGATCTGGCCGCTCGGGTGCAAATAGCGCCCGCCCAGCATCAGATTAAGCTGCTGCTTCGCGAAGTCGGGGTCCACGATCGAAATTGGTAGGGTGTGAAATGCCAGGTCCCAAGCCGCATACCACGGGTACTCCCATTTGTCGGGCATTGAAATGACGTCGTCGTTCATCAGGTGAAACCACTGCTGGTTTCGCGAGTAACGGCTGTTCGGACGGAGTGGGTTAGCGTCGTGCTCATCCAGCCACTGGTGGCCGCGAAAACTGTAGTACTGCTTCGTCCAGAGCATGCCCGCGAGGGCTTGACGCATGACGTTGGCCGCATCCGGGGTGATGGAAGGTGGGATCACGGAGCGGTAGAACTCTTCGGCCTCCTTTGCGCGGCGTCTCATAATTTCGTCGAATCGGACGCCGAAGTGGTCCGCGGAAGTTGTGCAGGCTAGGCACAGGCGGATGACGACAGACTCGCTGGGGCTTACCGTGAACGTGTAGTGTGCGGCCGCCTTGGTGCCCTCCGCGGCCGGGTTGATCGCGCCTGACAGTCCCTCGATCAGGTAGCGATGGAACGCGTCTTTCACGTAGGGGCTTCGGTTAGGACTGCAAAACAGCCGCTCATTATTGGTTTCGTTCTCAGTGAACAGAAGGGTGGGAGCGCCGTCGCTGTACCACCATCTGTCCCCCAGTTCCGGATGAGACGCGCGAACCGCTTTCGCACTACCTGAGTACTTCACCGCGCGCAGCGACGGCCTAACACCCTCGTCCCGCCACGACCACGTATTGCGAAACCACAGTGTCGGCAGGAGGTGGAGCATGGCGGTTTCGGGCCCGTGATTACACGCGGTGATCTTGATCAGAACGTCCTCAGGCGTTTCCTTGGCGTATTCGACGAACACATCAAAGTAGCGATCGTCATCGAAAACGCCCGTGTCCAGAAGCTCATACTCGGACTCGAGCCGAGTTCGCCGCCGGTTCGTCGCCACGATGCTGTCATAGGGGTAGGCGGCTTGCGGGTACTTGTAGAGGTACCTCATGTAGGAATGCGTCGGTGTGCTATCGAGGTAGAAGTAATACTCTTTCACGTCTTCGCCGTGGTTGCCCTCGGTGTTTGTCAGGCCGAAGAGCCGCTCCTTAAGAATCGGATCACGCCCGTTCCACAGAGTGAGCGCAAAGCAGAGCTGTTGCTTGTCGTCCGAGAATCCGGCCAACCCATCTTCACCCCAGCGGTAAGCACGGGAGCGAGCCTGATCGTGGGAGAAATAATCCCAAGCATCGCCGTTCGGGCTGTAATCCTCGCGAACAGTGCCCCACTGACGTTCGCTCAGGTATGGACCCCATTTCTTCCAGGCCTTGCCCTCGCGGGCTTCCTGCAGCCGCTTGTTCTCCTGGGTCATCGGATTGCTCCTCGCCACTGATTGCGTTGACAGTCGTACCTGGATTTAGAGGTCATGGCGACGTCCCCAGATGACAAGTCGAATAGCGACAGCCCGCGCAAGCCCAACGGGGCGTTTCATCTCGCGATCAACCAAAAGGACTGGATCTGGATCAGCTGCGCTATTTGGTCCCACGCCGTCACGCGCTTCCCGGCAAGTGATCCTAGCAAGGTTGAAGTGTTCCCGATGGGCGGGGCTAGTGGCGGGAGGGGAGGGCCGATTACGAGCAGTGGATTGAGAAGTGGGACCGAGGATGTGATTGGGGATCACGCGAGACGGCGAGGGGCAAGAACTCAGCGGAGAAAACCAGCCCGAAACTTACCCACACTCGACACACATGACTCGAGTCCGCTCCGAAGGACGAAATTCAGATTCGGCTGGAAGCGCAATAGCTTACGTACACTTCGCACAAATCCTCTATAAGTGCGAATGGCACGTCCGGTCCCACTGACCCAAGAATAAAGCCACGTAAGTGATTGATAAAAGAAGAGAAGTGAATATGGTGCCCGGGAGAATCTTACCTCGGCAGTGAATTTCTCCGCGCTCAAGCGCTTGGCGCAGTCGTCGCGCTGACCATGAACGGTTGGCTACGGGACAGAGGGCTTCTTTTCGGCCTGACTGGGCGTTAGATCGGTTGCGAGGACAGGTCGTGGCGCGGCTTGCGCCTGCTCTGTCAGCCAGTCTCTGAAGGTTGCAACTTTCTCCGCCGAAAGGTAGGAGGCGGGGCAGACGAAGTAATAGCTCCAGTCCATCGGAACGATCCTGGGGCTCGCGATGGACAGCCGCCCCTCCGCAATCTCTGCGGAAACCAGACTCCAGCGAGCAAGAGCGAGCCCTTGTCCTGCCTGAGCCGCACGGATGACGGCCACCGAGTCATCGAAGCTCGAACCGCCCACATCGGCCCACCCGGCCGTCACGGTGCCTTTGTTCTCCAACCAGGCGCGCCAGGGCTCGGTGTTGACATGCAGTAGTTGATAGCGCTTAAGGTCGGCAGCGTCCTTCACCGGTCCGTGGCGTTCCAGCACGCGCTTGGTGCACACGGGCACCATCCAGTCATCCAGTATTTTCTGCACGTGAAGCTGCGGCCAGTTGCCGTTCCCGAAACGGATTGCGACCTGCACGTCGGAGTTCAAGAAATCCACGAGCAGCGCGGAGGTGTGCAGTCTCAGGTCGAGAGTCGGAAAGCGCTGCCGGAAGTCCGGCAGGCGCGGCAGCAGCCATTGCTGCAGGAATGAGGCCAGCATGCTGACCGTCAGGGCTCCGGTCCGGCGGTCGTGGCGCGCTTCATCGATGGCGCGCTCGAGCTCCACGAGAGCGTCGCGTAAGCGCGGCAACAGGCGTGCCCCCTCGCTGGTGAGTTGCATCGCGTGACCGCAACGCACGAACAGCGGTAGCTCGAGATATTTCTCGAGAGCGCGGATCTGCATGCTGACCGCGGCGGTGCTCACGCCGAGCTGGTCCGCTGCGCGTGAGAACGACAGCAGCTCCGCTGCCGCGACGAATACCCGCAGACCGCTCAACGGCAGCCGGCGCACGCTCCGGCTCGGCAGCGGGCGGGATCTCGTGCGGACTCGCTTGGCAGTCGGCATGAGCGGATGGTAACGCGAAGTGCCCGTGCGCGGGTCGCGCACGGGCACCGCGCAGAGGGAATGGCACGGTCCTAGCGAGGGTCCACGGGTTTCGAGATCTGCGCCGTGGCGAGCGCATGGCTGCGGTGCGTCCGGGCGAGGTAATAAGCCGTGAGATTCGCGCTACCTACCTTGGTCACTGCGTTGGCGATCGATTCGTTGACGCACCGGTCCCAGACCGCCTTCTCCTCCAACAAGCGGATGTCCATCGTCGGGCACACCGTGCGCGCGGCGTTGCGAATGCGCATGTAAAGGGTCGCCGTCCCCTCAGGGCTGGCGAGGTCCAAATCAGAGATCCGCACCTTCACCGAAGGTGGCGCGTCGCGGCCCGGGTCGGCTGCGCGCGCAACATTTTGTGGGTTGACACTCAAGCCGGCGAGGGCAACCAGCGCCAGCTGCAGGAAACGAAAGGCGGTTCGCGCTAAGGTTTTCATTGCAGTCTCCTTTGAAAGCGGAAGCAATGTTGAAGGAGCCCGCGCCGTGCGTGTTTCGTTGTGCTGATCGTCCATTAAGAACCGCTTAAGCGGGAACGGCTCGTCGGAACGCTCGCATTTGCTACCAGCCTGCGCCAGCCGTTCCGACGCTTTACGGCCGTATCGCACCCTCCAAGGGCGCGGCGTTATCCTCGTCCGTGGTGCCCTCAATTAGGGTCTAGCTGGTTGGTGGTGTGCTAACTCCCATTCAACCAGAACGAGGCCACCGCTCAAAAAAGCGAAGGAAGCGTTACATCATTTCTGGTGGCGCTAGCCGCTGCGGTCAACGGTTTCAACACGGCTTTCGAAACGGCTGCCGCGGTTTCACAACGAGGAACGCCTCCGATGTGGCGATGATTTCAACGGTCTTTAAGACCGCTTTTGGCCGAAACTGTGTGAAAACTCCCGCGACCGTTTTTTGCCTGTCAATTTTAGCCGTGTAGATGCAAATTCACCCGTCTGCTCTGGTCCAATTCGCGTGTTAGCGATCTTCCAAAAGGACGCGCTGCTCGCGCATTCGGCGCGAGAGTCGATTCACATCTTTGGGCCGGTGCTGGACTCCAAGCTGAAGTTGGGTGTCTAAACGGTCGATGACGGCTATGGTGCGGCGGAGCGGTCATCCGGGCCCTGTCACGCAGCACTTAGCGCCGCACGCTCCGCGCCTTCCCCTTCGAGGACGGGCGCTCCCGGCGCAACCGCCGTGAGTCGGCGTGTTCGCGGATCACGTCAATTAGCGCGCGCAGTCCGGCCGGCACATGACGGCGGCCCGGATAATACAGACAGAGGCCATCGAGCGGCGGCGTCCACTCTTCCAGCACACGGACCAGCGTGCCGGCTCGCAGATCGGCGATAACATTCCACTCGCTCAGATACGCAAGACCAAGACCGGCGCGCGCGGCTTGCTGCATCAACCCCGGCTCATCGACCAACAGCGAGCCTTTTGCGTCGATTCGCACCGCTTCGCCGTGCCGCTCGAACTCCCAGTGATAGATCGCGCCGCTCGGCATCCGCGCACGGATGCACTGGTGCGCGTGCAGATCGCCGGGCGTACGAGGCGGTTTGTGTCGGGAAAAGTATGCCGGGCTGCCGACGACGGCGAAGCGCTGCGTGTCGCCGAAGGGCACCGCAATCATGTCCTGCGGCACCGTTTCGGCAAGACGGATGCCCGCATCGAATCCGTCGGCGACGATGTCGATTAGCCTCCCCTCGGTGACGATATCGAGCCTTATCTCCGGATACCGCTGCAGGAACTCGATTAGAAGCGGCATCACCTGCCTGGCAGCGCCCGCCGACGTGTTGATGCGCAACACGCCCGAGACCGTGTCGCGAAGACGGCCTGCCTGCTCGATCGCGACGCGGATCGTGGAAAGTGCGGGTGCGACGCTGTGGACGAATTGCGCTCCTGCCTCCGATAATGACACGCTGCGCGTCGTGCGATTGAAGAGCCGCACGCCGATGCGCGACTCAAGCCCGGCTACCGCGTGACTGAGCGCAGACGTAGAGACACCGAGTTCGGTCGCGGCCGCACGAAAGTTGCGATGCCTCGCGACGGCCAACACCGCTTCCAGCTGACCCAGACCCGAGGTTTTCATTATCCCAAATCTCTCAACGTGACATGCCAGATTATACGGCTAGTCAACGCAATGACGCCGGTCTATCTTGTGTCATCCAGAACGCTTTCCGGGAGCAGCAAATGCAGATCATTGACAAGATTTATATCGGCGGCGCGTTCGTCAAGCCGCATGGCGACGAACTCTTCGACCTCTTCAATCCGGCAACCGAACAGGTGATTGGCCGCGTGCTTCTCGCCGACGCGCAGGACGCACGCGACGCGATCGCCGCCGCGAAGCGCGCGTTTCCGGCGTTCTCTCGCACGGGCAAGAGCGAGCGCATCGAGATGCTGAAGCAGATGCACTCAGCCGTCCTCGCGAAAGAGGACGAGCTTTTCGAGGCGATCACCGAAGAATACGGCGCCCCGGTGTCGCGTGGCCGATGGATGGCCCGGCACGCAAGCAGTGTGCTACTCGAAGCCGCGAAGGTGTTAGAAGACTACGCATTCACGCGCCGCGCGGGCGCAGCCGAAGTGGTGATGCAGCCGCTCGGCGTCGCCGGACTGATAACCCCGTGGAATAGCGACGCCGGCTTCATCTGCGGAAAGCTGGCTGCCGCGTTGGCTGCGGGCTGCACAGCCGTCGTCAAGCCGAGCGAAATGAGCGCGATCCAGACCCGCGTCGTCACCGAAGCGCTACACGAAGCCGGCTTGCCGACTGGCGTGTTCAACATCGTCACTGGCCGGGGCGAAACGGTCGGAGCCCAGATCAGCTCACACCCCGATGTCGCCAAGCTGTCTTTCACCGGCTCTACGGCCGTCGGCAAGACGATTCTACGCGCTGCCGCGGATACGTTAAAACGCGTCACGCTCGAACTTGGCGGCAAGTCGCCCGTAGTGGTGCTGGATGATGCGCACTTTGACGATGTCGTACCGCTTGCGATTCAGGCCGGCTTTATGAATAGCGGCCAGGCGTGCATCGCGGGTACGCGCATTCTGGTACCTCAAAACCGGCTCGCGGAGTTCGAAGCGCGCGTACGTGAAGAAGTGGCCCGCACCCAGGCGGGCGATCCACGCGATCCACAAACGACCGTCGGTCCAATGGTCAGCCAGAGGCAGTGGGAGCGAGTACAACGTTATATTCGCATTGGCACTGACGAAGGCGCGCGTCTGATCGCGGGCGGCGAAGGTCGGCCGGATGGTATCGGCGCAGGATGGTTCGTGCGTCCGACTGTCTTCAGTGACGTCACGAACGACATGGCGATCGCCCGCGAAGAAATCTTCGGCCCGGTGCTGTCGATCATCGCCTACCGTGATACTGAAGATGCGATCTCCATCGCCAATGACACCAACTACGGCTTGCAGGCGTACGTATTTTCGGCGGATGCGAAACGTGCGCGCGAGGTCGCGTCGCGGATCGAAGCCGGTCGAGTCCTCGTGAACACGCTCGCGCACGAGCCGGCCGCACCGTTCGGCGGTTTCAAGCAATCGGGTATCGGTCGCGAGTACGGCACGTTTGGCCTGGAGGCTTTTCTCGAGCCGCAGGCTGTTCTTGCAGCGTAGGGGCGACCGGCTGGAGTTTGTCAAATTGCAGCCATTCACTCCGACGCAGCGAACGTCTCAAGTTGGCCGGGCGCTGCCAGTTGGGTTGATGGCTGGGGAGTTGCCCGTTAGGACCGGTCCCGACCCGGAGCGGTCGGACGACCCTCCGAATAGCTGCCGTTAAAGAGCAAGGAAGCGGACATTGACTGCACCGGCGGTCGATCCGGACCGATCACCCCGTATCGAGGAACGTAGCGCGGCCGAACTCAACTACTTGGGCTAAGCTGCCCCCCACGGAGGCGATGAGAAGACCTCCCACGACCTGTCAGGGGACGGTTGCACCGGTGAGTGAGCCATCGCACGCAGTATTTCTGAGCTACGCATCCGAGGACGCGCAGGCCGCGCAGCGGATTTGCGAAGCTCTGCGCGCCGCCAGCATAGAGGTCTGGTTCGATCAGAGCGAACTGCGAGGTGGGGATATATGGGATCAGAGGATCCGGCGCGAGATCCGCGACTGCGCTCTGTTCATTCCAATAGTCTCCCAGCATACGCAGGAACGGCTCGAAGGCTATTTTCGGCGCGAGTGGAAACTCGCCATCGAGCGAACCCACGACATGGCCGAGCAGAAGCACTTCCTTGTGCCGGTCGTCGTCGACAGCACCGGGGACAGAGACGCGATAGTCCCGGAGCTCTTCCAGGCGGTGCAGTGGACGCACCTACCTCAAGGCGAGACGCCCCCCGCATTCGTCGACCGCGTCAAGCGTCTGCTGTCGCCTGAGGCATCTACGACGATCCGACCGTCGGCGAGCCCCCAACCTGCTGGGGCCCGTGAAACCAACCGCACCTCGGTGCGGGTCGTCTGGTCGCAAAAAAAGGGGGCGCTGCTGGCACTCGCCGCGTTGATCTTGGCGGCGGTAGCATATCTCGCCATCGACAGGGCTTGGATCCGGAAGCCTGCGGCGTCGTCCTCGACGGTTGCAGCCGGCGTAGCTGACTTCAGCCCTCCGCCGCGCTCGGTTGCGGTGCTGCCGTTCATCAACATGAGCGGGGACAAGGAGCAGGAGTACTTCTCCGAGGGACTTACTGAAGAGCTCCTCAATTCCCTGGCTGAGATTAACGGGCTGCAGGTCGCGGCCCGGACGTCGGCTTTCTCCTTCCAGGGAAAGGATATTGACCTTGGCACGATCGCGCACAAGCTCAACGTCGGAGCCATCCTCGAAGGCAGCGTGCGCCGCTCCGGCCATACGGTCCGCATCACTGCGCAGCTCATCAACGCCGTCACAGGCTTTCACCTGTGGTCGAAGACCTATGACCGGGACTTGGGCGATGTACTGCAGCTGCAGACCGAGATCGCCACTGCCGTCGCCGAGGCGCTCAAGGTCACGCTGCTCGGCGATGTTTCCGCAAGAATCGAACTCGGCGGCACGCGCAATCCCGCCGCCTTCGATGCGTACCTGCGCGGCCTCAAGCTCGCCCGCGTAGCTGCTGCCACTACACCGATGGAGTGCCAAGCTCCTGTCGATGCATTCAGCGAGGCAATAGCGCTCGACTCCAATTTCGCTTTAGCGTACGCCAACCGCGCACTCACCGCGTCGGAATGCGCGGGCAACAGTCGAGGCTGGCTGCAGCAGTCAACCGAGGGGGCCGGACGTGCGGACACCGAGCGTGCCATCGCGCTAGCTCCGAGCCTGGCAGATGGATACGTTGCCTTGAGTCGGATCGAGCAGGGATCGCTGAAGTTGGAAGCTGCTGATCAGGCGTGCGTTCGCGCCCTCGGCCTCGGTCCAGGCAACGTTTGGGTCCTTTATGAGTGCAGTCTTCTGGCCGTTTTTCTGGGACACGCCGACACCGGGATCTCCGATGCGCGGCGCGGCGTTGCGCTCGACCCCTTAAATCCGCTAAGCCATCGCGCGCTGGGTGACACGCTGCGATATGCACGCCGCTACGAGGAGGCGATCGCGGCCTATCAGGCCTCGATCGCCGCGGATCCTGAACACTCGGCCGAAACCTACGCGCTGCGTGGCCTGTCCTATTACTTGGCTGGCAATCTTTCTTCGGCCCAATCCTCGTGCGAGGTGATGCCAGACGCCTTCCGGAGTCGGGTGTGTCGGGCGGTGATCTATGACAGGCTCGGTCGTCATGCGGACGCCGCGGCGGTAGTAGCAAAGATCATGCAAGACGGAGGTGATGCAGCCGCGTATCAGTATGCGGAAATTTTCGCTCAGTGGGGCGACCGCAAAGCAGCTTTGGACTGGCTGGAGAAGGCCATGCGGCTGCGCGATCCGGGATTGGTGTATACGAAAGTCGATCCACTAATGGATCCCTTGCGCAACGAGCCGCGCTTCCAGGCGGTTATGCAGGAATTGCAGTTTCCCAAGTGAGCGGCGATGCGATGTCGAGACGTTGCGTCGGTCTGAACGTCCGGTAATCGGAAAATTACGCAGTCGAGCTGTATGGCCGGTTTTTCGGCCGTCTGCTGCCGAATCAGGCCCCCGCAACCAGCCGGCCACGGGTCTTAGGCTCGGACAAAGCCGATCGACGGCTCTGCGCGAGAGGTCTTACGTCCCTAAGGCCTACGGAGCCGGCAGCCTAGTGCTCGCCGCGCTCGCATCATGTGCCGCGCTTCCTCGTCTTGACGCTGTTCCAGAGTCACCCGCCGAGCAGCGATGCACGGGGTCAGGCAAAGAGTTGAGGTAGAGAGGGCATCATTTACGCCGTGCGGAATATGATCCATCAAGCAAACTCTGAAAGTCTCGGCGGCTGCGTTGGGCGTGTCTCACAGAACCTTGTACCATCTGTGGAAGTGCAACTCTGGGGGCCTCCGTGGAGACGATCGGCGAAGACCTGCGCCAGATGATACGGACACCACTTGCCTCCGCGCATGTGGAGGCATTGCGGGCGGCGGGCAAAGTGGTGACATATCCCAAGGGCACGATCATGGCGCAGCCGGGGGAAAAGGCGAACCGCTTCGTGTACGTCGAGGAAGGCGAGATTGAAGTAGTCAATCCCTTCACTGGCGAACGACATTATCCGTCGACCATTGGGCCAACGCAGTTTATGGGGGAGATCAGCCTGCTGTACGGTGGTACCGCCTCCCTGCCCTTGCGCACGGTCGTCGATACGCGAGTGATTGAGGTGCCGCGCGAGACCTTCCTGACGCTCATGTCTCAAATCCCCGAGATGTCGGACATTATCATCACTGTGTTCGCTGCCCGACGCCGCCGGCAACTTGAAGACCGCCGCAGCGGTCTTTACCTGATCGGCGAAGAGGCCGATCGCAACGTGCGTCGCATTGCCGAGTTCGCAAGTCGCAATAGGTTACCTTACGCGTCGGTCCCCCTGGACAGTCCGGAAGCCGAGGCATCGGCTAAGAGTTGCGCAATCGATGCCAGAACCCCGGCAGTTATTTTCGGCAGCAAAGTACCGATCACGGATGCGACGCCGGATAAGATAGCGCGGCTTCTCGGGCTCAACATCGACTTCAGCGGCGATGAGCATTTCGATGTGCTGATCGTCGGTGGGGGTCCGGCCGGCGTGGCGGCAGCCGTCTACGCTGGTGCCGAAGGTCTGCGGGCGCTGGTCGTCGAGGACATCGCTTTGGGAGGTCAGGCGGGAACGTCGAGCCGCATCGAGAACTACATGGGTTTTCCAACCGGCATCTCGGGCGCGGACCTCTTGTGGCGCGGTGAGGTGCAGGCCATGAAGTTTGGCGCCCAATTTGCGATCCCGCGCCGAGTCACGGCACTCGAAGTGCAAGAGAACGGGGCCTTCTGCGCGGTCTTCGAGAATGGCCAACGTGTCCGTGCCAGTGCAGTCGTGGTGGCGAGCGGCGTGCAGTATCGGCGACTTCCCTTGGAGCGACTCGCCGATTTCGAGGGCTTGGGAGTGTACTATTCGGCCACCGAGATGGAAGCTCGCTATTGCAAGGGCACCGAGGCCGTGATCATTGGCGGCGGCAATTCTGCCGGCCAGGCTGCGATGTTCCTGTGCCGCTATGCGCCGTGCGTCCGTGTGCTGGTCCGGGGTGCGTCGCTCGCCGATTCGATGTCGAGCTATCTCAGCAGCCGGCTAGAGGCTGATCCAGGTATCGCGATCGAGTACAACTGCGAGGTCACGGCACTGGAGGGTGGCGAGCACCTGGAGAACGTCACGATCCGCAATGCCAAAAGCGGGCAGTCGCGGAAGCTTGCGACGCGGGCGCTCTTCATCATGGTGGGTGCCGCGCCGAACACCGAATGGCTTTCTGGTTTGGTGAAGCTCGACGACAAAGGGTTCGTCATCACCGGCGTCGGCTCACCGACTTCGCCCTTTGCGACGTCCTACCCCGGCGTTTTTGCTGTCGGGGACGTGCGGGCTGGGTCGGTCAAGCGGGTAGCCTCGGCGGTGGGCGAAGGCTCCGTAGTGATCTCCAAGGTCTGGGAGTACATCAATCAGAGGACTGCCTGAGAAGGGCCAGGGTTCGGTGCAGCCAATCGATTGGTCGAAATACCGACTCCGCCAGATGTGTTGCCTCTGCGGCGTGGAGCATTAGACTGATCCAGGGCCGCGAGCGCGAATCAAAGCTGGTGATGTGAAGTCCCATAATCGATATTACTCTGGACCCCGGAGTGATCATTTTGACGGCCTGCGTTTTTTCAACCCGGGCCATCCCAGCACCGATCGCAGCTTGCGTGACCTTCTTCGGTGGAAGCTGAATGAAAAGTCTGCTCGTTGGCCCCGGACGGCAGCTGCGCACCAGGCGATTCCGGACTTGCGGGTCAGCGAGTTGCGCGTGACCGTAGTCGGCCATGCAAGCGTGCTGATTCAGGCGGATGGCCTTAACGTTCTGACCGACCCGGTCTGGTCAGATAGAGCGAGTCCGGTTCAGTTTGCTGGGCCCCGTCGGGTGTTGGCACCAGGAATCGTGTTCGAGCATTTGCCGCCGATCGATGCGGTGCTTCTCAGCCACAATCACTACGATCACATGGATATGGTCACCCTGCGCCGCCTCTTCGCGGAGCACGCTCCACTCATGGTGACCTCGCTGGGCAACGACGCGATCCTGCGCCGAGGAATCCCGGGTGTGCGGGTGCGGGCAGCCGACTGGTGGGAGTGCATCGACATCGGTAAAGGGGGCGAAGTCACGATTGTCCCGGCCTATCACTGGTCGGCGCGTAGCGGACGTGATCGGCGCATGGCACTGTGGTGCGGATTCATGCTGAGCAGCGGGGCCGGCCGCATTCATTTCGCGGGCGATACAGGATATGGGGACGGCCAGATATTCCGGCAGATGCGACGACGCATCGGTCGGCCTGACCTGGCGCTGATCCCCATCGGCGCCTATGCACCGCGGTGGTTCATGAGCGCTCAGCACACCGATCCGAACGAAGCCGTGCAGATCTTGCAGGACCTCGAGGCCGTGCGCGCCATCGGCATTCACTGGGGCGTCTTCCAACTCACCGACGAGCCTCGCGAAGAACCGCCCGAACTGCTGCTCGAGGCCCTTGCTCGCCACGGGGTTCCAGAAGCTCAATTCCTGGCCGGAGTTCCGGGACAAAGCTATGGGCTTGCAGCACTCTCGTCACGGCCTGGGGCGACCCCGCAAGCGGACGTTCCGGCTGATACTCCGCAGGAATAGGTCGCAGCCGATTTCAGATAATTGGCAATTGATCACCCCGGTTATAAGCAACGGGCCATCCAAAAACTGGAGGTACCCACTCACAGGGGCACAAAATGTCCCGCGTCCTCATAACAGGCTCCACTGACGGTCTCGGCCTAAGGGCCGCAAGTTGCTACTCGAGGAAGGCCATCAGGTCGTGCCGCACGCTCGCGACATCCCACGCGCTGCGGACGTCCGGCGCAACCGCAAGCTTACCCAGCATTCTCAAGAGCTCATGGCCGAAGTACCAACTGGTCCGCGAGCGGGCTAGATGTGCATGCGACGAAACGTCGCGGGTGAGCAACCCGTCCGACGAATGAAGGCGGACGAAAAATGACTTGAGCTACTGAATCCCAGTTGCCGCGCAATCTCCTCAATGTTGAGTCTTGCGTGACTAAGGAGCAGGTCACGCGCTGCAGACACACGCCGTTCTAAAACGTACCTGTGGGGTGGCACGCCCAGACTCTGACGGAACGCGCGCTCGAAGTGACGCACGCTAACGCGTGCTAGGCCGGCGAGTTGGTGTAATGCGATCGGATTCCCGAGATTTTCTTCGATGTAATCCTTGACGACCTTGAGCCGATGCGCCGGCAACCCCCCAAGAGGTCGCGCTGGCGTCTTCGACAATGTCGAATATCTTTGGATTAGATGATGCGCCAGAAACTCGCACGCGCTCTCCGCATAGAGCGATCCCGATGGCGAGTCGCTCCCAGCCTCGACTGCAAGCTGCGTCACGACGGCTTCGATCACCGGATCACGAACAAGAAATTGCGGAACGATCTCGACGCTTCGGGGATCGACCGCCCAATTTTCGAGGACCACACGCGACAAGAGTGCGTCCTGTAGGAACACCACGATGGCGCGCGACGAGCCATCCGCTTCCCAACTCGCGTAGGCATTCGCCGGACTGAGATTCACGGTCCCCGGGTCGGACCGACCCTCAACTAGTCGACTTCCTTGCTTGCGCCTTACACGATGTCTACCGGCCGTGTACAACGCGAGCGCAGTTTCAGTAAACGCAGCGGACGCCTGCAGTGGCGTCGCATCGACCACATGCACACTGAAGCGCTTCGATATTGCCGACTTCATGGGCGCGGCACGAAGCGAATCCGCAAACCGGGAAGGTGAAATGGCTAGTCGTTCCAAAGTCGCAATCTCACGAACTATCGCGGATGGCGTCGCGGAATTGACGTTACCACGATCGCGACATACCCACCAAATTTCGCGCAAGGAATCCGCCGCGTTTCCCCGGACCGTCGCGCTCAGTTGTCGGATCTAGTGTAGAACCGGGACGACATCCTTCGAATGTACTTAACGGCCGAATCTGGAGCGGAGGAAACTATGAGCGAGGCCCGGAATCCACACGTAGGTCTTGAGGCGTTGTTGACGCCGGAAGAGAGCGTGTTAGTGCTGATAGATCATCAGGGGTTTCAGTTTTCGAACCTTCACAGCCACGACCCCGCCACCATCATAAACAACGTCGCGGGCTTGGCTAAGGCTGCGAAGGCGTTCGGCGTTCCTACCATCCTGACAACCGTGAATGAGGAGCGCGGCGGCCGGTTGATCGCACAGATACAAGAGGTCTTCCCCGAGCAGAAGCCGATCAACCGGACATTCATTAACTCCTGGGAAGACCAACGGATCGTGGACGCAGTGAAGAAGACCGGCCGTAAGAAGGTTATTTTGGCCGCGCTTTGGACCGAAATCTGCCTGGCAATGCCCGCCATTCAAGCGCGCGGTGAAGGCTACGACGTTTTTGTGGTGACGGATGCCTCCGGCGGAGTCTCTGCCGAAGCTCATGACATGGCAGTTCGACGCATGGTTCAAGCGGACATCGTACCAATCACCTGGATGGCCGTTTTTTCGGAATGGCAGCGCGACTGGGCGCGTACCGAAAGGCTGGGCGCACTCGCGCAGGTTCTTGTCCAGCACGGTGGTGCTTCTGGGGCTGCGTATGCGTGGGAAGTGCAGCTTCTCGAGAGCAGTGGCAGGGGCAGCACGCGCTAAGCAATCCGCGATTGTCGTCTTGGCGTCGGTTGTGTTTCGGCTCGCGGACGCCGTCGCCATGTCCTGGCGCGCGACGGACGCTAACCGGGGGTTCGCGGCCAGGGCGGTGCTCTGCGGAGCGAGTTCAGCTGAGACGGCCATAACCATGAAAGACGCCATTTACGCGTTTGCCGCCATACTCTGCGGCATCGGTTTCTACTTCACGATCATCGGTGTCTTTGAGCTGCCGGCCGCATGCCTATCGCTCGTGCTGTTCATCGCCCTCGTGGTAAGCGTCTGGGTCTTCCAGCGCGACGGTGCGTCCCCTTAGCTCCCGGAGCACGCGGTGGCCCACGATCCAGTACTCCTGTCGCGAATACAGTTCGCCTTCACCGTCACGTTCCACATCATCTTCCCGACGCTATCAATTGGCCTTGGGTTGTTTCTAGCGATCGTGGAGGCCCTGTGGCTCAAGACTCGCAACGGCATGTACCTCGAGATCTATCGATTCTGGCTAAGGATCTTCGCGCTCGCCTTCGGCGTCGGGGTTGTCACCGGAATCGTGCTGTCGTTCGAGTTTGGCACAAACTTTTCCGTCTTCGCGCGAATGGTGGGACCGGTCATCGGCCCCATGATCGGGCTTGAGGTGTTGACCTCCTTTTTTCTCGAGGCTGGATTTCTCGGGATTATGCTGTTCGGCCTCGATCGCGTCGGACCCCGTCTTCACTTTGCTGCAACTTGCCTCGTCTCGTTTGGGACCCTGCTGTCCGCGTCCTGGATCCTGTCCGCCAACTCGTGGATGCAGGCGCCCACAGGTTTTGCCCTGAACCACGACCACTTCGAGGTCGTCAGCTGGCTGCAGGTCATTTTCAACCCGACATTTCCGTTCCGTTTGCCGCACATGTTGCTGGCCGCTTTTATCAGCACCTCCTTCCTGGTGGCCGGAGTCGGCGCCTACTACCTGCTCCACAACCGACATCGCGAGTTCGCACGCAAGACGCTGTCGATGGGACTCGGATTTGCCTCGGTCCTGGTCGCCTGTCAGGTATTCCTCGGTGACATTCTAGGCGGGGTAATGTATCGGCATCAGCCCGCAAAGATCGAGGCGATGGAAGGTAACTGGAAAGATACTCCCACAGCCGACTATCTCCTTCTCATCGTTCCTGACCCCCAGCACGAGCGCAACAGTTACGCGCTCGGCGTTCCGATCCTCGGCAGCCTCATCGTGACACACTCGTTGCACGGAGCTGTTCCGGGCCTCACCAATACTCCGGTCGATCGGCGCCCGGCGATGGGCCCGGTTTTCTACGCATTCCGGGTGATGTACCTAATCGGCACGATCATGTTCGTTCTCGTGTGCGTGGGCACCTGGCTGCGCTTTCGCGGGCGCCTTTATGTGACCCGGTGGTTCCTGAGGCTGATACTTTGGATGACCCCAAGCGGGCTCTTCGCAACGGTAGCTGGCTGGTACACGGCAGAACTCGGGCGACAGCCCTGGGTGGTGTACGGCCAACTCCGGACTGCCGATGCGGTGTCGCCGGTACCGGGTCCGGCGGTTCTCGGTGCTTTCCTCGTCATCGTCGCGGTATACACCCTGTTCTTTGCTGGCTTTCTCGCCTTTGCCCTGAAGGTAATTCGTAACGGCCCTTCGGATCTTTCCGGAACGCCCGTGATCGCCGGACCCGTGAAGCGCGCCTTCGCAAGTGGCGTGAAATCGTCCACCGCGTCGGCACGGTCGATCCCATGACCCCGAGTGTGCTGACCCTTGTCGCGGCCGCCGTTGCAGCGTTCTCGCTCACGATGTATGTCGTGCTGGACGGCTTTGATCTCGGAGTCGGCGCATTGTTGTTGTTTCCTACCGATGAGGCGATTCGCGACCGGATGGTAGAGGCCATCGAGCCTACCTGGGACGGGAACGAGACCTGGCTGATATTGGCCGGCGTCTCGCTTTTTGGCGCGTTTCCCGTCGCCTACAGTGTGCTGCTTCCGGCATTCTACCTGCCGATTATTCTTATGCTGATGGCGCTGGGTTGCCGCGGCGTGTCGATCGAATTTCGATTTCAGACCGACACCTGGCGAAGGTTCTGGGACAAAGCATTCGGCGTCGGCTCGATCGTTGCGGCCTTGAGCCAGGGGCTGATCCTCGGTGGTGCCATTCAAGGCATCGCGGTGACGGGCCACCAATTCTCCGGCGACGTGCTCGATTTCCTCGGACCCTTCCCACTTCTCGTCGCGCTCACGACAATGTTGGCGTACGTGTGTCTCGGGGCGGCCTGGCTTTATCTCAAGGGTCTGAACGAGCTGCAGCGCTTCGCCGCGATTACGCTCAGGGTCGCAGCGGTGCTGTTCGCAGTCACCGCCCTGATGACCTTCGCCGGGGCGGCCGCTGTCCAGCCGCGCATCCTCGAGGTCTGGACGAGGTTCGGATCCTGGCTGGTGTTGTTGGCGGCCGTCTTCTTCGGCTTGCTTTGCGCCGCTGTCGTGCGCATCGGACGAAGCGGGAGCGCATGGCCGTTTGTCTGCGTATCGCTTGCGATGCTGGTGCTCGTCGTCGGGCTCGGTGTGAGCGTCTATCCAACAGTCGTGCCCTTCCGGATATCCCTATCCGATGCCTCCTCCGAGAGTATCAGTCAGGGTTTCATCGTTACCGGAGCCTGTATGGTGATCCCGGTGATACTCGGTTACACGATCCTCAGTTACCGGGTCTTCAAGGGGAAGGCACAGTCGTGGAGCCCGTGAAGGCCCTGTGGGCGACTCGTTGGCGACGATTCATCGCGATCTACCTCGCAAGTCTGGCGTCTTTTGCCGCCGTCGTAGCCGTCCTGCACCGGCTCGTGGCACTCCTCTTCTAGCATCCGCGCCGGGCGCACTCATGTTTCCCGGCGGAGCAAGCCTTCATGCCAGACATACAGCTCGGCGCGACCGGTGGTCTTTTTGACTCTACTTTGGTGGAAGATAGCCCGCTTGGGGTCTGGTCCCTCGGCGGCAGCATCCTCGCGCCCATCTTTTCGGCGCCGCGATTGGAAGCGGCGCAGGACGCAGCGGTCGCGAGACGTGACCAGGCGGCCTTCACCTATCGCAAGGCGGCACTGACAGCGTTCAAGGAAGTTGAGGACGCACTGCAGGCGGTTAGGCGCGACGAGGAGCAGGAGCAGGCACTGACCGCGCAGAGGGATTCTCTGGCTCGGGCGTTGAAGCTCGCCGACAACCGGTATCGGGAGGGCTAGTCGCCGTACCTTGACCCGCTAGACGCGCAACAAGGGCTGCTGATCGCGCAGTTGGCCTTGGTGCGCGCCCGTATCGATCGCCTGAATGCCCCAGTGACGCTCTATCAGAGTCCGGGCGGTGGTTGGGTCAGGTTGTCAGGTCATTCCGGAGCGAAGGAGACACGATGGAATCCATTGATTACGACAGGCTGATGCAAGCCAACGCCGTTCGGGTTTTCAGTGAGCGAGATCCAGCGCGCCGACTAGCGGCGATCCGCGAGCTCTATACCGCTGACGCGGTCCTCACCGAACCGGAGGGAGTCGTCGAAGGGCAGGCCGCCATCTGCGATGCCGTGAGCGAGCTGCTCTCCAAGCTGCCGCCCGCGTTCGCCTTTACGGCGGTCGGGGCCGCCGTCGGCCATCATGGTGTCGGCCGACTGTTATGGAAGGCGGGCCCCCCGAATGGGCCACCGGCCGTTACCGGCATGGACATCGCGCACTTCAAAGACGGTCGCATTCAAGCGGTCTACGTCTTCCTCGATCCCGCGGCATCCTGACCGGGCCCAGCGACCAGCGTTCCGATCCAGGCGCTCGTTGCAGCATTTCAACCGAATCAGCACATGGACGGGCCAGCGCACCGCCGCAATGGCAACTGAGGCCGGTGTTTCCCATCCGAGCCGGTCGGACTGTCAGCCAGCCACGGAACTGATGCCGAGTGCAGGCTAAAACCACGAGCGAGCCCCCAGGGTGCTGATATCAGCCTTATCAGCGGCGCGTATCCGGTAGCATTCCACGTATCTGCCCTCACGTGCCTACCTGGTACAGTACGCCATTGACGTACGTACAGGAGATCCACCGCGCATTTCCCATTATCGTGCTTCCGACGGTATCAAATTCAAGAGAGTCTAGGCCGGATTAATTGCACTATCGGTTGCGCTGACACTGAGAGACGCTCTGATGAGCCTGTATAGCATCGCGGTCATTCCCGTTCTTATATGGGTGTATCTCCTGCTCGGTCGGGGACGGTTTTGGCACATTGCGGCTCACCGCGCGGCAGTCCTCCCTCCGGGCGCCGCGCGCCGTGTAGTCGTTGTGATACCGGCGAGGAACGAGGCAGCGGTGATAGGCACTGCGGTGGCTTCTCTCGCGCGCCAGAAATTCAGCGGTACTATCCATCTCATCGTGATCGACGACGGCAGCACCGACGGCACCGGCGAGGCGGCTCTGGCCGCCGCCCGCGCCGCCGGAGCACTACCACGCTTCGAGCTGCTCCGCGCCGCTGCGCTACCTCGCGGCTGGACCGGGAAATTGTGGGCGCTTTCGCAGGGGGTAACGGCGGCCGCTGAACTCAGTGCCGATTACTTCCTTTTCTCGGACGCCGACACTTGCCATGGCCCCACCAGCGTCGCCTCGCTCGTCGCTTACGCGGAGGCAAATGACCGTGACCTCGTGTCGTATATGGTGAAGCTGTCCGCGGCCACGCCCGCGGAAAGGCTGCTGATTCCCGCCTTCGTATTTTTCTTTTTCAAGCTCTATCCGCCGGCCTGGATCGCCGATCCGAAGCGCAGGCTGGCCGCGGCAGCTGGCGGTTGCATACTGATGCGCCCCGAAGCGCTGGCTCGTGCCGGGGGACTGCAAAAGATCCGCTCGCAGATCATCGATGACTGCGCGCTGGCCCGGGTAGTCAAGCACTCCGGTGGCCGCATATCGCTGCAACTTGCCGAGGAAACAACAAGCCTTCGAAGCTACGCCTCGTTCACGGAGATCGGCGCGATGATCTCCCGCACGGCCTTTGCGCAGTTACGCCATTCGTACTTGTTGCTCGCGGCAACGCTCCTGGGCCTTTTGCTGACCTACCTGCTTCCGGCAGTTTTGCTCTTCATCGGCGATCCGCCTCTGGTTTGCCTGGGCCTGGCCGCACTGCTTCTGATGAGCCTTTGCTATCTGCCGATGGTGCGCTTCTACAGTCTGTCCCCGCTCTGGAGCCTGTGTTTGCCGGTGATTGCTATCTACTATGCGGGGGCCGTGATCCATTCCGCCGTGCAATACGCTCGCGGTAGTGGGGGTATGTGGAAGGGGCGCGTGCAAGATGCGTGAGACTTGCGGGGCATCGCGGTCTGAGGCGCCGTGGCGCCACTGGCCTACGACGTGACAGAGTTACCCACACTTGACACGAATCGCCCGAATTTGCTCAGAAGGACTGACTCGGGATTCCGCCGGTGGCGCGATGGCTTACGTCCGCTTCGTACAAATCCTCTATAGTGCGAATTGCATGTCGGGTCCCTCGGGCCCAAAATAAAGCCACGTAAGTGATTGATAAAAAAAGAGAACTGAATATGACTCAAGCGATCTCGTTAGGAGATTCAGAGAGTTAGAAAATCGCTGCCCGAATTACCCGCCAGATTACCCGCTGCGAGGGTGATGCTTGAACCGGCATTTTTGCTTCAAGCGTAGCGGGTAACAACCACTGATTCGCCAGAGTTCTCCTTCGTTCGCTTAGGTCCGTTTTTCTGCTCCTAGCACTCGCGCCGTGCGCGCGGGCTCGCCAGTGGACAAAGAGGATGGCCAGCGTTTGGCCTCGCGGACCGCTAGCGCCGCGGCCCGAGCGTACGCTCACCCTGCAGCAGCGCCTGAGTGTAAGCGGCGAGCATGGCCGCGATGCGCTCCGGTTTGGCCGGTGCCGGGCTATTCAGCCACTGCGTGATCAGCGCGATCTGCATTTCGGCCACGACCCGACAAAAGAGACTCGCGCCTGCCCCACCCGGCACGCGCCGGAGTGCTCCAGGCCGCGCGAGCTGCCGAGCGATGGTCTGGGCGAGGACCCTGACCCAGAGTGCGCGGATGGGCGGTTCGAAGAACACGCGGTTGAGACGGCGCTGCGCCCGAAAGTGCTCCAGCAGCGCCACCTGCTCAGCGGCGCTGGCGTTACCGGCTACATAGGCGGCGAGAGCGCGGCACGGGTGCTCCAGGCTCTCGGCGAGCAGAGCCTCCTTGCCGGCGTAATGCAGGTAGAACGTGGAGCGGCCAACCCTGGCCCGCCGGATGATATCCGTGACCGCAAGCGGCCCGTAGCCGCGCGACAGCACCAAATCGATGAATGCCGACTTAAGAGCTGCGCGAGTGCGCTGGCCGCGTCGATTCATCATCGCAGCGTACGTGGGCGGCATCTGAGGGTCGAGTCCTGGACACTTGCGCTTGCGCGTCCCGAAACACGCGCGCCGGTTGCGCTAGCGTGCTGCACATGGAAACCCGCAGCTCCGGGGGCGTACTCGCTGCAGCCTTGGCGTGCTGCGCCCTCATCACTCTGGTTCTGCTCGCGAATCACCCGGCCGGCGGCGGCCACAGCCTGACCGAGGTCATCAGCGCGGAGGCCCGCGACCGGACGGCAGACGCGCTGGTGCACGGGGGATTCGTGATCACCCTGACTGCGCTCATCGTCTGCCTGGTGTCGGTCGCACGCACCCTGGGGATAGCGAGACCGATCGTCTTGACCGGCTTGGTGAGCTTCTGCGTCGGCAGCGGCATGCTGATGCTCTCGATGATCCTGGACGGGCTCGCGGTACCCGCGATCGCCACACGTTTCATCGGCATCACCGATCCCAGCGCGCTGCTGCCGGCGCGCACCGCATTGATGCTCTGTGGCGTCCTGATCGGGATTCTGATGCCGTTTGGACTGCTGTTGCAGGCGGCGACGATGCTCAGCTGGTCGATCGCAATCGCCGCCCGCCGAGGCTTGCCCCTGGCGGCGGCGATCTACGGAATCCTCGCCACGGCGCTCATCGCCGGCGGCTTGCTGCTCGCGCCCGTGGCCATGAGCGGCCACCTCCTGCTTGGGGCAATCGTGCTGCTGGCCCTCTGGTACGGGGCGCTCGCGCTACTGGTCGGCACGCGCGCCATCGCCCACCGGTAGCTGTCCGCCCTACTTCTGCGAGAACTCACGAACTCCTGCAGCACCGCCTTGCGACATCGGCGGCGAGCGGCGCCGTCTGCGGGCGCGTTCGAGTCGTCGAATGTCGGCAGTCGACCCGGGAGCGGTCCTAAGTCCGAGCATCTTCGGCGCGCTGCAGGACTGTCGTCCCTACGGCAGATGTGAAAGCGGTTTAGGCAGGGCGCTGCGCGGTCATCGTTGGTGGTCATCGTTGTCCAACGTCGCGATGTCGCGTGCGGAGTGCTTGAACGGAAGCCGGCGGCCGTTCGCGTAAATGGAGGACTCGAACCTTCTTCGAATTACCGGCCGCGGGTCTCTGGCGAGGAGAGCAACTTTGATCTGCGCTCGCGCTCGCAAGCGCCTATCAAATCAAGAGATCGCTGATTCGCGCCCTGAGGTGCGCACGCTGCACGGGAACCGAACTTTCAGTACCCTCGCGGCTCCCTCAGAAGCGCTGGTGGATGGCTCCCCTCGCGATCGTCGCTCTCAACGCGTGCTGCGTTCTTATAGAAGAGTCATCTATGATGCGTCCGAAAGTTCGAGTCCCGTCTCGGACTCGGAACAAATTGAAAAATATGAAGAAAATGAGACTTGGGGCCCGGGAGGGAATCTTACCTCGGCAGTAAATTTCCGCGCGCTCAAGGGGTTGGCGCGGTGGGACTTTTTGGGTTACCCGCAAAGTTACCCAGCAATTGAACGCGCTGGCGCGACATCCACTGATACCGCGTGTTGTCCGCTGATACCAAGTTCCGAAAGGACACGCTGCTCGCGCACTCGACGCGAGGGTGTAGTCACAATTTTGGGCCGGTGTTGATCCAGAGCAGCCGGTAGGGAACGACTGCTATGCGGACGCTCGCTACCTTCGGTTCAGACGCCGAAGGCGTATGATTCGGCATTCTTACGGGAACCAGCGGCGTAGCCATTCATTGCCGGGTAGTCCATGCACTTGACGCTACCGTTCGCAGTTGCCGCTGTCTTTGTACTCGTCGGTGCGCTAATCGACAGCACTTACCAGCGGTCGACGCCCGAAGCGGCCTATGTACGGGGAACTGTAGTCGGCTTCGAGCGCCCGCACGCCAGACAGGTCTATCCGATATGTGAATTCACGGACGAGAACGGCCGTCTTCACCGCGTCGTGAATTCGTCCCAGCAGACGTTTGTCCGTTTTGCGACCGGCGATGCCGTCCCTCTCGCCTACTCGCGGCTCGACCCGCAACGGGCGCGGATCGACACGCTTTGGTTCAACCATCGCCGGGTGATGGGTGCATGCTGCGTCGCACTCACGCTTGTTATAGGAGCGCTGAGGCGGCGTGAAAACGGGCCAGATTGACGATCGGTACCCACCACGACGGCGCCGTCGCGTAGAATTTGTTGAACGCGATTCGAGCGCTGCAGGTTAAGGCGGCCGCAGCGCCCAGGACAAGGTGCATGGGCATGACGATCCGATACGGTTCGAGTTACCGTTGGGCGGCACCCACGCGCGCCGCCTGGTCGGTCCTCGGCGCGACGCTGCTTCAGGTCGCCCCCATCGGAGCGGCCGAGCGCGCGCTCGCCGCAGATCCCCAGGTGCATCTCACGGTGCTCGACACCGATGCGCGCATCTCGCGCAAGTCGTCCTACACCATCACGTGGACCAGCGCGGATATTCCTGCGAACACCGCGCTAAGTCTGCGCCTCTGTTGGAAGATGGCGGATTCGGGGGTGCGGATCGGTGGCGTCGTGCAGCCGGGCGACACGAGCCGCTTGCTCACCACCGTGTTCGACGCGGCGACGACGAAGGCGTTCCTGGAGAAATTCAAGTCGAACGGCACCGTCAGCACGATCGAAACCGGCAAATACGTATGGGACGTCGCCAAGTTCTGTGCCCAGAACACCGAGCAGGGCCACAGCGTCTGTGACAGCGCGCCGTCGTTCCAGCTGCAACTCATCCTGCGCGCATCGAACGATCCGTGCGCGGACAACGTGCGCTGCAGCACGCCGCGCACGCTCTTTAAGACCGAACTGAGCCGCGGGGCGATCTCGTTCGGCGAATGAGGGCGGCGCGCGGCGCAACGCGATGAACGAACGTCCGCTTCGGCGTAGGGGTTTCTAATCTGGCAACCGACCGCTATTGACCCTTCTGAGACGTTAGCGAGTGACCGCTATCGGGCGGTCAAATGGCGGAGACTGACCACTACCCCTTTACGACTGTGGGGATTGGCATCTCGTGATGGCCTTATTCCCGCCCAGGAGTTGAGGGTTGAAGCCGTCCTTCTGCAACTGCTCCCGTAACACGGGAACTTCTCGACGTCTTGTCCCGGGCCGGCCCACGCGACGTCGAACGTCTGGAGTTCCTCAGGGCGCGTCAGTCTAAAGCTTCCCCCGTCTGACGCCGGGTGCTACGGTGGTGGCGAAGCGATGGCAATGCAATCTCCCGACCGCAGCGCGAAAGTGTTTCGGTAACTTTCGATAACTGGCCGAGCTCGCTTATGACCATCTCATACTCTTCCATTCTTACGACGGCGACTGACCCGCTTTTCCTGGCGGGTGCTGTGACTGTTATCGGCTTCTTCGGTGCCCGCTATTGGCGAGGACGCGGTGCCTTGGCGTATTTCCTCGTCCAGCTCTTGTTCTTCGCCATCCTCACCGGACTAATGCTGGCTGGTGGCGTTGTTCCCTATCGCCCCGGCGTGTCGATTGGGGGCGAACCCACGCGTCTCTTCGTAGGCATGCTCGAGGTGATCTGGTGGCTAGGCGCGGCGTGGCTCGCCGTCGGTTTCTTGCGCGCGTTCGTCGTGCTGGAGCGACAGCCGCGCGACACGAAACTGGTTCAGGACCTGTTGGCCGCGCTGATCTACCTCGCGGCGACTTTCGCAATCGTTGCTTATGTTTTCGATCTGCCGGTGAAAGGGTTGCTGGCGACCTCGGGCGCGTTGGCGATTATTATCGGTCTGGCGCTGCAAAGCTCCCTCGGTGACGTTTTTTCCGGAATCGTTCTTAATATCGAGCGCCCTTACCGCGTGGGCGACTGGATCATTCTGGACGACACGCTCCAGGGCAAGGTGATCGAAACCAATTGGCGCGCGACTCACATCCTGACAGGAAACCAGGATGTAGCGATCATCCCGAACAGCGTGATTGCGAAATCCAGGCTTGTGAATTGCAGCACGCCAACCACGATCCACGGCGCCAGCATCCGGGTCAGATTGGAGCCTTCGCTGACGCCCGCGGCGGGCTGCAAATTACTGAAGGAAGTGCTCCTCGGCAGCACGCATATCCTGCGGGCGCCTGAGCCCAGCGTCACCATCAAGGATCTCAGCGCAGAGATGATCGATTTCGAGCTCTCCTACTCAGTTGCAGATATCAGCGCCGTCGACCGGGCGCAAAATGAGCTTTTCAATCGGGTCTATCGGGCGGCGGCCGCGGCCGGAGCCAAGTTTTCGCCACGCTTCGCCGGTTCGCCGAGCCAGGCCGCTCCGGAGGGCGCAGGGGAGTCGGGAATTCCCGAGCGCCTGCTTGCGGGAATCTCGCTGTTCTCGACCCTGACCGCGGACGAAAAAGCTGCGCTGGCGTCGCAGATGCAGCGAAAGGATTACAAGCCAGGCGAGGTCATAGTGAGGACAGGCACGATCTTGGAAGCCTTATGCATTGTCAGCTATGGCGTTCTAGTTGGCTCGGTGGAGGTAAATGGCCGCAAGATTGAGGTTATCCGACTGGCGCCGGGAGACTATTTCGGGGAGGTGGGACTGCTCACCGGCAAGCCGCTCGAAGGCGACCTCACCGCGCTTACCCGGGTGGTGATTTATGAGATCTCCAAGGCGGCGCTGTCTCCGCTTATTAAGGGTCGCCCGGGTTTGGCCGAGGAGCTGAGCGAAAGTCTCGCGAGCCGGCAGCTGGCGAATCGAACCGTACTTGATCACGTTGACGAAAAAGGGGGGCCTGAAGAGGGACTGGCGGAGCGGGTTGCCGCCAATATCCGGCGCCTATTCACACTTCACTGAGTGCAGCTCTTCGGTCGTCATTCGCACCGAGTACCGCGGCACGAAGCCAGCCGACGCGTCTCACACTGTGCTGTGCTCTGATTCCTAGGCCGATCGTTCTCTCCGATCCGTTGCATCGCAGCTGCGCCAACGGCGTGGGCGATTTTCGGACCAGGTGATTCTTTAGGAAGATGGTCGTCTATCGCCGCTTTAGACATGAGATTCGCGAGCGAGCCCAACTCGATCCAAACCGGCTGCTGCCCTATGTCCGCTTCCGGGCGACCAAGTTAGACAGGCGACTGTCAGCTCGTGGCCGGTCAGCGCCCGTCAGCCGAGCCCGGGCGCCCGGTAACCTTCCTCGAAACAGCCGAAGCGGCGGAAGGGCGGTAGCCGACCCTTCTGAAACGTTCGCCAGCGGCCGCTTTCGGGTCCTGCTAATCGTAGTGCGGGCGTGTCAGATAGGGCCGGTGACCGCCTAGGCACAGCGCAACTTGCGGGAACGCCCGGTTCGTAGCGCAAGGCTTGCTAAGTCGCACTGCGCCCGTGAGGTGTCCGCCAGAGTGAACTTAGGTCGCCGCAGCGAGGATGGCGCGCTCTCATAGTGGCGAAGTGTTGCATGACACTTCGAACTAGTGGGACGCATGGAACGTAACGCGCGCGGAAACCGATCGGTGTCGCACTTCAGTCCGTGCAAGCGATCAACCTGCTGGCGAGCGAGTTACCCACACAGTTACCCGCACGATACTTTTGTTACCCACAAAGCATCCGCGAAATTTTCGCTCGGCGAAGCATCGACTTACGTGCGCTGCGCGCGAATCCACTATAGTGATGAGCGCGAAGGTTCGATCCCTCTTTTTATTCGGGAGGCTTCTCTGAAAGATGTATGATAGTTTGATTACTAAGGAAAAACTGGCGCACAGGAGAGGAATCTTACCTCCGCGGTAAATTTCTCCGCGCTCAAGCGGGTTGGCGCGGCGCGCCTTTTTGGGTTACCAGCAAAGTTACCCAGCAATAACATGCACTGGTGCGATATCTGCCGCCACCGCGTGCTATGCGGTGATAGCTCTCACACGATCGCGCCGAGGATCTGCAACACAATGCCACGGGGTCCGTCCTGAGGTGTGTACACATGAAAAAGGCGCTGACCGTTCGATTTCGTGTTGACTTTGACAATGATCACTCCATCGGTGTCGGTAAGATCGAGCTGCTTGAGGGTATTGCACGCACTGGATCTCGATCGCGAGCGGCGCGTGACTTGGATATGAGTTATCGACGCACGTGGCTTTTAGTCGAGGACGTGAAATTGAGCTTTGATCAACCAGTGGTAGAGTCAAGCGCCGGTGGATCACATGGTGGCGGAGCGGTACTCACAGACTTTGGCAAACAACTGATCAACCGATATCGAAAACTTGAGTCAGACGTGCAGTTGCTTGCGCGAACGTCTCTTCGAGAAATCGCCGGTCACGCGGCGAGCCGCTCCAAGCCGGGAGTTAACCCTACGTCAGTCAAACGAACATTACCCCTTGTAAAATAGCCCGTGGCCTTTCGGAAAGATCTTAATTGGGCAAGCTGCCGGTAATCACATCGCTGTCCGTGTACCTCAACAGGCCAGTTTTTCGTGCTGACGTGCAGACCATGTTTCCCAAACCGTTCGCACCGGTCGCGATCCGATGCCATTGGCCGCGGGGGGGGCAAGGCCACAGGTAGCGTCTTGATGGGGGCCCTGGCCGCGCTGTCGCTCGGCGAGGTAACCGCGCGGGCACAGGTGGTGCCGGCTGTGCCGGCACCAGCGAAGACGGTCGCAGAGGAATCAACTGATGCGACCTCCTGTACACAGGACGTGTCGGCTCCCCGGAGCAGTGCGACACCCACCTCCACCGCACCGGGCCAGACGCCGCTGGATCAGAGCTTCGAGTGTCCCGAGGAACGGGTGGCCGAAGAGAGTCGTCTGGGCTTTCGCGATACGAAGCTCAGCGCACAACTGCGCTCGTTCTACCTTGATGGCAACAATTCAAACGGCACTGAGAGCGAGGCCTGGACGCTCGGTGGTTCGGCCGGATTCGAGACCGGTTACTTCCACAACCTCGTCGCGTTCGGTGGGGCGGGCTACACATCGCAGCCACTCTACGCGCCCGATGACAAGGACGGCACGCGACTGCTCAAGCCCGGGCAGGAAGGATACTCCGTGCTCGGCCAGCTCTACGGCCGGTTCATACTCACCGATGAGTTGAGTGCGACGGTGGGGCGCACGGCGTTTGACACGCCGTATATCGGCCGCTTCGACGTGCGCATGACGCCGAACACATTTGAGGCGGCCTATCTGCAAGGATCATTCGGCGGCGTCGACAATGCGCCCGAGTTGCGCTTCAGTGCGGGTTATGTTGACAAAGAGAAGGTACGCGACTCGGATGACTTCGTGTCGATGGCCACCGTCGCCGGCGCGCCTCCGGGTGTCTCACGCGGCGTGGCGGTCGCCGGCGGGATTTACGCCGTGGGCGACCTCTCGGTCGGCGCAATCGAGTACTACTGCGCTGACATCATCAACATCGCGTACACAGAGGTCAAGGACGCGTTCGCGCTCACCGATCGGCTGCGCCTGAAACTCGCCGCGCAGTACTCGAACCAACGAAGCGTCGGCGACAACTTGCTCACCGGTCACGAGTTCTCGACCGAGCAGTTTGGAGCCAAGGCCGAACTGGCCTTCGCGGGCGCGCTGCTGACGACCGCCTATACGAGCACCGGTTCAGGCGCCAACATACGGAGTCCCTGGAATGGCCCTGTCGGTTACACCAACGGGCTGATCGGACCTTTCAATCGAACCGGGGAGAATGCCTGGACGCTTCGTGCCGCCTACAACTTTCAATACGTAAAAGATCTGAGCGCGTACGCGTGGTATATCCGGGGTACGCGGCCTGACCTGCCAACTCAGTACGCGCCCAACGAGTACGACCTCAACCTGCAATGGAAGGTGACGAGCGGCCACCTCCAGGGATTGACTCTCGTCGGGATCTACGCGCGCCTCTCAGAGGCCGGCCCCGCCGAACCACACACGGACCAACTCCGCCTGATCCTCTATTACACTCCGCCCTGGCTCTAAACCGCGGCCCGCGGTGCTCGACTGTGACACAACAGAGCGGTTGTCACGCTTGTACGCGATCGAAATTCCGTCGCGAGCGTGCGGGGTAACAGAACCGGGTAAAGTATTTTTTTAGTTGGTGTCGCCCACGACTGGCCAATGGCCGCTTCGGGCGGTCATTTTGAAGAAGGAGGACCCCCTCGGCCCCGGGGCTAGGGATGCATATCGCGCACACGGCCGCCCAGGGCGGCTGCTACGCAGGCGATGAACGCACCCACTACCATTGCAAGAGCGGCAAAAATTGCCGTGATCTCAGACGAGCGTCTCGCCGTGTCCGCCGCGGCTTTCAGCTGCGTTATTCCCTCATCGACGCGACGCTGAGCGTCAGCATCAGACACGCCAGTCTGCGCGACAATTAGCTGCGCGAGGTAAGTCCGGTCAGCGGCCGAGACATCTCCCGTCACTAAGCCCCTTGCCAGAATATGGCCCGTTTCCTCTCGAGCACCTGATGCGCCCGGCTTTGCTTCTGTCCCCGCGGACGTCCGAAACAGCAGATCCAGGTCGTAGGGCGGGACATTACTGGTCGCGCTGCCGCTTGACGCATTGGACGCGAAGGACGCGGCCACGACCCCTGAAGCGTGAGCACCTGCGCTGAGAAGCGACGCCGCGCCCGAAGTGAGAGTGGACGTCACAAGAAGCGTCGCAACCGCCCACGCGATGAATCCGTGCGCCGTATCGCGAAAAAACACCTCATGTGTATGCGTCCCGACCCACTTCGTGCGCAATCGTCCGGTGACGTAGCCGCCAACGCCGGCCGAGAGCCATTGAATGATCAAAACAGCGATCGCAGTCATCATCACTATCGACGTCGTGGCTGCACCGCTACCCGTCCAAGGTGATACCGACGCAAAACCCAGGCCTATGGCGAGTAGCACTAAGATCAGCGAAGTCGCTGCCGCTACAAGGGCACCGGCCAAGATGGCTGCCCAAGAGACCGCCGATGTCTTAGCTTCCACGGTGCTCGGTCCGAGGGCGGCGGCTCTCTGAGTGATCGTGAGATCTTGCATTTCAATACTTTCTTAGTGGTGCGAGCACAGTGCCAAGAGCAGGATAATTGGAATTGGCACCCCTAAAAACCACAATAAAATACCGCGTCCCATAACAGATCCTTCGCTGAAAATTAGGCAATCTAGAGCCAACTGCGAGGCCGCGAGGAATTGATGGCAGACTTAGTCGGCGTCGCTCGTGATGCGATCGTCCCCAGCTTAGTCCTTCTGCTGAGCCGGCGAGATCACGGCAAAGCCTGAATAGCTGTGGGCGGTCACCTACGCGCGCCGACCGAGATGTCAAAGTCGAGGTATCAGTGCGCCCCACCTCATAGGCAGCCGTGTCTTCGATCCGGACACACTAATGAGTGACCAATGAGCCTCGGTTATCCCAAGGTCGCGAGTCCCGGAGCTCGCCATACGAATCCTGAATGAGGCTCGCGCCTACGGGCTGTGCCGCGGAAGTCGTGGGTATACCGACGCTAACTCAGTCGGTGAAGCTCACGCCTAAAGTGTCATTCCGGCTGGTCACTGTGGGAAATTCAGCCCATCATAGCTTGGTGCGGCTGTCAGCTTTCATCCGAGAGAATATGGAGCAGCTCCTTAGCGAGTGGGAGTTCTTCGCTCAAGAGCTGTTGCCGCCCGGTAGAACCTTGAATCAAGCCGCGCTGCGAGATGACGCCGAGACGCTCCTCAGAGCGATTGCGCTCGATATGGAAACAGCGCAAAGCCGAGAGCAGCAGACGCTGAAATCCAAGGGTGGGGGCCGTGGGGGGAATCGTTCTCTCGAATTGTCTTCCCATACACATGCCCATGATCGATACGCGATTGGCTTCGATGTCAATCAGCTTGTAGCTGAGTATCGCGCCGTGCGGGCTAGTGTCATTAGACTTTGGACTCAGAAGATGGGTCAGGCCGATCGCTCAGCGCTCGAGGAACTCACACGCTTCAACGAGGCGATTGATGAGATGCTCGCCGACTCCGTTACTCTCTATACCGACATCGTTGAGCGCGCCAAGAATCTCTTCTTGGCGGTGCTAGGGCACGACCTTCGCAGTCCGTTGAGCGCTGTCCTTGGTGCCGCCAATGTGCTCCTGCGATCTGAGGAAAGTAACGAGCGTACGGTGAAGAGCGCGGCCTTGATCCTGCGTAGCAGTGCACGCATGGGCCAGATGGTCTCGGACCTGATTGATTTCACTCGCACGCGGCTTGGCGATGGCGTGCCGGTCGTTCGCTCGCCGATGGATTTGGGCATGGCGATCCATGAGGTCATCGAGGAGATCGGAGTTGCGCATACTCAACATACGCTACGCTCGGTAACCAACGGCGATCTACGTGGTAGCTGGGATGAGGCCCGCATGAAGCAGGTACTCACCAATCTCATTGAGAACGCTGTCCAGCATTGCACTATAACAAAACCTATTACAGTGACGGCGAGCGAAGACGGCGAGCAAGTGGTCCTGGCAGTTCACAATGACGGACCGCCGATTCCTGAACGCGACCGAGCCAGAATCTTCGAGCCCTTAGTTAGTACCACAGAGACATCCTCGCCCATCGTTTCTACGAACATGGGGCTCGGCCTCTACATTGTTCGCCAGGTCGTGCAGGCGCATGGCGGAACAATCGATGTGGAGTCGAGCGAAGCAACTGGGACGAGCTTCACGGCTAAACTCCCACGCTTCTAGCGTTTGAGCAGCTGTACGTCGCGCATTCTGGACTTGAGCCGAAGCTCCAGTGTGCGGACAGTAGCAGTTGATGACACACGCGTCGAAGCTCACTTAGTCTCGTCCGCTGCCATACGGCCGCTCAAGGCCAGCAGCTCGCGTCTTCCTACACGAGTTGAGGCGCTAGCTCTCTTGCCCGACGTTGCTAAGAACCTTAGCGTGTCGATCCTCACACACCGATACAAACGAAGGTACGAATATGGCTACCAGACCACAGATCCGGGAAACAGCAGAGCCACCGCAGGATGCAATTGCGGCTTTAACGGCCGACCATCGAAAAGTGAAGGCGCTGTTTAAAGAGTTCGAGCGCGCGAAGGCGTCTGAAGGCCGCAATGATCCGGCGCGAAAGAGCGAGCTGGTTTCCCAGATCTGCAACGAACTTAAAATTCATGCGAGGATTGAGGAAGAGATTTTCTATCCCGCCGTGCGGAAGAAAATTGACGATAGCGATCTTATGGATGAAGCGCTCGTCGAACATGCAGGAGCCAAGGATCTCATCGCGCAGCTGGAACATATGGACGTGGACGACGAACTGTACGACGCAAAAGTGACTGTGCTGGGGGAACAGATAGACCATCACGTTAAAGAAGAAGAGTCCGAGATGTTCCCGAAGGCAAAGAAGGCCAAGGTCGATACCGAACGGCTTGGCATCCAGATGGAACGCCGACGCGCGGAGCTGAAGCAGGAATTGGGCGTGTCGGATGCAGGCGAGAGCGACGAAGAGGAGACGGAAGAGCTCGGCACTCCCAAGAAGCGTCGCGCTTAAACCGCTCCCGTCTTTTATCGATTCGAATGGTGCGGCGGCCGTTTTTGACGGGCGCCGCACGGCCTCGAGCTGCTGAAGGGGAGGCGATACGTTCTCTGGGGCGCGGACAGTCTGTCCCGCTTCCAACGCGTCAAGAGCGTGACCTACATAATCGCTGGCCTTCCGGAAGTCGAAAAAAGCGGGCAGTGCGACATCTCTGGCGACCGCGGTCAGGGTCGCTAGACCTTGCCTCGAGGCTGGGGTTTCAGCTTAGTGCCAAAATTAACTGCGTTCAATCACGAAGCACGTCTAGTAAGGGGAGAATTTCTGCGCGCTGCCGATCGATAAAGAGTGGCTCAAAGTCGGGGTACCGCCCGTGGCCCTGTGCGCAACAATCGCTGCTTCATACGGCGAGCGTAATGACATCTATAAATTTCGTCACCCGAGAATTGGCCGCTAAATTGGCCAGCTCTTCGTCATACAGGTCCCTGACCGACGTAACGGGCCTTTTGGTCTTTTAAGCCAACACCCGAATTGCGGCTTCCTGCGTTTGGATTTTGGTCAACTGGTGGGTTCTGTCGTAACAGGGCACTTGCCTAGAGTGTCGTTCGCCGGTCCGGTACGCGACCCTGTTCTGTTGCGGGTCGTCGCCTACCGCGGTACATCATTTGAAGAGACGCGCAGTGGTCCGTCACCCGCGCGTCCTCCTGCGTGCCCCTAGTGTGTCCTTACAAAAAAAAATTGAGCGGTTCCCGACCGCGTTCGAGCAAGAACCCGGGCAACCTGCCGCCCCCGCGGACTCACTAAGCGCTGTGCGCGACGACATTCGCGTAGCGCAACCTCGGCGCACGCGAATTCCACGCTGACTCCCGTTCATCCGCCCCTCAGACTCCGACGCGATTGGACCGCCTGCCTGACGCGCAGGTCTTCCGACCGCCGCTGGCACGGTAACCCTGAAGCCTCGAATCGGATCTCTGTCTACCATGGGGCGACGCGTCGCAATGCCGCGTCAAATGCGTCTGGCGCTATGAGCCCCAGGTGGTCGGATCTTGCTTACGCCGACTCAAGCTGATTGGCTGCTTGGGCGCGGAAAGCGCCGACATTACTGGTGCCAAGATCACACCATCATGTTCCCCACAGAATTATCGATATTAGGGACTCAGGAAGTAATCATGTCAGTACGAAATGTTTTTTTCTCCGCAGTTGCGCTCGCGTGTGGGCTTGCGAGCGGCTGTGCGAGCGAAGGACCGGCGCCGCGCGAACAGATGGCGCAGGCCCGCACTCTGGTGGAG